>JACCDH011180917.1_pt1 | contig 381342 bp, 322 predicted proteins | sample 7442481 | NCBI WGS metagenome assembly JACCDH01 (sample SAMN15323433, study PRJNA562643) | freshwater metagenome | isolation source: river surface water | place: USA:Blue River Watershed | collected 2017-08-15
TAAGAAATCCTGTCTACTGCCTACATTATTATATCGTTTTTTAAACTCATCAATTGATAAATTTATGTTTTGCAGCCTACACTCTATTAAAATATCGTTGACTAAACTCTTTTTTTGTTGAAGAATAAGGTTAAGGTCCTGCTCCTGATTATTATCGGATAGGATAGATTGGCTTTTTTCATCCCAGTTTTGGGGATTGATCTGTATGCCAATACTTATTTCGAACTTCTTTTTATTAAGGAAATTTTGGAAATACAAAGAAACTAAACCTTTGGAGTTAAGTTTTTTTGCTACCACTTTAGAACTCCACCTAAACATATTTTTGAATGATTGGTGGAGTGATGGTGGAGTTTTTGTGCGAAAAGGTGGAGCCAATCCACGTTTTTGTGTTGTTGTCATGTCTTGCTGTTATTGGGTTAACGCAAGACACATCAACAGATGCTGTTTTTTTAGTGATCCCGAAGGGATTCGAACCCCTGACCCACAGATTAGAAATCTGTTGCTCTATCCAACTGAGCTACGAGACCATTGACATTCAAAAAAAAAGGCAGTAACAGTTTATTAATATCTAGACTGTCAACTGCCGTTTTTGTCGGGGTGGCAGGATTTGAACCTACGACCTTCTGCTCCCAAAGCAGACGCGATACCGGGCTACGCTACACCCCGAAGTAGTTGTTTTGATTATTCATTCTTGCAAACAAATAATAAATGTCGGACCAAACTATAAAACATCCGACCAAAAGGGTCTTTTCTAATTTTAAGAACTTCTGCAAAAGTACAATTTATTTTTTAAATTGTAAAATTACTTTTCAACTTTATTTCGCGGTGAGGGAGGGATTCGAACCCTCGGTACAGTTTCCCGTACGGCAGTTTAGCAAACTGCTACTTTAGGCCACTCAGTCACCTCACCTATTGAGGGGGGCAAAAATATTCAATATTTTTGAAAAACAAAAACTTTTTTATTTATTGAAAAAAATACATTTTTCTGACATTTTAAAATTTAGAATTGCTTAATATTGAAACTTGATATTATTTTTTATATGAGCATCAAAGACTTGTTGAAATTTAGAGACATTAAAACCTATGGAAGCACTGAGTGGTTGGCACACAATGCAAAGAAATACCGATCTGTTTTTGACGAAAATGAAACCGCTTACATTTATTGTGAGTTTTCTTTTTTTAACAAAAAATACGATGAAGATAATTGGGATTTAAAATTAAAATTGAAATGTTTGAATGAAGCAGATGAAGAAATTTGCGATTTAAACTGTGATAGAACAATCGATAAACGCGATAATATCGTTTTTGTTCGTGAAGGTTGGGGGGTAAAAACACCCAATACCTATTGGAAAGCAGGAGCTTACCGTTGGGAAGCCTATGTTAATGATGAATTATTTGCGACCAAAAGTTTCTATATCGAACGCCAAGGCGTTGTTAAAAATGGTCATAATCCATTCTTTAAAATTAATACACTGAAACTTTATGAAGGTCCCGATGCCAACTTAATTGACAATGAAAGAAAATACTACATTTGTTTCAATGCTCTAACCACTCGCTACATTTGGATCGAAATTAATGCCAAAAATTTAGTTAGAAAAAGTACAGATTGGGCCTGTGAATTGGTGTTTAATTATAAAACCTCTTCAGGATACCTGAAAGGCTCCGCTACAAAACTGTTTTTTGTAAAGCCTGACGATGAGAATTTTAGTACCACTGTAGGGTGGGGTAGTGATATGTTAGGTACTTGGGGTAGAGGTCGTTACTACATCGAAGTGGTGTTTATGGACGAACTAGTTGCAAGTGTACCTTTCGAAATTGGTGATGATTACGTGGAAGCGGTTGAAGAGGATTTTATTCCTTTGGTGCAGTCAGGGTTCTACTTTGATGCTGATTTTGACTTCGAATTAGAAGATGACAACCAAGAAACAAGTGAGGTGAAACCCGAAGTTGCCAAAGTTCCTGTGGTTAATGATTCTTATGAAAATGTATTAAAAGATTTAGATGCTATGATTGGTTTGGATAGCATTAAATCAAAAGTTAAAGAATATACCAACTACCTTAAATTTATTGCTTTGCGTAAAGAAAAAGGGGTTGCAGACAATGAGCATATCAACTTGCATGCAGTATTTAAAGGAAATCCGGGAACGGGTAAAACCACCGTTGCAAGAATGCTTGGTAGAATCTATAAAGAATTAGGTTTACTCAAAAAAGGTCACGTGCATGAAGTAGATAGAGGGGATTTGGTAGCTGAGTTTATAGGACAAACAGCTCCAAAAACTAAAGAAGCTATCAAAAAAGCAAAAGATGGTATCCTTTTTATTGATGAAGCTTATTCATTAGCCCGTAAAGACGATGACAGTAAAGACTTTGGAAAAGAAGCCATTGAAATCTTATTGAAAGAACTGAGCGATGCAAGTGACATTGCCATTATTGTGGCTGGTTATCCTACCGAAATGAACACTTTCCTTGAGTCTAACCCTGGATTAAAATCGCGTTTTAACATGATTTATGAATTCCCTGATTATATACCACAGGAATTAATCAAAATCTCTGAATATGCTTGTCAAAAAAGAGGTGTTAAGTTAAGCGAAAGTGCTGTCGCAGAAATGTACAAACATTTGGTAGATGCTTACAGAAATAGAGATAAATTCTTTGGAAATGCAAGAATGGTTAATTCTATGATTGATGAGTTTAAAATGAATTTAGGATTGAGAGTAATGAAAGTTAAAGACCCAAATAAATTAACTTTGGATACCCTTAGCACCATTGAAAAAGAAGATGTTTTAAAAGCATTTACGGCTCAGTCTAAAACCGATGCCGATATTCCTATCGACGAAGAATTGTTGAAAGAATCGGTTGGAAAACTCAGAAAACTTACCGGTTTGGCAAAGGTTAAAAGTGATATTGATGAACTGATTAAGTTGGTGAGATATTACAAGGAGTCTGGAAAAAATCCACGTGAAATATTTTCATTACATTCCGTGTTTTTGGGTAACCCTGGAACGGGTAAAACGACTGTAGCCAGAATTTTAGCTCAGATATACAAAGCATTGGGTATTTTAGAGCGTGGTCATTTGGTGGAGTGTGACAGACAATCTTTAGTGGGTGGTTACATTGGTCAAACGGCAATAAAAACCTCTGAATTGTTAGACAAATCACAAGGAGGTGTATTGTTTATAGATGAGGCCTATTCATTAACAGAAGGTGGTGGAAATGATTACGGCAGAGAAGCCATAGAAACTATCTTGAAAAGAATGGAAGACCAAAGAGGGAAATTTGTAGTAATAGCGGCAGGTTATACTCAAAATATGGAGAAATTCTTGGAGACCAATCCTGGGTTAAAATCCAGGTTCGACCGTACTTTCTTATTCGAAGACTTTAATGCCGAAGATTTATATGGCATCGCTATCCAACAATTGGCCGACCATAACTTAATTCCAGATGAGGCTGCCAAAGAACAACTTAAAACTTACATTTCCTACATGTACCAAAAACGCGATAAGTTTTTTGGAAATGGAAGGGCAGTAAGAAAAGTAATTGAAGAAGCGGTGAGAAATCAACATTTAAGATTAAGCGAATTGCCGAAGAGCAAAAGAACTGCTAAGGTAATAGGAACGCTTACTTTTGAAGATGTTGATGAATTTAAAGCAGACAATATTCCTTCACAAAAAACTGGAATTGGATTCAAATAAACATGACATTACAATATCCCAATACGATATTTGAAGTCGTACTTCTTGTAACATGTGGACTTTTTGTTTTAATACAACTAATGGTTCATTTCTATTTAATTCTACCGTTTTTAAAAGTCAAAAAAACTGACTTGCCTACTCATGTTTCTTGGCCAGCTGTAAGTGTTGTTATTTCCGTTCGTGCTGATTTTGAAAATATTCAAAAGCTTTTGCCAGAATTGATGAATCAAAATTATCCAAACTTTGAAATTGTTCTTATAGACGATGCCAGTTGGGATGAAACTAAATCTTTTATTGAAGAATCTGTTAAGCAATTTCCGAATGTAAAAGGGGTGTATGTGACCGAAGAAATGAAAAAACAAACACTCGGGAAAAAACTAGCACTTACGCTAGGAATAAAAGCTGCCTCTCATGATATTATTGTTTTAACAGATGCTGACTGTATGCCCGCCTCTCCTTATTGGTTGCAAAGAATGGTTGCCCCTTATCTGGAAAATCCATCTACAGAAATTGTGCTTGGCTATTCTCCCTTTATTAGAAAACAGACTTTTGTTAATCTAATTTCACAAATGGATAATTTATGGACTGCTATTTTGTATTTATCATACGCAGTGCGCAACAAAGCCTATATGGGTGTTGGAAGAAACATGAGTTACAAAAAGTCTTTATTTCTGAAAGTGAAAGGTTTTGCCAGTCATTTACATGTGCTTTCAGGAGATGATGATTTGTTTGTAAGAGACGCAGCTACTTCTACCAATACTGCTATTTGTATTCATCCCGATGCCTTTATGTTTACAAGTAGTAAGAGTAGTTTTAGAACATGGTATTTGCAAAAAAAGAGACATACTTTTGTTGGGAAATATTACAATTTTAAAGACAAAGTAAAGCTCGGTTTTATTGGTTTGTCACATGCGTTAATGTGGGTTTTAATCGTTTTTAATTTGTTTTTACTAAACAATTGGTTTTGGACATTGATTCTGTTGTTATTGTTTTGGTTGATTAAATTTCCATTGATTTTTATGGCGTTCAAAAAACTCAAACACAAATATAAAATAGTATGGATGCCTCTATTTGATATGTTCTATGTTATCTATAATGCAATGTTTGGGTTGGTGAATTTATTTAATAAACAAAAGAAATGGTAGACTCTACAATCATACAAACGCATTTTAAGGAACTTTCTGAAAAGCAAATTAAGCAGTTCGATCAGTTGTATGTGCTCTATACAGAATGGAATGAGAAAATTAATGTCATTTCCAGAAAAGACATAGATGAACTTTATGTAAGACACGTTTTACATTCTTTGGCTATAGCAAAATTCATTGATTTTACACAAATTCGTTCAGTCTTAGACATAGGAACAGGCGGTGGATTCCCAGGAATTCCATTGGCCATTTTATTCCCTGATATTGAGTTTTATTTGGTAGATTCTATAGGAAAGAAAATAGGGGTTGTAAATGCCGTTATTGAAGGAACAGGGCTAACAAATGTTAAAGCAGAACAATTAAGAGCAGAGCAAGTTAAAGGCAAGTATGATTTGGTTGTAAGCAGGGCAGTGACCCAATTGGTTGATTTTTATGCTTGGATACACAAGAATTTAAAGACAGATTCTGAGGTTGCTTGTTTAAAAGGAGGCGATTTAACACAAGAGTTGATTAATTTTAAAGAAGTTTACCCTCGCAAAAAAATAACGATCGAGTCTATTTACCCCGGTTTTGATGATCCGTTTTTTGAAACCAAAAAATTACTAATTGTAAGGTAATTATTGTTGTAAAAAACACAATTCTTAGTCGATTTTATTCAGGAAAAAGGCAATTTTAAACTTCTGTTTAATTCTTGGTTTGTGTATCACCATTACAAGTAAAAATAGTTCAATTTTTGTTTTGGGTTGCGTTGTCAATTGGTTTTTCTTAATTTAATTAAAACCTAGACAATATTTTCAAACTGTTTTCTGTTAATAATGAATACGATTTTATAAATGGCAATTAAATTTACTTTAAATAAAAAAATAAGACTTACAATTTGTGTTTTCCTTGTAGTGAATGCATTAAATGCTAACAACTACTTAGGTTCTACTAGTTTTGGAAGTCATGTGTATTTGTATAATCACAGCAGTCTTGTAAAAGTGGACTTGCAATCAAAGCAACAGCTAATGGAGAAAAACATTAAAAAGGACACCATTACAACTCAGGCTTTGATAAATATAGGGATGTCTAAAGATAATTCCACAGGCAAAGAGCATGTGATGTTTCAGAATATTACTGTTTTTGAGATTTTGAGTATAGGCAATAGGAATGACAGTTTGTATGTGGCAATCCGATTTAAAAACCCTAAAAATCTTTATTTGTATAGCTATTGTTTGTTGAGGTTCGACCAAGATTTAAACTTTCATAAAGTCTACGTTATAAAATATCCTCCCTTAGTTTCTTACAATTACTTTCCTCAATACAAAGAGTTGGAATTTACCGACGATGCTCAACTTCGTTTACTTTATTGCGACAGTTCCAAACAATTTTGCCAAATAAATTTTAGATTTAATGAAAATAAAAGCACGCTTAAGTCGGACCCCAAAAGCAGAGTGCTTGTAAAGCATTTTACATTATTTGCCATGTTTACTTCTCAAAAAGCAATTGTATCACCTAGTTTGTATGCCATTAAAGGCAGTGATTGGTATTACATGCTTCCTTATCCTGTGTTTTTTGATGCCAATTTATCACAGTTTTTAGACCCGTTTAATATGAAACAGAGTATCATAGAATCAGATAAAAAAACACATTATAAAGGGTTTTCAACATCGCCAAGCATGACACATGATGCCTTTAATCTTAATTATATTCTTTACCACGCCGTTCAAGCATCTTCAGGATTACAGGTTTATGTAAAAAATATCGAAAAAGGAGTGTTGCAAAAATTGAGTTTCAAAAATGGTGATAGTAGTTTTGTGACAGAGGATGTGATGCCACTTAAAAATGAATTAACTTATTTCTTTTTTACCAATAACAATCAAAACTATCTGTTGTATAAAGATGAAAAGACAGAGATAGTCAAATTGCCCTAATATTCAATTCGAAAGCTATTTAAAGCGATTAAATTCATTTTCCTTGTAGTTTCTGATAATTGAATTTAAGGCATTTCGTTCAAGCATGGTTTTTAATTCATTAGTAGAAATTTTATAGACAGTTGACGTGTCAAAATAATCGTCCTCATTAAATTGTTCGGTATATTGACTGTATTCATTTCTATTGCGATACATCATAATACTGTCATTCTTTATATCAAAGACAAAATTGAAGTAATAGGGGTTTAATTGATTTTTGTCATTTACCATTAAGTACACATCTCCCACTTTTGGATGATTAATCATTAAGTCTTTTTCCTTTTGGGCTTTAAGATTTAAAGTAATTCCCAATGTAATAACACAAACAAAGAGAAACCGTCATTCTGGAATTCGGCTCTGCGAATATGCAGAATCTTATCATTTGTGCTCCGCAATTCAGAAGATTCCGTATAATTGCCCCAACCACAAGCCCAATCCGCAGCAATTTACGGAATGACTGAAGGGTGCCTTAACTTGATTTTTTATGTTTTTTTTGATTTTTTCATCCCGAACAGGTTCGTCGCACACTTTGCATCGAACATGGACTACATTGTCTCCAATTGGACAAAAAGGGATGAAATAGACATGAAAATAGTCTCTGTAAATCTTTACATCCATGTCGTTTTTCTTGCAACTCAAACAGGTGATTTGATACTCTGTGTATTTTTTTATTCTTGCAGTTTTATTGCCATAGGTTAAGAACATAATTTTTATTAAAGTTCAAATGGATGAAAGATTTTTTATTTTTTCAAATTTAAAATAAAAAAAGGGTATTCATTAAATTGAATACCCTTTTTTTTAAAATGCGATAATTATTCTAGTGTACTGCGAAAATTGGATAGATTGCTATGTAGGCCAAAGCACCTGCTAAATAACCAATCAAAGCCAACCAAGAGATTTTCTTTAAGTACCAAATGAAGTCAATTTTTTCCATACCCATTACAGCTACACCTGCAGCAGAACCAATAATCAAACAACTTCCTCCTGTACCTGCAGCATAAGCAATGAATTCCCAAAGTTTACTGTCCATCGGGAAAGTTTCTATGCTGTACATTTTCATGGTTGCAGCTACAATAGGCACGTTGTCAACTACAGCTGATAACAAACCGATAGCAACAGCAATTAAATCTTTGTTACCAATGGTATTGTCCATCCAAGTCGCTAAGTTTGCCAAAGTACCGATACCTTGTAAAACACCTATTGCTAACAATATACCTAAGAAAAACAAAACACTTGATGTGTCAATTTTTGATAATGCATGAATAGCGCTGTATTGTTTTCTTTCTTCTTCTTCTTTGTCAATATGTAATAATTCAGAAGCAATCCAAACGATAGCCAAACTGAATAACATACCCATGTAAGGAGGTAAGTGAGTAACTGTTTTGAAAACAGGAACAAATAATAAGCCAGCAACACCTAACAATAACATTAATAAACTGCCTTTTACTTTTTCTTCTTTTTCGGCTTTGTCATAGTCGTAAGAATCACGTTTTACCTCACCTTTCATTTTTATACTGATAATCAATAATGGTACAATCATGCTAACAAGTGAGGGTATTATTAAAGTTTTAATAATGTTTGCACTGCTTATTTGACCACCAATCCAAAGCATAGTTGTGGTTACGTCACCAATAGGAGACCAAGCACCACCTGCATTGGCAGCAATAATTACAATACCTGCGAAAAACAAACGTTGTTCTTTGTCGTGAACTAATTTTCTTAATAACGAAACCATAACAATGGCTGTAGTTAAGTTGTCTAATAGGGCAGACAAGAAAAAGGTAAGAAACGCAATAATCCACAATAGCTTGCGAGAATCTTTGGTTTTAATTCTGTTAGTAATGATTTTGAAACCTTGATGGGCGTCAATGATTTCAACAATCGTCATAGCGCCTAATAGAAAGAAGAGGATTTGAGCCGTGTTTGCCAACTCGTGATTCAATTCTAGATTGATTTCAGCAATGTGGTGGTGCTCAAAAAGTGCCCAAATTCCCCACATTAATGCGGCAATAATTAAGGCAGGAGCCGTTTTGTTGATGTGCAACGGATGTTCAAAAGCTATCGCTAAATAGCCTAGAACGAAAATAATGATTAATAAAATTTCCATTTGGATTAAAATTGGGGCGAATATATATCTATTTTAATAGATATTAAATAATTATTAAGATTTTTTATAGACTGGAACTGTGCTACATGGTTCGCCAAACATCAACGATTTTACAACTGGTAAAAGTTTGTCGGTAAGCTTTAAATAGACGTTGTTGGGAATGAATTTGTCTCCACAACCTTTTATAACAATTCTTTTGTCTAAATATTCCTCAGTATCTAATTGCTCAATTGCATTAATGTATAATTGATGTTCTAAATCTTCACGACTACCTACCATAGCATACTTAACAACAGGTTGTAGTTTTGTAGCAATAAGCATGTAAGCCCATGTTGGAACTATGGCATCGCTGCTGCAAATAATATTGACATAACTGTCTTTATAAATACTCCAATCGTTGTTTTTAATATAATCGCGAAAATCTATCTCTTTTAACATTAAACCCATGTACAATTGTTCTTTAATGTCTATTGTTTTGAAAGGGAAATCTAAAATAAGTTCCTCTGGATTCAGTGTGATTAATCCGCTGTTTGCCACTTTGTTTTCTATATTCTCCATATAAAGTTTTGAAGTCGCAAATTTACATAAAAAGTAACAGAAATGTGTGTTATGGATTTAGTGGACTATTTGTGTTTTAAATGAGTAAAACAATCTGAAAAATAAATTAAAAAATATGTAGGTTTGCATTTTAGTATCAATTGTCCCCATGAAGCCATACTCTATATTGCTATTTATCACTCTTAGTTTGTGTTCATTAGGGGCCGTTTCTTTGTATTTAGATGCCAATAACATAAAACTTGCCGGGGTTGAATTAATGAATTTTGATTCAGACCAAATGGATACCGCTTCCTTGTCTGAAAGTAAAGACTCTATTTTATTGAAAGCCAGAGAGATTTTTCTAAAGGATTCGGCAACTTTGGCCGCCAAAAAAATAGAAATTTTCAAAAAACCATCACGCTCATTTCATGACACACTGTTGCTACTAGAAATTGCTTCTATTGAAAGTTCCGCAAGGTTTTATTACGATAATTCGCTTACCAATACCACTATGGATCGTTTTTTTGATGAATTGGAACAAGTGAAAAGAGACAATACTTTTTTTAGAATTATTCATTATGGCGATTCTCAAATAGAAATGGACAGAATTAGTAGTTTTATAAGAGAAAAACTACAAAGGTCTTTTGGTGGAAGTGGTCCCGGTTTACTCCCTGCATTGGAAGTAACCCCCAAGTACACGGTAGCAGTTCAAACTTCGGGAGATTGGACAAGAAAACTAACTTTTGGGTCGCCTGAATTTAGGTCGAAACACAATAAATATGGTCCTATGGCCTATTTCTGTGTCAAAAACAGTCCTTCAGCTAAAGTGTTGTACACTGCCCGCGATAATACCAGTTATAAGAACAGAAGTTTTAATACTTGTAAAGTTATCATTGGCGCTAATTCAACTCAGCAAGAAATTAAATGCTTTTCAAACAACAAGTTGGTAGATACCAAAACAGTAGAAGCAAGTTCAATTGAACAAATCATTAGTTTTTCTACAGACAGTGCAGAAGGCAAAGTGGCATTGGAATTTAATGGAGGTAGAGCGGAAATATTGGGCGTAAGTTTGGAAAATAAAACAGGCGTTGCCCTCGATAATATTCCAATGAGAGGTGGTTCGGGATTAATGTTTGCCAATATCAATGCGGAATCTTTAAAACGAACTTACCAAGCTTTGGGTGTTAAAATGGTGATTTTACAATATGGCGGAAATGCCTTACCTGGAATGAGTTCCAAATCAGGTGCAGAGTATTATGGCAAGCGTTTTTATGATCAAATTACGTATTTAAAATCTATCGACCCACAATTAATTGTTTTTGTAATTGGTCCTGCAGACATGTCGGTAAAGCGCAATGGGGAATTGAAAACACACGAACATTTGGAGCAATTGAGAGATGCAATGAAATCGGCAACACTAAGAGCTGGTGGCGTTTTTTGGGACATGTATGAAGCAATGGGAGGTAACGGTAGTATGATAGAGTGGGTGCGTTCTAAACCATCTTTAGGTTCGCCCGATTACATACATTTTACAACAAAAGGGGCTCAAAAAATATCAGAAATTTTTTACCAATCTCTGATGAATGAATATGAAATGTACAAAATAAGAAAAAAAACCAGCAATTGATTAAGGCTTTAAAATATCTATTCATGTTGTTGTTGGGCACATGTTTTTCTTTGCATTCTCAGGATGTGCCCGTTAATACCGAACATTTTCCTTTTGTCAATGAGAATTTAAATTCAATTAATTTTTTTAATGACAGTATTGAGTTTTATAGTTTTTTCAGAAAGTTTGATCAGCTAATTTCACAAGGAACAGGGAAGCTAAACATTTTGCATTTTGGAGGTTCTCATGTTCAAGCTGATATTTGGACTTCGCGCCTTAGAGATAATTTTAACTTATTTATCAATCAAAAACAAGCAGCACGTGGTTGGATTTATCCTTTTAAAATGGGACTTAAAAACAATAATCCTTCCAACTATCAGATAGATTACAAAGGGAAATGGGATGGATGCCGTGCCGTAAATTATAATTGTTACGGGGATATTGGGATGAATGCCCTACAAACGACTACGTATGACAGTTCTTCTGCTTTTTCAATTCAGTTATTTGAGTCCAATAGAATAGATTATGTGTTTGATAGGGTAAAAGTTTTTTATTTGCAATCTGAAAATAGTTTTGATATAGAATTAGATTCAAATTATACTGCCAAACAAATTATCATAGACAAGCAAAATGGATACATTGAATTTGTGTTCGATAAAGTGATGCGTTCTGTTTCGTTTAAACTAAACAAGCGCGATTCTACCCAAACCAGTTTTACTTTATTTGGTATGTTTTGCGATTTGGATGCACCCGGTGTGAATTATAATGCAATTGGGGCTAATGGAGCTTCTGTGCCAACTTATTTGAAATGTAATTTAATGGAACAGCAAATAAAAGCAATCAAACCAGATTTGGTTATTTTTTCAGTTGGAATTAACGATGCTTTTGCCCTCAATTTTTGCGCCTCGTGTTACGAAAATAATTACTCGGCATGGATACAAATTATTAAAAGAGCTTCTCCTAATACTGCCATATTGTTTACAACCAATACCGATAGTTACAAAAAAAATAGAAAAGGAAAATTTATTAAAAATCAAACAGGAATAGAGGTGAAACAAGTTATGGAAAATTTGTCAAGAAAAGTCAATGGAGGCGTTTGGGACTTGTTTTCAATAATGGGTGGATTGGGGAGTATGGAGTTTTGGGTTAGGCAAGGAATGGCTGCAAAAGACCGTGTTCATTTGTCAGGTTCAGGATACAAGCTTGTTGGTGATTTAATGTTTAATGCCTTTGTGTTAAAGTATTTGGATTATTTAAAAACCCCTATTTCAAAAATAAAGCATGATTGAGTATATCCTTGCCATATTAAAATCGTTTTTTTCTTTTTCGGAAACTCATCCAATCATATTTACAAATATGGATTTTTGGATATTTTTTGTTATCGTTTACGCAGTGTTTACTGTTATATACAAACAGTATAATATCAAAAATTTATTTCTGTTTTTAGTCAGTGTTTTTTTCTATTACAAAACCAGCGGCTTATTTTTTGGTCTACTTCTCTTCACAATAACCAATGAATTCTTAATTGCACGAATTATTCATCAATCCAAAAAAGAATTACTCAGGAAGTTTTTATTGGGTTACAGCGTGTTTATTAATTTAGGGTTGTTATGCTATTTCAAATACGCTTATTTCTTTACCGATTCTTATAATCAGTTGTTTCAAACCAATCACGAAGTGTTCAATTATTTCGCCCATTGGGGAAATGGTTGGTTGAATAATGGGGACGCATTTAGGGTAGATAAAATTATATTACCTGTAGGGATTTCTTTTTACACGTTCCAAACCCTCAGTTATACCATAGATGTTTACCGAAAAAGGTTAACCCCAACCAAAAATTTCTTTGATTTTGGTTTTTATGTTTCTTTTTTCCCTCAATTAGTAGCCGGTCCTATCGTTAGAGCAAGTGATTTTATTCCCCAAATAAGACAGCCATTTTCGCTAAGTCGTTATCAATTTGGGCTAGCGGTGTTTATGATTTTAAACGGATTACTCAAAAAAATGGTCGTTGGAGATTATATCGCAGTTAATTTTATTGATAAAGTCTATGCCAACCCCTTTTTATACACCGGATTGGAAAATCTATTGGCCGTAATAGCCTATTCTCTTCAAGTTTATCTCGATTTTTCGGGTTATACAGATATTGCCATTGGAATTGCTTTGTTGATGGGTTATAGACTTAACACTAACTTCAATTCCCCATATAAAGCGAAGAATGCAGGTGAGTTTTGGAAAAGGTGGCATATCTCATTGTCCACGTGGTTGCAAGATTATTTGTACATACCATTAGGAGGTAACAGAAAAGGAACTATTGCTTCTTATGTAATCATTTTAATATTAAGTGTATTTATGGCATTATTGCTTGAAGCAAGTTGGGTGTTATGGATTGTGCTCTCTGTAGGTTTTGTGTTTTTTGCTTTGTCCTTAATTTCTTCTGAATTCAAAAAAGCAATTAATACCAATATCAACTTGATGATTACCATGTTATTAGGTGGTTTGTGGCATGGCGCAACTCTCAATTTTTTGATTTGGGGAGGCTTAAATGGTTTAGGGATTGTGGTTTACAAGTTTTGGCGTAAAATCAGTCCGTATGAAAAAATGAAATCTTTGCCTGTTCATTTCTGGAAGGTGTTTAATACATTTGTGTTTATTTCATTTACTCGTATCTTCTTTAGAGCAGAGGATATGACACAAGCTACAGAAGTTATTACTAAAATTTACAGTGATTTAAATTGGCAGTTATTGCCTCGAATTATTGTTGGATATAAAGAGGTTTTTTTGCTGATGACCATTGGATTTGTGGTGCATTGGTTACCAAAGAAACACAAATGGGAATACAAGAAGTTTTTTATTAAATCACCTGTTTGGTTTAAAGTTGCAGTTGTTATTGTTTGTGTTATTTTAATTCAGTTAACCAAATCGGCAGACACTCAACCATTTATTTATTTTCAATTTTAAGAGCCTATGAAACTTAACTATTTAAGTCATGGGATTCTAAAAACAGGTGGTTATAGGCACGAAAAGTTTTTATTTGATTCGGTGGTAAATAAGTTGGAATTGTCGCCAAATCAATACCAAATATTACGTTTGCCTAAGCAATTTAATCATTTATTTGCGTATGTTTATTTAATGGTTTGGGGTTTCTTGAAATCCAACGCAGAAATAAATATTGTCGTTTCACGCTTGGCATTATCGGCGCTTTTTAGAAATTGGTTCAATCAAAATCAAGTGTGGATTGTGGTGCATAATTTTGATGACAACGATGGAAAATCAAACTTAATGAAGCGATATTATGCTTATTTATTTAAACTGTTAAGAAAGTTGAAGCACAACAGATTTAAGGTGATAACTGTGGCTGAATATTGGCAACAATATTTAACAAATGAACAACACCTTCCCAATGTGAAATTATTCCCAAACTTATTTGAAGCTGAGTTTTATACTAAATTCCATAAAGAGGATAAAAATGCTTGGATTCATTTGGGTCAATATAGTTCCAAAAACCACGAAGATATTTATCGTTTAGCGAAGGTTTTAACACAAGATGGTTATTATTGCTATTTCAGTACCTTAGATTCGTCTTTGGCCAAACCATTTAATGGTCAATTTGAGATTATTTATTTCCACAGTTTTAATGATTATTTAGACCAAGTTTCTAGGTCTATGTGTACCGTTTCTCTAATCAAAGTAAATGAAGGTTGGAACAGGTTAGCACATGAAAGTATTTTGATAGGAACCCCTGTTTTAGGCTATGGCAATGGTGGTTTAGGAGAGCTTTTGAAAAAAAGTCACAGCATTATTGTTCAAGACATTGATGAGGCATATACTTGTATTAAGGCTTCGTTATTCATGTTGCCTGAATCTTCCTTTTTTCAAGACTATCACACCAATAAAGCGCAGGACTACCTCAATAAGGTAATGCAATAAAGGGAATTAAGAAAACCGGTTTGCTTAAGAAAGATATTTTACCGCCAATTCAGCTATTGTTTTTCCAATTGACAGTGAACTTGTAGCAGCAGGACTTGGTGCATTAAGCACATGAATTTGTCCCGGTAACTCTTTAATGTAAAAATCATCAATTAAGCCACCATTTTTATCACATGCTTGAGCTCTAACTCCTGCGCCTCCTGTTACTAAATCATCTGATTCAATACCCGGCAAAAGTTTACTTAAGGCTTTAGTAAATGCATTTTTATTAAATGACCTGTACATTTCACCCAATCCAGTTTTCCAATATTTAGAGGCTACTTTTATAAAGCCCGACCAAGTAAGAGATTCCCATAGTTCAGCAATATTGATTTGTGATTTTTTGTATCCCTCACGTTTGAATGCCAAAACTGCATTTGGTCCCGCTTCAATTTCACCATCTATTCTTCGGGTAAAATGAACGCCTAGAAAAGGGAAATTAGGGTCAGGAACAGGGTAAATTAAATGTTTTACTAAAAAGCGTTTATTAGGCTTTAGGGCATAGTATTCTCCTCGGAATGGAATAATTTTCATATCCAAATCAGGGATGGTGTGTGCTGCAATTTTATCGCAATACAAGCCTGCACAATTAATAATTAGCTTGGTTTCAATTTTACCTTTTACGGTTTCAACGATGATAGAACCTGACTTTTTCTTAACATTGATAACCTTATTATTGAACCTGACATCGCCACCCAATAACTCAAAATTTTCTTTCATTTTATTAGCGACCACTTTGTAATCTACGATTCCAGTTTGTGGCACAAAAATGCCTTTGATACCATAGGTATAAGGTTCAATGGCCTTGATTTCATCTGCATTAATGTAGTGAATTCCTTCCAAACCATTTTCTACTCCTCTGTTGTAGATGGCATCCAAAGCACCTAACTCATTTTCGTGAGTTGCAACAATGATTTTGCCACACAAGTCAAAAGGGATGTTGTTTGTTTTGCAAAATTCAATCATCATGTGGTAACCATCGATACAGTTTTTGGCTTTTAAGCTCCCCGGTTTGTAGTAAATACCACTGTGAATAACGCCACTGTTATTACCAGTTTGGTGAGCGGCTACTTTGTTTTCTTTTTCAAGAACTATTATATTGAGTTGTGGTTGTGCTTTTTTTAGTTGGAGTGCAGTAGCTAATCCTACTATTCCTGCACCAACAATGGTGACATCAATTTTTGACATTTTATAGTGGTTTTAAATCGTTGCTTTCTTCTTTAGTTTCAAGTTTAGTTTTAAGCTCTTTAATAATTTTTTCTTGACTCTTAGCATATTTTCGGAAGGGGATAATAGCTGAGATGCCAATTGCTATACCTGTTGTAAAACAAAGTAAAAACAAAATGACTAATGGGGCGTTGAATTCCCAAAAAAACACTTTTACCAATGTAGAATTGCTGTTTTGTAAAGCAAAAATAACAACGAGTAAAGTCGCTGTCAAACCGATTACTATTTTAAATAAAGAATAGTTTGATGGAGGCGTAGTTTCTGTCATGCTGCAAAGATAGTCGATTGATTAATTATTTTTCAATCTTAATATCTAAGTCAGTTTTTACAGAATCAATCGATTGAATAAATGCTTTCGCCTTTGGTTTTATTAATAATATTTTTGGAGTTGGTTGCAATAATAAACTGAGTGTCAGGTCGCAATTCTTGCAAAGATTTAAGTAATTGCTTTTGCCAATCTTTGTCTAATCCAGTTTCAGGCTCGTCCAAAATGAAAACTGTATTTTTAGGTTTGTTTTTTTCGCTTATTGCAATAAGATTGATAAGGATAGAAATGATTCTTTTTTCCCCGTCGGAAATTTCACTAATTGAGCCAATTTTTCCATTGTTAAAGTGAATGGTCATTTTACCACTTTTGTCTATGTCTAGTCGCTTGTTTTTTGCTTCCAAAAAAGCATTTACACTCGACTTTATTTGATGGATTGGGTCATTTAACTTTTCAATTTCTTTTTGGTAAGAAATATTGAAATGGATAATGTCATTTATCCTTTTTAATTGCGGTTGATTTTGAAACCAAGTTTGATATAAGTGAAGGGTTTCAAAGTTTATTTGTGCCTTGTTGTTGTTTTTTTCAACTTCCAAAATGTTTCTTTGTACAATTTCTAATTCATCAAAAAACGCATTGACATGGTCAAGGAAACCTGTTAAATTAAAGTTTTCGAAAGCTTCAATTGCTTGTTCTCTTCTGTTTTTTAAACTGTCATAATCAGGAATAAAATCCAAGTCGTGTTGTTCCAAAAACTCGAATGAATTTAGTAAAACTCTATTTTTGAATTCTTGATTGATAATTGGTTTTTTTAGTTTGATAGTTTGAGTATGTTTTTCGATACTCTCAACCAAGTGATACAAACATTCCTGAGAATCAATTAAGCTATAATTGATGTAATTGTCTAGGGGAAACTGGTCGTAACGTCTTCTGAAAATAAAGTTATTACGCATTTTAGACAAGAAAGATCCCGCTAAATTGGGGGAATTAAAGGAAGCAAAAATAGTAGCGCCTGCTGATTTTATGTTTTTTATAACCTCTTGTTCTAAAAAAGAGGTTTCCAAATGATTCTTTTTTTCCTCATTAGACTCAAAGTCCAATTGGTTGTTGTAAGTAAATTTGGTAAACACACCCTCAACAGAATTATGGTTTTGTTGAGTATATGAAATTTTAAATTCAGAATCATTGGTTTTATTAAGGGCAATATTAACCGTTTTGTTGCTTGAATTTAATAATTCTAACTCCAATGAATCAAAATCAATAGAATTTAAAATAGAATAGGAGGGAGTTGTTAGGGCACTAATTAATTTTAAGAGCGTTGTTTTGCCAGAACCATTACTGCCCAAAATATAAGAAATATCGTGCTCAAAAGCCGCGTCTATATTAATATAGCCGTATATATTTGTTGCTTTGAACTTGTTAATTTTCATAAAAAATGAAGTATATAATACTAGAATCTGATTTAGTTAGGTGTGCAAAAATAAGATTTTATGCTTAAAAACAAATAAAAAAAAGAATTTTTTTTATAAAGTGCTTTCGATTTAATAAATAAAAAAGCCCCGATTATGAGTCGGGGCTTTGTGTTTTGAAGATTTTAAGTATTTAAACTTAGTACATGCCACCCATGTCTGGCGCGCCATGTGCATGAGGTGCTTCTTTTTCTTTAATTTCTACTAAAGCACATTCTGTTGTTAAAATCATGCTAGCTACTGATGCTGCATTTTCTAGAGCAACTCTGCTTACTTTAGTTGGGTCGATAACACCTGATTTAATTAAATTCTCGTATTGTTCTGTACGGGCATTATAACCGAAATCATCTTTGCCTTCTTTAACTTTTTGAACAATGATAGAACCTTCACCACCAGCATTGGTAATAATTTGTCTTAATGGTTCTTCTAATGCTCTTCTTACAATAGCAATACCTGTATTTTCATCTTCAGTATCACCTTTCAATTTCTCTAAACCTTCTAAAGCTCTGATGTATGCAATTCCACCACCAGGAACTATTCCTTCTTCTACAGCAGCTCTAGTTGCATGTAAAGCATCATCTACTCTGTCTTTTTTCTCTTTCATTTCAACTTCGCTAGCAGCACCTATGTATAATACCGCTACACCACCAGCTAATTTTGCCAATCTTTCTTGAAGTTTTTCTTTGTCGTAATCGCTTGTAGTATTTTCGATTTGCGCTTTTATTTGTGCAATTCTAGCTTGAATAGCAGCTTTGTCGCCAGCACCACCAACAATAGTCGTGTTGTCTTTGTCGATAGTAATGCTTTCTGCTCTACCCAAATCTTCCATTGTAGCATCATCTAATTTTCTGCCTTGCTCTTCGCTAATTAAAGTTCCGCCAGTTAAGATAGCAATGTCTTGTAACATTTCTTTTCTTCTGTCACCAAAACCAGGTGCTTTTACAGCTGCAATTTTTAATGAACCTCTAATTTTGTTAACAACCAAAGTTGCCAAAGCTTCACCTTCTACTTCTTCACTGATAATTACCAAAGGTTTGCCAGTTTGAACTACTTTTTCCAAAATTGGAAGCAAATCTTTCATGCTGCTAATTTTTTTATCGTAAATCAAGATGTATGCACCTTCTAAGTCAGCAATCATTTTTTCGCCATTGGTAACGAAATATGGAGATTGGTAACCTCTGTCAAACTGCATTCCTTCAACAACCTCAACAGTGGTGTCAGTGCCTTTTGCTTCTTCAACAGTTATTACACCGTCTTTACCAACTTTTCTCATTGCTTCTGCAATAAGTTTTCCAATAGTATTATCGTTGTTTGCTGAAATGGTAGCAACTTGCTCAATTTTATTGTTGTCGTCGCCAATTTCTCTTGAAAGTTTTCTTAAAGATTCTACCGTTGCAATAACAGCTTTCTCGATACCTCTTTTTAAGTCCATCGGATTAGCACCTGCCGCAACGTTTTTAATTCCTGTTGTTACAATGCTTTGAGCTAAAACAGTTGCAGTAGTTGTGCCATCACCCGCTAAATCAGCAGTTTTGCTTGCAACTTCTTTTACCATTTGTGCACCCATGTTCTCGATTTCATTTTCAAGTTCTATTTCTTTTGCAACCGTTACACCGTCTTTGGTAATAACTGGAGAACCGTATTTTTTGCCGATTACAACATTTCTACCTTTAGGTCCTAATGTTACTTTTACTGCATTCGCTAATGCATCTACACCACGTTTTAATCCTTCACGTGCTTCTATGTTAAAATGGATTGATTTTGCCATATATTTTTTTAATTGTTATTTTTGATTTTTTTGAGTTGATTAAATTGAATTAAATGATTGCGAAAATGTCGCTTTCTCTCATGATTAAATAATCTTTTCCCTCTACTTGGATTTCTGTACCTGCGTATTTACCATACAATACAGTATCGCCAGGTTTTACAACTGGTTTGTTGCCTTTTTCATCAATATCACTCACACTAAGAATAACGCCTCTTTGAGGTTTTTCTTTTGCTGTGTCAGGGATAATTATACCACTTGATGTTTTTGTTTCGGCTGCTGCCGGTTCTACTACTACTCTGTTTTGAGTTCCTGCAATTGGTTTAATATTCATATATTTATAATGATTTGAATGTTTGTAACAACATATTGTCACTAAGTGTGCCATTTTATAATTTATGCCATTTTTTCGCTTCAATGGTGTCAAAAAGTCAAAATGTCATGTTTTGTTTTTGCTTTTTAATCCTAGTAATTTTTCTGTGTTAATCTTGTGTAAAACCAAAATGAAGTATCTGTTATTTTTGTAGCTTAATTTTTTCAATAATATACAAAACGTCATTTTTATGAATAATCAAGAACCAAAAGGTATTCTTATACCTGTGGGGGGGGCTGAGGACAAAGGAACGGATCTGGAATTAGGAATTATTTCAAGGAATAATTTGAATTTTATGGAAATTGGTATCCTTAAGAATATTGTTAATGAAATAGGAAATAATGACGCCAGAATTGAAGTTATTACTACCGCATCTCAAATTCCTGATGAGGTAGGTGAAAATTACATTGATGCTTTCTCTAAGTTGGGTTGCCAAAATATTGGTCACATGAAAATTAGAAATCGCGAGGATGTTATGCAAAAAGACTATTACGAACGTCTAAAAGCTTGTGACGCACTTATGTTTAGTGGTGGAAATCAATTGCGACTTACTTCTATATTTGGTGGAACTGAGTTTTTGGAATTACTGATTGAGCGTTACTACAATGAAAGATTTGTAATAGCAGGGACAAGTGCCGGTGCTATGGCAATGAGTAATACCATGATTTATCAAGGGAATGCAAGTAATGCCCATCTGAAAGGGGAAGTTAAAATTACAACTGGATTGGCTTTTGTTAAAGACGTTATCATAGATTCTCACTTTAATAAAAGAGGAAGGTTTCAACGATTAGCACAAGCAGTAGCGAGTAATCCCTCTGCTATTGGAATTGGTTTGGGTGAAGATACAGGCGTTATTATTAAAAAAGGATATGAAATGGAAGCCATTGGAAGTGGTGCTGTTGTTATAATTGACGGTCGCCATATCAGGCATAATAATATTGCTGATATTGAAGAAGGTACCCCAATCTCTGTTGAAAACATAATAGTTCATATTATGGAAAAAGGGAATCGCTATAATTCAAAAACAAAGGTATTCGAAGCTGCCAACGTGAATGTTGTTGAATAGTTATCTTAACAAAGTTAAGGTTCCTTTTAAATAAAAATACTTTCCGTTTTGTGCTTTGATACTTGCCATGTATAAGTAAATGCCTTCCATACATAGTTCTTGTTTGTACTTACCATCCCAAGATGGACTTTCTCCTGTTTGTTCAAATAATTTTTCTCCCCAACGATTGTAAATTTCAATCTTAATCCATTGTAAGTTTTCACCCTCTATTTTAAAAACTTCATTTAAGTTATTACTATTTGGAGAAAAGGCCGAAGGAATGAAGAAAATAGGGTCTAAACATGGTCGTATTTTAATACTGTCGATGTCTTCTCCACATAGATTCGATACTTTTAATCGGTAAGTAATAGGGTCTTTAATGCTTAATCCATTTGTTAAGTTTATATATGAGGTTTTATGTCCTGTGTTCCATTCATATAATACAGGTGTGTTTACAGTTGAAGTAATTTGATAATTATTCCTACAAGGAATGGTGTCACCTGCTAATATTAAATTTGGAAATGGTAATTCACTAATAGTAATGGTGTCTTTAGCTTCGCATAAAAAACTATCAATCACCGTTAAAACATAAGTGCCATTCTTGCTCGCTTTTATTGTTGATGTGTTTTCTCCGCTCAACCAATTGTATTTTTCAAATGCTTGCTTTGTGCCAATTTCTATGGTATCCCCCTCACAAATACTTGTGTCATTGTTTGTTGTTAATTTGGGCGGAAGATTAACTTTTATTGAAATAGAATCGCTAAAAGAGCATCTATAATCCTTGTTTATAGTCAATCTATAAGTGCCACTTTCTTTGACGTTAATAATATTAGAAGTGTCTCCAGTGCTCCATAGCAAGTTTTTAAAATAAGTAAAAGTGCCAATGTTTAATGAGAAAGGAAAGCAAATGTTTGTGTCATTGCCCAATTCAAAATTAGGTTGTTCTAGTAGCGTAATAATTGCGGTATCTGTAGCAATACAATTCAAACTGTCTTTTGAAAATAAGTGATAAATTCCACTCTTATTAACCACTATAAATGAATCTTTTGAACCGTTACTCCAAATGTAATTTGAAAGTGAAAGGTTTGATGAAAGTAGTATTGAATCTCCTTCACAAATACTGCTGTCTTTCCCTATGTCTAAAAGAAGATTACGTTTTGTAATTAATACTGAATCGTAAAAAAAACAGCCAAGTATTGTTTTACTTTTGGCGTAATACTTTTGGTCTGTTTGCGGAAACACAATAGGTTTTAAATGGTTGGTGTCATTAATGAATTTGTTGGGAGTCCAAACGACATTATTGGTGCCTGTAATTTTAAGCTCTACTGTGTCTTTATTGCACAGTGAAATTAAATGAGGCATCTGTATTTGTTGAGTGTCTTTGTTTAATTGAAATGTAAATGAATCTTTACAATTGGGGGTATTTGAAACAATTAAAAGTTGATATTTGCCAGTGTCTGAAACCAATAGTTTGGATTGGTTTGTTTGGACTAATTGCTTGTTTTTGTACCAATATACTGCAGCATTTTTAGGTTTAATTAGACCTTTAAGGGTGTCGGTATTGTTGTTGCAAAGTACGGATGGTCCCTCTATTTCTGCATTACAGCAGTTTTCTTTGATTTCTATTTCAAAACAAGTGTCTTTTTCATTGGCCTCACCAGGATTCATTATGTAGTTTATAATGTATTTGCCTGTATTTAAGTATTTAATATTTTGAGGAGTTGCGGTAGTTTGAGAGGGAAATTGTGGGCTAGAACTACACATATTAATAGCAAATCGAGTAATAGTATTTCCGCTAGCATTAGTACTAAAAAAATAAGCAATATCATTTTGGATAATAATGTCAGAAAGGTCGTTTGATTTACCAACGGTATTACTGAAACTGCCTAAATTGCTTGCTGTAATAGAACCCCCTAAATCATTTGGGAACTCAAGTTTGATGATTTTGTTATTTTCGTCGCTTAAGTAACCAATTTGCTCATTGTTACATCCTTTTATAATTAATATTCCTCGTGAAATCTGTTGTGCATTGGCTAAGTTATTAAATGTGGTTGCGGTTGGACTGTTATTACTTGAAATGTTTTTCCCAAAAGCAAGTCTAACTATCCTTTGTCCTAAAACATCGGTTACAAAAGCATAAAAGTCATTGTTTTTGTCTTGTTTTACCTCAATACCTGAAGCACCTCCAGTAAGACCAATGTTAGTGAAATTGTATGCAGTAGGAGTATTTAACAAAGAACTGCCAAAAACTAAGCGAGTAATGGAGTTGTTATTTCTATTGGCAACAAAGCCTATCCATGTATTGTCGTGATAAAAAATGTGTAATTCATGTGGCCAAGCTAATTGACCAAGATTGCCCAAATTAGTAGCGCTAGGTGAGTTGTTATTGACATCGGTGCCAAAGTTAATTCTGACTATGGCATTGCTTCCAGTTACAAAACCAATCCAATTGTTTCCCTCTTTCTTTATTTCTAGTCCTTCCAAATCAGCAGGTAATACGCCACCAATATTTCCCAAATCTGTAATTGTTGGAGTGTTTAAAAAGCTATTGCCATAATTGGCTTTGATGATTTTTTTGTTGAAATAGTTGGTAATAAAAAGATAGTAATTGCTACCATCAAATACAGGTTCTGCCATTGCCGGTCCGTTCAACAATGAGTTGTAATGGTTTAAAACAGTAGTTGTAGGGAGATTACTTACGGATGATTTGTTGCAAAATGTCCAATAGTGAGAATAGGCCATATCAGATAAATTATTAACTTTTAAAGTGTCTGATTGGCACAAGTTAAGCTCTGGAATATTCAAACGAATTTTCTGACTTAATCCAAGAGAGCAATATAAAGTCGTGATAATTAATATATAATGCTTCGAAAATGGCATTTTGAAGTACAAATTTATTTAAAAAATATGAGATATCTATTTTTATTTTTCGAGTAAAAAAATACATAAAATTAGTAATAAGTTTGCTCCCATGTTTGGATTGTCTGCATTTTTTGCAAAATTTTTAATTTGGTCTGTCATTTTAAAAACCATTAAAAGCATCATTAAATGGTTTTTAATTTTAAGTATTGGGCTAGTCTTGTTCTATAAATTTGTTCCTGTACCATATACCTTATTTATGTTCCAAAGGTGTTTTCAACAACAAGCTGACGGGGACGAAATGAAACTAGAAAAGGATTGGGTGTCAAAGGATGAAATTTCTAATTATGTCCAATTAGCTGTAGTGTGTTCAGAAGATCAAAATTACTTAAAACACAATGGATTTGACTTGGGCGCAATTAAAAAAGCGATGAAGTACAATGAAAAAATGGAAGAAAAAGGCAAGTCGAAACGAAGAGGTGCGAGTACAATTAGTCAACAAACTGCAAAAAATGTTTTTTTGTGGCATGGTAGAAGTTGGATTCGCAAGGGGTTTGAAGTGTATTTTACTTTTCTTATAGAGTTGTTGTGGAGTAAAGAGCGTATAATGGAGGTTTATCTCAATGTGATAGAATTGGGGGATGGTGTGTATGGTGTTGAAGCTGCATCACAAAAGTATTTTAAAAAATCAGCATCTAGATTGACCCCAAGTGAAGCCGCCCTTATGGCAGTGGTGCTTCCCAACCCAAGAAAATTTTCTATCGCCAACCCAAGTGGATACACTCGCAAGCGTCAAGCTTGGTGTTTAAAACAAATGAGGTTCTGGGGAATGAAGTTAGATTATAACAAAGCTGATAAATCTTCAAAAAACTCTGAAGATGAAAATTAATAAATTGATTGAAAAACTATATTTTTGCCAATTGAAATGAAATACAAACGAATTCTCCTGAAACTTAGTGGTGAAGCTCTAATGGGCGACCAACAATATGGCATAGATCCTAAAATCTTAGAACAATATGCCAATGAAATAAAAGAAGTTGTAGATATGGGGATAGAAGTAGCCATTGTGATAGGTGGTGGTAATATTTTTAGAGGGGTTCAAGGTGTTCAAGGAGGTTTGGTTGACAGAGCACAAGGGGATTACATGGGTATGTTAGCCACTGTAATCAATGCTATGGCGCTGCAAGGTGCTCTTGAAAAAAATGCAATTAAAACGAGATTATTGTCTGCCATTAAAATGGAACAAATTTGCGAACCTTTTATTCGAAGAAGAGCCATGAGACACTTAGAAAAAGGTCGTGTTGTTATTTTTGGTGCTGGTACAGGAAATCCATATTTCACAACTGATACAGCGGCCTCTTTAAGAGCTGTTGAAATTGAAGCTGACCTTATATTAAAAGGGACTCGTGTTGATGGCGTTTATACTGCCGACCCTGAAAAACATGCCGATGCTGTTAAATTTGATAACATTACTTTTAGTGAAGTCTATGAAAGAGGATTAAATATTATGGACCTTACAGCAATTACACTTTGTCAAGAAAATAAATTGCCAATCCTAGTGTTTGATATGAATAAACATGGTAATCTTAAACGATTAATGATGGGCGAACAAGTGGGTACTTTGGTTTCCTAGTCTCTGATTTTCCTTTTTATTATTCCTAATCTTTCTAATAAGCTGTAAAGAATAGAAAGTGCTATAAATACGGTAGAAGTTAGGATGAGTGCTATACCTATTTTAGACATCATTTTTGATTTATTTTTGGCAATTTCTATTGGTGTGGAATAATCCAAGATTAAGCCGTGTTTAATCAATAAAATTAAGCCAAAGGCAAATGTAAGCATGGCTATAACTCCAGTAAGTAAAGCCCATTTGTCGTTGTTGAAAATAAAATGTCTTACTATTTCGATTGTTAAATAGGTGATAGCTAATATTGAAAGTGTTAATTCAATTTGATATCCCATTTTGATGTTATTTTACGCCTATGCTTATACTGGTTTTAAAACAAAAATAGTAATCATCAAAAGGGCCAATTACTCTAGGATTGTATCTAACTTTCAAAGCTAGTTTTGTGAACTCTAAAGACATGTTTAGGTAGTTTTTATAAGTGATGCCAATAATTGGTCTTAAACTTAAGTTTAAATCTGGTTTGTTGTAAGCCACATGCGCCAATCCTATGCCTCCGCCGACAAAGGGTTTGAATGCTCTTTTGCCAATAAAATAATGATAAGTAGGTGATATTGAGAAAATGTCATAAGCACCAATGGCATCCGTTTGGAAACTTTCTTGAACAAGAGAATATTCTAAATTAATACCTATTGAGTGTCTGTTGTTTATGATTTTTTGAGGATGTAAATGGATTCCCATTCCTGCATTTTTGCCATTATACTTCGATATGTTAGGATTGAAATACCTCTCAGGAAAATTGCCAAATAACCCAAAATTGATTCTATAGTTTTTTTGCTGTGCTTTCAATGGAGTAAAAGCAACTAACAATAAACAGGAAAAAAACAGACTTTTGAGGGAGTTTAATGTCATTATTTAAATGCTATTTTATTCCATGTAACCCCAATGCTTCAATTTTAACTCGTTTTTTCTCCAATCAGGTTCCACTTTTACACGCAAATCTAGAAAGACTTTCTTTCCAACAAATTTTTCAATGTCTTTTCTTGCTTCTGTGCCAATTTTCTTGATTCCGGCACCCATTTTACCGACAATGATTCCTTTTTGTGAGTCGCGCTCTACAATAATGTATGCGTATATTTTATCTAAAGTTTTACCCTCTTGATAGTCGTGAACAATAACTTCGGTACTGTATGGAATTTCTTGTTCATAATAGTGAAATATTTTTTCACGAATCATTTCACTAACAAAGAAACGTACATTCCTGTCGGTTAATTGGTCTTTTGGGTAAAACGCTTCGTGAGTAGGTAAGTATTTTTGAATCAATTCAATCAAACTCTCTGGATGAAAACCAATCAGTGCAGAAATAGCAATAGTTTCAGCAGGTTTTATTAAAGCACTTAAGTTACTCATTACCGCATCTACTTCTTTTTGGTCAGACAAGTCTATTTTATTGACAATTAAAATGATAGGGCAAGAGGCTTTTGAAATCAATGCCATTTGTTCGTCTTTGAAATTGGGATTAGTTACGTCAACTAACACAATTAAAACATCAGCATCATCGATACTCTCCTTCACTGCTGTCATCATGCTGTCGTGAAGTTTGTATGCAGGTTCAATAATACCTGGAGTGTCCGACAAAACGATTTGGGAATGCTCGGTATTAATGAGTCCTAAAATTCTATGTCGCGTAGTACTAGCCTTAGGTGTAATAATAGAAAGTTGTTCTCCTATTAGCAAATTACTAAGGGTGCTTTTTCCTGCATTCGGTTTGCCGATGATGTTTACAAAGCCAGCTTTGTGAGGTGTTAGTTGTTCTTCCAAAATGTTTTTTTTAATGTTTGTTTGCTAATTGTCCGCAGGCAGCATCGATGTCTTTCCCTCTGCTTCTTCTCACGTTTACAATAATGCCTTTAGACTGAACTCTGTCTGCAAATTTTAATATTTTATCGGGGTCGCTACTGGCAAATCCAGAAATAGAAATAGGGTTATACTCTATCAAATTGACTTTGCAAGGAACTCTTTTTGCAAATTTGATTAATTCGTCTGCTTCTTCAATGCTGTCGTTAGTGTCTTGTATAACAGCGTATTCTAATGTGATTTTTCGTTTCGTTTTTTTATAAAAGTAATTTAAAGCCTCTATTAATTCTTCCAAAGGATTGCTGTCATTAATAGGCATTATTTTACTTCTTTTTTCATTGTTTGCGGCGTGCAACGAAAGGGCTAAGTTAAATCGGACACCATCGTCACCCATTTTTTTAATCATTTTAGCAATACCTGCAGTGGAAACCGTAATTCTACTTGCAGACATCCCCAATCCCTCCGGACTGGTAATTTTATGAATGCCTTCCATTACATTGCTGTAATTAAGTAAAGGCTCTCCCATTCCCATGAATACAATATTACTCAATGGCATTTGGTAAGTAGTTTTTGCCAATTGGTCAATAAGCCACACTTGGTCGTAAATTTCTGCAGGCTCCAAATTTCTGATTCTTTTCATAGCACCTGTGGCACAAAAAGTACAAGAAAGACTACACCCAACCTGACTGCTTACACAAGCGGTCATTCTATTGGGAGAGGGGATTAGTACACCTTCCACTACAGCGCCATCATGAAGTTTAAAGGCAAGTTTTATGGTGCCGTCAACACTGGTTTGGGAGGTTAAAATTTCAACTGTAAGTAAATGGAAATGTTCGTTTAGCCAAACTCGAATAGATTTGGAAATATTACTCATTTCATCAAAGCTTCTGACCCCCTTTTTCCACAACCATTCGTATACTTGTTTGGCGGTGTATGAGGGAAATCCAGCATTTGAAAATTGTTCCTGTAGCTGTTCTAAGGATTCTAAACGGATGTCTTTTTTGGTAGGATTCAACAAGATTGCAAAGTTAATAGATTTTTAATGCTTGTGTAAATTTAAAAAAAACAGTAATTTTGTTATATGAAAGTAAATTTTACCCTTAAATATTTTAGTCTATTTATTTTATTGGGAGTTGGTTTTTTAGGATTTTCTCAAACAAATTCTCTTAAGTTAACAATCAATCATAAATTGGGTTCAAGCCCGTTCGCATACAACCAAGTTGCCTATAATAATTTAGGTAATAATTTCAATGTTAACTTGTTGATGTATTATATATCAAAGGTTAAAATCGTTCATGACAAAGGTCAAGTTACTTCATTGGATAATCTTTACATCTTGGTAGATGCCTCAAAGCCTACTTCTGTTAATTTAGGTGATTTAGCCATTGATAGTGTTGAAAAAATTCAGTTTTCTATTGGTGTAAATACGCCTCAGAACAATCAGGACCCAACTGCGTGGCCCGAAGATCATCCACTTGCCCCTAAAAGTCCTTCGATGCACTGGGGATGGAGTGCAGGTTATCGTTTTATCGTGATGGAAGGAACGACAGGCGACGGATTAAAACAAATGTTCCAAATTCATGGTTTAGGAAATATTAACTATTTTCAAACCGAAGTGGCTACTTCTGGAACAAAAGAAGGTAATGTTATCAATATCGCGCTTGATGCAGATTATACCAAAGTGTTAAAAAATATTCCTCTATGGAATGGAGTAATATCTCATGGTGAAACAGATGAGTCGGTTACAGCACTCCAAAATTGTAGAGATTTTGTGTTTTCTCCTGCCGGTCAAGCTTTGTCAACACCAATGACCGAATATTCTAATGATTTTATTGTGTTCCCTAACCCTAACAATGGCGTTTTTGAAATTAAATCTAAAGTGGATTGGGATGGTGTGAAAATCTTGAATCAACTTGGTCAAACAGTGTTTCAAGGGAATGATAATAAACCATTAAGCATTTCTAATTCTGGTGTTTATTTTCTGCATTTTGAAAAGAATGGTCAGTTTTTAGGAACAAAATTAATCAGCGTTCAGTAAATTGCTGTCATGGGTTAAACAAAGTTTATTTGTATTAATTCCACTTTTTTGGGTGGCTTGTAAAAAAGATGCACCCATACAAAAACAAGAAATTGGCCTTGAGTCTATCATTATCCCCGATGGTTTTCCTCCTATTGAATTTCCTGCTGATAATGCTTTTACAAAAGAACGTTGGTTGCTCGGTAAAGCCTTGTTTTACGAAAAACAATTGTCATTAGATTCTTCGGTTAGTTGTGCCTCATGCCACAGTCAACAATTTGGTTTTAGCGACAATGTTGCATTAAGCAAAGGATTCAAACAAAGACTAGGAAACAGAAACGCCCCAAGTATCATCAATATAGCATACCATCCTTATTTTACAAGAGAAGGAGGAGTGCCGAGTTTGGAAATGCAAGTTTTGGTTCCCATTCAAGAACACAATGAATTTAATAATAATATTTTGGACATAGCAAAGAGCTTGTCATCTAATCAGAAATTACAAAACTTAAGTTACTTGGCCTACAATCGTCCGCTCGATTTTTATGTAATTCCAAGGGCCTTAGCGACTTTCGAGCGTAGTTTGATAAGTGGTAACAGCAAGTTTGATCAATACAAAAAAGGAACCATTTCACTTACAGAAGAAGAACAAAAAGGCATGAATTTGTTTTTTAGTGATAGAACAAATTGTAGCGACTGTCACAATGGTTTTAATTTCACAAACTATCAATTTGAGAACAATGGGTTGTACGAAACATACAATGACCCCGGAAGAAAAAGGTTAACGGGATTGGATTCCGATTTAGCCAAATTTAAAGTCCCAAGCTTAAGAAATATCGAAGTTACGGCACCTTACATGTATGATGGTTCTTTGTCCGACTTAGAAGCTGTGATAAATCATTACAATTCTGGAGGTAAACAACATCCCAATAAAAGCGAAAAAATTAAGTCACTTCAGTTAAGCCAAGACGAAAAAAAACAAATTATTGCGTTTTTGAAAACACTAACAGATGTCTCTTTCTTAAATCAAACCATTTTTAAACCATGACTGCATTCAAATTAAAGCGTTTTTTTGTCATTTTTATAGGCTTATCAATCTTTAGTGCTTGTAATCCTGATGAACCTATGGATGATGGTATTGTTTCAATGGTAGAAAGGGATTCGACACCTTATGTTCTAGAAATCGGTCGTTTTCCAATGCCTAATTTAAGTGACAATCCTTTGACCAATGCAGGTGTTCAATTAGGAAGAATGTTGTTTTATGACCAACAGTTGTCTGCCAACTCAACCCAATCTTGCGCATCATGCCATTTACAAGCCTATGCTTTTAATGACACTGCCCAATTTTCTCGAGGAATTAGGGGATTTAAAGGCACACGCAATGCGATGAGTGTTTTTAATACCGCTTGGCATTCAAACGGATTTTTTTGGGATGGACGCTCCAATTTATTAAGACATCAGGCTTTATTGCCGATTCAAGACCCACTGGAAATGGACGAAACTTTGGAAAATGTCATTGCTAAATTAAAACAAGACTCCAAATACAATATTCCTTTTATAAAAGCATTTGGAAATAATTCCATCAATATAAACAATGTATCATTGGCGCTTGAGCAATTTATGAATTCTATCGTTTCAAACCAGTCAAAGTATGACAAGTATTTGGATGGTCAAGTGAATTTAAGCGATGCAGAAGAAAGAGGAAGAGTATTGTTTTTTAAAGAGTTTAATGCCGCACTTCCACTTCAATCAGGTGCCGACTGTGCGCATTGTCATGGGGGGATTAATTTTGAAAATGACCGTTACATGAACAATGGGTTGGATACAGATGCGGAAATGAAAGACATAGGAAGGCAAGAAGTAACCCAAAAGCCCTCAGACAAAGCGAGGTTTAAAGTGCCTACGCTTAGGAATTTGTCTTACACAGCACCCTATATGCACGATGGACGTTTTAAAACATTAGAAGAAGTGGTTGCACATTATAACAATGGCATTAAAGAATCCTCTACGCTCGACCCCGCTTTGGTTCAAACTGTGGAAACGGGATTGAGATTGACTTCTCAAGACATTCAGGATTTAATAGCGTTTTTAAAAACATTGAATGATGAACAATTGATAAAAGACAAACGATACAGTTCGCCTTTTTAGCACTTACTTAAATGATTCAAGTTTGATATTATTTTTAAATAATGTTTTAACTCAGCGAGTTTTAATTAAATTTGCCTTTTATTTCCAAATTATAGACATTCTCTAAAAGATATTTCATGAAAAGATACAAAATAAAATTCATTACATTTTTTAAAAATCTCATTTTACTGTTGCGACCACATCTTGTATTTGGTTTTATTCAACATTTATTTTTAACGATTTCCAACACCATTCAGTTGTCAAGATGGATCAGTGCACAGTCAAAAAATAAATTGTTAATCAACGATTTTTTTGATTGGAAACGCGACCATTACAAAAGATATGGTTTGTACCAAAGTGTATTAAATATTTTGAACGAAGAAAAAGCAGCTTTCAATTATTTGGAATTTGGAGTTTGTAGAGGCGAGTCCTTTAAATGGTGGTTGGAAAACACCAAGAATTCCGAACATTTAATGGTAGGGTTCGATACCTTTGAAGGGTTGCCAGAAAATTGGGGTGTGTTTAAAAAGGGAGACATGAATGCAGAGATTCCTTTAATAGAAGACCCAAGAGGGCGATTTGTAAAGGGTTTGTTCCAAGACACTTTGCCTTCATTTTTAAAAGAAGGGCATTTAACCAATGATAAAAAACTCATTGTTCATTTAGATGCCGATTTGTTTACGTCTACATTGTACGTGTTAACCACATTAGCCCCTTATTTAAAAAAGGGAGATATTTTATTCTTTGATGAATTTAATGTGCCTAATCACGAGTTTTTTGCATTCAAAATGTTTTGCGACAGTTATTACATCAAAACAAAATTACTTGGTGCCGTCAATAACTACTACCAAGTAGCTATTGAGATAGAGTAGGAGGGATTGTAGATTGGATTGATGGTATAGGATTTAAAAACTTAATCAAATATCCCTTTTAATTCAAACTGTAATTCTGGGAACATTACGCTTTTAACAACATCATCAATAGATACAGGTTTTAAACCTATGTATTGATGGTCTTTTAAAGTGTAAATGAATACGCTTTCATTCATTGGGTCAACTATCCAGTATTCTCTAACGCAAGCTAATTCATATACTTCAAACTTGGTTTTCAAATCGTGTTTAGAATTTCCGGGAGATAAAATTTCGACAACCAAGTCGGGGGCGCCATTACAACCTCTTTCATCCAGCTTGCTTAAATCACATAAAACAAATAGGTCAGGCTGAACAACGGTGCTATCAGTTTTTTTATTAGGTATTGGTAATCTTACATCAAAAGGGGCAATAAAAACTTTACAACCCTTAGGATTGGTAATGTTAGAAAATGTAAGAAATAAATTGCCAAGTGTTCTTTGATGCTTTGTATTTGGCGCAGGACTCATTTTGATGATTTTGCCAAAAATAAGTTCTACCCGTTCAGTAAAACGCCATTTCAAATAATCGAAATAAGTGTATTCTTTGGATAAATCCAATTGACTATACTCTATGATTGGTTCCTCTATATCCATAAAAAATTAGTTTTTTCAAAAATAAAGAAAAAATTTGAATTTAATTTATTCTAATGTTTGTTTTATTAAGAAAAACAAGACGATGATTCCCCGCCTTACACCTTCTTCAAAAAGCAAGTTTTAAGCACCATCATGCCTTTTTCTACCTTGCCTTCTATCTCTTCATCGTTATCGGTTAAGCGGATTTTCTTCACTACAGTGCCTCTTTTTAAGGTTAATGAAGAACCTCTTACTTTTAAATCTTTGATGATTTGAACACTGTCGCCTTCATTTAATAGAGTACCATTGCTGTCTTTTACTTCCATAATATATTTATTTTATTGGGGCAAAAGTAATACAATTGATAAGAATACAATTCAATTGAAAAAATGTTATTAAATTGATTTTTTCGTTTGCATCAAACCCTCTAATTTTGCACTTTAATGAGTTTAACACAAGCTGTTCTCCTTTTAAAAGACGGAACGTTCTTCAAAGGCAATGCCCTCGGCAAAATTGGTACCACTACTGGCGAGATTTGTTTCAATACAGGCATGACTGGTTATCAAGAAGTATTTACAGACCCTTCTTACTATGGACAAATACTAGTTCAAACCAATGTTCACATAGGTAACTATGGCGTTAATGAACAAGAAATAGAAAGTGATGGTATCAAAATTTCAGGACTAGTTTGTAGTACTTTTGCTAATCACCACTCACGTAAAATGTCTTTTGCCTCACTTGAGGATTATTTTGTAAACAATCAAGTAGTCGGTATTCAAAATTTAGACACCCGTCAAGTGGTGCGACATGTTAGAAATGCCGGTGCAATGAATGCCATTTTAAGTAGTGAAGTAACCGATATTAACGAACTTAAGGCAATGCTCGATCGCGTTCCTGATATGGAAGGTCTTGAATTGTCATCAAAGGTTTCTACCCCTCAGTTTTATTTAAGAGGTTCCGACCAATCTGAATTCAAAGTTGCCGTATTGGATTTTGGTGTAAAAAATACCATGCTTCAATGTTTAAACGACAGAGGTGCTCAGTGTGGTGTTTTTAATGCCCATGCAACAATCGAAGAAATAATGGCTTGGAATCCAAATGGAGTTCTTATTTCAAACGGTCCCGGCGATCCTTCTGCCATGGATTATGCAGTCAAAACAGTGCAAGCTTTAATGCAAAATAATGTTCCCTTATTTGGTATTTGTTTGGGGAATCAGTTGTTGGGTAGAGCCATGGGTATGGAAACATTCAAAATGCACAATGGACACAGAGGACTTAACCACCCCGTTAAAAACCTATTAACTGGTCACAGTGAAATAACCACTCAAAATCACGGATTTGCTCTTAAATCAGGAGATTTCCCTGAAGTAGAAGTGACGCATATTAACTTAAATGATGATACAATTGAAGGCATAAGAGTAAAAGGACGTAGAGCATTCAGCGTTCAATACCATCCTGAATCTTCCCCCGGTCCACACGATTCTAGATACTTATTCGATTCCTTCTTCGAAAGCATGAAATAAAACCCTAATTCCTAATTTACCTCACCCCTAACCCCTCTCCAAAGTAGAGGGGAACTATAACACTTAACTAATAACCCCTAACTAATAACCAATAACCCTTAACCAATAACACCCACAATGAGCCTAATCGCAGACATAAAAGCCAGACAAATTCTTGATTCAAGAGGTAACCCAACTGTAGAAGTTGATGTTTTAACAGAAAATGGAGCACTTGGTAGAGCCGCTGTTCCAAGTGGTGCAAGTACAGGAATTCACGAAGCCGCAGAACTAAGAGATGGCGATAAGTCAGTTTACTTAGGAAAAGGTGTATTAAAAGCAGTTCAAAATGTCAATGAAATTATTTGTAATGAACTAATTGGTTCATACATCTTTGACCAAAATGACATAGACCGCACCATGATAGAATTAGATGGTACCGCCAATAAATCCAATTTAGGGGCTAATGCTATTTTAGCAGTTTCACTTGCTGTGGCAAAAGCAGCTGCTCAAGAAAGTGGTCAAAGTTTATACCGTTATTTAGGCGGAGTAAATGCCAATACATTGCCATTGCCAATGATGAATATTTTAAATGGTGGTGCGCATGCTGATAACTTAATCGATTTTCAAGAATTTATGGTTATGCCAACCAAAGCAGATTCATTTGGTGAAAGTTTGAGAATGGGTGTTCAAATATTTCATGAATTGAAGGCGGTATTAAAATCAAAAGGATACAGCACCAATGTGGGAGATGAAGGTGGATTTGCACCTAATATCAAAAGCAATGAAGAAGCTATCGAAACTGTTTTGATGGCGATAGAAAAAGCAGGATTCAGACCAGGAGAGGATGTTTATATTGCTATGGATGCAGCCGTAAGTGAATTGTGGGATGCAGAAAAAGGCTTGTATGTATTTAAAAAATCAGACAAACGCGAATTAACAGGAGATGAAATGGTAGATTATTGGAAAAATTGGGTAAACAAATATCCGATTATTTCTATAGAAGATGGTTGCGCAGAAGATGATTGGGCGAGTTGGAAAAAATTAACTCAAACGATAGGAGACAGAGTGCAATTGGTTGGTGACGACTTATTTGTAACCAATGTAACCCGTTTGCAAAAAGGAATTACAGAAGGGATAGCCAATAGTATTTTGGTTAAAGTAAATCAAATAGGCAGTTTGACTGAAACTATCAATGCGATTAATTTAGCAACAAAAAACAGTTATACCAATATCATTAGTCACAGAAGTGGTGAAACCGAGGACAGCACAATTGCAGATATTGCAGTCGCAATGAACAGCGGTCAAATAAAAACAGGTTCAGCTTCAAGAAGTGACAGAATGGCGAAATACAATCAGTTGCTAAGAATAGAAGAGGAATTGGGTTCAAATGCTCAATTTATTGGCAAAGGATTTAAGTTTATCAAGTAATAATTAGGTAATTCTACAAATACATTAAGAGCCGATTGTTAAAAAAACGATCGGTTTTTTTATTGTTTCTTTCTTACCCCACTGCGTCCCATTTTTTTGGGTCTTCTTGTCGGAGTACTTACAGATTTTTTCTTGTCAGTTTCTGTTTTGAGTTTCCCTTTGGGCGCTCTACTTCCTGCGAATTTAACTTTTGGCCCTCTATTGGGTGTTTCACCTTCTTTGGGTGTAAACTTAGGCGTTCTTTTGTCGTAAAAAGCTGATTTCGGAATTCTTTTTTTCTTAACTGTATCTGGTGCAGCAGAAGAGTGTTTAAGTTTTTCTTCTAAAATTTTAACTTCAGAAGGAAGTAGTTCTCTGAATTTACCAACAGGTATTTTGTCCAACTGAATGTGCATGATACGAGTTCGTTTCAGAGAGACAACGTCGTAACCCAATGCGGTACACATTCTGCGGATTTGTCTGTTGAGCCCTTGGGTCAACACTATTTTGAATTTTTTGGTACTTTCTTGATATGTTTTACATGGTTTTGTAATCGTTTCAAGAATTTCCACCCCATTCGCCATTTTCTTTAAAAATTCAGGCGTAACAGGTTTGTCCACTGTGACAATGTATTCTTTTTCGTGTTCATTTTCTGAACGTAAAATTTTATTTACAATATCACCATCATCAGTCAAAAGAATTAATCCTTCAGAATCTTTGTCTAATCTACCAATAGGGAAAATCCTGCGGTTATGATTGATAAATGAAATAATGTTTGATTTATCTTTCGGGTCAGTGGTTGTTGTAATGCCTTTAGGTTTGTTAAAGGCAATATGAAATGGTGCTTTTTTATTGGTTTTTATGACCTCGTCGTCTACACAAACTCTGTCATTTGGCAAAACTCTACTTGTAGGCAATGCCAACTTACCATTAATAGAAACGCGTTCTTGTTCTACTAATTTATCAGCTTCTCTTCTTGAGCAAAACCCAGAAGAACTTATAAATTTATTGATTTGGATACCTTCGGAAAAACTCAATATTGATGTGAATTAAATCCAGTCCATAGCCATAGCTAAACCACCAACAGTAGTTGGAAGTGCTAGCCAAAATGCTTCAGGTAAAAAGATAATTAAGGCAATAATTGTAACAAGTGATACTGCAAAAAGCATCCAATATCCGGCTTTTGATTTTTTTTCTGACATAAAATTAAAATGACAGGGCAAACTTACGCAAAAAATATTTAAAATTTAAAATGAAAAAACCACTTTTCTTTTTTTTATCTTCTTAATTCGATTTTATTGGGTTATCAAGGTTTATAAAGATTGTAAAACTTCGGAATGATAACTCATTTTTGTTCCCTTTGAAATAGAAAAAAGATTATTTTTGCCGAATGATACAACGCAAGCAAACACTTTATTTATTATTGGTTTTAGTAATTAATTTAGTTTTAATATTGTCTAATGTTAATGTTACCAAGGGATTATTAAGGGTAACGGACATAGATTCAGACAAAGCGTATTTTTACGAGTTGGGTATTGTAAAAACTACCGTTAAAACGGAGCCTATCAATGAATTTACCAATGGGTCCCTTATGTATTCTGTAATAGCGGTTGCATTAATTTCTTTAATTGCAATTTTTTTATTCAAAAAATTACCACTTCAAATGCGATTAGTTGCTTTTAATTTTTTGTTTATACTTTTAGTTTGGTTCAATATGATTTATCAAATTTATAAATTAAACAGAACTTCAAGTATCGAATTAGTCTCGTCAGACTTGAATTATGTGACTTTATTTATTCCTGCAATTCTATTATTGTTCAATTTACTCGCTTTTAAGGGGATTAAAAAAGATATTGAACTCCTAGCATCTGTAGATAGATTGAGATAAAAACCCCAAAAGAGACCTAATCGCTTGATTTTATTGGAATTTAAGGAAGTTGAAAAAAACAGATTTTTTTTTTAGATTATTTTGAAAATAACAATAAATTTGCCTCCAATTTAAGTTTAATAGTTATACTTACGAATGAACACCAAGACCAAATATCTTTTAAAACTTACGCTAGCAGTAGTAGTTTTATTAATTTCCGTTATTTCAATTAATCAATCATTTGATTTTTCGACAGTTAATCTAGATCAAATCACTGCAGAAAAACCACTTTTTGGTGCTGATGAATTTAAATACGAACCCCCAACTGCTGATGCAGGAGATTCTGCTTTATCATCAAAAATCAATTGGGCGATTTTCATTTTTGTCATTTTATTGGTTTTAGTTATCGCTAATACACTTGACATCAGTAAATACATTTCAAAAATTACAGGTAAAGAAACCATCAACCAAAATGAAATTAACAAATGGATAATGTTGATTTTTATGATTGTTGGTTTAGCAGCGGTTGTATGGGAATATAAAGTTCATGGAAAGTTGATATTGTTAAACAATTCTGCAAGTGAACACGGTGCAAGCTATGATAGCATGTTCACCATTACTCTTGCATTAACCACAATTGTGTTTTTTATCACACAGTTTTTATTGTTTTGGTTTGCATTTACTTACGCAAAAAAAGACGGACAAAAAGCTTTATACTACTCTCACAACAACAAACTAGAGGTAATTTGGACGATTATACCTTCAATTGTATTGACAGTTTTAGTTTTAAGAGGTCACCAAACTTGGAAATCTGTTGTGTATGCAGAAGATGATTACAAAGGTAAAATCAAAAAAATCGAAGTGTTCGCTTACCAGTTCGGATGGAAAGCAAGATATGCAGGTGAAGATGGTGTATTAGGTAATGTTGATTATAAATTTATTTCAGGCAAAAACGAATTAGGATTGGCTTACAGTCCTGAGGTTGATGAATTGTTACTTGAACTAAAAGATAAAATAAAATTAGACCAAGAAGCTATTAAAAATCTAAAAGTTACTTTAGAGTCTTTGAAAGCGGACTATGCAGCAGCAGATGGATTAAAAGATTATACGACAATGGAGGCTATCCAAAAACAAATTGATGATGTTATGGACGGTACAACATTGTCAGAATTAGAAGCATCTATCAAACGTAAAACCAAACAAATTGAGCGTATTGAAGCAATTAAAAGCAATCCAAAGATTTTCGCATCAACTTTTACAGGTTCAGCAGAAGATGATATTATCACTCAAGAAATACATTTAGCTAAAGATTCATTAGTGACTTTGAATTTCAGATCAAAAGACATTATCCATAGTGCTTGGTTGCCACATTTCAGAGCACAGATGAACGTTGTTCCGGGTATGCCAACTAAATTCACATTCAAACCAACTAAATCTACAGCAGATGCTAAAAAAGAATTTGGTGAAGAATTTGAATATTATTTGTATTGCAACAAAATTTGTGGAGCATCCCACTACAACATGAAAATAAAAGTGGTAATTGAATCACAAGCAGATGTTGACACTTGGTTAAAAAGCCAACAGCCTGTATTCAAAAAAGTTGAAGCAGTTCCTGCAATCATGAACACCACCGATTCAACAACAGTTTCAGAGCCAGTTAATAAATTAGCTTTAAAATAATCCAAACATTCAAAAAAAAATCTTGTTATAATAATTAAGTTAAAATAAGCATGAGTACAGTAGAAATAACAGCCAACCCAACCATTGATTCCCACACTCATCACGATGAACATGGTCATCATGATCATCACCACAAACAGTCGTTTATCTCTAAATACATATTTAGTACCGACCACAAAATGATTTCAAAACAATACCTTATTACAGGTATTATTATGGGTTGTTTTGGTATGGGGATGTCTTTATTGTTCAGAATGCAGTTAGCATGGCCTGATGAAACTTTCCCTTTGTTTGAAAGTTTACTTGGTAAATGGGGTAAAGGCGGAAAATTAGACCCTAATTATTACATGGCACTAGTTACCATTCACGGAACTATCATGGTATTTTATGTATTAACAGCAGGTTTAAGTGGTACCTTTAGTAATTTACTCATTCCACTTCAAGTAGGTGCAAGAGATATGGCAAGTCCATTTATGAATATGCTTTCATATTGGTTCTTCTTCTTGTCTTCTGTTGTATTAATGTCCTCTTTCTTAGTAGAAACTGGTCCTGCCTCATCTGGTTGGACTGTTTATCCTCCACTTAGTGCACTCGAAAAAGCGATGCCGGGTTCAGGATTAGGGACAACTTTGTGGTTAGTTGCCATTATATTATTTATTGTTTCAGCACTTTTAGGTGGTGTTAACTACATAGTAACTGTATTAAACATGCGTACAAAAGGAATGTCAATGAACAGATTGCCATTAACTATTTGGGCATTTTTATTAACAGCTGTTCTAGGTTTGTTATCATTCCCTGTTTTATTAGGTGCAGGACTTTTGTTGATTTTTGACAGAAGCTTTGGTACGAGTTTCTACTTAAGTGACATTCACTTAAATGGAGTTGGTGCATTAACAAACAGTGGTGGTAGTCCAGTATTATACCAACATTTATTCTGGTTCTTAGGTCACCCTGAGGTTTATATTATTTTAATGCCTGCATTGGGTATTTCATCTGAAGTAATTTCAACTAACGCAAGAAAACCAATTTTTGGTTACACTGCAATGGTTATTTCATTAATTGGTATCTCTTTCTTGTCATTTATCGTTTGGGGTCACCACATGTTTATCACAGGTATGAATCCATTCTTAGGAACAATGTTTATGTATGTCACGCTGATTATTGCGGTGCCATCAGCTGTAAAAACATTCAACTATTTGGCAACGTTATGGAAAGGTAACATTCGTTTTACGACGGGGATGTTGTTTGCAATTGGTTTAGTTTCATTGTTTATTTCAGGAGGTTTAACTGGTATTTATTTAGGTAATGCAGCTCTTGATATTCAACTACATGACAGTTATTTTGTGGTAGCTCACTTCCACTTAGTAATGGGTTCTGCTGCTATATTTGGTATGTTTGCAGGTATTTACCACTGGTTCCCAAAAATGTTTGGTAAAATGATGAACAAAACTTTAGGAACATTACACTTTTGGTTAACCTTTATTTCTGCATACTTGGTGTTCTTCCCAATGCACTTTATGGGATTAGCTGGTGTTCCAAGACGTTACTATCAGTTCTCATTAATTCCTGAATTTGATATTTGGATGGATGTTAACGTATTTATTACAGTTTCAGCATTCTTAGGTGGTGTAGCTCAATTGTTATTCTTATACAATTTCTTCAATAGTATCTTTAGAGGAGAAAAAGCAACTAAAAACCCTTGGGAGTCAAATACATTAGAGTGGACTACTCCAGTTGAACACATACACGGTAACTGGCCTGGTGCAATCCCTACAGTATATAGAGGTCCTCATGAGTACAGCAGACCAGACAGAGAGTCTGATTACTTCCCTCAAAATGATCCAGGAAATGGTGAGCCAGAACATTATCACGCTCCTGCAGCCGTTGATACATCGTATAGTGGACCTAAAGAAAAACCGTCTAAAGTGTTTTTCTCATCGTTTGCTCATTTGTTTTTAGCAAAAAAAGTTCAAGCCTAACTGTATTTTACAGTTTAATTTAGAACTATGGATTTTATAAAAATAAACCGAAGATTTGGTATTCTTACCATCTCTTCGGTTTTTTTGTTGTTGCTAGCCGGTGGTTTTGTAAGAAGTACCGGAAGTGGAATGGGTTGTCCTGATTGGCCTAAGTGTTATGATAAATTATATCCGCCAACCCACGTAAATCAATTGCCAATTGGATACCAATTCGAATATGTAATTAAGAGAGTTGAAAAGGCAAAACGTTTTTCTAAATTAATAGCTAAATTGGGGTTTAAAAAAGAGTCAGAGAGGATATTAAATGACCCTAATTTATTTCAACCCGAAGAATTTAATACAACAAAAGCTTGGATTGAATATATCAACAGACTTATAGGCGTATTGTCAGGTTTGTTCTCTTTAGTATTTTTTGTATCACTTTTCTTCATCAGAAAACAAATCAGTCGCTCAAAGTTTGTATATGGTATTCTTGGATTTATATTAATGCTCTTTAATGCATGGATGGGAAGTATAGTGGTAGCAACAAATTTATTTCCGATATTAATCTCCATACATTATGTAGCAGCTTATGCGGTACTTCTCTTTTTTATGCTAAGTATTCATCAAACAAAGTTAAACTCTGAGAGTCTGTCTTTAATGAGGTTTAAATACTATTATTTGATGATGGTGGTTTTGTCAATTGTACAAGTAGTGCTTGGAACGCAATTAAGGCATTTTACTGACGAAGCTGTTTCCAAAAACATATTGATAATAAATGAAGCAGTTAACTTTAGTTTTTTAGGGATTAGTTTTACAAGACATTGGTTAATGGCTTTATTTTTGATATTTGTAAGTTTAGTTCCTCTTTTTGTATTGCGTAAAAAAGTAGAAAGAAAATGGCAATATTTTAATTTAGGTTTGTCATCAGTATTAATAGTGCAATACTTTACAGGAGTAATCAATTTAAGGTATAATTTTCCATTAGTGGCCCAAGTATCTCATATCTTATTTGGAGGCTTAGTTTTTGGAATTTCGCTGTATATTTGCATCTCAATTTTTAAATCTATATCCCTTGACAGAAAATAGTTCTATCAAACAACCCGAACCTCTTACCAAAGCATTTTTTAAAGATTATTTAATGCTTAGCAAAGTCAGGTTAAGCGCCTCAGTAGTCGGTACTACAATGATTGCCTATGTTTTGGGTGTTAATAAGCTCGACTTAACGTTTAGTTGGACAACATTAATTGCCTTAACTGTGGGAGGAATGTTTGTAGTAGCTTCCTCTAATGGGTTCAATCAAATTATTGAAAAAGAGACAGATAAGTTGATGTCTCGTACTCAAAATAGACCAATTGCGGATGGAAGAATGTTGGTGAACGATGCCTTGGTTTTTAGTATTGTAATTGGAATTTTAGGGTTGCTCATATTGGCATTCTTTGTCAATGGAAGAGTTGCTTTCTTAAGTTTAGTTTCCTTGTTTTTATACGTATTGGCTTATACTCCACTTAAAAAAAATACGCCATTTGCGGTGTTTATTGGAGCTCTTCCTGGGGCTTTCCCTCCTGCAATTGGTTGGATAGGCGCTTCGGGAAATATTGATACAATAGCGCTTTTATTATTTGTAATTCAGTTTTTTTGGCAGTTTCCGCATTTTTGGGCCATAGCTTGGATATTAGAAGACGATTACAGAAAAGCTGGATACACGTTATTGCCTTCCTATGAAGGAAGAACAAAAAAGAATGCTTTTCAAACAATATTGTACTCATTGATGTTAATCTTTATGAGCATGTATCCCTTAACAATGGATCCACCTTTTGCGAGTTTATACAGTTTATATGTTATATTGCCTTGTGGTTTATTTATGTTGTTCAGAGCTTATAAATTATACCAATCATTGAGTGTATCAGACGGAAAAAAACTAATGTTTGCATCGTTAATTTACATGCCCGCAGTCCTGTTAAGTTATTTACTTTAAAAAAAAATGTCAACCCCAAATATACAATCTATGTCCACCCATAAAAATTCTTTTAATGAAAAAACCTTTATAACTTGGCTATTTATTGTAGCAAGTTCAATGTTATTTATTGCATTTAGTAGTGCCTATTGGGTTCACAAAACGGATGGTATGAATAACAATGCATGGCTAAATTTTGATTTACCACTTCAGTTTTGGATAAGCACAGTGATTGTTTTAATCTCGAGTGTTTTTATGCAGTTTTCATTCAATGCAGCCAAAAATGATAATGTATATAAAATTCCTTCTTTACTTACAATCACGCTTATTTTGGCCTTATCTTTTTGTGTTTCACAATACTTAGCATGGGTAGAAATGAAAGATATGGGCTTGTTTTTTTCAAATAGAGAGCCCGGAGAGATTTCGGCCTCATTTGTTTATGTTTTATCAGGGGTACACTTATTTCATATTTTGGGAGGTATTATTCTGATAATCATTGCATTAGTCAAGTCAACCCGTTTGGAGATTCACAAGAAAAGTATGGTGTTTATAAATATTTGTAAAACATATTGGCATTTTTTAGGAATTGTTTGGATTTTCTTGATTTTATTTCTTTATTTCGCAAAGTAATTTAGATTCAATATTTAACATGTCAAATACAACAACAGTATCAAACGAAACTATATGGGCTGGAGGTCGTTCTCCATTCAATGTAAGTTATGGAAAATTGATGATGTGGATCTTCCTTTTATCGGATGCATTCACTTTTTCTTCATTATTAGTAGGTTATGGAGCTATCAGATTCAGCTATGCTGGAAGTAGCACTCCTTGGCCAGATCCAGCTAACGTATTCAATCACTTCCCGTTTGCACATGGTTTACACTTGCCATTGTTATTCGTGTCATTAATGACGTTTATATTGATTTTCTCATCTGTAACGATGGTATTAGCTGTTGAAGCAGGTCACAGAAAGTCAAATGCTGAAGTTTCTAAATACATGATTTTAACGATTATTGGTGGTGCTGCATTCTTAGGTTGTCAAGCTTGGGAATGGTCACAGTTCATTCACGAAGGTGGTCGTTTGGATTCAAACATGTTTGGTTTAACTGAAGCAGGACTCAAAAAGGCTGAATCTTTGTCTTTTGGAAGTCACTATGAATGGTTGGCCGCAGACAGAGCGCCGGGGCCTGTTCCTTTTGCTTCACTATTCTTTATTGTAACTGGATTCCACGGTTTCCACGTATTAAGTGGTGTTGTTTTAAATATCATCGTTTGGCTTAATGTTATTGGTGGTACTTACATCAAAAGAGGACACTATGAAATGGTAGAAAAAGTTGGACTATATTGGCACTTTGTTGACTTAGTTTGGGTATTCGTATTTACATTTTATTATTTAATCTAATTTATAAAAATTCTTATGAGCAGTTCACATCATACACACACAGAAGGCGAATATATTCCAGAAACATATGTGCCTCATTCGGAGTCACATGGTACAAAAAGTTTATGGAGAACATTTTGGATTTTACTTGCTATTACACTAGTAGATTTTGTTATCTATTTTGTCGCTGAAGCAAGTTTATTCAGAAACATCGTATTTATTGCATTTGGTATAGTTAAAGCAATTTTGATTGTTGGTATATTCATGCACTTAAATTACGAAGCTAAGTTTTTACGCTACATGATAGTATTACCAGCGATAGTTTTTCTATCATACTTGGTATGGCTTTTAATGGTAGAAGGTAACTACGTTAGTCTTGTTAAATATTTTCAATAATCAATGAATCAAATTAAAAAAAATAATAGCCCAACATGGAAAGTGTTGGGCCTTTTATTTTTATTACTAGTAGTACCTATCTTATGGGTAATGCTTAATAAAACTGGCGTACACTATTCTAAAAAGTTACCTATCTATTACGACAGAGAACTCGATGCCAATGGTGACACTGTTTACCATACTATTGATGATTTTAAATTGGTAAACCAAAATAATGATTCTGTCACATTGTCAAACTTTGATGATAAGTTGCTTTTGGTAAGTTTCTTTTTTGCAAGTTGTGAAACAGTATGTCCAACTATGAACAATTACCTAGCCCAACATATTTATACTGAATTTGAAAAAGATGACGATGTTAGGTTTATTAGTATTACGGTTGATCCCAAAAATGATACTCCCTCTGTTTTGCTTAATTATGCAAAACAACTAAACGCTAAACTGCCTAATTGGAGCTTTTTAACAGGAAGTAGATCTGTAATTTACGACTTGGCTGCCTACAGTTTTAAAATTCCTGGTGCCGAAGATGAACACAATGGTTTGTTTCACAGTAATAAAATTGTGTTAGTGGACAAACAAAAACGTGTACGAGGTGTTTTTGATACAGGTGGGCAGAACGATAAGCGTGAAACAATTGATGCAGTTAGAGCCCTCAAATTAGAATATAAAAAACAAAATGAAAGCAAGCCTTAAAAAAAACGATAAATTAGCCAATATAGTTATCATTTCTTTGTCTATCGTTGTATTTGCTTTGGTCGTTTTAATGCGTAAAGTAAAATTAGACATTGACTTTGGATTTGATACTCATGTTTTCCCAAAAATAAGTGCAACACTCAATTCTATTGTTGCTATTTTACTAGTTGTGGGATTGTATTTTGTGAAAGTTAGAAACTTGGAAGCTCACAGAAAATCAATGATGTTAGCAGTGTTGTTTTCAATATTGTTTTTACTTAGTTACGTGTTTTATCATTTCACAACAGTTGAAACGCTTTACGGTGGTACAGGTGCTATGAAAGTGATTTATTATGTTTTGTTGCTTACTCACATCACACTTGCAGGGGTAATATTGCCTTTCATCCTCTTTGCGGTTTACCGTGCATTGGTTGGAGAGTATGACAAACATAAGAAATTAACCAAATGGGTTTGGCCTATCTGGTTTTACGTTTCCGTGACAGGTGTTATTGTTTATTTTATGATTTCTCCCTATTATTTGTAATGTGACTAAAGTTACTTAATTTTACTATATTTTTAACTAACTTTGTTCTCCATAATGATGAAAAAATCTTTGTTGACAGTCGGCTTAATGATGCTTTTCTTAGTAGAAGCTTTTTCTCAATGCCCTATGTGTAAAGCAAGCGTTGAGAGTAGTCAATCTTCCGGTACCAAAAGTGTTGGTATGGGATTAAATGTCGGTATTTTAATGCTGATGGGAGCCGTTTATGTCATTTTATTTACTGTTGGTTTTTTGTGGTATAAAAATTTCAAAAAAAGTCAAGAAGTTAATGGCTAAAAAACCTTCGTTATTTTACAGTGTAGTTTCTTGTAAATGCCCAAGATGTAGAACAGGAAATGTGTTCCCTTCTTCTGTATTAAACCCTTTTGAGTTCAGTAAAACAAATGACAATTGCCCACACTGTGGTCTTAAATTTGAACATGAAACAGGTTTCTTTTGGGCGTCTATGTATATTAGCTATGGTTTTAATACCATATTAATGATCATTTTCGGAGTCTTAGCTATTAATGCAGATTGGAGTTTTACTAAGATACTTTCTTATTTAATCCCAATTGTATTGGTTTTAACCCCTTTTTTATTCAGATATTCACGCATTTTACTTTTGTACACCGTTTCGCCATTTAGGCATTACGATGAAGAGTATAGATAATCATAAAAAAAACCACTTTATTAAGTGGTTTTTTTATGAAGTTTTACTAAAATGAAAGATTTAGTGAAAGTATAAAATTTCTGCCGGGGGCAACAATACCTGAACTGTAGGGACGATACATTTTGTCCAATAGGTTTTCAACGCCAGCTGATATTTTAAATAATGGCGAAAATTGATACATCATTTTATAATTTAAAGTAAACCATTCAGGGGAATATAAATTTCCGTTGATGTCTTTGGTATAAATAAATGGTTTTTGCCTTTCTTCTTCATTCAGCTGTTCATGTTTTACGGCTGCACTATACATCAAATAAAGTTGCATTTGAAGTTGATTGGTTTTAAAATTAAGCTTTGTAATACCAAAAGCTGGTGCTGCATGTCTTGAACTACTAATGTTGCCATTGTCCATTTCTTCTGTTCCTCGTTGGTAGTTGAATCTGCTTTCTATGCTAAATCCCTTGGGGAGTTTTAATTCAACACCTAAATTCCCACCATAAACTTCAGCTTTAGCCGCATTTTGTATTGAAAAGGTTTTGCGCATTTGTCCATCAAATAAAATACTGTCGCTGCCATTTATTTGAATAGCACGTCTTACCATGGCATTATTTAATTGGGTGTAAAATAAACCTATATCAAATTTTATGTAGTTACCCATGGTTTTAGAAAGGTTTAATTCCATGTTAAATGCCTTTTCTGCATTCAAGTCAGGATTAGGTAAAATTAAATCATTAGGACCAAAATCGAATATTTTGCCAATGTCATCTACATTTGGTGCTCGGAAAGCAGTAGAGATATTGCCGCTAATTTTGATTTTTTTGCTAGGATTGTAAACCATTCCATAACTCCAATTTAGTCTTTGATTGTTAATTTTTACCTTCTGGTTTAAGTATGGGTAGAATGGTAAATTGTTTGTAAAGTCAGAGAATAGTCCAAATGTATTGAACCTCAGTCCACCTAGAATCAATAAACGCGGTTTAACTTGGTTTTGATAACTGATATAAGCAGCATTGCTATTCCATTCAGAATTGGGGTAACGAGAGGAAGTAGGGATATTGGCAAGGGTGCTAATGTTTATTGCTTCACCTTCAGATATTACATGATTTAAAACAAATTCTAAACCATAATTAATTTGATGTTTTCTGATTTTTTTCTCAAAATCTAAATGGCCTGAATAGGCATTAACTGTTTCGGTTTGTGTTCTTAATCTCAGCTTGTTACTTCCGCTGTAATTTCTGTTTATTCGGCTTTCTTCAAAAAATTGATAGGCTGCAATAAATGAGAAATGGTCATACCATTTGGTTTTTTTTGACGATTGTACTTTAAAGAAATTCATCATCCATTTTTGTGGACCATAATTCCAAACAGCAGCTACGGGCAATCCATTTCTTTGAGTTTCAATCAGTCTGTCGTATCTTGAGTAGGAGGAGGTTTCGGAATAATGAAAAGCGTATTCAAATAGCCAATGCTCTGATTTTTTATAACTTATTTTTTGCATTAAGTTGAACTGTGAATAGGAGGTTGGTCGTTGAATCAATGGATTGTCATTTTCTATAATTCGGTCAACACTGTCTTGACGTTCAACATAGTTTTTTCTTAAATAATCATTGGGACCATTTTTGGCCCCCATTCTTAAATCCCCAAATTGATTGGACGAAAAACTAGAAAGAAAAGCCCATTTTTTACTGCCAATGTTAATGTCAAGATGCATTGTTTTTTCGTCATTGGCTGTGGAATGGCGAACATTGGAATTGCCTTTGATAAACAAAGATTTTGAAGTCGAGAAAACAGGCTGTAGTGTTTGAAAACTCATAACACCACCTATGGCATCGCTGCCGTATACAATTGACCCCGGACCAAACAATACCTCGGTATTTTGAATGGCAAAAGGGTCTAAAGAAATAACATTTTGGATATTCCCTGAGCGAAAAATAGCGGTATTCATTCTTACGCCATCAACTGCGTAAAGCAAACGGTTGGCAGAAAAACCACGAATCATTGGACTTCCTCCACCTTGTTGACTTTTTTGAACAAACACTTCGCCAGAAATGGCCAATAAGTCAGCAGCCGTTTGAGGGTTCATTATTAATCGGTCTTTACTTGTGGTTTTGGAAACTTTTATGGGGATATGCTTATTGTCTTGCCTCCATTTGGTGACGGATAAAACCAAGTTGTCAAAAGTAATGTAAGGGGTAAGCGTTAATTTGAAATTGAGCTTTTTTAACTGTTCATAACTGTAAATAAAAGGAATGAAATTAGGGTGATTCTCAAAAAAGATACTGTCAACCCCAGTCAATAGGCTAATGTCTGCTGTGCCATTCTCATTTGTAGTTAGCCGAATGTTATTTGAGCTATTTCTAATTGAAAGTCCAGAAACTGGTTTTAAAGTAGCTTCTTCAACTATTTTTAGCGTTTGCGATTGTATGTATATTGTGTTTAATAATCCAAAAAGGATTAATGCTTTTTTTGTCATTATAGAAACAGATTTTTAAAAATTTAAGATTAAAAGGGGAGGTTTAGTAAAGCTATACCTTCGTTGTGTTTGACTTAAAGATTAAAAAACTGTGGAGGCGGTTCGCAGGATAAAATAAATGGAGATTGATACTGATGGTCTAAAAAATTTACTCTTAAAAACAGGGAATTGTTTTTAGAAAAAAGTAAATTAATGTCGGGCGCAAGGTATTTTAAAGTAAGGAGTTGCGAAAAATCAAAATGTTTATCTGTTTGTTTGGAATGCTCACTAAAGCAGGAACTAACCATTTTGTCCAAATTGGCAAATAGTTGTTTTTCTTGAATGTCATTTACGCAATAAAACAAAAAAGTATTTTGATTGATAGTGTCAGTTCTTACAATATCATACATGCTGCCTTTGTATGAAAACTCTCTTGAGTGTTTCCAGTCAAAGTCCAATTTGTTAGAAGAATTAAATTCAATGGCAATAAGCTCATTTTGAGGAACACCATTTTTAATAAGATGTTTAATCTCCTTTCTAATAGCCTGTTGCTTGACTTTGAAAACAATCAAAAAGCCAGTCAGCTGAAATAAAATAATAACGCTTAATAATATGGCTATTGTTCTTTTCACTGATTATTCCATTGAGAATTTAATTCAAATTAAATCAAAAAAAACGAGAAGTTCTATTTATTGTAAGTTAAAAATTCGTCAACCATATTTTCACTACCTATCACAACAGGCGTTCTTTGGTGTAACTCCGTTGGCTGAATGTCCATAATCCTAATAGAGCCATTCGTTGCTTTACCGCCCGCTTGTTCAATTAAAAAGGCCATTGGGTTGCATTCATATAACAAACGAAGTTTACCATTAGGTGCAGAAAGGGTAGGAGGATATAAATAAATGCCGCCTTTTAATAAATTTCTGTGAAAGTCGGCAATTAGTGAGCCTATATATCTAGCAGAATAGGTTTTCTTTGATTCGCCTGTTGTTTTACAATAGTCAATATAGTTTTTGTAAGATTCTGGAAAATCAGCATAGTTGCCCTCGTTTACAGAGAATATTTTTCCGTTTTTAGGAATTTGAATATCAGGGTGAGAAAGACAGAATTCCTGAATAGAATCATCCAAAGTAAAAGCATTTACGCCACTTCCTGTTGTGTAAACGAACATGGTAGCGGTACCATAAATGATATATCCTGCCGCAACCTGACAATTGCCTGGTTGTAAAATGTCTTCCATGGTAACGGCTTGGTTCGGTGAACGTCTTTTGTAAATAGAGAAAATAGAGCCAATAGAAGCATTAACATCAATGTTTGAAGAACCATCTAAAGGGTCCATAGCCAAAATGTATTTAGAGTTTTCGGCACCTTCACACCAATGGACATCTTCCGACTCTTCGGATAAAATACAAACACAGTCGCCACTCATTTCAAGTAATTTTATAAACACCTCATTAGAAATAACATCTAACTTTTTTTGTTCTTCACCTTGAACATTTGTGTTGCCAAAATCTCCTAAAATATCTATTAATCCTGCCTGTCTAACGTCTCTGTTAATCATTTTTGCGCCTAACTGTAAATCTCTGAAAATTCTTGACAAACTTCCTTGAACAAAAGGAAATAAATTTTGCTGATCGCTTATAAATTGATTAAGTGTTGTTATACTATTTTTTTTCATGCTTGATGTATTTTACCTTTGCAAAAGTAAAATAAAAAGTATGAAAGTCTTTAAATTTGGTGGAGCTTCTGTAAAAAATGCTGAAGCGGTAAGAAATGTAGGGGAAATTATCTCTAAATATTCAAGCGAAAAACTGTTAGTTGTAATCTCTGCAATGGGCAAAACGACTAATAAGTTGGAGGAATTAATGCAGGCCTATTTCTCCAATAACACAAGTTCAAAGGAAATGGTCATTAAGGATTTAAAACAGTTTCATTTTGACATAGCTGATGCATTAATCCCTGATAAAAAACACCACATTTATTCCGATTTGGAAGATTTGTTCATGGAATTAGAGTGTCTAGTAGATAAACAATACGAAAGTGTAAGTTATGATGAAATGTATGATGGAATAATCTGTTATGGAGAATTGTTGTCAACTAAGATTGTAAGTGACTATTTACATAGTATAGACGTGAAAACAAAGTGGGTAGACGCTAGAAACTTTATTCAAACAGACAGTAATTTTAGAGAGGCTAGCGTTAAATGGAATGAGACTGAAGAAACTGTAAACAGAATTTTGAAGCCATTTATTGATAGAAGTATTGTGATTACCCAAGGTTTTATTGGTCGTGATGAAAAAAACAATACGACAACCTTAGGTAGGGAAGGTTCCGATTATACAGCCGCCATTTTTGCATATTGTTTAGATGCGGAAAATGTAACCATCTGGAAAGATGTGGCAGGGGTTATGAATGCCGATCCTAAAAGGTTTGAAAATGCTCAGAAATTATCTTCCATCAATTACAATCAAGCCATAGAGTTAGCCTATTATGGAGCGTCTGTGATTCACCCCAAAACCATTCAACCACTGAAAAGTAAAAACATTAGTTTGTATGTTAATTCTTTTATCAACATGGATGATGAAGGGACTGTAGTAAATAATCAAGCTGAAAATCTGAATCAGGCTTGTTATATTGTCAAAGAAAAACAAACGCAATTGTCATTTTCAACCAAAAATTACTCGTTTATAGCCGAGGAAAATTTAAGTTATATTTTCGAAGCCTTTGCTAAACATAAAGTTAGAATAAATGTAATGCAAAATTCTGCCATAAGTTTTTCGGCTTGTTGCGATACCAAAGAAAATAAAATTGAAGACTTAATGAATGAATTAAAAGAGTATTTCATTATTGAATCTATTCCTGAATGTGTATTGTTAACGGTATATAATTCGACTCAAAATGAAGATTTGCCTTCAATTTATCAAAACAAAACAGTGTTTTTAAAGCAAATGTTAGGTCATACCATTCAAATGGTTATAAAATAGGGTTTTTATTAATCTGTAAGGGTTTCAAGGGCAAGTTGATAGCCGTCGGTACCCATGCCTACAATGCTGCCATTACAAGCTTCTCCAATCAAGTCGATGTGTCTGTATGATTCACGTTGAAAAATATTGGTGATGTGAACAGAAATTAAAGGGCATTTTATTGATTTAATGGCATCAGCAATGGCGATTGAAGTATGTGAAAATGCCCCTGCATTGATAATAACGCCATCGTATTGTAAGTCACACTCGTGTATTTTGTTGATGATTTCACTTTCCGAATTACTCTGAAAGTAGTGTAAACTAACTGATGGGTTGTTGTTTTTGAGTTGATTGAATAATTCCTCAGAGGTTATATTCCCATATTTAGAGGGTTCTCTTTCTCCTAGTTTATTCAAATTAGCGCCGTGTATAATTAGAATTAATTTCAAAGAATTAAATTACTTTTAGTTCAACCTCTTCAATCCTAGCCGCTTTCATTTGTTTAATAGTGATTTCGAAATTGTCAATTACAATCACTTCTTTCTCATCGGGGATACTTTCACTGATACTTATAATATAGCCGCCTAAGGTTTCGTATTCACCTTCAGGAATAGATAAATTATAGTTTTCATTTAAATACTCAATAGTATGGCGACCGCTAAAAATGTAATGTTTATCGTTAATAATGGTTTCTTTTAGCTCTTCAGTGTCATATTCATCATCGATTTCGCCAAAAATTTCTTCAATAATATCTTCAATCGTAATAATTCCTGCCGTTCCGCCAAACTCATCAACCACCACAGCAATACTTTTTCTTTTCAAAGTCATTTCCTTTAATTGGTCTTGCAAGCTCCTACTTTTGTTAGTGATTAAAATAGGCATTGTGGCTTCAGAAATAGTTTTTGGGTTTTTCAGTAAGCTGATTTGATGAACATAGCCGATGATGTTGTCAATATTTTCCTTAAAGATTAATACTTTGGAATGTCTAGATTCAATAAAAACTTGAAATAAATCTTTGATGTTTTCATTGATGTCCACAGCAACTAATTCAGTTCTAGGAATCATACAATCCCTAACTTTCAAATTGCCAAAATCCAAAGCATTTTTGAACATTTCTGTGCTTAAGTTTGAATCTTCATTTAGTTCAATTTGACCAGTTTGGGAAATTAAATTATCCAAGTCAAGCCTGTTAAACACCGGTTTGCTCGAAGCCATGGTTTCTCCAGTTAGAATTTTTATAATACCTTTAGAAATAAAAGTAATAACGGCTACAATGGGCCAAAGAATAAAATAACACAGATGAAAAGGTATTATGAGTGCATTTAAAATATTGTCTGGATTTAAACGAAACAGGGATTTAGGTAAAAATTCGGCAGTAATAAGGACGATTAGCGTAGTAATAATGGTAACAATAATAAAACGCCAGTAGGTGTCAGGGATTAGTGGTAGAAGGGTATTGTCTAGCATATCCCCGCTAAAAATCCCATAGATAACTAAGGCTATATTGTTCCCAACTAGAGTGGTGCTAATGAATTTGGAAGGGTCTTTTACATATTGAGAAAGTATTTTTCCTCCCAATAAGCCTTGTTTGTTTTGAAGTTCAATTCGTAATTTATTAGAGGTAACGAAAGCGATTTCGATTCCTGAAAAAAAGGCTGAAAATACGAGAGAAGTAATGATGAATATCAGACCAGGGTCCATTTAAAATATATTTATTTTAGTGCAAAGTTATTAAATTTTCACGAATAAATTTAAAATGGATTTAAGAGTCTGGTAAAAACAGGTTGAAATAATGGTATTAAAGCTTAAAGGTTAAGCCAAGTTTACCGCCTGATAATGCGACGCCACCACCAAATTCCAAATTTATTCCAATTTTTTCAGATAGGAAATACCTACCCCCGACTTGTCCACCCCAACCAAAACCATTGTTTCTTTGACCAATATAATTGCTGTCGTAGCGCCAAGAATAAAAACCAATATTTAAACCAGCATATAAATCTAATTCATTTGGGAGGTCTAGTAGGTTGTTAAAATGATAATTCCCATTGATTAAAGCGCCAGAAATGCTGTGTCTGTATTGGATTTTATTAAATCGTTGATTGAAATTTCGATAAGAAAATTCAGCACCAAAAGTAAAGTCATCGTCTACACCCCAGTCAGCCCCAATGAATACGGGGACACCCCAATTAGAAAAGCCTAATCCAGCATTAATTTGAGCTTGTCCCTTGTCAAGATTATTTTGAGCAAAGATTGACACTTTAAAAAGCAGTAACATTAAAATTAGTGTCGTTTTTTGAAAAGTTTTCTTATTCATATACAAAGTGTTAATAAATTTTTTACCTATTACAAATGTAGTACAATATTACTTATCGTGAAAAATATTTTTTGATTTCTATAAAGGTTTTATTTTACAATTCATTAGTAGTTAAATAATTATTATCTTAAGTTAATGAAATGCGATTAGTATATTTGTATTAAAAGTAAAGTAACATAAAATCAGACAATTGTCATTTTTTTGTCATTTTGTATTTTTAGGTTCTTTTAATCATTTTAATTATGTTTAAAATTACTATATATTAGCGAATTGATTTATCTATATGAAAAATAAGTACAACTTTCTGGTTTTGTGTATTTTAGCTTTGTTTTTTTCTTCCAATGTCAAAGCTCAAGACCAAGAATTATCCACTTTAGGGAAAAGATTTTGGATGACCTTTATGGAGAATACTGGGACTGGTACAACTGTTTACGAACTAAAAATTGTAATTAGTGGAAACAAAGCTACAACTGGCACGGTTAAGAACATAGTCCTTAATCAATCGCGTCCATTTTCTTTACCAGCAGGTGGTGGGGTAGATACGGTTTTAATTCCATATTCAATGGGTTATACTCAAGGTTCAGAGGGTACGTCTGATAGAAATAAAGGATTGTTTATTGAATCTTCTGATACAATATCAGTTTCAGCTCAAAATTCAAGAGATTATTCAGCTGATGCGGCACTTATATATCCAGTAGAAGCTTTGGGAGTAGACTATAGAGTGATTTCATATCCTGGGGATTTAAGTACAGGATTTGGAAGTAACGCAAATTATAGATCTTCTTTTGCAATAGTAGCTACAGAAAATAGTACAACTATTGATATTACGCCTACAGCTGCTACAATGGGTGGAAATGTAGCCGGTACTACATTTACCATAACTCTGCAAAAAGGAGAAACTTATCATGTCAAAGCCAATACCAATAAATTAGACTTAAGTGGTACATTGATACAAGCGAGAGATTGTAAGAAAATTGCGGTATTTGGAGGGGCAAATCGTTCTTTAATTTTACATCCATCATGTTCAAGTGGAATGAACTCGTACGATTGTCTTTATGAACAAATGATGCCAATTAATTTATGGGGTAAGAAATTTGCTTTTATTCCTTCTATTTGGAGTTCAACGAATGTCAGAAGATATGAAATGGTAAAATTTGTTACTAGTCAAAATAGTACTGTTGTTCGTATGAACGGTAGAACAAAAATATTAAGTAATGCAGGAATGACCGATACTTTCTACATTCAAACCAATACTGGCGGTAAACCAGAGGGTATTATTACTGCTAATAAACCAATTGCCGTTTGTCAAATGTTATTGTCTGAAAGATGTGATGGAAATAGCTCAAACACCGACCCTTCCATGATTTGGGTGCCGCCTTTGGAACAAACTTTGAAGTTTTTGAATTTTTCTTGTGAAAGAGCCCATACCATTGATAAGTTTTTTATAAATGTGGTTGTAAAAACCCGTTACAGAAGTGATTTGAAAATTGATGGATTAGCACCAACAGCTACATGGAAGTTGGTTCAATTTGATACCAGTTATTCTTATATTCAACAATCTGGTTTAAGTCAAGGTAAACATAATATGACACACCCTTTTGGGTTCTATGCGATGTTATACGCCTATGGTGACCACGGTTCTTATGGTTTTAATGCCGGTTCGTCTATTAAACCACTTAGTTTCTTTAGCGAAGTTAATGGTAAAAGTAGTTCTGATTTTGAAGCAGATAGCGCATTCTTCTCTGTATGTCAAGGGACTTCAATTCCATTTAATGGCGGAGGTTCTGTTACAACAGGTGTTTCTTGGAAATGGCATATCAAGCCGCCTGTGGGAAATCTAATTACGAAAAATTCGAAATCGTTTACCCAAACTTTTAATGATACCGGAATTCATCAATTAACAATGATAGCCATTCGAGCTGCTAACGGAACTTGTAACGGAAGTTCAACAGTTGAAGATACTGTAAAAACATTGATAAAGGTTTACAATAAGCCTTTTATTAAGTTGATGAAAGATACTACGATTTGTTTTGGCAATAGTTTTACAATTAAATCTCATACAAATGGAGATACTAATTATACTTTCTCCCCAGCAACTTGGCTCAATTGTACAAAGTGTTTTGAACCTGTTTCTACACCTCTCAAAGATACCGCTTATTATGTTGTTGCAACCCGTTTTGGATGTCAACCAAGTCGAGATACAATGAGGGTTTATGTCAGAGATTCTTTTTATCTCGCAGTAGGGAATGATACCACCATTTGTCGAGGAACTAACGCGCAACTTACGGCCTCTGCTTTTGGCGGTCTTAGTTCAAACCTAAGGGTAAATTGGAGTCACCAATTAGGTAGTGGGTTAACTAAAACGGTTTCTCCAAAAGTTACAACCACCTATATGGCGGTGTTAACAGATAGTTGTTCAAGAAATAGTTTCGGTGATTACTATGCTGATACGGCCTATATTAAAGTCACTGTTCATGACAGTCTGAAAATTACGATGCCTAATGATACCCTAGTTTGCGAAGGTAATGATGTTACTTTGTCTGTCTCAACGGTAGGTGGTAAGCCAGGTGAGTCATTCGTGACTTGGAGCAATAGTTTAGGGACTGGCTTATCTAAAACAATTACGGCTGGCTCAACAGATGTTACTTACAAGGCTGTTTTAGCGGATGGTTGCACTAACCCTAAAGACAGTGGTTTTGTCACTGTAAAAGTAAGGCCAGGAATTAAAATTGATACACTGATTTATAATACACCTGTTTGTAAAAACACCCCGTTCACAATTCAAGCGAAAGCTTCAGGTGGAGATTCAACAGGGTATAATTTGAAATTATACGATTACACAACTGGGGTCTATGTTCTCATTGATTCTGCCAAAGGAAAGACAACGGCATCATATACTGTGTCTATCAAAGATGATTCAAGATTTAGAGTGATAATGAGACAAGGCTGTAACTCTCAACAAACAACCAGTAAAATTATGGATATTGACATCAAAACTGGTTTAAGTGTAAGTGTTCCTATGGCCGTCGATACCATTTGTACAGGTCAAAACTATACATTAATTGCTAATGGCGTAAGTGCAGATGCTCAACCAATCAAATTTGTGTTAAAACGAAAAAATGGTGCCAACTTCGTATCAATTGATTCTACCATTCAAAATTCAACCGCTAGTTTCACTGTTACACCAAGTGCAACCCAAACTGATTACCAAATTATAGTGGATGATAATTGTAGCAGAACCGATACTACTTATTTCAAATTAATGGTTAGAACGCCATTGTCTGTTGCCACTATAGCAAATGATTACTTATGTAGAAATGAGTCAAAAACTATTGAAGCTATTCCAAGTGGAGGTAGAGTTCAATCATACACTTACCGTTGGTATGAAGTTAGTAATGATAATACAATAGGAGTAGATAAGTTTTTAACATATACCCCTAGTCAATCTATGGAAATTGGGCTTGAAGTTAAAGATGGTTGCTCTGCTGATGTTGGAACAAAAACAACTTGGATGGTTGCCCCTGTCGTTTCTGACAGTACTTTGGCAACTTACCTCGAAGATTGTGAGCCATTAGTAACCACTATTTTTCATCCAAAAACAGTCGGAACTGCACCATTAAATCCAAGCTTTACTTGGCAATGGTTCGAAAACGGCAACAATACGCTGAATGTGCCTTCAACTGGCGGACAAGCTTTGCCTGATGTGCCAAAAACATACAGCACTCCGGGAGTTTACAACGTAAGAGTTCAAATGCAATTGCCAAATAATAAAATATGTTATTCATTCGAAGAGAATTTCGATGTTTGGAAACAAGCGGTTGCTGACTTTGATTGGACCCCTATTCAAATTGATATTGTTGAACCTGAGGTTAGTTTTGTTAGTAAGTCTGACGGGGCAACGCAATACAATTGGACTATTAGTGATGGTGGTTCTTATAACATAGAAAACCCAAAGCATACTTTTAAAGATACAGGTGTCTTTAGAGTTACCCTTAGAGCCTCAAATATTAATGGTTGCGACAGCACAATAACCAAATCGTTGAGGGTTTTGGATATTTTCAGAATATTTATTCCAGGAGCATTTAGTCCGAATGCGGATGATATTAATACCGTATGGTACCCACGATTTACATCAACACTAACTCTTGAAGTAACCATATACAACCGTTGGGGAGAAAAGATTTTCTTTAGTAATGACAATACAGGTAAATGGGATGGCACATTCAATGGTGATCCTTGTCCTGAAGGGATTTATTATTACCACATGAAGGTAAGAGAAAACAGGAAAAAATGGCACTACTACAATGGAACTATTACCTTGCTTAGGTAATAAATATATGATACTGTTTTAAATAAGAAAGCTCGCAATTGCGAGCTTTCTTATTTAAAAAGAGTTTGGATATTAGTCGCTTTCAGCAAACACTCTTCATATTCATTTTCTGGAATAGAATCATAAGTAATTGCACTGCCCACTTGGTACAAAAAGGTTTGTTCTGTTTTTTGGAATTCTAAGCTTCTTATAACAACATTAAAGTCAAAGTTTTTACTAGGGTCTATGTAACCCAAACACCCACTGTAAATATTTCTTGGTGTATTTTCGTATTTATCAATGTGCAACATCACTTCTTTTTTGGGAGCACCTGTCATACTACCCATCGGGAATAATGCCTCAAATATGGATTGAATATTGTTCCCTTTTTTAAGTTTCCCCTTTATTGTGGAGATTAAATGGTTTAATGATTTAAAAGCATAAGTGCCAAAAAGTTCTTCAACTTTTACCGTACCGGTTTCGCATATTTTTGACAAGTCATTTCTTACTAAGTCAACAATCATTACGTTTTCTGCTCTTTCTTTTTCATCGTTTTGCAACAAAAACATTTGATTCTGATTGTTTTCAGGATGTTTTTTGTTTGTGCCTTTGATAGGTTGTGAATACAAATTGTCTCCTTCTTTGTATATGAATCTTTCTGGACTATTGCATAATATAGAAAATTGTTTGGTGTTTAAATAGGCTGCAAATGGAGCTTTACTCTCTTGATTTAGCTTAATAAACAAAGGTAATAATGGTGTTTCAATGGGCTTGCTTTTGAATCCAATACAGTAATTCATTTCATAATACTTGCCATTGTATATGTCTTCTTTTATCTGAGTTACTGTTCTTAAATAATCTTCTTTTTGAGTTAATGCTTCAAACTGTAGAGAAATAGCCTTAACTTTTTCTGTTACAGTTTCTGTCTTTCGGAATTTATTTATCAATTCATTAAATTCAATCTCTGAAATACCATTGTTTATCAATTGTATTTTGTTGGTATTTTTTACAATCAAAAACACAATTTTAGGTTCAAATAAAAAATGTGTTAAAGACTCATTGTAGGGGGATTGGTAATTAAATTGCCCAAAAATCCATTGCTGACTCTGTTCAATAGTGTTCCAACATTCGCTGTTCTGTGAATGGATTATTTTATTTAGACCATAGCCTGCCAATAACTCATACTTTTCAATCTTATAAGCAGAAGTCATTTCGTTACTGTCGCAGATACAACACGTATCAAACTGACTACTGAAATTGTAAACTTTTTGTTTAATGTCAGTTAAGTTGTCAAAAAATAACTCAGTTTTCATCTTGGAAGTAATTAATGATTAATGAGGCTGTTTTTTTTCCTGTCAATGTTGTTAATTCTTCTAAAGTCGCTTCTCGAATTTTTTTGATGGATTTATAATGTTTGAGCAAAAGTTCTGATGTTTTTGAGCCGACGCCTTCTATTTGTGTTAGTTCGCTTACTGTAAAGTTTTTACTTCTTCGGTTTCTGTGGTGGGTGATGCCAAAACGATGGGCTTCATCACGCATTTGTTGAATGATTTTGAGCGTTTCTGATTTTTTGTCAAGATACATAGGAACCGAATCTCCAGGATAATAGATTTCCTCTAGCTTTTTGGCGATTCCAATTACAGCAACTTTTTGGTAAATGTCTAGTTTTTTAAGAGTTTCCACTGCCGAACTTAATTGTCCTTTTCCACCATCCACAACGATTAAATCGGGTAATGGACTGTTTTCTTCTATCAATCGTTTGTATCTTCTATATAAAACTTCTTGCATCGAAGCAAAGTCATTTGGTCCTTCCACCGTTTTTATGTTAAAGTGTCTGTAATCACTTTTACTCGGTTTTGCATTTTTGAAAACGACACAAGCAGATACTGGAAAAGCACCCTGAATGTTTGAATTGTCAAAACACTCGATGTGTTTGGGAGGTGTTGTAAGCCTCAAATCTGATTTCATGGTGTTTAATACACGATCTACCCTCAAGTCAGGGTCTAGTTTTTCTGCAGAAAGTTGTCTTTCTTGTTTCAACATCATCGCATTTTTAAAACTTAAATCCAATAATTTCTTTTTGTCCCCAGCCAATGGAATAGTAACGGTAAAGTTGGTTTCTAAATTGAGCTTAAATGGAACGATGAATTCTTCGTTTTCGGTAGGATTGGTGTTTTTAAATTGTGCTATTGCACTCAACAATAAATCATGGTCAGTTTCATTGTTTTTTCTTTTTATTTCAATGTTTTGAGATTGTATAATCATGCCATCCTTTACTCTCAAATAATTGATCCACGCTGAATAATCGTTAGACGCAATAGCAAATACATCTACATTGTTAATGGTATGACTAACTATGGTTGATTTGGATTGGTAATTTTCCAACCAGTCGAGTTGTGTTTTATATTGATGGGCTTCCTCAAAAGCCAAAAGTTTAACAGACTCTTCCATTCTGGATTTAATCTGTTTTTTTACAATAGATAATTGTCCTTTTAAGATGTTTTTAATTTGGTCAATACTCTGTTGGTATTCAAGCTTGGACTGAAATCCTTTGCATGGGCCTTTGCAATTGCCTATTTGGTATTCGAGACAAACATTAAATTTCCCGTCGGCAATGCTCTTTTCATTTAATGCCAAATTACAGTTTCTGATAGGATATATTTTTAATGCAAGTTCTAAAACGGTTTGCATCATTTTTATATTGGCATAAGGACCAATATATTCCGAGCCATCTCTAACAGGATTTCTAACTACACTAACTTTAGGAAAAGCCTCTTTTGTGATTTTAATATAAGGGTATGATTTGTCGTCCTTAAGGTTGATGTTGTATCGTGGTTGAAGTTCCTTAATTAATAAGTTTTCAAGCAGTAAGGCATCGTATTCGGAATCCACTACAGTGTATTCAATTTCTCGAATTTTGGAGACTAAAACATTGGTTTTGCGGTTGTCATGTTCTTTGTTGAAATAAGAACTGACTCTTTTTTTTAGATTTTTAGCTTTGCCAACATAAATTATTGTGTTGGACTCATCGCGGTATTTATAAACCCCAGGCTGATTTGGTAATAATGAGATAGCGGTTTTTAAATGACTAAAATCTTTCAAGACAATGAGTGTTTATGGTTGTAAATATTGGTCTTACTTAGTGTTTTCAAAAATAAATAAAAAATAGAAAGCAAAGGTATCTTTTTAGTATTTGTAATCGCTTGATTAAGAAGGAGAGTTGGTAATAGTTTTGAGTTTGAATTTTAAAAGGATAATATTGCAAAGGGTTTGACTCATTAAATCAATAAAAACGACCCATTAAAGTTATGACATTATTAAACAAACAAGAAGTAGAGAGTAAATTAAATGAAATCTCAGAGGAATGGGTATTAAATAATAATTGTATTCAAAGGGCATTGGTATTTAAAGATTTTGTAGAGGCATTTTCATTTATGACATCTGCCGCTATACTATCGGAAAAATTAAACCACCATCCTAATTGGGAAAATGTGTATAATAAGGTCACAATTACCTTAAGCACTCATGATGCCGGCGGATTAACTGATTTGGATTTTAAACTCGCAAAAGCCATGGATGTAGTTTTTGCCAAATACAAATAAGTCACTAAGTTTAAGAAAACAGAGAGTATAGAAGGGCTTAAAACAATGTTTTTTGACCGTCTAATTCATCAGCAACTATCTCAGGAACGATAGATTCAGAAATAACTTCTTCTTTTACTTCTTCTTCCCAAGTTCCCACTTTTTCTGATAATAATTTAGCCGATTTAAAGGTGTCGTAAGTGATTTTATTTCCTGTCGCTTTCCATCCTTTTATTTCTATAAAATCCGCTAGTTTAATAATTTCAGTTTGTTTTTCTCCTTTAGCATCAACTGTTTTGATTTCTACTTCAGGATTTTCATGGGTACTTGCCAAAATTAACTTACTACTTGGTCTTTCATTGATGAAAATGAATTTTTTGCCAATAGTTGAGGTTTCAATTAAAAAGCGTTTTGCATAATAATTACGAGATGAAACATCATAATGAATGCAATTAATGGCTTGTTTTTCATGGAACTTCTGAATCAAGTATATGTCTTTGTCTTCGTATCTATTGGAAAGTTCATTGTCTGTTAATTCGTAGTTACCGTCATTGAATAGGACTAATATTTTGTCATCACTGGTAAATGTACCTAAATATTGTCCTCTTCCATCTACGTTTAATCGACCAATATCTCCATCATACCAAATTTCTCGACCCTTAAACGTGGATTTGCCTTTTTCTTTTAATTCCACTTTACGGATAGGATGCTTGGTTAAAATATTCCCTTTTGCTGTTCTTCCTTTAATTTCAATTTCGGTGAAATCAAATTCAAAATATTTCTTTTTGGCATTTGCCATATTGCTTAAATGCACTGCAATTTTTTCAGCTTCACTGTTGTTGTTTGCCGAAAAATAAAGCATTTTACTGCCATTTGTTCCTAGGGTAACTTCATACTCTTTATCCCTAATAACGCCCAATACATTAAAACGTTTTACATAGCTAACGCCTGTTTTACCATCATAATACGCTACGTTGTAAACTTTTCTCTCATCATTTTTACGGTAAACATCGACATACAAAATGTCTTTACCCATAAATTGTTTTTCACTCACCTTACTTACCAAATACGTTCCATTTTTTCTGAATACAATAACATCGTCAATATCAGAACAATCGCAAACATATTCGTCTTTTTTCAGACCGTAACCCACAAATCCCTCAGCATAATTGACATATAGCTTTTCATTTGCAACTGCCACCACATTGGTTTCAATTTTGTCAAACATTCGGATTTCAGTTTTACGTTCTTTGCCTTTGCCATATTTTTTAATTAGATTTTTGAAATAATCTATTGCAAATTCAGTAAGGTTGCTCAAATGATTGTTTATTTCATCAATTTGATTTTCTAAACTTTTCATTAACTCATCTGCTTTAAACGAATCGAATTTAGAAATTCTCTTGATTTTTATTTCAGGAAGTTTGGCAATGTCTTCCATAGTAACCTCACGTTTTAAGAGCTTTTTAAAGGGCTTAATCTTGGTGTCAATCATGGTTAAAATCTCCTCCCAAGATTCACACTCTTCAATGTGACGGTATATTTTGTTTTCTATAAAGATTTTCTCTAATGAGCTAAAGTGCCAACGGTTTTCTAAATGCTTAAGTTCATTTTCAAGTTCCCTTTTTAACAATAATAAGGTTTGGTCCGTGGACAATTTTAACATGTCATTGACCCCCAAAAATAAAGGTCTGTCTTCGGAAATGACACAAGCATTAGGCGATATGCTGACTTCACAATCTGTAAAGGCGTACAATGCATCAATGGTCATGTCGGTGCTAACACCGGGTGTTAATTGTACTTCTATTTCAACATCTTTCGCCGTGTTGTCAATTACTTTTTTGATTTTAATTTTACCACTTTCGTTGGCCTTTAAAATACTGTCAATAACACTTTCTGTAGTAGTTGTAAATGGAATGTCTTTGATGAGCACTTTTTTCCCATCTGCAGATTCTATTTTAGCTCTACATCTTATTTTTCCACCTCTTCGTCCTTCATTATAATTGCTAAAGTCCGCTAAGCCACCTGTAGGAAAATCGGGTAAAATATTTGGTTTTTTCCCTTTTAAAATATCAATACTTGCCTCACACAATTCTATGAAATTATGAGGCATTATTTTAGTTGCTAGTCCTACTGCTATCCCTTCAACACCTTGTGCTAGTACTAAAGGGAACTTAACTGGCAGTGTGATAGGTTCTCTTTTTCTTCCATCATAACTGATTTGCCATTCGGTGTTTTCTTCATTAAAAGTTACTTCTAAAGCAAATTTAGAAAGTCTAGCTTCAATATATCTTGGCGCAGCTGCACTGTCACCTGTTCTGATGTCGCCCCAATTTCCTTGGGTTTCAATCATTAAATCTTTTTGACCCAAATTCACAATTGCTTCACCAATAGCGGCGTCACCATGTGGATGGTATTGCATTGCAGAACCAATAATGTTGGCGACTTTATTAAATCTGCCATCATCCATCTCCTTCATAACATGCAATATTCTTCTTTGTACAGGCTTTAAACCATCGTACAAGTTTGGAACAGCACGTTCTAAAATAACATAACTGGCATATTCCAAAAACCAATTTTCGTATAATCCAGAAACAGGTAAATCACCCTTATTTTCTCTATGTCCGTGATGGACAATATCGTCGTTTTTCTTAGGTAATGTTAAGTCTTCTTCTTCGTTTTCCATAAATTATGCTGCTTCTTCTTCAATTGGTGTTTCGTATTTGTCGTCTAATGCCAAATCTTTTTCAATGTAAAGATTGTCAATGATAAACTCTTGTCTTTCTGGCGTATTTTTACCCATGTAGTATTTCAAAAGTTTTTCAATACTTGTTTCTTTGCTCAAAATAATTGGTTCCAAGCGGATGTTTTCTCCAATAAAATCCTCGAATTCTCCTGGTGAAATTTCCCCTAATCCTTTAAATCTAGTTATCTCAGGTTTGCCTCCCAATTTAAAAATTGCTCTTTGTCTTTCTTCATCACTGTAGCAGTATATCGTTTCTTTTTTGTTTCTTACTCTAAACAATGGGGTTTGAAGAATATAAACATGGCCATTTCTTACCAAGTCGGGAAAAAATTGAAGGAAAAACGTCATTAACAATAAGCGAATGTGCATGCCATCCACATCGGCATCGGTTGCTATTACAACCTTGTTAAATCTCAAATTGTCGAGTCCTTCTTCAATATCTAAAGCATGTTGTAGTAAATTAAATTCTTCATTTTCATAAACTACTTTTTTCTTTAGTCCATAGCAATTTAATGGTTTTCCTCTCAAGCTAAAGACAGCTTGACTTTCCACATTTCTACTTTTGGTTATACTTCCACTCGCACTGTCTCCCTCGGTTATAAAAATAGTGGAGTAATATCTTTCGTCCTTATTGTCATTCAAATGGATTCTACAATCTCTTAATTTCTTGTTGTGAAGATTGGCTTTTTTAGCTCTTTGTTGTGCTAATTTTCGAACACCCGCCATGTCTTTTCTCTCGCGCTCATTTTGAAGGATTTTTTTCAAAAGCGCTTCAGCCGTTGCGGGGTTTTTATGTAAGTAATTGTCTAATACTTTTGAAAGCTGCTCGCCCACAAAAGAACGCATGCCTTGACCGCCAGGCGCAATTTCAGTGCTTCCTAATTTGGTTTTGGTTTGTGATTCAAAAACCGGTTCTTGAACTCTTACAGAAACAGCTGCGGTTATAGACGCTCTGATATCTGCCGCGTCAAAATCTTTTTTGTAAAAATCACGAATGGTTTTCACAAAGGCTTCTTTAAATGCGCTTAAGTGTGTGCCTCCTTGTGTGGTATATTGACCGTTAACAAAGGAATAATATTCTTCGCCATATTGATGACCATGTGTTATAGCCACTTCAAAATCAGATTCTTTAAAGTGCATAATGGGATAAAGAATCGTTTCGGTATCTACTTTTCTTTCCAATAAGTCCTTTAAACCGTTTTTTGAAATATAGTTTTGACCATTGAATTGAATGGTAAGTCCTGAATTTAAAAAGGCATAGTTCCAAATTTGTTCAATAAGAAAATCAAAAATGAAACGGTAGTTTTTGAAAATAGTGTTATCGGCCTCAAAAATCATCAAAGTGCCGTTTTTTTCTTCAGTGTCCGATTCAGCATAATCTTGAATTAATTCACCTTTGCTAAATTCTGCTTTTTTGGTTTTTCCCTCTCTAAAAGACTGAACACAAAAATAGGAGGAGAGGGCATTTACTGCTTTTGTACCCACACCATTCAAACCAACCGATTTTTGGAATGCGCCACTGTCGTATTTACCACCTGTATTAATTTTGCTAACACAATCAATCACTTTACCCAATGGAATTCCACGGCCGTAATCTCGAATGTAAACCTTGTTTTCGGAAATTTTGATTTCAATTTTTTTACCGTGACCCATCATATGCTCATCAATACTGTTGTCAACAACCTCTTTGATAAGTACATAAATACCGTCATCAGCGCTTGAACCATCGCCCAATTTGCCAATGTACATCCCAGGACGCAATCGAATGTGTTCTTTCCAATCGAGGGACCGAATACTGTCTTCTGAATACTGATTGTTGTTTGGAGTCGCCATAAATACCTTTTTTTAAAAGCGCAATTTAATTCACTTTTTTAATGGTTTATTTACATTGTCTATTGATTTATAAACAATAAAGCGTCTAAAATCCTTCAAATTGACTTTAAATTTTGTTGTTTTTTCATTATTTCGCATTTTTTGAAAAAATACTGATACTGTAAATTAAATTGGTATAACTTTTGATGGTTTATTTTCGTTATTATTGTACTTTAATGATCAATTCAAACTCAAAAGAAAATCAAACATCTTTGGTTACTAAACCATGGTTCCCTTGGTTATTGCTGTTTGTGTTGTTGATTTCCAACTTAGTTTCTTTTCAAATAACCAACGAATTTTTTATTAAAAACAGTATCACTTCCGAAGAGGTTATAGTGGAACAAGATGTGATTAATTCAGGTAGTCGAATTATCAATTGGGCCAGAGATATTTTACGTTTTTTTAGAAATCCACAATAATTTTAAAGCCATTTGCAAAATAGAATAATACCTGAAACCGTTTCTTTTGTAAATAGATACAAACTCTATCATCTCCTTTTTTGGGCTGTTTATATTGGGTTCTGGTCTTTGCTTTTGCAATCTGGAATTTCTTGGAAACGGGATTTTTTGAATGCTACCATTTTTATTTTCTTTCATGGTTTAGTGAGTTATTTCAACAACTACTATTTAATTGAATGGTTTCTGTTCAAAAGGCAGTATTTTTTTTATTTAGTAGGCCTGTTTTTGTCGATTTCCTTGGTTATTTTTCCCTTAACAGTAGCTACTTACAGGTATATTCCTCTGATTGATGAAAGTGCTCAAACGATTTGGACGCCCAATTTTTTTATTTACAATTTTCTTTTTATCCTGTTTACAGTCATGTTGACCACTTCTGTTAAATTGTTTAAAAACTGGTATTTGAATGAACAAACTAATAAAATGTTAGAAAAGCTAAATGTAGAAAGTGAGTTGAAGTTTTTAAAAGCGCAAATAAATCCCCATTTCTTGTTTAATAATCTAAATAATTTATACGCCTTAACTCTCAAACAGTCTGAATTGGCTCCTGATGTCGTTTTGAAGTTGTCAAATATTTTAAGATTTGGATTGTATGACAGTCAGAAACAACAAGTTTCTATTGATGATGATATTCGATTTGTTCAAGATTATATAGAGCTTGAAAAATTAAGATTAGGTGAAAGAACAGAAATAGAATTGACTGTGGAAGGGGAAACAATGGGGGTTTTTATTGAACCATTTTTGTTTATTAATTTTATAGAAAACGCATTTAAACACGGTGCTAATCCCACTTTAGGGAAATCGTATATTAAAATAAAATACAGGATTAACAAGCCTAATAATGAAATCATTTTTAAAGTAATAAACAGTAAACCTGATAAGTTAAATGGATTGGAAAAACAGAAAGTTGGAGGCATTGGTCTGAAAAATGTGCAAACCCGTCTGAATATTTTGTATCCGAATAGACATGAACTTAAAATCGCAGACGAAAGTAACGAATACATAGTAGAACTTAAATTAAAACAACAATAAAAATGAAGAAAATAATTAAATGTTTAGCCATTGATGATGAGCCGCTGGCTTTAGAAATTATAGAAGCTCATATTAGCAAATTCGACCATGTTAAATTGGTTGGGAAATGTTCCAATGCTTTGGAAGCCTCTGAGGCCATCAGAAGAGACAAACCTGATTTGATTTTTTGTGACATACACATGCCCGAAATTAGCGGCATTGATTTTGTAAAGTCAATCCAAAACAGTGGGATATTGGTGGTATTTACAACGGCATATTCTGAATATGCAGTAGATGCTTTTGCTTTGGATGCTTTGGACTATTTGCTAAAACCAATTTCATTTGATAGGTTTAAAAAAGCAATAGACAGAGCGGAAGAGTATTATGAATTTAAAGCTAAAACAATTCAACCACAGTCGGAACTTAATGAAGGTCACATGTTTGTGAAAGCAGATTCTAAAATGATTAAAATTAATTATGAAGATATTTGGTATGTTGAAGCGTTTGCCGACTATGTTAAAATTTACACTTCAGAAGATAAAAGAATAGTAACCTTGCAAACCATGAAAAACATGGAACAATCACTTCCGTCACATTTGTTTGCCCGAGTTCATAGAAGTTACATTGTGGCTATTCAAAGGGTAGAATCTATTGGTGCGCATGAAGTAAAAGTTGGGAATAAATACATCCCACTTGGTAAAAATTATAAAGAAGCCTTCAGTCAAATGATGTACAAAAAATAGAACAGTAATTGAAGATTAGTAAATGCGATAAAAAAGCCTCGAATTTTGTTATTGTTGTTCCGAACCCTAGCTTTTTGTGGTGGCGACCAAGCAATATTGACTAATCTTTTACGATGAATTTATTTTGTCAATTGCTTGTTGTTGCTTATCTCATCTTAGCCGAGACCATCAATATTCGGAAGTTAATTCAATGAGATGCCAGAGGCAAAGGAATTTTACACTCGCAAGATGCGAGCGTGAACGGGGAAATTTGACATTTAAGCAAAGGTAGTTCAATAAAAAAGCCCCGAAAATTCGGGGCTTTTTTATTGAAAGATTATTTTTGAATTAATGTTTGCTTGCGCAAGCTTCACCGCAATTGCTCATGCATTCTTCTTTGCTTGTGCATTTTTTGCCACAAGAGGACATACAAGCGCCTACATATTCTCCTTTATCGTTGTATAAGCTCATGCATTTAGCTTTTTCGTCAGCAGAACAACCCATAGAATCGCACATCATAGCGCATTCTTCTTTGGTCATTTTACTGCAAGCATTTAAGTCACATTTGGTGGCTTCAGCATGATGATCGCCTTCTGAACAACAAGCAGAAACTTCTGTTTTTTCTTTTGCACAACAATCATCGCCCATTTTATCTTGACTTCCAACAGCAATGTATGGAGCAATCACTAAAGAAACGATACTCATTAATTTGATTAAGATATTCATAGAAGGTCCTGAAGTGTCTTTGAATGGGTCTCCAACAGTATCTCCTGTTACAGAAGCTTTGTGTGGTTCAGATTTTTTGTAATACATCTCGCCATTAATTTCAACCCCTTTTTCAAAAGATTTTTTAGCATTGTCCCAAGCACCACCGGCATTGTTTTGGAATATACCCATTAACACACCAGAAACCGTAACACCAGCTAATAAACCACCCAATACTTCTGGTCCGAATATAAAGCCAACAATGATTGGGGTGATTAATGCGATAGCTCCAGGCAACATCATTTCTCTGATAGAAGCTTTCGTTGATATCTCAACACATTTTTCATATTCAGGTTTAGCTTTGTATTCCATAATACCCGGAATTTCTCTAAACTGACGTCTAACTTCTTGTACCATGTCCATAGCAGCTCTTCCAACCGCAGCAATAGCTAAGGCAGAAAATATAAATGGAATCATAGCACCAACAAATAAACCAGCCAAAACATTGGCTTTGTAAATATCGATTGCATCAATACCAGCCACTCCTACGAAGGCCGCAAACAAAGCCAAAGCTGTTAATGCAGCAGAAGCAATAGCAAAACCTTTACCTGTTGCAGCAGTTGTGTTACCAACAGCATCTAAATTGTCTGTGCGTTCTCTCACTTCAGGAGGTAATTGGCTCATTTCAGCGATACCACCTGCGTTGTCAGCGATTGGTCCGAAAGCATCAATGGCTAATTGCATAGCAGTTGTTGCCATCATACCTGCAGCAGCAATTGCCACACCGTATAATCCAGCGAAATAGTAAGAACTCATGATACCACCCGCTAAAACCAAAATTGGAATTACGGTTGATTTCATACCTACAGATAAACCGCCAATAATATTAGTAGCATGTCCTGTTGCAGATTGTCTAATGATAGAGTTTACAGGCTCTTTGCCCATAGCAGTGTAGTATTCAGTTACGATACTCATTAAAGCACCAACCACTAAACCAACTACAATCGCATAAAATACTTGCATTGCAGTAAATTCATAACCTCTTAAAACCATATTTTCTGGTAACATGTAATTTACCAAAAAGAAAGAAACTATACCTGTTAAGATAATAGATGACCAGTTACCTAAGTTTAGTGCATTTTGTACATTTGATTTTTCACCTGAAATTCTTACGAACCATGTACCTACTATTGAGAATATAATACCTAAACCAGCAATGACCATAGGAAGTAAAATTGGAGAAAAACCATTCAATCCATCGATAGAGATTCCGTTTGATTTTTCGATTATGATTTCTTGACCCAAAACCATGGTTGCTAATATTGTAGCAACGTAAGAACCAAATAAATCGGCTCCCATACCAGCAACGTCACCCACATTATCACCAACGTTATCTGCAATAGTTGCAGGGTTTCTAACGTCATCCTCAGGAATACCAGCTTCTACTTTACCCACTAAGTCAGCACCAACGTCAGCAGCTTTAGTATAAATACCACCACCCACACGGGCAAACAATGCGATTGACTCAGCACCTAAAGAAAATCCTGTTAGAACTTCAATAGCAGTTTTCATTTCATTGCTGTTTACTTCAACAACATTGAATATTTTTAAGAAAACAATAAATAAACCACCTAGACCGAATACTGCTAAACCAGCAACCCCTAAGCCCATTACAGTTCCACCAGTGAAAGATACTTTTAATGCTTTTGCTAAACTTGTTCTAGCCGCTTGTGTTGTTCTTACGTTTGCTTTAGTAGCAACGTTCATTCCGATGTAACCTGCAGTTGCAGAAAATACTGCACCAATGATAAATGCAATGGAGATAATCCAACTTGAATGAATCTCAATGCCATTAACAGAAGATACAGAACCAGAATAAGCCAATAATGCAGCTGCAAAAACTACAAATATTGATAAAACTCTCCACTCTGCTTTTAAAAAGGCCATTGCACCTTTGGCAATGTAACCGGCTAATTCTTGCATGTTCTCATCTCCTGCATCTTGCTTGCTAACCCATGCGGATTTGAAAGCCATCACTATTAGGCCTACTACGCCCAAAAGAGGAACTAAATATAAAAATTGATTAATCATAATTTATTAATAATGTGTGTTTCTAAAATTAAGGGTGCAAAAATAAGTAAAAGGTTTTAATTTTTAATATAACATTTTTTAACAGTCACAAACATGTTATATGCTGTTTATGACAAGTCAACTGCCACTAAATAAGAAAGATACAAAACATAGATAAGTATAAACATTGCACCTTGCCATTTTTGTAATTTGTGTTTCTCTCCTATAAATAAAAATAAGAATAGAAATAGACTAGCCAAAATAGCCATTATTATGTCTATGTTGTTGTTAGCGCTAAATGGAAGTGGTTTGATACTTGCACTTAAACCCAAAATCCAAAAAATGTTAAAAATGTTTGAACCAACTACATTTCCAATAGCAATGTCTGATTTGCCTTTATAGGCAGCGACAACTGAGGTCGCCATTTCTGGCAATGAAGTGCCAATAGCTACTACCGTTAATCCGATGAGTGACTGACTTACCCCTAGTCCTGTTGCAATAACTATTGCGCCATCTACAATCCATTGTCCTCCTAAAACCAAGCCTATAAATCCTAAAAGAATATAGACGATTGATTTTAAAGTGCTCATTGTTTTGATAGAATCATCTGGTTTTGTTTTACTTTTTTTGGATATCTCAACAATATAATACATGAAAATTGCAAAAAAGCAAATAAGGATGAATCCATCAATGCGACTCAAAAAAGATTGGGATTGACCATCTATCAAAACGTCATTCGCCATAAAGCCAACTACCACAACTGCCAACAAACTAAAAGGAATCTCTTTCCAAATAGTGGTTGATTGAACACTAAGTTTACTAACCATTGCTGAAACGCCTAGTATTAAAAATATGTTAGCAATATTGCTTCCAAGTATATTCCCAATTGCAATGTCGGCATTGCCATCTAAACTGGCTGATATGTTGACAAATAACTCTGGTGCCGATGTCCCAAAAGCAACTATGGTTAATCCAATGACTAAATCACTGATGTTTCTTTTTTTGGCGATTGATGATGCGCCATCAACAAGTAAATCGGCTCCTTTAATGAGTAGGACAAATCCTACGACGAATAATATATAAGTGATCATTTTTTGTTAATTAATCCAACTTGTGAAATACTGTGGATCTTCGTTTTGCATCGCTGCTTCTGTAATTTTTAATGGATAAAATGGGTCTATCATTACAGCTAATTCTTTGGTTTCTTTGGCGCCAATACTTTTCTCTACTGTGCCCGGATGTGGTCCGTGTGGAATCCCTTTTGGGTGAAGGGTAATCATGCCTTTTTCAACATGCTTTCTGCTCATAAAATCTCCATCTACATAATACAAAACCTCATCTGAGTCAACATTGCTGTGATTGTAGGGTGCAGGAATTGACTGTGGATGGTAATCATACAATCGAGGAACAAATGAACAAATTACAAAGTTGTGCCCCTCAAAGGTTTGGTGAATTGGTGGTGGCATGTGAACTCTTCCTGTAATTGGCTCGTATTGGTGAATGCTAAAGCCATAAGGGAAATGATAACCGTCCCAACCTATGGCATCAAATGGATGTGTTGCATAGGTGTAGGGAAATAATTCGTCGCCTTTTTTTATGATAACTTTAAAATCCCCTTTTTCATCGTGTGTCTTTAGATTTTGGGGTGTTTTTATGTCTCTTTCGCAATATGGAGAATGTTCCAAGAATTGCCCCATAGAATTTAAATATCTTTTGGGTGGTTTTATCGGACTAAATGATTCTGTGATAAACAATCGGTTGTTTTCTGAGTTGAAATCAAGTTGGTAAATAATACCTCTTGGAATCACCAAATAGTCGCCATATTCAAATGGAATTTCTCCATATAATGTTTTTAAAGTACCTGACCCTTCGTGAACAAAAATAACTTCGTCTGCATCTGCATTTTTGTAAAAGTAATCGGTCATTGATTTTTTTGGTGCGGCGCAGGTGATATATAAATCATTATTGAAAAGTTGAATAACTCTACTCTCCAAATAGTCATCTTTTGGGGTTGTATTAAAGGTTAAAAAACTTCTGTTTTGCATGTTGTTATTCACTTGAGCTACGGGTGCAACATTAACAGGTGCTCCTATTGACTTTACTAAAGTAGGGGGGTGGCAATGGTAAACTAATGAGTAGGTGCTCGAAAACCCTTCGGTACTTACAAGTTCCTCTGAATATAGCTGTCCATCAGATTTTCTAAATTGCGTGTGACGCTTTTGTGGAATTTCTCCTGCTTTGAAATAAAATGGCATAAAATCTGTTTTTTTTAGCGTGTAAAATTAGTATAAATTTGTAAAATCATGAGGGTGTATACTTTTTTTTTATTTATTTTGTTTTTTACAGTGGTGGAATCGTGTCAAAAGAACGCTTCGTTTAGAGTGATTTCTGAGACAGATACAAGCTATTCTGCCGATATTAGAGCGATTTCTGCCAAAATTAACAAATCTCCAAATGAGCCTGATTTGTATTTCAAACGAGCCAATACTTTTTACTTTGAAAGCAATCTTTCTGAAGCTCTGTTGGATATTCAATATGCGATTCAACTCGATTCTGTGAATCCAGTCTTTGAATTAACAAAAGGTAAGTTTTTGATGTCGAATGATACCGCCAATGCCAAACTTGCTGAAAAAGCTTTTTTAAAGTCTATTCGTCTTAATCCAACGGGTTTTGAAGCCCATTCTGAATTGGCTTTCTTATATTTAGCCAAACAAAATTATGACGATGCCCAATTGTATTACAATGCTGCGTCTAAAATTGAACCGGCTAATCCTACACCCATGTTTTATATGGGTATGATAGCCAAAGAATTGGGTGACACCTCTAAAGCTATTCAATTGTTTGAGAAAGTTTTGGTTTATGACAGCAAACATTACAATGCCATTATGCAATTAGGAAATTATTATGCCTATAAAAATGATGTTAAAGCGTTGTTGTTTTTTGAGAGAGCTTTGGCCATTAATGAATACAGTGACGAAGCTTTGTATGCCAAAGGTTTGTTTTTGCAAAAGCAGGGTAAGTTTAAAGATGCTGTAAAGTTATATGAAACTGTCTCTAAGGTTAATCCTTCGCATTTGTATTGTCGCTATAATTTGGGAGTTATAAACGCCATGTTTGGTGAGTATGAAGAGGCTTTGAAATTTATCAATGAAATAATAGACCTCGAAGAAACTTATGTAGATGCTTATACGCTAAAAGGTAAAGTTCTTGAATCCATGAAGGATATTAAAGGGGCTAAAGAAAACTACAACAAAGCACTTTCTTTGGATCCTCAACAAAGCTTAGCTACTGAAGGATTAAAGCGATTAAACTAAATTATTTTTTTGCTAAGGTCTAACATACAAACCTTTGCCGATTTCTGATTGTAAATAATGTCATAAACAGCATCTAATATTGGCATATTCGCACCTACATTGTTGTTTATTTCACGCATGGTTTTGGTGGCATAAAACCCTTCTGCTATCATGTTCATCTCCATTTGAGCGCTTTTAACGGAATAGCCTTTGCCTATCATATTCCCAAAAGTGCGATTTCGACTGAATTGTGAATAGGCAGTCACTAACAAATCTCCCAAGTACGCATTTTCTTTAACATCTCTGTGAGTTTGATGACTACAATCCAAAAAAGTTTCTATTTCTCTAATAGAAGCGGAAACCATTACGGATTGAAAATTGTCTCCATAACCCAACCCATGACAAATGCCACAAGCTATAGCATACACATTTTTAAGGACAGAAGCGTATTCTAAACCGTAAATATCGGTGCTTGATTTAGTAAGGATATAATGGCAATCGATTAATTGGCAAATTTGATTGGCGAATTCGGTATTTGTGGAAGCTAACGTTAGATAACTAAGTTTTTCCATAGCGACTTCCTCTGCGTGGCATGGTCCTGTAATGGCCACAAAATGATTGGCAGGAAGTTGCCATTCTGTTTCAAAATAATGACTAATAATTTGGTGAGTAGAGGCATTGACGCCCTTTACAGCAGACAAAAGTAGTTTGTTTTTGAAAATAGTAGGAGGAAGGTGTTGCAAAACTTGGTGAACAAAGGCAGATGGAACCGCTAGTAATATGATGTCATTGTTTTGAATGGTTTCTTCTAAATTGGTACTCAATTTAATTTTATTTAAATTAAGCTCCACATCACGTAAATAGCGAGGATTGTGTCTGTAGGTAGTTATGAAATTAACATCTTCTTCGTTTCTTAAACACCACTCAATTGATTTTGGTGTTTTATTGTCACACAATATTTTAATTAAGGCGGTCGCCCAACTTCCATTTCCAATTATTCCAATGTTCTGCATATTGTATTTGTTGCGAAATAAGTTGTTTTAAAACATTAAAAAAAATGTTTTTTAATTTGTTTGATTTAAGGGCTATTGTTGTGTAATATTGAAACTGTAACAATTGTTTGTTTTTCGTCCAATGATTGAACTTAAAAAATCATGTTTGAATAAGTTAAGTGGAATGGAGGTGCTATTGCCAAGTTCCAAAAGTATTTCCAATCGCTTGTTGGTGATACAATCATTGGCTGTGTTACAAAATGAAATTGAAAATTTATCAAAAAGCAACGATACCGTATTGCTGAAAAAAGTGTTAATGGATGAAAACAGCGTTTACTTTAATTTTGAAGATGCTGGAACTCCTTACCGTTTTTTTACATCAATAGCGGCATTGAAATATCCTTCTTTTGTGCTCGATGCTCATGAGGGGTTAAAGAAAAGACCTATCAAAGGATTGGTAGATGCACTCAAACAATTGGGTGCAGAAATTTCGTATTTAGAAGAGGAGGGTTTTCCTCCCATAAAGATTGAAAAAACCATCGATTTGACTTCAACTCATTTGCAATTAGAGGTGTCATTGAGTAGTCAGTTTTTAAGTTCACTCTTGTTGATTTCACCACTGTTTGATGATGGACTCACTCTCTCATTCAATCAAAAAATGGTTTCTAAACCATACGTTGACATGACGATTTCAGTGATGAGGAATTATGGTATAACGGTTGAGGAACAAGAAAATGCAATAATGGTCAGTAAGGGGGAATACAGGATGTTACAACCCTATACTGTTGAGGCCGATTGGAGTAGTGCTGCTTTTTTATTTGGTTTCTTGTCTTTGTCTGAATCACATGAAATGTTGTTTCCTTCACTAACTCTAAATTCAAGTCAAGGGGATAGGGCAATAGTCGCAATTTTTGAAAAGTTTGGTGTTTTTTGCACAGAAACAGAAAATGGACTTAGGGTTCAAAAACAAATGAATGCCGTTCCAGATGGTTTGGAGGTCGATTTTACGGATATTCCCGATGCATTTCCATTGGTTTTGGCATGTTGTGTTGCGCACCAAGTCAATGCTGAGTTTACAGGGATTAAAAATTTGAAGTTTAAAGAAAGTGACAGGGTTTCGGCAATGATAGACAATTTATTGCCACTTGGTTTGAGAGTTTTGGAACAGACTGAAGATACAATCAGGATTGATTCAAGTGGAATAAAAACCTTAGAGACTTATAACATTAAGTCGTATAATGACCACAGAATTGCGATGGCTTGTAGTTTGTTTGTGCTAAAAGGCAATATTGTAATAGACAATGAAAGGGTAGTCAATAAATCATTTCCTGATTATTGGCAAGTGTTGGAGGGTTTGCTTGTGGGTGTTTAAAGGTTATATCTTATTGGAGATTTCGGCTAGGCCAAGACCAATAAAGGTGGAAAGAATTGTAGATTTTCAATTATATGAAACTTTGATGCAAAAATATGATATTCTTTTGTGGATGAAAAATATAGTGATTGGTCGACTCAGCAAAAGGCTCGGCTTCAGACCAACCACAGGAGAACACAAGCCTAATGCGATGGTTTTAATGTTTTCTTTCATGATTGTTTAATTTTTATTTAATTTTATATGGTATTTAATAAGTTTCCATTCTTTGTTTTTGGTGATGTTTTTTTTATTGATTATGCCTACACCCTTAAATATTTGGTATTCAACAGAATCATTACCCTCTGTACAATCTTTATTGTCAAATACTGTGATTTTGGTATTGTAATACACATTGTCCAATGTAAAATTATTATCAATAGCTGTCATTTCAGTATAGCCTAAACTAGAACATGAGCTTCTTCTTTCTCCAACTGTAAGAGGTTTGTTTAAGGGCTTAAAAAATATATAAGTATATCCTCCTTCGTTAATGCTGTTATTTTCTTTTAAGCAATAAAATGGAGTTAATAGATATGAAATGTTGGTATTGGTTGATATTGTAGCTCCTTGATGCTTATAGTAAGGTTCCCCTTTAATATTCTCTGATTCTATATAATAAATGTTGGATTTTGTAACATATTGGCTGTCGAGTTCACCTGTTTTTATATTTTCGTACAACCACCATGTGCTAGTATCAAAAAACATCCAGTCTTTTAATTCTTGGTCTATATTATAAACAGTTGGTTTTCTTTCTTTTTCACAACTATTAAAAATGATAAGTATTAAAGCAAAGAGTATAATGGATTTTGTTTTCATGATTTAATTTTCAATCAAAACTAAGTTTTTTTATTTTTCGATATTAATAAAAATAATTGTCAGCGCAAAATTATATTCAGGCCAAGACCAACAACGGTGTTATTAAAACGATTTGAAGAATTATAGATTTTCAATTATGTGAGACTTTGATACAAAAATATGATATTCTTTTGTGGATGAAAAATATAGTGGTTGGTCGACTCAATAAAAGGCTCGGCTTCAGACCAACCACAGGAGAAAGGACATAGTGAAAGTATTTCAACAAAAAAGCCCTTCATTTTTATAATGAAGGGCTTTTTCTATAGGAGTTAAATAAAACTTATTTTACAATGGTTAATTCGTCTACAATGTGTTTCGCGCCTGCGTATTTGTCAATAATGAACAATACAAAACGAATGTCAACATTGATGGTTCTTTGTAATTTAGCATCGAATATAACATCACCTGCCATAGCTTCAATGTTGCCGTCAAATGCCAAACCAATTAATTCGCCTTTGCCATTCAATACCGGTGAGCCAGAGTTTCCTCCTGTAATGTCATTGTCAGTTAGGAAGTTTACCGGCATATAACCCGATTTGTCTGCATATTGGCCATAGTCTTTTTTGTTATACAAGTCGATTAATGGTTGGGACAGGTCAAATTCATTGTCACCTGGTTTGTGTTTTTTAACCATACCATCCAAAGTGGTGTAATTGTTAATCGTTGCATCATTGCGTTTGTCTGCAGGTAAAGCTCTTACTTTGCCATAAGTTAAACGAAGCGTTGAGTTAGCATCTGGATAAAACTTACCTTTAGGGTTTGATTTTTGTAAACCATCAACAAACAATCTGAAAGAACGAGAGTAGTTGTTTTCAGCAGTTTTTAATTCTTCACTTTTTTGGTTGTAGTGGTCTAAAAGTTGACTTGCCAATTGGAACAATGGGTCAGCATCAATCAAAGCTTCAGAAGGGTAGTCCAAAAAGGCTAAAAGTCTGTCTTTTGAAGCAAAAATACTCAATTCAAAAGCAGAATTTACATATTTGCTAAAATCTTTGTTGTTGTTTTTGGCTAGTTTTTCAACGATTGGCGCCAGTTTGTAACCCGCTTTACTACTGTATAAATTCAATTGAGCAGCCATTACATCTTTTTCCAAAGGCATGTAAATCGTTGCATAAGTTTCTTCAATAGCACCTTTTAATTTGCCATATAATTCAATTTTTTTAGCAGAATCAGCTTTTGAATAGGCTTTTAATTGTCTGCCTAAGTTGGCTGGTAAAGTTCCCAAAGAAGAAGTTCTGAAATAAGTCATCAAGTAGTTGTCGTGTCTTGATTTCTCGTTGGTCATTGCATAATACTGATTGATTTCAGTTATTGCTTGTCCGTATTTTGCTTTGTTTTCTTTTTTATTAGCCCATTTGTTAAAAGCCACTTCTTGTGCAGTTTTTGCTTTTACCGTTTGGTGTTGAGTTAAAGCATCAATCATCCCTTGACGGTTTTTCCAGTAGTTAGCCACTTGCGCATATTTACCAGCATAGTCCAAACGAATTTTATCGTCTTTGTCCATGTGTTTTTTCATGTTATCCATGCCAGTTTTTGAACCTTCAACCCAAGCAGGGTAAGCGAATTTTACGTTTTGTTCAATACCTTGAGCCGGCATCCATCTGTTAGTTCTACCTGGATAACCTAAAATCATGGCGTAGTCACCTTCTTTCACACCGTTTAAGTTAATGCTTAAGTGTTGTCTTGGTTTCAATGGTACATTTTCAGTTGAATATTCAGCAGGATTGCCATCTTTGTCAGCATAGACTCTGAATAAAGAGAAATCACCTGTGTGACGAGGCCATTCCCAATTGTCAGTATCACCTCCGAATTTACCAATACTCTCTGTAGGAGTTCCAACAAAACGAACGTCTTTATAATCTTGATAAACAAAATAGTAGTATTCATTGCCTTGGAAAAAAGGACGAACAGAAACAACATATTTGCCACCACCGTCATTTTCTTTTTGAATGGCAGCAATTTCTTTGTTAATAACTGCTTCTCTTCTCAATTCAGTCATGGTATCATTTACCAATTTCAAAATTCTGTCAGAAACATTATCCATTCTTACAAAGAAACGAACGAACAAGCTTTTTGGTTTCAATTCTGCTTGTTTGTTAGGTGCCCAATAGCCATCTCTTAGGTAATTGTTTTCAGGAGAAGAAAGTTCAGCAATGGCGTTATATCCGCAGTGGTGATTGGTTAAGACCAAACCATCTTTTGAAATAATTTCGCCGGTGCAACCACCATTAAATTGAACAATAGCATCTTTTAAGCTAGAGTTGTTGATGCTGTAAATTTCTTCGGCTGTTAATTTCAAGCCCATTTTTTGCATGTCGCGGATGTTGTTTTTTTCTAAAAACATCAAAAACCACATGCCTTCATCTGCTTTTGCAATGTTGCTAAAAAACAACACAGCAATCATCATAATCGAGTATATTTTTTTCATTTTTGTATGTATAAAATCTTCGCAAAGTACCCTTTTTTTTGTATCATATACAAACTTTTTAAGGTTCAATGGGAGTTTTTTTCGTTAAACGTTAGTCCCGCTAATCTTTAGTTTTAACAACTCGGTTAATTATCCATTAAATTATAGTAAGTTTGCAGCAAGGCAATCGGTTTGTCGCGCTGCTTAATTGCGGTGAGGAAAGTCCGGGCAACACAGGGTACCACACCACTTGAAAGGGTGGGCAATTAATAGGAATGTTAGTTGACAGACAGGGTCGCAGAAAATAACTACCCCTATGGCGGATGCAGTCCGTGTAAGGGGAAAAGGTGAAAACGTGGGGTAAGAGCCTACGCATGTTAGTAGTAATATTGGCATGGGATAAACCTTGTGGGTTGTAAGACCAAATATACCATGGGATGAGGGCGACCCGTCCGATTTTAAAGCTTGCTTTAATACCATGGAGGGTAGGTTGCAATAGATAAATGACAAACGCTTTAATGCAAATTAAAGTACAGAACCCGGCTTACAGATTGCCTTATTTTTTTAACTTCTTTTTATTGGATTCACGCTTGCAATCCAATATTTTCTGCTGATATCCTGAAATAAATGACTCTTTATTTGCTCAGTAATGGGTGTTAGTTCTACAATCTCAAATTGATTGTTCTTGCACAATAATTCAAACTTTTCTTTGTTGTACTTAGTGAACCCAAATTCTGTGAATGCTTGCTGTTTCATGGTTTCTTCATCCACAAAGGAGATAGTTGCGATGCCATTGGGTTTTAAAACTCGTCTGATTTCTTTGAACATTTCTTCTGGATGGTCCCAAAAATAAAGCGTATTTACTGTCAGTATTTTGTCAAAAGTTTGGTCGGGATAAGGCATTTTTAACCCATCGTAGGTTAAAAATTCTGTTTGAGTTGAAAAACCATTTTCTTTGCAATGTTGGCGAGCTTCCTCGCTCATCAATGGTGAAATATCTATACCGTAATAGGAAATGTTATCGCCTTTTTCTAAAATTAAATTGATGTGTTTGCCATTGCCATGTCCTAGTTCCAATAGTTTATCGTTGCTTTTTAATTTTAGGGCATCCACGGAATTTTTTATCATCCCTCCATTTGAATCGTTCATCATTAATCCCACTTCTTTGCCTTTGTCCCCATCAGGTTTTCTGAGCTGTGAAGCAATTTCTTCTAATTCATTGGGGCTGTAATTTGACATTGTTGTGAAAAATTAAGTGTTACTCAAAAAGTATTTATTGTTTTTTGCTCAACCATTTTTGATTGTTTGCAGCGCTATTTACTTTTATAGAAACACTGATTTTTGGGTCTTGGGTGCTTGAAATTTTCAAGGTTTGAATTAAGCCATTTCGTGAAATAATAACTGGAATTTCTGTTGAAACAGGGCAGTTTTTAATTAATTCTTCAAAGTTGTTCTTAACTCTCCATCCATTTAATCCAATAATTTCATCGCCCGCTTGTAAGCCCGATTTGAGGGCAGGTGAATTGCTTTCAACTGATCTGACCAATGTTTTATCGCCCTTTTGTTCCAAAATTAATCCGGTGTAATCTTGTTTTTTATTCTCTTTAACGATTAATTCACAGTCTATTGACTTAAACGCAGCTTTGATTTTTTCTAAAGATTGATTGTCATTCGGCAACTCAACCCAATATTTAAAATCAATGGCCTGACCAGCTACTGTATTTATGGCGTTATAAAATTCTTCATCGGTAAAACCTCTTTGTTTTTTGATGTAAAATTCTTGGTAAAGAAACTTCATTAAATCGTCTAAGTTCTTTTGACCATTACTTGCCTTTATCAATTGAATATCCAACAATGCCGCAATCACTGACCCTTTTAAATAATAGGAAATGTGAGTGTTTAAGCTGTTTTCATTTGTTCTGTATTCTTTTATCCAAGCATCAAAGGAGGCTTCGTGCATACTTTGTACACTTCCGCCTATTCTGTTTAGGGTGTTGCTAATGTTTTTTGAGGTCGCTTTCAAAAAATCATCTTCTGTCCAAAAGCCAGCTCTTAGTAAGGCCAATTCATCGTAATAGCTTGTAATTCCTTCGGCAACCCAAAGAAGATTGGTGTAGTTTTCTTGACTGTAATTAAAGGGGCCTAGGGCAATAGGTCTAATTCTTTTTACATTCCACAAATGGAAGTATTCGTGGGCACACAAACCCAAAAAAGCTTTGTACTTTTGGTCGTTTGTGTAGTTAAATCTAGGGAACTGAACCACATTGCTATTGGCATGTTCCAAGCCGCCTCCCCCTTCTTCAACATGGTGAATGATAAATAAATAAGATTTGCAAGGGTGAATGCCGACAATGTCAGTCATGGTTTCACAAATTTTTTGTAAATCTTTAGTGAATTGTTCTTTGTTACAATTGTTTTCACCCACTAATGCGACAGTGTGAGGAACGCCTGCAACATTGAAAGTAAGTTCATCGTGATTGCCAATTTCTAATGGAGAATCAGCCAAATCATCGTAGTTTTCAAATTCGTAAGTATAAGGTGCGGTTTTAACTAAAGTGGTTGATATTCGGTGCCAAGCGCCTGGAATGTCTAGTTTTAAAGTCCCTTTTTTGTTAGTCATATTGTCCACAAACATGAGGCAGCTTGTTGGAAGAATAAAGGCGTGTTCATTGTCAATGTAAGAGGTTCTAACAGTGGCTTCAAAACAATAAACGGTATAGTTGAACTCAATATTTTTGGTCCCTTTGGGGATTTTTACTTTCCAAGTATTTTTGTCTGTTTTTTTACAGTCTAACGCTTGAGTGCCTGATTTGGCATTAGCGCTAATTACATTGCGTTCAAACTCCCTAATCATATAACTGCCGGGAGTCCAAACAGGCATTTTAATGAAAATTTCAGAAGAGTTAATCTCTTTTATTTCCATTTTTACTTCAGCTAAATGAGAATTAGGTGATTTTATGCTTAGTTGGTAATGAACAGATTGTGACATAAGGGTATTAATTGTTAAAATAATGGCAAGAAAAAACGTTTTTTTCATACTGCAAATTACAAGACAATTGTGATTCAAAGCAAATTTTAATTTATAAGATAGAAAATAGTTACTTTTGCATATTGATGTTTAAAAGGTTTAGGATTATAATAATAGTTGCCTTTTTTGCTTTTGTGTTGACGACAGCCTTTCGTCGTTCCGTCAATCCTATTGAAATAAGCAAAGAAACACTAGGGGAGAAGCTGTTTTTTGATTCAGCGCTTTCTCTTGATTATTCCATTAGTTGTGCCTCTTGCCACATTCCGCAATTTGCTTTTGCAGATACTGTTGCTTTTAGCAAAGGGGTAGGCGGAAAATTTGGACAAAGAAACACTCCTTCGGTGATGAATGTAAAGTTTAGAGACCGTTTTTTTTATGACGGCAGAGCCAAAGACATCATAGACCAAGTGCATTTCCCAATACAAGATCCCAATGAAATGAATCTTTCAATGGACAGTTTAGTTCAACGGTTGTCGGTCAATTCCAATTACGTGAAATGGTTTGATGCCATATACAAGGAAGGTCCTACTAAGCAAAATATTGCAGATGCAATTGCTGCGTATGAAATGACTTTAGAAACCTCCAATACGCCTTTTGATGCCTTTATGAATGATGTACCTAACAGTTTAAATGAATCAGAACAAAGGGGTAGAGAAGTATTTTTGAGCGACAAAGCCAAGTGTTTCGATTGTCATTTTGGTCCTGATTTTACAGGTGATGAATTCAAAAATATTGGGTTGTACGATGGATTAAAATGGAACGACAAAGGCTTATTTGTCATTACAAAAGACAGTGCAGACTTAGGGAAATTCAAAGTGCCCGGACTTAGAAATGTAGGTGTTACAGGTCCTTACATGCACAACGGTGCTTTTAAAACCCTCAGAGAAGTGATTGACTATTACGACAACCCCTTTTCAACTGTAGCAAAACCCATTAACATAGATGAATCGCTAAAAAAGCCATTGGGACTAACCCCACAAGAAAAAGAAGATTTGTTGAACTTTTTGTTGTCGTTGACAGATAAGCAATTTAAAAATAGAGTGAATTAGAATGAAAATAAAAGAAATTTGTGAACTAATAGAACAAGTGGCGCCCTTGTCATATCAAGAGGGGTACGACAATGCTGGTTTGATTATTGGCAATAAAGAATCTGAAGTTAGTAAGATTTTATTGGCATTGGATACCACCGAAAAAGTGATTGACGAAGCCATCGCTTTACAATGCAATTTAATTGTGGCTCATCACCCTATCATTTTCAAGGGGTTAAAAAAGATTAATGGCAATAATGAAATAGAAAAAGTAGTGATTAAAGCCATCAAGCACGATATCGCTATTTATGTGGCTCACACCAATTTAGATAATGTTTTTAAGCATGGTGTAAGCACCAAATTTGCACAAAAGTTAAACTTAATGAATTGCAGGATATTAGCACCCAAGTCTAATTTATTGGTTAAGCTAAACATCAATGTACCCAATTCACATGTTGAGCAGATAAAAAATGTATTGTTTGAGAATGGGGCAGGGCAAATAGGGAATTATTCGGAATGCTCATTTGGTGTGGAAGGTAATGCAACTTTCAAGGGGAATGAAGCAACCAATCCATTTATTGGGGAGCCCAGCAAAAGGGAGCAAGTCAGTGAAATTAAATTAGAGTTTATTACACCCGCACATTTGGTTTCTTTATTGTTGTCAAAAGCAAAAGCAGCGCATCCATACGAAGAGATGGCATATGAAATTGTGCCTGTAAGCAATGAATTACAAGAGGTAGGTTCGGGGGTAATAGGAGAGTTGCCAGAGGAAATGTCCGCAGAAGCATTTTTGGGACACTTAAAAACAAGCATGAAATTAGAGGTGATAAAATTCACAAATTTTGAAAAACCCATTAAAAAAGTAGCTGTTTGTGGAGGTTCGGGTAGTTTTTTAACAGGTGTTGCCATTAAGAATCAAGCAGATGTGTTTGTAACAGCCGATTTTAAGTACCACGATTTTTTTGACGCCGAAAATAAATTAATGTTGTGTGATATTGGGCATTTTGAGTCGGAAATTTCAACTTTAGAGATATTTTATGAAATAATTACAGAAAAATTCATTAATTTTGCGGTCATTTTTTGCAAAACAAACACAAACCCCGTTAAATATTTTAAATAACAGTATATGGTAGATTTATCAATCGAAAAAAAACTAAAAGCAATTTGGGAACTTCAACAGTTGGATTCAAACATTGATCAGCTTAACCTTCTTAAAGGTGAATTGCCAATGGAAGTAGCAGACTTAGAAGACGAGATTATAGGGCTACAAACAAGGCACGAAAATATTCAAAATGAAATAAAAAGCTACGATACCAACATCACTGGTTACAAGTCTAATATTAAATTAACTGAAGAGTTAGTTAAAAAATACAAAAAACAATTAGAGGCAGTAAAAAACAACCGTGAGTTCGAGGCTTTGAATAAAGAGATTGAAATTTCTGGTTTAGAAATTTTGGCTGCGGAAAAGCGTATCAAAGAAAATCAAGGTTACATCGACCTTAAGAAAATGGCTTTGGACGAGTTAGCAGGAACTATTGAACAACGCAAGCAAGACTTAGAATTCAAAAAACAAGAGTTAGAAACAATTGTTAAAGAAACTGAGGAAGAAGAAAAAGCCTTAATGCAAACCCGTATTGGTTTTGAAGCTGATGTTGATGATAGATTATTACGTGCTTACCAAAGAATTCGTAAAACAGTTAAAAACGGTATTGGTGTTGCGCCAATCGTTAGAGGAAGTTGTGGCGGATGTTTCGCGAAAATTCCACCTCAAAGACAAAGTGATATCAAACAACATTTCAAAATTATCGACTGTGAACATTGCGGTAGAATATTAGTTGACAATGAAGTAACTGGTATTTACACTGAAAAACCAGTTGAGGAAGAAAAACCAAAACGTAGAGTTAGAACGCTTAAAGCGACCACAAAATAATTCACTAAAACCAAAAGCTTATGCTCAGGTTTCACCTTTTAAAAAAGAACACATTAGTTTGTGTTCTTTTTTTTTGTGTTAGTGAGTGCTTCGCTTCGGGATTAGGGTATTTCAAAATGACAGATTCTCTCTTGAAAGCGCAAGAGATGATGTACCAATTTAGATTTACGGAAGCACAAAAAGTGGTGGATAATCACAGAAAAAATGAAGTGCATAATTTGGCCATTGATTGGCTCGATGAGCAGCTCTTGTTTATGCAACTTGTGGTTACGGAAGACAAACAATTGTATGAAAGTAAGCAGTTTTTATGGGGGCAACTGTTCAATAAAATTCAAAAGAAAAAGATTAACAATGCTTGGTATCGGATGGTGTTGTCCGATTGTTATGTGCATCGCGGTTTGGTAAAAATAAGGTTCAATGAGCTTAGTTCCGCCGCCTCCGATTTTAAATCTGCAAACAAGCTGTTGATTGAAAATAAAACCATGTTTCCTTCGTTTTTGCCTGACAATAAAAACAGTGGATTGTTGCAGTGTTTGTTCAGTTCTGTACCAGAAAAATACCAGTTTTTTGCCAAAATATTGGGTTTCGAAGGGCAAATGGAAAGCGGACTAAAAGAGATGGAAGAATACATTTACTCTCCATTAAATTACAAAGAACATGTGTGGCTTAAGTTTGAAACGGTGTTTGCTTATGCGCTTATACAGCATCACTTACACAAGAATTCACAAGCTGCATTTGAAACAATAGATGAGTATTCCAAACGAATGCCCAATACGATGTTTGTCAATTATGCCAAAGCGACATTGGCGGGTTATGCAGGAAAAAATGATTTGGTGGTTGCATACTTAAGTGTGAAATATCCATACTCATACCAACCATTTTACTATACTTATTATTTGTTGGGATTAGCTAAATTAAGACAATTAGATACCGATGCTGCAACACATTTTGAAGCTTATATCAAACATTACAAAGGTAATAATTTAAAAAAATCGGCATTGCGATATCTCAGTTGGATTGCGGTATTGCAAGGACAACCGAAAGTTGCACAACAGTATTATCAACGTTGTATTACAGAGGGAAACGCATTGTCAGAAGAAGACAAACAAGCGCAGCGTGAAGCCCAAGAAGGATTGTTGTGGCCTGTTAAGTTATTGCAAATTCGCCTAAGCTTTGATGGTAAATATTATGATAAAGCTTGGAAGTTGTGGCAACAGGTAGAAGTGCAGCAATTGGGACATATTAAACACAAACTTGAACACAATTACCGTAAAGCTAGGTTGTTACAGGAAACCAATCAATCCATTAATGCTATCAAACAATATTTATTGGTTGTTCAAGAAGGCAAACATTTGCCTTATTATTATGCCGCTTATTCTTCCGTATTTATAGCACAATTGTACGAAGAGCGCAAGGATATAAAAGCAGCACAACTGTATTACTTAAAGGCTAAAAATGAATTTAAAGCCAATCAAGAGTACACCCAAACCATCAATCAAAAAGCAAAAGCAGGATTAAAACGATTGCAGGTGCGGTAAGTAATAAATGTCAGATTTTATTTTAATTTGCTCTTTGCTTAAATAACGCCTAAACGGTTTTTAACACCGGCCTAATAAATCAATTAGATTTAAATAGTTCCAATCAAATTTGTATTTATCGGATTTTTTATTGTATATTTATTTAATATTTTATAAAAGATGATTCACGGTGTGTTTTTGCCCCAACTTTTAAATGTTTTGAAACTCAGTTTCTTTGTTTTTGCCTATTTCTGTGTGGGATTTCTTGCGGCCCAAAATGACAGTACATCAAGCAAAAATGAAAATCTAAATAACAAGAAGAAAAACTGTTTTTATGCCAAACCTGTATTTTATATTGGGGTTGGAAAAGCTATTTCTACTCCCTTCTATAAAGGGAACTCTTTGTTTAGTTCACCCTATATAGAAAATGCAATTAAAGCAAATGTTTATTACAAGCGCATTGGTATCAGCTATACTTGGAATATTGGATTACAAAGGCATATTCATTACAAAATTGTAAACTATCATTCCAATAATCGGGTTGCAGGCGTTTATAACTACAATGAATTTTTGGACAATCGCAGTAATCGCCTTGCTTTTAATTATCAGATTCTTCAAAGTAAACACATTAATATATACACTCAGTTTGGATTGGAATGGTCTAAAACGACTCATGAATTTGATAAATATTTTGAATTTTTTGATTCAACGGGCAAACAAGTTTTTCCTGCTCAAAAAATTAATAACCTACCGTTTCATCAAAATAATTATTTGCTTAATGCAGGTTTGAATATTCAGTACAAACTTTTGAATTCGATGTTTTTACTACATTATACCTTGCAATATCACCATCCTATGAATGTCAATAACTATCAAAGTGATAATGGGTTTCATAGAATATCCAATGAACTTGGCTTGACTCTTAATCTTTCAAAATTCATAAAAAAGATAAAAACGCTTTAGGTGTTTGGTTTGATTCTTATATAAATAAGCCCCTTGGAGTAACAGAATAAATAATTCCCATCTATTTTTTTATCCTTAATATTTAGCGTAATTTTGAAAAAATTTTATTAACAAACAGATATGCAATACAAAGTAATTACCTTACATTACAACTTATTTAAAGACAACGAAGCGGGTGAATCCATTGAATCTTCGGCAGGAAAACAACCGCTAACTTTTATGAGTGGTGTAGGTCAAATGATACCCGATTTTGAAAACAACGTAATCGGTTTAAATGCAGGGGATACATTTTCTTTTGGTATTGCAGCCATTGATGCTTACGGTGAGCGTACTGATGAAGCAATTATAGATTTAGACCAAGAAATGTTTAAAAAAGATGGTGAACTAATGGAAGAAGTTGCTTTAGGTAACGTCATCCCACTTCAAGACCAAGAAGGTAGAATGGTTCCGGCTACTATTTTAGCGATTAATGAAACCACTGTTACGGTTGACGTAAATCATCCTTTGGCTGGTCAAGATTTGCATTTTACAGGTGAAGTTTTGGAAGTGAGAGAAGCAACAGGCGAAGAAATTAGTCACGGTCATGTGCATGGTCCGGGTGGGCATCAGCACGATTAATTCACTTAATACAAAGTATTTGAAAAAGGCTATTATTTTTAATAGCCTTTTTTTGCGACTAATTTTACCAACGTGCCAAGTAACAATGCAATGGCAATAAATGAAGCCATTTTCCCTAATATGTTTCCATATTTTACATAAAAGGTTTGGATATTATTGGGTCTAATCGTGCATTCAAAAGCCGTTAGTTCATTGTATTTTGTTTGGGTAGTTATTTTACCAAATTTATTGATTTTTGCTGAAATACCTGTGTTAGCACTGCGAACCATTTCTTTGCGTGTTTCAATGCATCTTATTGCGCCAAAGAGTAAGTGCTGTTTGTGTCCATCCGTATTTCCCCACCAAGCATCGTTGGTAATAACAGCAAGCATATTGGCACCTTGTCTTACAAAGTCCGCAACATAATCGCCATAGATGGATTCGTAACAAATCAATGGACTTATAGAATAGTTGCTGTCTAAATGAAAGTTAATTGGTTTTTTGCTTGTTCCTAAACTGCCTGAAGTTCCTCCCAAGTCAATACTTAGTTGTTCTAAAAAACTAAAAGGCATTTTCTCCACACCGGGAACTAATTTCGATTTGTGGTAGTATTCAGAGACCTTGCCTTCTTTAAAACTTAAAGCGGTATTGTAGGCATCCCACCACAATTCAGAATCTTCTTCATAACGCGCAGATATAGTAGGGCGCTCTTTTTCACCATCATAAGTTTCGTATGATTCAGCGCCTGAGATAATCATTAAGTTATTAGAATCGGTCAATTCTTTAATCGATTTAATATTACTACTCTCATTTATTTGATGAATATTGTTGTATCCTACAATGGCTGTTTCGGGGAAAATCAGTAAACGTGTTTTGGGTTTAATGAGTGGTTTTGCAATATTTATTCCTTGATTGATTTGTTCCTCTGGTGATAAATAGCGCGAACCTGACTCGAATTTTTCTTCGTATGGGTCAATGTTAGGTTGAACCACTACACAATGGATGCCTGCCCTTTTTTCAATACTAAAACGGCTAAAAGAAATAGCGTATGACAAACCAATAGTAAATCCTAATAATGCCAATACTTGCCAAATTTTTTTGTATGCTTTGCTAATAATGACTTTTGCAACCATTATGTTGGCAATTAGTATCAGTAAAGTGCCCCCCATTTCGCCTGTAAACTCATACCATTGTATGAACTCGGTTCCTCTAGCCAAACCTTTGCCCAAAGTTAGCCAAGGCCAACTTGCACTCCAGTTGAAATGGAAATATTCCATGGCAATGTAGTAAAAAACCAATGATTGATAGCCTGTTTTAGGAAGCGTATTTTGGGTTAATGAAAACAGGAAAAAAGGAATGCTTAGAATTAAAGAATTCAAAACAAGCATAATGATAGCACCACTATCACTGGCATTCCACACCCACCATGTGGAACCGACATTGAAAATAAATAAACTTAAATAACTCCAAGCCCAAAATTTGAGATGTTTTTTTCTCGAGTTTTTTAATTGTTCGTGAATTAATAACAGAGGAACGAAGCCAATTAGGAGTATAAAATAAGTATATAATGGAGGCCAAGCGATATACAAAAGAAGACCGCTGAGTAGTGATAGATAAAGAGGTTTAATTGGTTTCATCGGTATTGCCTTGTATTACTATTACAAATTCTCCCTTAGGGGCTTTTTTGTTGAAGTGAATTTGAGCTTCTTGTAAAGTGCCATAAAAAGTTTCTTCGAACATTTTGCTCAGTTCTCTTGAAATAGCCACTTTTCTGTCGTCTCCAAGCGCCAATGCCAAATCCTTTAATGTAGTCAGGAGTTTGTAGGGACTCTCGTACATAACGATTGTTCTGTACTCTAACTTCATTTGTTCTAATCTAGTTTTTCGTCCTTTTTTTACAGGAATAAATCCTTCGAAAATAAAACGATCGGTCGGCATGCCGCTTTTTACCAAAGCTGGGATAAGAGCCGTGGCTCCAGGTAAACATTCCACTTTGATATTTTCTTCGATACACGCCCTAACAATCAAAAAACCGGGGTCGCTGATGCCGGGAGTGCCCGCATCGGTTACCATAGCCATTGTTTTGCCCGCATTGAGCTGGTGAATAACGTCTTTGTATTTGTCGTGTTCGTTGTGTGCATGATAACTTTGCATGGGTTTGTCAATGCTATAATGCTTCAATAATTGACCAGTATTTCGGGTGTCTTCTGCCAAAATAATATCACAAGATTGAAGTATTTCGAGGGCTCTAAGTGTTATGTCTTTTAAATTCCCAATCGGTGTAGGAACTAATATTAATTTTCCTTTTTCTTCCATAATTCTATTAAGGAACAATTTGAATTTTCAATAATCCTTTTGCAGCAAATAATACTAAACTCCAAATTAATACAGAGGAAATCTGTAAACGTAAAACTCTGTTTCTGTCGTTTTCAAAAGCAGAACTTATAATGCATCCCACCGGTATACTGATAATTACAGGCGTAATAAAAGCGATACCAATTAATCCATAACCATTTTTGATTTTGATAAGTTTACGCAACTTACTTCGTTTCATTTTAAAGAAATTGTAATTCTCTAGTTTTTTAGAAATAGCAGCTCCTAAAAAGGTGAAAACCAATACGCCGAATGTACCGCCGGCCATTACAATAAGCATATCCCAATACCAAGCTCTACTTGAAATAACAAGTAGTTTAGTAACTGCGATTACAAACTTAACCGAAGCAACTAAAAACCATACAATGATGTCCAAAAAATCTTCCATTATTTACAAATGGCGAAGTTAATGGAATTTATTTAATTGCGTCATTAACGAATTGTAATTTCTTCTGAACTTACTTTTCCAACCATGCTAAAAAAGCCTAAAACTTTCTGATTGGGATTGTTAATGCAGATGATATTAGTTGGCACATTGGTTGGCGGAACAGCAAATAAACCCACGTTTTGTAACTGAACCTGAATAAGATTAAGATAAATATACATTTCAGGATTGATGCTTAAGATTTCAATTCGAGCAGTTTCACCGGCTTTGTATGGACGGCTTGAAAAATTTTGGCGGATAGGGATAATAAATAAGTCGCCATCTCCACTTCCTCCTTGGGTGGTTGAATTGTCAACTGCAATTCTTATATCAGAAGCCCTTGATTGAAGGGAGTCATTGCGGTACAATTTAAACCAATAAAAGTCGCCTACACCAATTTTATCTTTTGCCCACAGTGTAATATAGTTGCCTTCATTGCCTCCAAAAGGGCCATTTTTTTCGTATTTTACAGTCAGTGAATCTATAGTAGTTGGTGAATTTAATTTGCTTTGAGATACAAAAGTATTGCCTTTGTCACGGATAAGAAGTTGGTAGGTTTGTCCGTATTTAAAAGTGTTGGCAGCAGGTGGAACAAAAAAATATTTGCCATTGTTTTGTGAAGTAAATTGGTAAAAAGTGAAGTTGCTTGTATCAACAATTCCTATGGTATCCAATTCGTAAGAACTCGCATTGTTATTGTCTAAATAGGCGCTGGATTTACTCACGTATATCCATTGTGTGTCTGCGGTTTGGTCAATTACGGCATCTATTACAACTTGAGAAACAGGTGCACCCAAGTCTAGTTCAATAGGGTCTTCGCAAGCGCTTATAAGGAATGTAAATGCTGTAAGTAAAAGATATAATGTGTTTTTTGTCATTGTATTAAAATTTAAAGTTCCAAGATACTGAAGGGATGAAGTTGCCAATGATTGAATAACGTATCAATTGTGTTTGATTGTTTACGTCAGGATTAGGTTGTGAAAAGTAAGAGAAAGGATTTCTACGGTTGTAAACGTTATAAACGCCAAACACCCAATTGCTTTCCCATTTGTTTGTTTTTTTGTGAACATAAGTCGCAGAAATGTCTAAACGGTGAAAAGGTTTAATGTAAACACTGTTTCTTAGTCCGTCTGCGTTGTGAGGAATGCCCGTAATGCCTTGGAATGAGAATTTAGTATTTGGTAAATTTGTTGGAGTACCTGTTCCAAAAACAAAACTTGCAGAAGCGCTCCATTTGTTGTTAAACTCGTAAGAACCTGTAACGTTTGCATTGTGTCTTCTGTCGAATCTGTTAGGGTACCATTGGTCCAAACTAATGCCTTCAACTAGGCGTTCAGATTTTGATAAAGTATAACTTACCCATCCTGTTAATTTACCTACATTTTTCTTAAAGTATAATTCCAAGCCATAAGCCCTTCCTTTACCGTTTAATAAATCAGCTTCTAATTGATTGTTTAACAATAGTTCTGCACCATCTATATAATCTATTTGGTTTTGAAGCTCTTTGTAGAAAACTTCAGCTGATAATTCATAGTCTATGTTTTTACCAATGTTCTTAAAATAACCTACTGCAATTTGGTCTGCAATCTGAGGTTTTACGTTGTTGGTAGATGGTGTCCATACATCCAGAGGAACACTTGCCGCTGTATTGGAAATTAAGTGTAAAAATTGTGACAAGCGGTTGTAACTCAATTTAACTGAACTCAGTTTGTTCAACTTGTAATTAGCCGAAAATCTTGGTTCAGGAATGTTATAAGATTGAATAATTTCGTTTTTCCCAAATTCTTTTCTTTCAATTACATTGGCACGTTGAGAAGGGTTTGGTCTGTCTAGTATTAAAGCAGTGCCATTGCCAAGGTAGTTGAAGTTTGAAAAGCGAATGCCATAACGAACTGTAAGGGATGGACTGAATTTTTGCTCGTTCTCAATGTAAAACCCATTTTCTAATGCGAATTTATTGGGTAGTCCAAATTGTATCGTTGAACCTTGGTCCTTCGATACCGCATCTCCAGGTTTGAAAATATAATAAGTGCTTATTAATCCGAATTGAATTACAGATTTTGGTGAGTGGTAATAAGTAAAATCAGTTTTACCACTGTAGTTGATAATGTTTGATTTCCAATTGAAAGTATTGTTGCCTGTTCCAAAGCCTAATTGATAGTCGTATTTACTGTAATAAAAAGTAAAGTTACTAAATAGTTTTCTTGAAAACAGATGGTTCCAACGGAAAGTAGCGGTACTGTTTCCCCAATCAAACTTTGCGCCGGGAACGCCAAAGGCATCTCTACCAATATAGGTTGAGAAAAATATTTTGTTATTATCGTTTATGGTGTGGTTGATTTTGCCAGTAAAGTCATAGAAATAAAAAACAGCATCTTTTAAATTTTCGTTGTTGCGTAAAAAAGGTTTTGCAAGAACGTCTATATAACTTCTTCTGCCAGCCACAATAAATGATGTTTTGTTTTTGCGTTTTTCATTGTTTTTGAACAAAGGACCTTCAAGAGACAATCGACTAAATATTAATCCAACACCTCCATTTACTGCAAATTTTTTGTTGTTGCCTTCTTTCATTCTAACGTCAAGTGTAGAAGAAGCTCTGCCACCATATTGGGCAGGCATACCACCTTTAATTAACTTTACATCTTTTACAGCATCAGGGTTAAAAACAGAGAAAAATCCAAACAAGTGAGAGCTGTTAAACACAGGTGCTTCGTCAAGTAGGATTAAGTTTTGGTCAATAGCGCCACCCCTTACGTTGAAACCAGTTGCACCTTCACCAACGGTACTTACTCCGGGTAAAAGTTGAACTGATTTTACAATGTCAACTTCTCCCAATAGTGCAGGAATTTTTTTGATTTGAGTAATATTTAAATTGTTAGTACTCATCTCAATTTTATCCACTTGATTGTCTTTTCTTTTTTTGCTTACCGTTACTCCTGTTATTTCAGTTTCACTTCTAGAAAGTTCAATATTTCGAGTTTCATTTTTCTTAATGTCAATGGTTAATTCATAAGTATTGTACCCCAAAAAACTAAAATAGATGGTGTTGATTCCAGGGTTTAAACTGATGGTGTAGAAGCCGTAGTTGTTTGATTGGGTGCCGTTTTTCTTGTCTTCTGTGTAAATATTACAATTTGCTAAAACTTCACCATTGGCAGTGTCTTTGACATAGCCACTAAGTGAATATTTTGTTTGTGAAAAAACAGTATTAGAAATAAAAATGACGAAACAGGTAAAAATAAGTCGGAGTTTCATATGGATGTGCAAATAACACTTAAAAATCAAAAAGGTTTGATTACGAACAGATTAATTAAACAAAAAAGACGACAAATCGTGTTTTATTGATTTTTTAATTATACGATTCTCGCGTTTATTTTTTAATATCTTTGCAATCTCAAATGAATCAGGAAGAATTATTTAAAAATGTGATATCACACTCTAAGGAGTACGGTTTTATTTTTCAGTCAAGCGAAATTTACGACGGACTAAGTGCCGTGTATGATTACGGTCAATTAGGCGTTGAATTAAAAAAGAATTTAAGGGATTTTTGGTGGAAAAGTATGGTTCAAATGCATGCCAATATTGTGGGTATTGATGCCGCTATTTTTATGCACCCCACTACATGGAAAGCGAGTGGACACGTTGATGCTTTCAATGACCCATTAATTGACAATAAAGACAGTAAAAAGAGATACAGAGCGGATGTGTTAATTGAAGATTATATAGCCAAAGTTAATGCAAAAGCTGACAAAGAAGTGGAGAAAGCTAAAGCTAAGTTTGGAGAATCTTTTGATGAGGTTTTATACAGACAAACCAATGCTAGAGTTTTGGAGTCAAGCAATAAGGCTGCTCAAATTGAGGCAAGATTCAAAGAGGCCTTGGAACAAAATAATTTAGAAGAAGTAAGGCAAATAATTATTGATTGTGAAATAGCATGCCCAATTTCAGGGACTAAAAATTGGACTGAAGTAAGGCAGTTTAATCTAATGTTTTCTACTCAAATAGGGTCTTTGTCTGAAGATGCAAATACCATTTATTTGAGACCTGAAACAGCGCAAGGGATTTTTGTTAATTATTTGAATGTTCAAAAAACAGGAAGAATGAAAATTCCTTTTGGTATAGCCCAAACAGGAAAAGCTTTCAGAAATGAAATTGTAGCAAGGCAGTTTATTTTCAGAATGAGAGAGTTTGAACAAATGGAAATGCAGTTTTTTGTTCGCCCGGGTACGGAAATGGAGTGGTATAATTATTGGAAAAACACCCGAATGAAATGGCATCAGGCTTTGGGATTGGGTGAAAATAAACACAAGTTTCACGACCACCTTAAATTGGCACACTATGCCAATGCCGCTTGTGATATTGAATTTGAGTTCCCTTTTGGATTCAAAGAACTTGAAGGAATTCACAGTCGTACCGATTTTGACTTGAAAAAACATGAATCATTTTCAGGTAAAAAATTGCAATATTTTGATCCCGAATTAAATGAAAGTTATGTGCCTTATGTTGTTGAAACTTCAATAGGGTTAGACCGTTTGTTTTTGGCAGTAATGTCTCAGGCTTACAAGGAAGAAAAACTAGAAGATGGAACGTCAAGGGTTGTTTTGTCTATCCCTTACGCACTCGCACCTATTAAAGCCGCGATTTTACCATTGGTTAATAAGGACGGTTTGCCCGAAAAAGCAGACGAAATTGTTAATTTATTGAAATACGATTTTAATGTTGCTACAGAAGCTAAAGATGCTATTGGAAAAAGATACAGAAGAAACGATGCCATTGGAACGCCTTTTTGTATAACCGTAGATTATGATACCATGGAAAACAATACTGTTACTATTCGTAATAGAGATACAATGACACAGGAACGTGTGGCAATCAGCGATTTATGGACAATATTAAACAGAGATGTTAGTGTTTCAAACTTGTTAAAGAAGTGCTAAAGGGTTAAATTGTAAGACCTTTTTTACAAAACACTTGAAAAGTTTTAAATAAGTTCTAACTTTGAGCCTTTAAATAATATGGACAATAATCAAGCTTTACAGTCGGTTGAACTAAATGATTTACACATTTCCTTAGGGGGTAAAATGGTGCCTTTTGCAGGTTTTAACATGCCTGTACAATACAGCAATTTAATACAAGAACACCATGCTGTAAGAAACAGTGTTGGCGTTTTTGATGTTTCCCATATGGGTGAATTTGTTCTAAAAGGCGACAAAGCGTTAGATTTAATCCAATTGGTGACCAGCAATGATGCATCAAAATTAACGGATGGTAAGGTTCAATACAGCTGTTTGCCTAACAATACCGGTGGAATTGTTGATGATTTATTGGTTTACAGATACAGTGAAACTGAATACTATTTGGTCGTAAATGCCTCAAATATCAAAAAAGATTGGGATTGGATTTCATCTCACAACACGTTTGGTGTGCAAATGGAAGACATCAGTAATCAATTAAGTTTGTTAGCCGTTCAAGGGCCTAATGCAATTAAAGTATTACAAAAGTTGACAGAGGTTGACCTTTCTTCTATGCCTTATTATTCATTCAAAACAGGAAGTATGGCCGGTATAGACGATATTATTATTTCAAATACAGGCTACACAGGAGCAGGTGGTTTTGAATTATACGTTTGGAACAAAGATGCAAAAGCACTTTGGGATGCTGTTTTTGAAGCAGGAAAAGAATTTGATATTCTTCCTTGTGGTTTAGGCTGCAGAGACACATTAAGACTTGAAAAAGGATTTTGTTTATATGGCAACGATATAGACGATACGACATCGCCAATTGAAGCTGGTTTGGGTTGGATTACTAAGTTTACTAAAGATTTTGTAAACAGTGCCTACCACAAATCTTTAAAAGACAATGGTGTTACCAAGAAATTAATTGGTTTTGAAATGATAGACAGAGGAATTCCTCGTCAGCATTATGTAATCAAAGATGCAGAAGGAAATGCAATAGGCGAAGTAACCTCAGGTACTCAATCTCCAAGTTTGGGTAAAGCCATCGGAATGGGTTATGTTGCTATTTCTCATGCCAATGCTGATACCGAAATTTTTATAGAAATCAGAGATAAAAGCCTGAAAGCTAAAGTGGCAAAAATTCCTTTCTTATAGGAAAGTCCCACCTACATTTTTCAATTTACTTTTCAAGAAACAGGCCCATGACAAACTTTATTGACATTGGGTTGTTAAAAGAATATGTTTAAAAATTTTTTCAAAAAGAAATCTGAATTAGAAGTGCTAATGGAAAAATACCAAGCATTACTCAAAGAATCTCACCGTTTGTCATTGATAAACAGAACCCAATCAGATGCTGTAAGGGTGGAAGCAGAAAAGATTGCCGACCAAATAGAGGTTTTAAGACAGATGTAAAGCCCTTAATTTGTTCGATTGTGATTTTTATCACATAGAATAATCGTTTATTTTACTAATTTTGAACTCTTAATTTTATTTTGTGCAATCCAATCATTCATACAAGAATATCGTTGTAAAGTTTGCAGGAGATAGTGGAGATGGTGTTCAGTTGACTGGTACTCAGTTTGCCGAAACCAATGCATTGTTTGGAAACGATATTGCTACTTTTCCCGATTTCCCCGCAGAAATTAGAGCGCCAATAGGTACTTTGCCAGGTGTTTCTGGTTATCAAATTCATTTCAGTAGTGAGTCGGTATTAACCCCCGGCGATTCATACGACGTGTTAGTAGCGCTCAATGCGGCTGCTCTGAAAGTTAATATCAAATTGCTAAAACCAAATGGAATAATCATCGTCAATAAAGATGGTTTCGATTCTCGTAATCTACGTTTGGCAGGTATTTCGGAAAACGACCATCCTCTTACCAATGGTAGTTTGGATAATTTTACGGTTTACGAAGCCGATATTACCCAACTAACCAAAAAAGCAGTTTCCGAATTTAACTTAGGAAATAAGGAGTCAGAAAGATGTAAGAATATGTTTGTGTTGGGAATGGTGTATTGGTTATTTGATAGAGAGATTCAAAATACTATTCAGTTTATTGAAAAAAGATTTTCTAAGAATGTAGATTTGATGAACGCGAATATCAAAGCGCTTCAAGCAGGTTATTTTTTCAGTGAAACATCAGAACTATTCAGTAGTCAATACCATATTGATGCCGCCGAAACTCCGGCAGGACTTTACAGAAGTATTAACGGAAATCAAGCCACAGCGCTAGGGTTGCTTGCGGCTTCTGTAAAATCAAATATTCCTTTGTTTTTAGGTTCTTATCCCATAACACCCGCATCGGATATTTTGCACGAATTGTCTAAGCACAAAGGCTATGACGTAATGACCTTTCAAGCGGAGGATGAAATAGCAGGTGTTTGTGCTGCAATAGGCGCTTCGTATGCAGGTCATATTGGTATTACCACTAGTTCAGGTCCCGGAATTGCACTCAAAACAGAAGCCATCGGATTGGCAACAATGCTTGAACTTCCATTGGTTATTTGCAATATCCAAAGAGGAGGTCCCTCAACTGGTTTGCCGACCAAAACAGAGCAATCTGATTTACTTCAGGCGTTGTATGGCAGAAACGGAGAATGTCCTTTAGTAGTAATTGCTGCTTCATCACCTTCCGACTGTTATGAAATGGCCTATATGGCAGTTAAAATTTCATTGGAACACACAGTGCCTGTTATGTTTTTGAGCGACGGTTACATTGCCAATGGCGCACAACCTTGGAAAATAAAACAATTGGATGAATTGCCTGAAATACAGTCGCACTTCATTACGCAAGTAAAAGAGGGTGAGGTATATAGACCCTATCAAAGAGAAGAGAATCTGTCTCGTTTTCACGCTATCCCGGGTTCTGAAGGTATGACCCACAGAATAGGCGGCTTGGAAAAAGAAAATATTACAGGGAATATCAGTTATGAAGGGGCTAACCATGAATTAATGGTGAAAATTAGGGCACAGAAAGTGGCCAATGTAGCGCACCAAATTCCTTTGATAGAATTTGACCAAGGAGATGAAAACTCAGATTGTTTGGTTATCGGTTGGGGCAGTACTTATGGAAGTATTTTTACAGCTGTTACTGAGTTAATGGCAGAAGGTTTGAATGTGGCGCAATTGCATTTAAAATACATCAATCCTCTTCCGTTAAATTTTCACGAAAAACTTAAACCATTCAAACGTGTGTTTGTGGCTGAATTAAACAACGGTCAATTGATAAAATTAATACGAGAACAATTTTTGATAGATGCTATAGGTATCAATAAAATTCAAGGTCAACCATTTAGTTTACTTGAAATTAAAGAAACCATCAAACAACATATTTAACAAAATGGAATTAACAGAAATCCAATCCCCTTTTTTTACATCAAAGGATTTAGAGACCGACCAAGAAGTGAGATGGTGTCCAGGTTGTGGTGATTATGCCATTTTGAAAAGTGTTCAAAATGTATTGCCAGAACTAGGGGTTCCCAAACATCAATTTGTTTTTATATCTGGTATAGGTTGTTCATCACGTTTCCCGTATTACATGGACACCTATGGCATGCATTCCATACATGGAAGAGCTGCTGCTATTGCTACAGGTGTTAAATTAGCCAATCCCGAACTTAGTGTTTGGATGATAACAGGCGATGGTGATAGTTTGAGCATAGGTGGTAATCATTTGATACACACACTTAGAAGAAATCCAGACATTAACATTTTATTGTTTAACAATGAAATCTATGGGTTAACCAAAGGTCAGTTTTCACCAACCAGTCATGTTGGGCAAATTACCAAATCATCCCCAATGGGAGTTGCCGATAGTCCATTTAATCCTTTGGCTTTAGCTTTAGGAGCGGGCTCTACTTTTGTGGCCCGAACGATGGACAGGGACTTAAAACATCAGCAATTGATGTATAAAAGAGCTTATTTTCACAAAGGGACTTCATTGGTGGAAATTTACCAGAATTGCAATGTGTTTAATGATGGTGCTTTTGATGTTTTTACAGCTAAAGAAAGCAAGCCTGAAACGACCTTGTTTTTGACACATGGACAGCCTCTTGTATTTGCAGAAGGAACTAAGGGTATAATGTTACAAGGGCTCACTCCCGTAATTGTTGAGTTAGATAAAGTTGATAAAGACGATTTGTGGATACACGATGAACAAGACTTAACCAAAGCACATTTGCTTTCACAGTTTTTTGAAAAAGAGCATTTCCCACGCCCTTTTGGAGTAATTTATGCCATAGAAAATAAACCTGTTTTTAATGAGGTTATGAAGCAGCAAATTGTTGACAGCAAAATAGAAAATAAGGAATTGGCATTCAGTAAATTACTCAAATCTTCGAGCAGTTGGGAAATTAAGTAGAGTTTAATTTTTAATTTTTTATTATGTTTGAAGATTAATTTAATAACATGGTAAAATATTTTATACTCTCGTTGTCATTTCTATTTTGTTTTTTTAAATCATCTGCACAAGATACCATTAAGGTAAATACCCACAATAAAGTGGTGATTAAAACCAATCCTTCGGTTGGACATACTTATTATTCTTCATGGGGAACTTTTCCTGCAAAGGATGTCTCATACCGTAAAGTGTATTTGTATTTAGAATTTGGTTGTGCACCCGGTTTGAGATGTGGAGAGTGGGATTATTTAAACCATATTTATATTGGAAAAAAAGGAGGAGTTAATGGCGATAGTTTGCATTATGAATTGGCAAGATTTATTACGCCTTATGGTTTTTACTGGAACAGTAGTCAAAATTGGAAGCACGGTTGGATCTTTGATGTGACTGAATTTTCTGATATTTTGCATGATTCGGTTCAAATTTTATATAAACACACAGGTTATGAGTCAAACACAGACAGAGGTTGGACAGTAACATTGGATTTTAATTTTGTAAAAGGAGAGGCTGCGCTTATTCCTATGGGATACCAAAGTTTACACAATTTGAATGCGCCTTATGGCAATCCAAATAGAACCTTCGAAAGCGTAGTGACTGACAAGTCGTTTCAAGTGCCTGTTGGTGCAGATTATACTGATATTATGACCTTACAAACAGGACATGGAATGGATCAGCAGCAGAATTGTGCTGAATTTTGTTCCAAAAGAAGAACGTTGAAATTAAACGATCAAGTGATTTCTGAAAAAAATATTTGGAGAGATGATTGTGGTTTTAACAGCTTATTCCCACAAGCAGGAACATGGGTTTACGACCGTGCTGGATGGTGTCCTGGAGCGCCTGTTTACGCCGATCATGTTTATTTGCCAACCGCAGCAGGTTCCAATAATACACTCGCTTTTAACATGGAAGCCTACACAAACACGGTAGGAGGAAGTGCTAATTATTCTATTTCTTCTTACGCATTTTTCTATAAAAACAATCAGAAACAAGTCGATGCCAGCGTAGATAGAATACTTTCTCCATCTACAGAATTTGAAAGCTCTAGATTGAACCCAACTTGTGGTGCTCCAATAATTAAAGTAAAAAATATGGGTAAAGAAACCATTACTTCTCTAGATTTTGAATATGGTAAAGTTGGTGGCTCATTGCAAAAAATATGGGTGCCTTGTAATATCAAACCATTTGAGACTCAAGTTTTAACTTTAGAAGCGGTCTACAATTGGACTGGTGCTAGTAACCAATTTGTGGTTAATATTACCAAAGTAAATAGCAAAGAAGATGAATATCGCAAGGACAATATTGCGTACAGTACTATTGCCAATGCACCTGTGACTCCAAATGCTATTGTTGTTTTATTGAAAACAAATAACGCCCCCTCAGAAAATTCTTATACGATTAAAGATGCTTGGGGTAAAGTAATTCGTAATAAATCAGGATTTGCGCCTAATACAATCTACAGAGATACCGTTTATTTAGATAACAATGTGTGTTATTCATTTGAGTTTTCAGACGAGGGTCAAGGTCCAAGCAATAACCCATTGAATGAAGATGGTTTAGAATGGTGGGCTAATTCTGGCGATGGTGCAGGCTATGTTCAATTAAGACGTTTGTCTAACAATGCGATGTTGAAAAATTTCCTTTCAGATTTTGGAACTAAACATATTTACAACTTCACAAGTTCATATTCTATGTCAACAGATGCGCCTGAGATGGGTCAATCAATGGAGTTGTTTGTGTTTCCAAATCCTGCTCACAATGAAGTTAATTTACACATAGAATCAGCCAATAATGGTTTGTTTCAAGTAAGTATAGTTGATGTAACAGGTAAAGAAGTTTACAAACGCGAAGGTCAATCAAACAGTGAAGATATTCAAGTTACCAACTTAGCAAAAGGGGTTTATACAGCCATTGTAAACAAAGATGGGGTTGTGTTGACTAAAAAGTTTGTGGTATTGGATTAATGAAATTTAAAAATGGATTTATCCATTTTCATCTTCTAACTCATCCTCAATTCCCAAAACTTCATTGCTTTTATCAAAAGTTAATGACTGTACATTCTTGAGTTGTCTGTCTATTGCCCTTGTTCTAATTTCGGCACTTTCTATCACATTTGAAGCCTCTTGGAGTTTCTTTTTGGTTTTGACTAGTACGTCACCAAATTTGCCAAACTCAGTTTTTACTGCTCCCAACAAATCCCAAACTTCACTGCTTCGTTTTTCGATGGCTAATGTGCGAAATCCCATTTGTAAACTGTTTAATAGGGCACTCAATGTTGTTGGTCCTGTGATGGTGATTTTATATTCTTTTTGCAATTGCTCAAACAATCCCGGCGTTCTTAATACCTCGCCAAATAAACTTTCGTAAGGTAAAAACATGATGCCATATTCTGTAGTATTGGGTGGATCAATGTATTTTTCTCTGATGTCTTGTGCATTTTTGCGAATGCCTCTGATAAAGGCTTTTCTGTATTCTTCAATTTTTTCAATATCGCCTTTGTCGTATGCCTCAACCAACGATTCGTAATCCTCTTTCGGGAATTTTGAATCGATAGGCAGCCACAAGCTTTTATCTAAATTATTTCCATTTGGCATTTTTATAGCAAACTCAACCACTGCACCGCTACCCACTTTGGTTTTTACATTTTTCTCATATTGTTCGTTTGTTAACAAATCTTCAATGATGTTTTGAAGTTGGTATTCCCCTAAAACGCCTCTTGATTTTACATTGCTCATTACTTTTTTGAGGTCGCCAACACTTGTTGCTAAATGTTGCATTTCGCCCAATCCTTTGTGAACAGCTTCCAATCGTTCACTCACTTGTTTGAATGATTCACCCAGTCGTTTTTCAAGTGTTTCATTCAGTTTTTCATCCACCGTTTTGCGCATTTCTTCAAGCTTTTTCTCATTCCCTTCTTGCATGTTTTTAACATTACTTTCCAAACTCAGTTTTATCTCTTTTAGTTTTTCGCTTGTCTCTATGCTTTGGTTTTTTTGTTGCAACTGAAAATCTGTAAACTGAAGTCTCAAACTTTCTCTATATTCTTTAAGAGAGTTGTTCAGGTCGAGCTTTAGTTTTTCTATGTTTTCGCCCAATTCTTTGCGATTGTCTTTGTTGTTAGAATCAATATTTTCCTGAAATGATTTCAATTGCGTTAAGGTTTGACTTAAAAAAGACTGGATTTGAGAGTTCAGTTCAGTGCGTGTGTCTTTAAAAGCCGTGTTATTTTCGCTTCTATTATTAGAAAACTCAATTTTTAAATGTTGTTCAATTTTATCAATTTGTTGGGCAATGGCTAATGAGTTTAAGTCATTTTGATTGGGTTGTAATTGCTTCTTTATTTGCAAAATTAATACGAGTCCAAAAATGCCTATGACAGCAAAAGCAATGAGAATTATTAGTTGTAAAGTTGTCATTTTTAAAAATGATTTTTTTAGATAACAAACTTAATTATTAAACAAGTTATTTCATAATTAACTTTAAAATGTTGATGCGGTTTTACACTCAGGTTCTCCTAAATAAAATGTTAAAGAACAAACAAAATCAATGTATATTTGTATTGTTTTTAGTTATGTCAATCATATTAAATAGTTTAATTATAATAGTTGGTTTTTTGTTAATGGAGGGAGTTGCTTGGTTTACCCATAAATACATCATGCATGGATTTATGTGGTCATGGCATAAGAGTCACCACGAACCTCGCAAGGGTAAATTCGAGAAGAATGATTTATTCGGAATTGTGTTTGCCTTTGTGTCTGCAGGGCTTATGATTAGCGGCTCTTGGGGTGAAATAGATTGGAAGTTTTATTTAGGTATTGGAATTTTATTATACGGTTTGGCTTATTTTTTAGTTCATGATGTGTTTGTTCACCAAAGGTTACCTTTGTTAAAAAGAACAAACAACGCCTATTTTCAAGCAATGCGTTTTGCGCACAAAATCCATCACAAAGTCTCTTCGAAAGAGGGTGCTGAGGCATTTGGATTTTTATTTGTAAGCAAAAAGTATCTTAACAAATTTAAGCATAAACAAAAATGAGTAAAAAAATAGTTGTTATAGGAAGTGGATTTGCGGGACTTACAAGTGCCTCTTATTTGGCAAAACAAGGTCATCAAGTTACGTTGTTGGAAAAAAATGACCAAGTTGGTGGTCGTTGCAGAAAATGGGAAACAGAAGGCTTTACCTTTGATATGGGTCCAAGTTGGTATTGGATGCCCGAAGTATTCGAAAATTTTTTCAAGGATTTTGGATACAAAGTTTCTGATTTTTACGAATTACTAAGGCTCGACCCTGCTTACCGCATCTATTTTACCAATAATGAACAAATTGATATTCCCGCAAGTTTAGATGAGTTGGTGGATGAATTTGAAAAAAGAGAAAAAGGAAGTGGGGCTAAATTAAGAGCATTTTTGAAAGATGCTGAATACAAGTATCATACTGCCATGTCAGATTATGTAAACCGTTTGTCTGATTCTATTTTTGAGTTTGTTGAACCCCGTTTAATCATCAAATCGTTCCAACTGAGCTTGTTTTCTTCACTAAGAAAAGCGGTTAGAAAAGAGTTTAAAAATCCATTGTTGGTGAGTTTGCTCGAGTTCCCTGTTTTGTTTTTAGGGTCAACCCCAGACAATACGCCTGCCATGTACAGCATGATGAATTATGCCGATTTGGTAAAAGGAACTTGGTTCCCAAAAAAAGGAATGGTTCAAATATCAGAAGCATTTGCAAGCGTAGCAAAAAGTCAAGGAGTTACTATTTTGCTTAATAAAGCCGTGACACATATTCGTGTAGAGAATTCCAAAACAGTAGGAGTGGAAGTGGGAGATGAGTTTTATGAGGCAGACATTGTGGTTGCAGGAAGTGATTATCATTTTACAGAACAAACACTTTTAGACAAGCAACACCGTGTGTATGATGAAAAATATTGGGAATCACGAACGATGTCCCCAAGTTCTTTATTGTATTACGTTGGTATCAATACTAAACTTAAAGAAGTATTGCATCACAACTTGTTTTTCGATGAAGATTTTGAGCAGCATGCCGTTGAGATATACAAAGAGCCAAAATGGCCAAGTAAACCTTTGTTTTATTTATGTGTGTCAAGCAAATCTGACCCAACTTGTGCTCCCGAAGGGTATGAAAATTTATTCTTTTTGATTCCTTTAGCCCCAGGTTTGGAGGATTCAGAAGTATTGAGAGAAACATATTTTCAAACCATGACAAAGCGTCTTAAAGAAAAATCGGGAATTGATATCAATGAACATATAGTTGTAAAACGTTCATTTGCAATGAACGATTTCGAAAAAGATTACAACTCATACAAAGGCAATGCTTATGGATTGGCAAACACATTATTGCAAACGGCTTTTTTAAAACCAAAGATTAAGTCGAAAAAGGTTAAAAATCTATTTTATACAGGTCAGTTAACTGTACCCGGGCCAGGGGTTCCACCTGCCATTATAAGTGGGCAAATTGTAGCTGGAGAAATTGAAAAAATGCTAAAATTGAGTCAGTTATAAAACTTTTTAAAATTATTCTTGTTTAAATATTAAAGTAATATGTTTGAGATTTACGAAAAAACTTCCATTGATTGTAGTAAAAAAACTACCAACAATTATAGCACATCCTTTTCATTAGGGATTAAAATGATAAGCAAAAGCCATCGTTGGGCCATTTATGGTATTTATGGTTTTGTTCGCTTAGCAGATGAAATTGTTGATACTTTTGACAGAGAAGACAAAGCAGAGTTGTTAGCTGAATTCAAAGCTGATACCTACAAAGCTATTGAAAAAGGAATAAGCTTAAATCCAATTTTGCACTCTTTTCAGAAAGCTGCCAATCAGTTCGGTATTGGTAAGGATTTAATTGAACCTTTCTTTAACAGTATGGAAACGGATTTGGGTAAGCAAACATACAACCGTGGACAGTATGATGAATATATTTATGGTAGTGCAGAAGTAGTTGGCTTAATGTGTCTAAAGGTGTTTTGCGACGGAAAAGAAGGGTTATACCAACAGTTGGTAAGTCCAGCCAGATCATTAGGCGCCGCTTTCCAAAAGGTTAATTTTTTGAGAGATATTAAAAGTGATGTTGAAGACAGAGGTCGCGTTTATTTTCCAACTTTGAATTTAGCGGAGTTTGATGAGTCGGTAAAACGACAAATTATTATGGAAGTTAAGGCTGATTTTGACCAAGCACATGTTGGGATAAAACAATTGCCATTAAGTTGTCGTTTTGGTGTTTATACCGCTTACCGCTATTACTTAAGATTGCTTGATAAAATTGAACGCGTCAATGCTGCTGAAGTTTTAGAAAAAAGAATTAGAGTTGCCAATACCGAAAAAGTGGCTTTGTTAGCCCGTTCTTATGTTAAGTTCAAATTCAATGTCTTGTAAGCTAAAGATAGCCTCTCTTTTATTCATTGGTTTTTTTTCGTTCTCATTTATCCAAGTTGATGAAGTTTCGGAACTAAGAGCCTCATTCCAAAAAGCATTGACTTCATCTAAGTCAGCAACTGATTTAAAGACACTAACTTCCAAGCAAGAAACGGCAATTAAAAAAGCGTATCACGGCGTGTCTTATACACTGTTAGGGAAACATGCCACTAACCCAATTAAAAAATTAGAGTATTTAAGAAAAGGGTTGCCTATTCTTAATCAAGCTGTTCAAGACAAACCCTTGGATGTTGAAATTCGTTTTTTAAGATTTACGGTAGAAGAAAATGTACCCTCGTTTGTTCAAATAGAAAGACATATTAGTAGTGATAAATATTTTTTGGTTAATAATCTTAAACCATCTCATACGTATTACGAGTACATAAAAAACTATTTAAAACAGTCGAAATCATTGACTGTTGCCGAAAAATCTAAACTTTAGTTGTTTCTTTATTCGTGGGGATTGTCATCTCCATCATCATCAAAAATATTAGCACCAAAATCACGTTGGTCTTGGTCGTCTAAGAATGGGTTTTCAAGTTGTGATTTCCCTAAAGAATACAAGTCTGTTTGAGCACTGTGGTCATCGTCTGTGTTTATTTTACTTGAATAAGTAACCATAGTTGGTTCTTGATGGTAGTCGCCAAAATTCGACATGTCATTTTCATCGTAATTCACAAACTTCGCAAAGTTTTCAAGGAAACGAACTTTTGCTTCACCTGTTGGTCCATTTCTGTGTTTTTGAATAATAACCTCACCTAAACTTGGGTCGCCAACTTGAGGTTCATTCAGTTTGTAATAGTTTGGGCGCCATATAAATCCAACAATATCCGCATCTTGCTCAATACTTCCCGATTCCCTTAAGTCACTCAACTGTGGTTTTTTGTCACCTGCTCTTTTCTCAACGTCACGACTCAACTGTGCAAGGGCAATAATCGGAATATTCAGTTCTTTGGCTAATCCTTTCAATGCTCTTGAAATGGAACCAATCTCTTGTTCCCTGTTTCCGTTTTTACCTACATCTTCACCACGCATTAATTGTAAATAATCGACAACTACCATTTCAATATGGTGTTTGCTATGTAATCTTCGGCACTTAGCTTTAAACTCAAAGATTGGTAAAGAAGGGGTGTCGTCAATAAAAATTTGTGCTTTAGAAAGTTTTTGAATTTTAGTGTGGAGTTGAGTCCATTCATGTTCTTCCAAAGTGCCTTTTTTAAGTTTTTCACTCGAAATTTCACTTTCCGCAGCAATAAGCCTTGTTACAAGTTGTGCAGCACTCATCTCAAGTGAGAAAATAGCAACGGGTCTCATAAAATCAACGGCAGCATTTCTAAGCATGGTTAGGGCAAGCGCCGTTTTTCCCATACCCGGCCTAGCTGCTAATATAATTAAATCCGACTTTTGCCAACCAGAAGTAATGTCATCTAAATTTTTAAGTCCACTTGGAATGCCTGTTAAACCATCTTTTTTGTCGTGGTTAGCTTCAATAATACTGATGGCTTCGTTAATAATGCTAGAAATTTCTTTGTAAGAACGTTTCATGCCATCATTTTTCACCTCGTATAAATCCTTTTCGGTTTCATCAAGTAGTTTGAAGGCATCAGTTCCTTCATCAAAAGCTGACGAAAGTGTTTCGCCTGAAATTCTAATTAATTCTCTTTGAATAAATTTTTGAATAACGATGTGGGCGTGGTATTGAATATTTGCAGCAGAGGCAACTCTACTGGTCAGTTTGGCAATATAGAAAGGGCCACCAACAAGTTCTAAAAGTCCTTTTATTTTAAGTTTTTCAGTAACAGTTAATATGTCAACAGGTTGGTTCAGATTGTACAAATCAATCATTGATTCAAAGATGAATCGGTTGTTTTCATTGTAAAAATGTTTGCCTTGTAACACTTCAATTGCATCTCTAAGAGCATCTTTCTCCAACATAATTGCTCCTAAGATGGCTTCCTCAAAATCCATTGCTTGAGGTGGAATTCGTCCCCCTGCATCAAGTGTTGTTAAATCTATGGTCTTTTTTCGTTTTACACTTGGACGTTCTAACATACTTGCGAAACTAAATTAAAAAATTAGTTATTGCGAATTAATCTTATCCATTTTTGGTGTTAATTGATTGTTGATATTATTTAATTAAATAGCATATTATTATTCCCATTGACAAATTGGCGTTTTGCAGGACTCGCTGTCAGATTAATATTGCAAGTTCATTTGTGGCATCATTGTGGGAACATGAGTACAATAGTCTACACTTATAACATTAGTGGGATTATTAATTTTAAAATATAAAATCAAACTATTAAATTTGTTTATTATTCAATAATGGAAGCTAAATTTTCACCACGCGTTAAAGAAGTGATTCAATTCAGTCGCGAAGAGGCAATTAGAATTGGTCACGATTATATAGGTCCCGAACATTTGTTACTGGGAATGATCAGAGAAGGAGAAGGGACTGCTGTAAATACTCTTAAATCTTTAGAGTTAGATGTCATAAGATTGAAAAAATCTATTGAAGATTTAATCAGAGGAACCGCCTCTCATGTGAGTAATTTGGGGAATATTCCGCTGACAAAACAAGCTGAAAAAGCCCTTAAAATCACTTACTTAGAAGCTAAGATTTTTAAAACAGATACCATTGGGACTGAACATCTTTTGCTTGCCATATTAAGAGACGAAGACAATGTTGCCTCTAAGGTTTTGTCGCAATACGGCATTACTTACGATTTTTTTAAACAAACCCTGTTAGATGGGTTAAGCTCCGATGGGTCAAGAACCCAATTGCCTCCAAGCAATGCGTTTGAAGAAGAGGGTGGAGAGCCTATGGAGGATAGAAAGTTGGAAGACTTGAAAAAGAAAAATACCAAATCAAATACTCCTGTACTAGATAATTTTGGTAGAGATTTAACCAAATTGGCAGAAGATGGTAAGTTGGACCCTATTGTTGGAAGAGAAAAAGAAATTGAAAGAGTTTCTCAGATTTTATCCAGAAGAAAGAAAAACAATCCAATTTTAATTGGAGAACCCGGTGTAGGTAAAACCGCTATTGCAGAGGGTTTGGCTTTAAGAATAATTCAAAGAAAAGTATCGCGCGTTCTTTACAATAAAAGAGTTGTTACCTTAGATTTAGCCTCATTAGTGGCAGGAACTAAATACAGAGGTCAGTTTGAGGAGCGTATGAAAGCCATAATGACAGAGCTTGAAAAAGCAGACGATGTAATTTTGTTTATTGATGAAATTCACACCATTGTGGGTGCCGGCGGTGCAAGTGGTAGTTTGGATGCTAGCAACATGTTTAAACCTGCATTGGCAAGGGGCGAAGTGCAATGTATTGGTGCTACAACTTTGGATGAATACAGACAATACATTGAAAAAGATGGTGCTTTAGAAAGACGTTTTCAAATGGTAATCATTGAGCCTGCATCTCCTGAAGAGTCCATAGAGATATTACACAATATCAAAGATAAATACGAAGATCACCACAATGTAACCTATACCGACGAGGCAATAGAAGCCTGTGTAAGAATGAGTAATAGATACATTACCGATAGAAACTTACCTGACAAAGCTATTGATGTGTTAGACGAAGTGGGCGCTAGAGTCCATATTACCAATATTAATGTTCCCAAAGATATTCTTGACTTAGAAGCGCAAATTGAATCTATTAAACAAGAAAAGATTTCGGTTGTAAAAAGTCAAAAGTATGAAGAAGCGGCAAAGTTGAGAGACAAGGAAAAAAACTTAATCAATCAATTGGATGCTGCAAAAATAGAATGGGAAAAGGAGACTGGTAGCAACAGATTTACGGTAACTGAAGACAATGTTGCCGAAGTAATCGCCATGATGACAGGTATTCCTGTTAAGCGAATTGGTCAAAGTGAAGGTAAGAAATTACTGACCATGGAAAGTGATATTAAGAAAAGAGTAATTGGTCAAGACAAAGCCATTGAAAAATTATCAAAGGCAATTCAAAGAACAAGAGCGGGACTTAAAGATCCAAACAAACCGATTGGGTCGTTTATTTTCTTAGGGCCTACTGGCGTTGGTAAAACAGAATTAGCAAAAGCGCTTAGCGAATACATGTTCGACAGTAATGATGCTTTAATCAGAATAGACATGAGTGAGTTTATGGAAAAATTTGCCATAAGCAGATTGGTAGGAGCGCCTCCAGGTTATGTAGGGTACGAAGAAGGTGGTTTGCTGACCGAAAAAGTGAGAAGAAAACCCTATTCTGTGGTATTGTTTGATGAGGTTGAAAAAGCCCATCCAGATGTGTTTAATATTATGCTTCAAGTGTTAGATGAAGGATTTATTACGGACAGTTTGGGTCGTAAAATTGATTTCAGAAATACTGTAATTATCATGACATCCAATATTGGTTCCCGTCAATTAAAGGATTTTGGAACTGGGGTTGGTTTTGCCACTACCAATAAATTAGCTAGCAATGAGTCGGAAAGCAAGCAAGTGATAGAAGGTGCTTTAAAGAAATTTTTCTCACCTGAGTTTTTAAATCGTATTGACGATATTATTGTATTCAATAGTTTAGAGAAACATGATATTTTGAATATTTTAGAGATTCAAATGAAGAAAATGTTGAAACGCATCGAAGATTTGGGTTACAAAATAGAATTGTCACAAGAAGCAAAAGAGTTTATTGCAGAACAAGGTTTTGACAGTAAATTTGGTGCACGACCGTTGCACAGGGCCATACAAAAGTATTTGGAAGATCCCTTGGCAGAAGAGATTCTAAAAGGTGATATTGTAGAAGGTTCAGTGGTTAATATTGAACTCGACAAAGAATCCAATCTTTTGAAAGTGATTAAAGATTTACCGCCAACGACTCCCAAAAAAACCAGAAAACTCAAAGGAGAATAGAGGTAATCAACATTTGATAAAGGCCGTTTATTTACTTTATCAGTGTTTTTTATTTTGAATCAACAGAGACAGTTTAACAGGTTTATCAATAGATTAATAAATTAAAAAATGAAACACTTGTTCTACAAGCTAAGCATCTTATTCTTGATTCTTTTTCAAGCGACATCAATGAGTGCGCAAGTTATGCTTGATTTAGAAACGGGAGCTGTATTTTCGGGTTATAACAATGTCAGAATTCCTGGTAATTTGGGTACCAATTTTTCGCTTAAAAATGATTTAAAACCTCAAGTAACCCCGTTTTACCGTTTAAGAGGAAGTTATGTTATAAAAAAGCGCCATTCGTTTTCTGTATTGTATGCACCACTCAAAATAAAATCAGAAGGCAATGTTGGAAGAGACATCTTTTTTCAAGGTGTTTTGTTCCCGGCAAACACTGATCTTAAAGGGACTTATCAATTTAATTCATACAGACTTACATACCGGTATGATATCATCAGCAAACCCAAATTTGTTTTTGGTTTAGGGTTTACAGGAAAAATCAGAGATGCTAAAATTGCACTTTCTTCGCCCGGACTTAATGCTGAGAGAGGGAATGTTGGATTTGTACCAATTGTAAATTTTAGATTCAAATGGAATATAGATGATAAATTTGGATTAATTCTAGAAGGAGATGCGCTTGCAGCACCTCAAGGTAGAGCGGAAGATATTCAATTGGCCGCAACCTATCAACAGTCTAACAACATCGGTTTTCGTGCAGGTTATCGTATGCTTGAAGGTGGGGCAGGAAATAATTCAGTTTATAATTTCACCCTTATTCACTACGCCTCATTTGGAATAACGTATACGTTTGGTCGTAAGAACTCGAGCAATTAATTAATATATTCATTGTTTGGGATGGTGTCGCCACGACGTGGCTGAGGATAATCGTTGGTCATTCAATTTATTATGATTTCGCCACTCTGTGGCTTTGGAAAATTATTGATTATTTATCCATTCTAATTCGATTGTTTTGGACGCCTTTCTTGAAATTGATTCAGGATGACTGTTTTCTGTTATTGGTAGACGCCAAGCATGGCGTCTCTACTGGATAGATTCTGAAACCTGTGCTGAACTTGATTCAGGATGAATGTCGGTTTATTCAACAACTAAACACCCTTCTAGAGCACTTCGATAAGCTCAGTGCAAGCTCTCGCACGTGACTAGGCTCAGCCTAGTGGGTGACAATATAACAATCACGCTGCACAGCGTGAAACAACTAAACGTATAAACAACTAAACGAATAAACAATCAGGCTTCATGGCGTGACATTAAATTAAACGACATCACTATTGGGATAGATACGAATAGTGAAACCATAAACAAGTAGTGGTAGGGAACGACAATGAAGGCATAAAAGCCAATGAGGCAGATTTTTAAAGTGATTAACTGGATTTGTTCGGGTTTTAATTTTGATTTGTTTTTAACGAAAAACCATACGCTTAATAATGGCAAAAGGAGGTTGATAATCGTTTGTAGTTTGACAAACGATTCTATTTTGTCAACTAGTGTTCCAGGCCAGTACAAATAGTAATAGCTGGCAAATCCGAGACCGTTAAACAGTTGATAGGGGTTGTCGCCAGGTTGTTGCCACGCTTGTCCTTTCCATTCTTGAATATAAACGGGAATAAATGCGCCAAAACTGTCAGTTAAAAGTCCAGGATACTTGGAGATATAAGGAATAATAAACAAGACCAATGCAAATAAGACACAAAGGGTCGAAAGGATTATCGTTTGTTTCTTGTTTTTGATAAAGCTAGAATAAATATAAAACGGAGTCCACAACACAATGGAATATCTCGACATTAAAATGCTAGACAATCCGATAGCTTTTGAAAGCGTATTGCCATAAATTAATGCAACCGCAAAAAAGAGGTAGTAGGCGGAAATAAGCGTTTCAATAGTGTGGCCAATAATTACTTTGTCGTCAATGTAAAAGCTAAACAAGATAAAAAATGGCAAACTGATTTTTAGGAAAATAGTGAATTGATGACTAGAAGTGTTGATGGTTTTAACGGTGTAATATAAAAAACTCAAAAGTAAAACCAAAAGAGCTAACATTCGATAGTCGGTATGGGTAAGTTCGGCACCAACAAAGGGTAACCAATGCATGGGGAAGTAGTTGGGGGTCCAAGAATAAGTGCCTTTGTCAATAGGGGTGTAAACAAACTCGTGGTTTATAAAGCGACTGACATAGACATTTTGTGTCGTTGGGATAATATCTGAAACGACAATGTCTATGGGAGTTGAGTTGAAAAATGAATTAAAAAAAACAATTGTAAATATAGCAGCCAGAGAAAAAAACAGGAAATACATTTTTTTGTGCTTACCAATTGGGGTTTCAATTTGAGGGGTATTGTTTTGTTTTTTGAATAATTGGAAAGCTTGGAATAATAGTAAGCAAGAGAGAAATGTATTGAAAAGTGAATTTACAGTTGAGGGAAGCCAATTTTTACCAAAAGTATAAAAGCATATTTCCAAAAAGAAAATGGCATACAGAAAAACGACTGACTTATAGAGTTTCAACATGAGATGCAAAACTATTAAAATTTATGTATTCCAGAAGAACAAAGAAAAAAAAGAAAAAAGAGGCAAAAAAAAATCTCCTTTTGGGGAGATTTTTTTAGATTAGGATTAACCTAAGTATGTTTTTAAGATTTTGCTTTTAGATGATTTTCTTAATCTTCTAAGTGCTTTTTCTTTGATTTGTCTAACACGTTCTCTTGTAAGGCCAACTTTCTCAGAAATATCTTCGAGGGTGTGAGCTGGTCCACCGTCTAAGCCGTAATAGTATTTCAAAACATCACGTTCTTTTTCGCTAAGGGTAGAGATAACACGGTTAATTTCTTTTTGCAAAGATTCGTTCATCAACGGAACGTCAGGATTAGGTTCGTCGTTGTTATCAAGAACACCAAGTAGGGTGTTGTCTTCACCTTCGGTAAGGGGAGCGTCAATAGACAAGTGTCTTCCGCTTGACTTAAGGGCATTTTCAACCTCAATAAGTGGAATTTCCAACATTTGAGCAATTTCTTCAGCGGTAGGTTCTCTTTCAAATTCTTGTTCAAGTTTGGCAGCAGCGGCGCTGATACGACCGATAGAGCCTACTTTATTAAGAGGTAAACGAACAATACGGGATTGGTCGGCCAAGGCTTGAAGGATTGATTGACGAATCCACCATACAGCGTAAGAGATGAATTTAAAACCTCTTGTTTCGTCAAAACGTTTAGCAGCTTTAATTAAACCTAAGTTACCTTCATTGATTAAATCACCAAGCGTTAAACCTTGGTTTTGGTATTGTTTACTAACAGAAACCACGAAACGTAGGTTAGCATTTACTAATTTCTCCAGAGCAGCTTGGTCGCCTTCTCTGATTCTTCTGGCGAGTTCCACCTCTTCTTGAGCGTCAATCATTTGAACCTTTGAAATTTCGTTCAAATATTTGTCAAGAGATTTGTTCTCACGATTTGTAAATTGTTTTGATATTTTAAGCTGTCTCATTTATTTTATGGTAGGTCTAAATCTTAGAAAAAAGTTTGCAAATATACGAATTTTGGATTAAAAAAGAGTAGATTTTGCTAGGAATTTCAAGTACTTCATAGCTGCAAAAACCTTGCCAAATATTCGAAATCATCTTCATGTCATTGATTACTTTCTGTTTAAAGTAGATTAATATTGAAGTAATGTAAAAATAATCTAGTGAGAATTTATTTCTAAGGTTTTACATAAGGGCAATAGTGTTATAAGTCAAATTTATTTTTAATAGCGCGTAGCATGATGTATATTCGCAAAATAAAATAAATAAATATTATGTCATTCCAATTACCAGAATTAAAATACGCTTACAATGCTTTAGAGCCATTTATTGATGCTAGAACCATGGAAATTCACCATTCTAAACATCACAATGCTTATGTGACCAATTTGAACGCTGCCGCTGCAGGAACAGAAATGGAAAACATGTCTATTGAGGATATTTGTAAAAACATAAGTAAATACCCTGTTGCTGTTAGAAACAATGGTGGTGGTCATTACAATCACTCTTTGTTTTGGGATATTTTAGCAAAACACGATGGTGCACAACCTCAAGGTTCTCTTGCTGATGCTATTAACAATGACTTAGGTGGTTTTGAGAAATTCAAAGAAGATTTTTCTAAAGCTGCCGCTACTCGTTTCGGAAGCGGATGGGCTTGGTTATGTGTTGAAAATGGTAAACTTAAAATTTGTAGCACTGCCAATCAAGACAATCCATTAATGGACATTGAAGGTGTAAGATGTGGAACTCCTATCTTAGGTTTAGATGTGTGGGAACATGCTTATTATTTACATTACCAAAACAGACGTCCTGACTATATCTCTTCATTCTTTAATTTAATCAATTGGGATGAAGTAAGCAGAAGATATACTGCTGCTTTGTAGTTCTAAAAAAAATCATAAAAAAAGTCCTAATGAATGTTTTTCATTAGGACTTTTTTTATGAATGAGTATTTTTACGTTGTTTATTGTTGGTTTATTTGAATTTTTTTAGATATAATGTCCTAATTATAAGTAGTTTTACTTTTTTTTAATAGAAATTTTGTACTTTGTATTATTAAATCCTATTATTGTACGGCTAATCGCAATTTATAAATGTTAAATTCAATCATTATATCATCGGGAATAGAATCTACTGAATTTGAGGCTAATACCTACCGGTATGATGTTTCAAATGGGGTAAATTTTGATTTAATTCTTGGTGATTTAAAAAATCAGTTAGGGGATTCTGCTTCAGATTTTAGTTTATTTTTAACCCAATTGATTGAAGACAAGTTGACACGAGAGTATAAAATAAAAGGTGAGCAAGAAGTGGCTTTTAATGTTACGCCTATTTTAGACCCTTTGACCGGTAACGTGTCGGACTTGTATATTAATTGGCAAACAACACAAGTTAAGCAAGAGCTAGTTTCGCAGGAAAAATGGAAAGAAGGCGATGGTTTTAATTCCATGCTTATGCTTAACTTGAAGGGGGAAGTCATTAGCTATAAGTCTAATTTTAACATCACTTTTGAGCAATTGTTTAAAGACGATCTTTCAAGAGAGCAGTTTTTGGAATGGAGTCATGCCATTGCTAGTCAAAGTTTTACAGATGATTTGGTATTGCCCTATCACAATGACAATTATGCTTACATTGGTTTTTCACTCATCTATAAATCTGTTGAAGATAATGTTTTGTATGTGAGAGTTTTCAATAAGAAATACGATTTAAATGACGTTGATTTGGTCACTAATCAAAATTTCAGTAGAATTTTTGACAATATCCCGATGGATGTCATTATGTGGAATAATAATCAGGAATATATTTACATCAATAAAAACGCCATCAAAAGCGATGAAATTCGAAACTGGTTGATAGGAAAAACAGACTTAGATTATTGCATATACCGAAATAAGCCATTGGATATAGCCTACAACAGAAGAAATGCATTCAATGAAGCTTTGTTTACCAAGAAAAGACAAATCGTTGAAGAAAAATTCGAAGTCGAAGGGAGTTATAAAATTCATGTTAGAATTATTGATCCAATATTATCCAAAGAAAATGAAATTCTAAATATCATAGGATATGGAATTGATATATCGGCATTGCGTAATTCTCAGGATTCTATCAGTCACTTAAATTATACTTTGAACGAGGCTAGGGAAGGGGTTGCGTTATTGAATCCTAAAGGTGAATATTACTATTTAAACCATTCTCACATCTCAATGTTTGGTTTCGAAAGTCAAGATGAGTTGTTAGGGAAAACTTGGCATGTGTTGTATGAACAAGATGAAATAGACCGTTTGAATAATGAGATTTTTCCTGTTTTGGCAAAGGAGAAGATTTGGATAGGTGAAACTAGGGCTCTAAACAAACAAGGGGAATATGTTTATCAAGAGGTTACATTAACCATAGCCCCTAACAATGACATGGTTTGTTTTTGTAGGGATATTAACCAAAGAAAAAGAGAACAAATAGAGCTTGAAAAATTAGCAACTGTAGCAAAAAATACCTCAAACTTGGTATTAATATGTGACAAAAATTATAAAATAGAATTTGTTAATAAATCATTTGAAGACATTACAGGTTTTAAATTATTGGAATGTAAGGGCAAGGATTTTTATTTCAATTTTAATTTCAATGATGAAAATGATAAAATCATTGAAGAAGTAAGTGGTATTGACAAAAACAGCGATTCAAGTTTGAACTTCCAAGTGTTACAAAGTACTAAGTATTCTCAAACATTTTGGAGTGAAATTAGTGTAAATCCAATCGTTGGGTACGATGGAGAAATGTCACATTTAATCTTTGTGGAGCGAGATATTACGCCTCAAAAACAAGTTGAAAGCTCTATCAAAGAATCTTTGGCAAAGGAAAAAGAGTTGAGTGAAATGAAGTCTCAATTCGTGAATTTGGCATCACATGAAATAAGAACACCGTTGGCTAGTATTTCATCAAGTGCCGAAATGATAAAATTGTATTTTGAAAACAAAAATGTAGATTCTGCTAAGGTGCACAATCACTTGAATAAAATTTCGATTCAAATTACTCGTTTGTCAGAATTGCTTTCTAACCTTCTGTTTGTAGGAAAGATGGATGCGGCAAGTTTGGATTTGAATTTAAAATTAATAGATATTAAATCGTTTATTACAGAATTAGTCGACGATTATAATGTGAGTATTGATGAAAAAAAACAAAGGTATTTGGAGTACAGAGTGTTTTCAACTGTCACAGAGCCTGTGTTTTTAAACATAGACAAGGTGCTAATTACTCATGCCATTATCAATATCATCAATAATGCATTTAAGTATTCCGAAGGAAAGCAAAATCCGCTCTTAGTTTTAAAAATAAGTTCCTCAGAAGTAGAGGTATGTGTGACAGATTATGGAATTGGAATCCCTGTTAAAGAGCAGAAAAACTTATTTAAATCGTTTTGGAGAGCGAGTAATACAATTAATATTCCGGGTATAGGGTTGGGTTTGGTGTTTGTTAAAAAGATAATTGAAGTGTCTGGAGGCTATGTATCTATTGATAGTGAGGTTAATAAATACACAAACATCAAGGTTTGTTTGCCTGTAAAAGACATACAATAGTCATACTCAATACTATTATTTTAATAATTGATGTTTAAAAATTTGCATTAAATTAATTTAATGATTTACTTTGCAAAAAAAATAATATGCAAGCCAAATCTGTTCTACTAGTTGAAGACGAAAAAATTCTAAGAGAAAACATCGCTGAATTCTTGGAAGTGAAAGGTTATGAAGTCGTTCAATGCCAAAACGGAAACGAAGCATTGGGACAATTATTGGAACGTGATTTTGATATTATTGTTTCTGATATCGTTATGTCTGATTTAACTGGTACTCAGTTGCTAGAAAAAATCAGAACAATGAAAGTCAATAAAGAAGCACCATTTATCTTTATTTCTGCCAAAACAGACCCTAAAGATATTAGAGAGTCAATGAATATTGGGGCTGATGACTATTTGCCAAAACCATTTTTGTTCCACGACTTAGAGCGTTCTATACAAAAACGTTTGGAGCGTTTTGCAGAGGTTAAATCAACTTCTCAAAGTGAAGATGGTATGTATAACAAAGTTAATGAGCTTTCACCTGCAGAGGTTAATGCACTTTCATTGTTAAATACACTAACTAAAACCCAAAAAATAGTGTTCGAAAAGATATCCAAAGGCATTTCTTCAAATGAAATTGCTGAACAATTGGATATTTCGGTAAGAACCGTTTTGAATCACAGACACAATATCGCTAAAAAACTACAATTGCAAGGGACTTATTCAACCATGCGTTTAGGACTTAAGTTGAAGTCTAATACAATTTCTTAGTACTAAAATAAGAGTGTAATATAACAAGTTGCAAAACCTGTTGCATATCCTACATAAAGTTGAGATGGAGTATGAGCGTTAAGAGTTAAACGTGCCCATCCTGTTGCCCCACTTACCAATAACAAACTTACCAAAAATAAGGTGAAAACATTTAAATGGCTGTTCATCGTTAAGTAAAAATACAAGGCCACTAATCCACCACAACCGATGGCATGTGAACTAATGGTCCATTTGAAATTGACCAAAATATTAATTGCAATACAAAGGATTGTGCCAATTAAAAATTGAACGGGAAGTCCTGAAAAGTCATTCTTGTACAATTGGAAAGCGGTGTAAGACAGCAGTAGCATAATAACAGCATACGGAACCATTCGCTGTTTGGCATTTGACAAAATGTAATTTGAAATAAGGTTAAATCGTTTTAATAAATACATACTCAACAAAGGCATTAGCAATGTATTTACAGCAATGTAAATGGAAAGTGTGTAAAATTGTTCTTCGTAAAATTTACTGTAATAATAAGGGTGAAATTTCAGAATACTGAACAACCCCAAATTGAGTAATATTAATGGATGGGTAACAACGGAAACAAACTTAGCCGTATTTTTTAACATGGTTGGTTTATTTTAGTTGTAATTCAGGCACTTGTCTTGGGGTGTATTTAGCTGCCACTAAAGCAATTTCTTTGATATGTTCAGGTGTTGTGCCGCAGCAGCCACCTATCATATTAACCCAACCTTCTTTCATAAATTGTTCAACGACATTGGCCATTGCTTTGGGAGATTCATCATACTCGCCAAATTCATTAGGTAATCCTGCATTAGGATAAGCGGTTGTGTATATCCATGAAACTTTGCTTATTTCACTAATATGCGGCATCATGTCCTTGGCTCCCAATGCACAATTTAAGCCGATACTTAATAAATTGGCATGAGAAAGTGAATTCCAGAAAGCCTCAGGGGTTTGTCCACTTAATGTTCTACCACTGGCATCGGTTATAGTTCCCGAAACCATTACGGGGATATCCAATTGTCGTTCTTCTTTAATGGTGTTTATGGCAAATAAAGCAGCCTTAGCATTTAAAGTGTCAAAGATAGTTTCCACTAATAGTAAGTCAACCCCGCCATCTATTAAAGCATTGATTTGTTCACTGTATGCTTCGCACAGGTCGGAAAAAGTAACAGCCCTAAAGCCGGGTTGGTTTACATCAGGACTGAGTGAGGCCGTTCTATTGGTTGGTCCAATGGCACCTGCCACGAATCTTGGTTTATCAGGATTTTTTAAAGTGTATTCATTGGCGATTTTTTTAGCGATTTTAGCCGCTTCCAAATTGATTTCTCTCACTAAATCTTTCATGTTATAATCGGCCATAGAGATAGATTGAGCATTGAATGTATTGGTTTCAATGATGTCTGCTCCCGCCTCTAAAAATTGACCGTGTATTTCAGAAATAATTTGCGCTTGGGTTAAGACAAGCAAATCATTGTTGCCTTTTACCAATTTTTCAATGTCTTTGAATCGTTCACCACGGTACTGTTCTTCGCTCAAATTGTATTTTTGAATCATAGTACCCATAGCGCCATCAATAATCATGATGCGTTTACTTAGTATGTCTTTAATCGTTGTTTCTGTGCTCATTGTATTTATTTGTTTGTAAAAACCCCTCTTTCTGTGAATCAAATTGACAAAAAGAGGGGTTTTAGAAAAAGTATTTAACTCAATTGAATGAGTTAGTGTATTATAAGTGAATACATTCGTTGTAGGCTTGCGCTACAGCTTCCATAATAGCTTCACTCATTGTAGGGTGAGGATGGATAGATTTAATGATTTCATGTCCTGTGGTTTCTAGGTTACGAGCAACAACTGCTTCAGCAATCATATCAGTTACGCCTTCACCCACCATGTGACAACCCAACCATTCGCCATATTTAGCGTCAAAAATAACTTTAACAAAACCGTCTTTGTGTCCGCTAGCACTTGCTTTGCCACTTGCAGAGAATGGGAATTTACCTACTTTAATATCGTAACCTTTCTCTTTGGCTTGTGCTTCGGTATAACCTACAGATGCCACCTCAGGGTGGGTGTAAGTACAACCAGGAATATTATTATAGTTGATAGGGTGTGGATGTAAACCAGCAATAGCTTCAACACAAGTGATGCCTTCAGCACTTGCTACGTGTGCTAAAGCAGGACCGTGAACGATATCACCAATTGCATAAACACCAGCAACATTGGTTTTGTAGAAATCATCAACCAATACTTTGCCTTTGTCTGTTTTAACTCCTGCCGCTTCTAATCCCAAGTTTTCCAAATTCGTTACAACACCTGCTGCACTTAATACGATGTCACACTCAATTGTTTTCATGCCTTCAGGAGTTTTGATGCTTACTTTACAACCTTTTCCTGCAGTGTCCACAGCTTCAACAGAACTGTTAACTAAAATATCAACACCATTCTTTTTGTATGTTTTTTCCATCGCTTTACTTACCTCTTCGTCTTCAACAGGTAATATACGTGGCATAAATTCAACTACAGTTACTTTGGTACCCATAGTATTATAGAAATAAGCGAACTCCATTCCTATAGCGCCTGAACCTATAACGACCATTGTTTTAGGTTGTTCAGGTAATACCATTGCTTCTCTGTATCCAATTACTTTTTTTCCATCTTGTTTGATGTTTGGTAATTCTCTACTTCTAGCACCCGTTGCTAAAATGATATGGTCAGCTTCGTGAATTTCTTTTTTACCGTCTAAATCAACTTCTACTTTTTTGCTTCCAGCCAATTTGCCGTAACCTTTGATGACAGTGATTTTGTTTTTTTTCATTAAAAACTCAATGCCTTTGCTCATGTTGTTAGCAACGCCACGGCTTCTTTTTACCACAGCTTCGAAATCATGGTTGAATTCTTTAACGGTGATGCCATAATCAGCACTGTGTTTTAAATACTCATATACTTGAGCTGATTTTAATAATGCTTTAGTAGGAATACAACCCCAATTTAAGCAAACGCCTCCTAATTCAGCTTTTTCAACTACAGCAACTGTTTTGCCTAATTGTGATGCGCGAATGGCAGCTACATAACCGCCTGGCCCGCTTCCTATAACAATGATGTCAAATTTCATGATGTTAAAAATTTATTTGGTGCGAAAATACATCAAACCCTTGGTTTTTTAAAATCCAATTTTTGATTTAAATTTTTGGGTTATTTGATTGGTGCAAATTCTGTATTTAAATTAAGAAAACAATTACAATTCCTGTCTATTTGAACGCTTTTGAAATGCAAATTTTTAAATGAGGAATGTTAAACATATAAAATCAGAGCAAGATTTTTAAGAAGTATTGAAAAGACTTGATGGATTTTTTGATGCATAAAAAATACAACAGAAAGTTATGAATTAGATTTTAAGCCTTTTGATAGTGTAATATGAAATTAATCTTTTCCCATTTTGTTTGCCAAAGATTCTATAAAAGTTATAAAGTTGAGAATAGATAAAATTGGCTTTACTCAGAATGATTCAGATGAAATCAAAGGCTGAAAAAATGACCACAATGATTAATGAAAAGAAAACTCGCTATAGAAATGATAAGGCAAATACTTAATAGGTTTAAAATTCGAACAGAGGTTTTGTTGCGAAATCATGAGTAGGAGGTGGCTTTAAACATAAATTTTGAATATTATTTTTGTAGCTTTGTTGAAAATTAATCAGAAAATTTGAAAGCCCTTTTGTCAATAGCATTATTTGTAATTAGTACTTCATGCATTTATGCATGCAGTTGTTCGCAACAAATAGATTTTTCTTTGGACGAATATTACTACAATGATGAAGTTTTTTTAGGAAAGTGCATTAGTGCAGAAAAAGACACAGTTTTTAATCAATTAACAAATTACATCTTTGAGGTTTTGGAATTATATAAAGGGGGAAACAAAACGCAACTTAAAATTCAATCTGCCAATTATGGAGGAATGTGCGGCATGACATTCATTCCAGGAAATAGGTATTTGATATTTGCCAAAAATGGAAAGACAGGTATGTGTTCGGGTAATTTTGCGTTTGATTCCGATAGCTTGAATTTTTGGTATAGTGAAGGAAAGTTTTTTTTAACTTTAAAAGATACTATGGTTGCTTTTAGTGGGTATGAGATGATGCAAATAATTCAAAAAATAAATAAAATGAAAATGGAAGTGCTCAGAAGGATAGCCAGCACAACCCACGGAGTTGTCAATTCTTATTTTATCAATGGAGATTTAAATTCATTTATTACTATTCAAGATGGGAAACTAAATGGTGGAGCTGAATTCTATCATCAAAATAGGAAATTAATGTTCAAAGGCTACATAGTAAATGGGAAAAAAAATGGTTTTTGTGAGGAGTATAAATTTTTATCTAAAAAAGATAATTCAGGTGATGTTTATGTTAAGGAATGGGGTGAATATCAAAACGATACTCGTGTGGGTGTTTGGCGTTATAAAGTTTTAGAAGGCAAATACCAAGAAACGAATGAAAGTATTGGTAAACCTAATAAAGGTGATGAAGGAGAAATTGAATATTGAATTAAAAAACTATGACATGATTAAATACCTTCTTTTTTCATATTGTCTTTTAAATTCATTTCAATCTGCTTTTTCTCAAAGCATTTTCAAAGTTAATAAAAATAACATAGTATATTTTGGGGTGGATAATCAAGTTAATATTATTTCAAAATACAATCCTGATCAATTAATTGTTTTAGCCAATCAAGATACATTGACTTACATCAACCAATCTTTCTATTATAAAATATTAGATTGTAAATTGAAGCATGTAGTTATTAAAATCGGTGTTAAAAGAAAAATGAAAAAAATAAAATGGTTAGACAGTGCTTCTTATAATATTGAATACGTTCCTTATCCACCCATTGCTCGATGTTCTGTTGCCCCAAATGATACTATTGTTCACGCACACCTTAATTTTGGATTGTCTATCTTTTTAGATTGTGGTGAAAGCCGAATTCCTTGTTCTCAATTGTGTCCATATGCTAAAATTTATGCTTTCGACTTAAAAATATTAAGAAATGATTCTTTGTTGTATCAAGAAGCACATTTTGATAAAAATGGCTTATATTATATAGAAGATTATTTCGTCGATGAAAATAATGATACCAGTAGGAGGCTTGCAGAAAATACTAGGTCAATTTCTTGGAAAGCATTACATTTTTTAATTCAAAATTCTAAAAAAGGAGATGTGGTTTTGTTTGAAAATGTAAAAGCAGTTTTATGTAAAAAGGACGAGGTTGATGTGAATGGTGTTAGGTTAATTATTGATTAATTACTTTTTTAAATATTAATTACCTAACCCAACCCTTCAATTAAAAACTTCTTTAATTGAATGTGTTTGATGTCCTCAAAACTATTGGTTGCCATTTTATCTAAAATTATAACCCATTTAGGAAAATTATCTTTTATCTTTTGAAGAGTCCCGTATTCTCTTAACATTGTACTTTCATTTTGTATGGTTAATTCAGCATTCAACTTTAGCATTTTTATTCAATATATCATACAAAAACCATAAATAGTAGAAAAGTATGTGATGTGTTGTATGAAATTATATAGTCATGTTTTATTTTTGTAAAACAACATCATTATTTATTGCTTCAAACGTTAAACTGTCATTTAAAACAAATGTTTTACTTGTTTCCAAAAAACAACTACAATTAGAGGAGCCACTTCTATGACCATCAATTTTAAATTCGTTTAAAATATAATTTAATCCAATTTGTGGAATTGAAATATTGACTTTTAGTGGCGGATTATTCAATTGTAGCCACAAAACTGTATCTTGATTTCTAATTGAGTATCTAAAAAACTCATAAGTTGTATCATTATAAGGTTCAATAACTTGTATGGTATACAATTCAGGTTGTCCTTTATTGTTTTTTTTATACAAAATCTCATTAATTGAAATACTGGAATCAAAGCTTTTAGCATCAATATCAATGTTGTAGAAATCATCTAATTCATCGTCACATTCGCAAGAGAAACAACTATTCAAGCAAAGCAAGATGGAAATATAAAAAATAAGATTAATGATGTGTTTCATAATGGCAAATATGAATTATTTTTTTGGTATTTGTGTTGTATAAATGTTGACATTAAGAACGCATCATTAAAAGGCATCATGTTATTACTATATAGTAAGATTGCTTTTTTTAATTCAAATCCATACTAAAAAGACTTTTTTCTTAATTCAAATCAATTCTTAAATTTGTGCCATGCATTTATATACGATTGATACAGGCTTTTTTAAATTAGACGGAGGTGCCATGTTTGGGGTGGTGCCTAAAAGCATTTGGCAAAAATTAAATCCTGCTGATGAAAATAATATGTGCAATTGGGCAATGCGTTGCCTGTTGATAGAAGATGGCAACCGTTTGATCCTTATTGACAATGGTATTGGAAATAAACAATCTGATAAATTCTTTGGGTTTTATTATTTAAATGGTAATGCCACCCTGGATTTGTCTTTGGCTAAACTTGGATTTCATCGCGATGATATTACCGATGTGGTACTTTCTCATTTGCATTTCGACCATTGTGGCGGAAGCGTAATTTGGAACAGTGATAGAACCAAATATCAAACGGCTTTTAAAAATGCTAAATATTGGAGTAACGAAGAACATTGGCAACATGCTTTGGACAGTAATCCACGTGAAAAAGCAAGTTTCTTAACCGAAAATATTATACCTATTCAAGAAAGTGGACAATTGTTTTTTGTTGAAAATGGGAATGAAGTGGCCGATTTTATGACATTGCCCAAAGTGTATGGTCACACCGAAGCCATGATGCTGCCACATATCAATTACAAAGGTCAAACCATTGTGTTTTGTGCTGATTTAATTCCTTCTTTGGGTCACTTACCTGTCAATTATGTAATGGCTTATGACATTAAACCATTAGAAAGTATGCGCGACAGACAATCCTTTTTGGAGCAAGCTATAAAAAATGATTTTATTTTGTTTTTTGAACACGACCCTATCAACGAATGTTGCACCGTCACCAAAAATGAGAGAGGGCAATTTGTGCCTGATAAAATTTTTAAGTTAGCCGATTTGTAAATTCTTCTTAACACTTACTTCGTTTGCTTTTAATGGATTCTATCTCCGCGAAGTTCCATAGATTTCATTATGTCTGCTTCGGCTACTAAATATTCATTCCAACGGTTCATGACATAATCGGCAGGTAATATACTTTTGGCCAAGTTCAGAAAAGTGTGGTAATGCCCCGCTTCACTTTCCATAAACTCTCTGTAAAAAACCTTAAGATCTTCGTCTTGAATATGCAAACTTAGCAATCTAAAACGCTCGCAACTTCGGGCTTCTATCATGGCACTGATGAGTAGTTTTTCCACTGCAACTTGGTCGGGTTTTAATCCGCGTTTTTCTATCGCAAATAATTTATTTACATAGTCGTCTTTGCGAGGCATTTCGAATGGTAAATCTCTTTTTTTGAGTTCTTTAAGGACTCTTCGGAAATGTCCCCACTCTTCAGCTACAATGGGAGTAACCTCTTCAACTATTTGAGGGTAATGGGCGTATTTTACAATCAATGAAATACCAGTTGTGGCCGCTTTTTGTTCGCACCAAGCGTGGTCACTTAAAATAAATCCAATATTCATTTCGGCGATATTAACCCATCTAGGGTCGGTAGCCATAATAAGTCCTAACTTGGTTTTTTGATGTTCTTGCATTTTTTAAATGGAGTGGTATTGGAAATTCAAATCTTTAAAAATTAATCACAATAATAACTGTTTATCGATTTTTTTAATCAATTTCATGATAATTGAGGTCTTTGCTAAAGGTCTCTTTCATTAGGTACAATGAGGCAAGTGCTATAAGCATACAAACACTTCCTACAATGATTGCTGCGTTTTGAGCACCCATACTGTCGCTTAATATTTTGAATGAAACAGTAATGGGAACAACGCTAAACCTAACAAAATTAGGGACTGTATTAGTCACCGTACTTCTGATATTTGTGCCAAAATTCTCGGAGGCCACTTGAACAAACAATGCCCAATATCCTGTGCCAATTCCTAGTAATAAACAACTTATTTTGAACTGATTGAAACTTTGAACAGGCGTGTTTAAATAGTAAAGTATGAGCACAACAGATAAAGACAGATAAATGTAAATAACCTTTTTTCTGCTTTTTAAGAGTTGACTTAATAGGCCACTTAGCACATCTCCTGCGCTTAATCCTATGTATGTAAACATAACTGCGGCTCCCAGCATTTCCTTTGTGTTTACACCCTCTATGGTTACAAATCTGGGCGATAAATTAATTAAGACGCCAATCATAAACCAAATTGGAACACCTATGGCGATAGATTTGAGGTACAAAAAAGCGCGTTCTTTGGTTTTGAATAGCATAAAGAAATTGCCTCTCGAAATAGATTTATCGGATTTCAATTGACTGTACATGCCCGATTCAAAAGCGCCTGCTCTTAGTAGTAACAATGCCAAACCGAGTCCACCGCCCAAAAAATAAGCCGTTTGCCATTCAACTATTTTGCCAACAAATGCAGCAAATACAGCTCCCAATGCCCCAAACGAAACGATAATCATGGTGCCAATTCCTCTTTTTTCTTTGGTCATGGTTTCGCTAACCAATGTAATGCCGGCCCCTAATTCACCAGCCAAACCTATCCCTGCTATAAATCTACAAAGTGTATATTGTTCAATATTAGTCACCAATCCATTCGCTATATTGGCCAAAGAGTACATTAATATTGACCCAAATAATACAGAAATTCTGCCTTTTTTATCTCCTAAGATTCCCCATAATAAACCGCCCAATAGCATGCCGAACATTTGCCAATTGAATAAGGAAATCTCGTATGCTTTGTATGAGTCGCCACTGATGCCTATGGCAGCCAAACTGGTTTCTTTGACTACATTGAATAAAATAAGGTCATAAATGTCAACAAAGTAACCAAGCGCCGCAATAATGACAATTAAGTAGGTTTTATTATTGCTTTTCATTGTTTAAAAACTAGTGCTCAATGTTAGTCTAGCGCCACTGAAAGCTGGTTCCACACGACAAATCCCTCCGGTGCAATTAACCCCTTCCACTTGTTTGATGTAGGCCAAAGTAACTACTGTAGGACCATCGGTATAGCCCACAAAACCGCTGTAATAGTGAATGATTTCTGAAGGGATGATACTTGAAGGTGAACGGTATGGAACGGTATTTACCATGTCTCCAATACTGAAACTCCAATGTGGTGCATGGTTTATTTCGATTATCGCATTGGCAAAACTACCTAAATCTTGTTTGGTGTCTAAATATTGTGCTTCAATACGCAATGATGTTTTAGGAGAAATTTTGTAAGTGTATTCTACAAAAGGGGTAATGGTTTGAACATCTTTGTATGAGGTGTCTTTTTGTTCGTAACGTTGTTGGTCGTAATAAATGGATTGTACTCCAAATTTTACTTTGGATTTTTTGTTTATTTTGTGTTGTACTTCTGCATAGCGTTCACTAAATAAATGCTTTGGATTCCCATTGATGTCACCATTTGTTTTCAAACTATTTACACGAGAGTAGTTGAATGAAAATGTAGTCCCTCGTTTGGGTGTAAATACCAAATCTGCTTGGTAAGCTTCCTCACCCAAAAACTGTGTAACGGCATTGTATCTAGCCAGCAAACGGTAGGTGTTTTGTTTGGTAATAGATGGTAAATAGGCAATTAATCCATTGTTAAGGGTTTCGAACGGAGAGGTTCTAAATGAGAAATTTTCAATTCTTTTGTATTGAAGATTGGCGCCAAATGAGATTCTTTTTTTGGAACCTAAACCAGCTTTAGAATAACTTAAAGTATTGTAGATGATATTGCCATCTCGGTTCAAAAGTAAACTAGCATCTTGGTTGAAAATAGCTTCTTTGGTTTTGAATAGATATTCGGAATAAAACTTAAAATCTTTGTAGCCAATATCAGCATAACCATTGAAAGCATACGTATTGTATTTAGGGATGAATCGGGTTTCCAATGATTGTGAATTGATAAATGTAGCGACATTGTTCATTGAGTTTTGGTCGAGCGTTCTGTTAACAATCGATGAACCTAAGTTTAAACGAACATTTTTGATTTTTGTATTGTACTCAGCATTAAATCCTTTGATAGCCTCGGGTGCCACACCAAAACGATCACCTGAAAAAATGTTTCCTTTTTGTTGACCGGCAAACCCTTTTAATGAGAGGTTTTTGTAGTTGTATTTAACCCTTAATCCTTGAACGGCGTAATCAATCCCAATTAAGCGGTCTTCGTAGGCGCGGAAAATCATGCCTGTGCCAAATTGGTCGTAAAAATGCCCTACTGTAATGTTTAAGTTTTTTATTGATTTGGAAGCTTGCCAAAAACCAACACCTTGTTTGTTGTAAACACTAATTGGGTTTAGCAATGGTGAGTTATTAAACATGTCATACCTTAAAGAAAAGCTATAACCTTTCAAATCGTAGTTAAGGAAAAGCCAAGCATCTGCGCTCGACTTGTATTTATTGTAAACTTCTGTGGTTGCTCCAATTTTTTCATCACGGTCATAAGCTTGAACATTGCTCATGAAGTTGCCAGAAAACTTGCCTTTTTCATCATTTTGTGCAAAAGTGGAGGAAAAACAGACTATTAAACCAAAAACAAATAGATATCTCATTGAAGGTTCGAAAATAAGACAAATTCAATTATTACGAAAATTTGTTTAATAATTGCTATCAATAGTTGATATATTTGCATTGAAATGAAAAAGCTATCATTGTTTCTTATGTTGGGATTTGGTGTATTGTGTGCTCAAGAAAATAAAGCAAAATGGGGATTGTTGGTGTCGCCTGAATTAAAGTATAGACTTTTAGGTTCTGTTCCCTCTCAAGGTTTCAGATCTAATGAAAAAATAGGATTAGGATATTCTTTTGGATTAGTTAGTGTAAAAAATATTTTACCGAAAACTGAGTTTGAATATGGCGTTCTTTTTGTAAACAAAGGGTACAGATTTCAATTTGATGCAGTGTTTGGAGACCAAATTGACCCTATTAATGGAATTGTAAATACTCAAAAGGTAACAATTAAATCCAATTACAACTACTTAACAATGCCTGTCAAATTGAATTTTTATGTTGACGATGATTATTTTATTTCATTTGGTCTTCAGCCTGAAGTTTTATTGAGTGACAATAGAAAAACAGTTTTCCCTGATTCAAAAAGTAAATCAAAAATTGGAAACATTAAGCCTGTAAATACTTCTTTTTTGTTAAGTGCAGGTAAAGTATTTCATTTAAATAAAATTTCATTTAGAATTGAGCCAACACTACAATTAGGCTTAATAAACATTCACAAAAGGAGAATATTAGTTGGTAAAGAAAGGGAGTATTTATTCAATGTTGGATTGGGAACCAAATGGTTTTTGAATTAGAGATGGTTTAGTTACGTTAAGCAGTTTTTAACTTAGCTTATAAAATTACTTATTAATTTTTAGAATCTACAGTCTGCAATCACTAAATCAAAAATTTAATTCTTCAGGGGTTTCAAAAAGTCCAAAATCCAAAATCGGTAAATCAAAAATTTAATTCTTTAGGGTTTTTAAAAAATCAAAAATCCAAAATCACAAATCCAAAATTTAAATTGTCCACATTGCTTTTATATCGTTTCGAAATAAAGTAATTTTGCCAAATTTTAATCATCTAATATGCCAAAAGACAATTCCATAAAGTCAGTTTTAATCATCGGTAGCGGTCCCATCATCATCGGTCAAGCATGTGAGTTTGACTATTCGGGGAGTCAGGCTGCACGTTCGCTCAGAGAAGAGGGAATAGAGGTGTCGCTTATCAATAGCAATCCGGCAACGATTATGACTGACAAAGTAACTGCAGACCATGTTTATTTGTGGCCGTTAACTTGTCAAAGTATTGAAAAAATACTACAAGAGCGTCAAATAGATGCTGTGTTGCCAACTATGGGTGGTCAAACGGCTTTGAACTTGTGTATTGAAGCAGAAGATTTAGGGATTTGGGAAAAATACAATGTTAGAATAATAGGTGTTGACACTGCTGCTATTCAAAAAACAGAGAATAGAGAATTGTTCAGACGATTAATGATAGACATTGGTGTGGGTGTAGCCACTTCGGAAACAGCGAATTCATACCTTGAAGGTAAAGAAATTGCACAACGAATTGGTTATCCTTTGGTTATTCGTCCTTCTTTTACATTAGGTGGTACCGGAGGTGGTTTTGTTAATAACAAAAGTGAATTAGATGAAAAGTTAAGAATAGGATTAGAAGCTTCTCCAACTCACGAAGTTCTTGTTGAACAAGCTGTTTTAGGTTGGAAAGAATATGAATTGGAGTTGTTGAGAGACAATAAAAATGACATTGCCGTTATCTGTACCATTGAAAATTTAGATCCAATGGGAATTCACACAGGTGATAGTATAACTATTGCGCCTGCTATGACTTTGAGTGATACTTGTTACCAAACCATGCGTAACATGGCATTTAAAATGATGCGCAGTATTGGTAATTTTGCGGGTGGTTGTAACGTACAATTTGCGGTTAACCCAGAGAATGAAGATATTATCGCAATTGAGATTAATCCAAGGGTGTCTCGTTCATCAGCCCTAGCTAGTAAAGCTACTGGTTACCCGATTGCAAAAATTGCTGCTAAATTGGCCATAGGTTACAACTTGGATGAGTTGAAAAATCCAGTAACTAAAACAACCTCTGCCTTTTTCGAGCCAGCTATCGACTATGTAATTATCAAAATACCAAGATGGAATTTTGACAAATTTAAAGGTGCTGACAAATCTTTAGGTCTGCAAATGAAATCAGTAGGTGAGGTGATGGCAATAGGAAGAAGTTTCCAAGAAGCCTTACAAAAAGCTTGTCAATCTTTAGAGATTAGAAAGCATGGATTGGGTGCTGATGGAACTGGTTCTAGAAATTTAGAAGAAATTGTTCACAGCTTGGAGTTCCCTAGTTGGGACCGTTTATTCCATTTGAAAGATGCTTTAGAAATGGGAGTGCCTATTTCTTCGGTTCAAAAATTAACGAGAATAGACCGTTGGTATTTGGAGCAAATTGCTGATTTGGTGAAAACGGAAAAAGAAATCAGAAAGTTTACTTTAGACACTTTGCCTGAATCATTAATCAGAACTGCCAAACAAAAAGGATATAGTGATTATCAAATTGCTTTTTTACTTAAAAATTGCAATGAAGATGATGTTTACGAAAAACGTAAAGCAATGGGTATTCGCAGAACTTACAAGATGGTTGATACTTGTGCGGCAGAATTCCCTTCACCAACCAATTATTTTTACTCTTGTTTCGAGACTGAGAACGAAAGCATTAGGTCAGACAAGCGCAAAATAGTCGTTTTGGGAAGTGGTCCAAACAGAATTGGTCAAGGAATAGAGTTTGACTACAGCTGTGTTCACGGCTTATTGGCTGCCAAAGAAACAGGTTTCGAAGCGATAATGGTCAATTGTAATCCAGAAACAGTTTCTACCGATTTTGACATGGCTAACAAATTGTATTTTGAACCAGTGTATTGGGAACATTTGTGGGAGATTATCGAACACGAACAGCCTGAAGGGGTTATTGTGCAACTAGGAGGACAAACGGCACTAAAACTAGCAGAAAAGTTACACGAAAGAGGAATAAAAATCATTGGCACTTCTTTCCCTGACATGGACATGAGTGAAGACCGTGGTTTGTTCAGTGATTTGCTCAAAGAATTAAATATCCCTTACCCTAAATACGGTGTTTCTGAAACCGCAGATGAGGCTGTAAAAATAGCACAAGAGGTTGGTTATCCTGTTTTGGTTCGTCCAAGTTATGTATTGGGTGGGCAGGGTATGAAAATTGTGATAAATGACGAAGAGTTAGAGGCTGCTGTAATTGGATTGTTAGGCGATTTACCAGGCAATAGAGTATTGATTGACCATTTCCTTGACAGAGCTGAGGAAGCGGAATGTGATGTAATTTGCGATGGTGAAGATTATCACGTTATAGGCATGATGGAACACATAGAACCAGCAGGGATTCACAGTGGTGACAGTAGTGCTGTATTACCTCCGTTTAGTTTGAGCGAAAATGTAAAACAAAAAATGGAAGAGTATAGTAAAAAACTGGCTTTTTCAATGAATATCAGAGGATTATTAAACATCCAATTTGCGATTAAAAATGAAGAGGTTTATGTGATTGAGGCTAATCCAAGAGCGAGTAGAACGGTGCCATTTATTTGCAAAGCATACGATGTTCCTTACATCAACATTGCAACTAAAATAATGTTGGGAACTCATAAATTAAAGGATTTCAACATTCAACCAAAACAAGAAGGGTATGCGATTAAATTACCTGTGTTCTCATTTAATAAATTCCCTAACGTAAACAGAGAATTAGGTCCTGAAATGAAGAGTACGGGAGAAGCAATTTTGTTCGTAAAAGACACTAAAGATCCTGAATTTAGAGAAATCTACAGCAAGAAAAGCATGTATTTGAGTAGGTAATAGGGGATGTTTATTTGTTTAGTTGTTTAGGCGTTTAAATGGTTGAAAGGGTTTAATTGTCACCCAGAGAGCTTGTACTGAGCTTGTCGAAGTGCTCTCGAAGGGTGTTTATTTGTTTATATTCCGTTAGTCATTCTGGAAAATTTTGTCCTCAAAATTTATTCAGAATCTATCCTTTAGAGACGCCATGCTTGGCGTCTACCAATAAATTCATTTAAGAAGAATGACTAATTGAATTGATAAAATTGATTTATCAGGTTTGTTTTAAAAAGAATTCACCAGATATGGTACTATAAAGTTGGTGAAAAGCAATTTAAAAGTTGCAACTTTGCTAAATTAACAAATTTCAAAAGTTTGATAGTTTTATAGTTGATAGAGAATTGTTTGAAAATGATTTATTTTTTGTCCCAACTATTTAACTGATATTTTCGTATATGTTATAAAATCAATTATAAAATGAAAAAAATAATACCCATTTTAGCTTTGTTTAGTTTATTTATTATAAAGTTAAATGCCCAAACAAATGTGCCTGCCATTATTACAACTAATCAAACTTGGACTGCAAGTGGGAGTCCTTATATTTTAAATCAAAATACTTACATTGATACTGGCGCTATAGTTAGACTTATGCCGGGGGTTGTTGTTAAGTCGAACAAAAGAAAAATTACAGTACAAGGGAGTTTTCAATGTTTGGGGAATTCAGATTCTTTAATAAATATTGATTCTACAACCATTGAGTTTGGAAATCAAAGTAAAGATTATAATATTTCAAATGGAAGTGGGGCTTATTTCAACTTCACTCAATTTAATTATATCAATCCAAGTTCTATTCCCTATTGTATTATTACAAACAGTACCAGTTTGAGAGTTGAAAATTCAATTTTTCACTTAGGATACTATGGTATTTATGTAAATGGAGTGTTGGATAGTATAACAACCGAAGTTTATAATTCCAAATTTGTAGGTTATGCAGCCTTCAATGCAGGTTATCCAATTTATGGAAGCACAAACAGAGGAAAGTATACGATATTAAATAATCAATTTTTAAACCTGTATTCTATTTTCATGACAGGAAATGTTACTTTTAATGAAAATTATTGCGATGATTTAAGTTTAATTTCAATTACACAAACGTTTGGAAATCTACAGATTAATTGTAATAAGTTTTTGAATATGGGTAGAAATATAGAGTTGGTAGCCAATCATTCATCTAGTTCTCAAGAAATACATTTTAAGTCGAATTATTTAGACAAGATATGTGTTGATAATGGTTTTTCTAATTATTACATGGTAACTATCAATAGAGTTTTTCCACTGAATTCAACGGTTTTTATTAATAACAATAACTTTTTAACTCACAGTGGTAATGGTTATAGTAAGTTAAGGGTTTCGGGTAAAGTGGGAGGCCCAGCAGCTGTTGATTCAATAGATGTAAGTGCAAATTATTGGAACACGTCTGATTCAGCCATTTCAGAAACTTTTGTTTATGATTATTCGGATGATTTTAATTTCCCTAAACTAATGTTAAATGCCATTAAAAAGTCAAAAGTGATTAATTGCTCAAATCCACCTCAATGCGCTAAGCCAAGGTTTGTGTTTAATGTAAAGGAGGGTGAAGTTACATTTATAGATAGTACTAAAAGTAATGGCTATTATCGCTTAAAATGGGTTTTTGGGGATGGAAACGAAGATGTTACAAATTCTAAAAATATAAAACATCGTTATTCGAAAAGTGGAATTTATAATGTTTGCTTAATTATTTCTGATACTTTTGACAATGTTTGTGATTCGGTTTGTCAAAGTATAAATTTAGATTTCTCTTCTTGTAAAGCCTCTTTCTATTTTGGAATTGATACCAATAATTTAAAGAAACTGTATGTTATCAACAACAGTTTAGGACTTAAAAATTCAACTCAATATTCATGGATTTATGGGAATTTAAATAGCACATACAATACTAGTAGTTTGAAAAATCCCCAAATGACTTATTCTGATAAAGGGGCCTATCGAATTTGTTTGACAATACAAGACTCAAGTTCTAATTGTCTAAGTAATGAAATGTGTGACACCATAGAGATAAAAGAAGATGAAACACAAATTGTATTTATTGATGATTTTTTAAACATAAAACAATCAAGGGCTATTGATGATTTTAATGCTCAAATTTATCCTAATCCCAACAATGGAAGTTTTAATTTGAAAATACAATCCAATCAATATCAGTTGTTTAAAATTGAAGTAATGAATATGTACGGTCAGCATAAGTTGTTAATGAATCAAACGGTTGACAATGGTAGTTTGGAAATCCCCTTAGCTATTAATGAATTAAGCAATGGAATTTATTTCATAAAAGTAAGTTCTGAAGGGTTTTCAAAAACGATTAAACTTCAAATATTGAAATAAAAAATAGTCAATTTTAGAAAGAGATTTAATGGTTTTGTTAAATCTCTTTCTGTTGTTATGGAAGAAAGAGAAATTATACAGGGCTGTATCCAACAGGACAGAAAATGTCAGAGTGCTCTGTATAAACTTTATTTTCCCATGATGAGTAGTATTGCTATGCGTTACACACTTGATAAGGATGAAGCGTTACTAAACATTAATTATGGTTTTTTTAAAGTCCTTCAAAATCTAAAATCTTATAAATCAGAGTACACCCTTGCCACTTGGATCAGAAATATTTTAATCAGACATATTATTGATGAATTAAGAAAATCCAAGAAATTTAGATTCGAAAATGTAACTTTAGAAAATGAATTTATTGAAACTACTTTCAATTATAATGAAGGTGAACAAAAATTAAATGCGGACTATTTAATTGAATTACTCTCACAATTGCCGGAATCAACCAGAACTGTGTTTGTGTTACATGCTGTTGATGGATTTAAACATAAAGAAATTGCTGATATGCTAAGTATTTCAGAAGGGACAAGTAAGTGGCATGTGAATGATGCTCGAAAAAAATTGACCATATTACTCAAAGAAATTGAACAAAGGGGAACTCAAAAATCTAATTTAAAATTTACATTACCATGAAAATAATTGACAAGTTGTTTGAAAATGTATTGAAGAAGCAAGAGATTGTTTATGATGAAAAATATTGGCATGAAATGCAAATGCTTTTGGAAAAAAAAGACAAAAGAGTGCTTTATTTCCAAAGGGCTAAATATGTTTTTTTGATTCTCCTATTGGTTATTCCTTGTGTTTTTGTTTTTAATAGAGTTAATACTAAGGGAAATGCAAATTTATCAATTGATAATAATCAAAATATAGTATCGGATAAGCAGGTTGTTATTGGTAACAATTCAATTACTACTTCTGATTTAAAAAACGAAGTTATTTCAGGGGAAATAAAGCAAAATAACAACGTTAAAAGGTTTTCGAGTTATGTTCAACCCAAATGGAAAAAGCGCTTACCTGAAAATTCAATTCAAGGCAAACTAAACTTAAGTAAAAGGATTTCTAATGATTCATTAAGTCAAAATTCACCCATAAGTGCCGTTTTTATGGAAAATCAACAATATTTTGAGTTTGATGAAATGGGAAATTGGGGCTTGGAAAAATATGGTTTTGTTAGGTTTAAAATTAAGAATAATGCTGAGGATTTTAATGAGAGAGTGAATCAAATTTTAGTTAAGAAAAAAAACAGGTGGATAGCCTATTTATCACCCCTGTTAGCGATTAATCAAAGTGAGTTGTCTCAAAAACAATTCAATAGCTTGCCATTAAACAAAAAAAATGAACAACATCTTAAAACGCTTTCCTTTCAATTGAATTTAACTTTTAAGAGAAAAAATATTGTATTTGGAACCGGATTGGGATTGCAATCTCAACAAATTTTGACCAATTATGTATCGGAATCAAATGTTTTGCAATTTGATACTACATTAAGACTTATTAATCCAAGTTTTAGTAAGACACCAAAAGGAACAAATATTGCTTTGTTATTTGAAGATATTGACACCTCTGTTTTGAGAAAACAGCAAGTGATGTTTGTTGACAATAAAGCGGTTTTTAATTATGTTCATGTGCCTGTATTTGCTCGCTATGAATTTAGTTTTAATAAGTTGGCATTTTTCATTCAAACGGGAATGAGTGCTGATTTTTTGTATAGAGTGCAAGGGAAATATTTAAGTAAATCAAATCAGGAATTTGAAGAGTTGGATTTAAATCAATCAAAGGATTATAAAAAACAAATTTTATCAAGTCAGGTTGCTTTTGGTCTAAAGTGCAATATAAGTAGAAAGGTTAACATAGTTTCTATGTATTCTTTTCAGCAAACTTTAACATCGATGGTCAAAAGCTATCATCAAAGCATTAACCAAAGAAGTTTTAAAATTGGTTTGGAGGTCGGTTTGTTTTAAAAAGTTTCTTTTTTATTTGTTTATGATAGTTTAGGGCAAGTGATTTTTTAATGTAAAATATTAGTTTTTAAATAATTATATTTTGAATTAATTAAAATTTTACATATTCTTGTTGTAATAAAATTAATATGATTATGCAAAAAATTAAATTTACCTTTATTTTATTTGGGTCTTTCTTGTTTTTATTCTCATGCAAGAAAAAAGACTTAGGAATTAATTCCAACCAAAAAGTTTTCAGTGTTCCAATATTTAGACAAAGTTTAATCAATCAACTCAATGGAAGTGTTGGTTTTTCTATCGTTATTAATCAAAACGGGAAGTTAGTTGATACTTTTTCTTCGGGTATGAGTTTTGTAAATGCGAGTGGTGGAGGATTTACGCCTGTTTCTATTTATCATGACATAAACATAGCAAGTGTCTCTAAGCCATTGACAGCTATGGCTGCTATAAAATTATTAGAAGAAAAAAATATTTTGTTAGATTTCCCAATTGGTCCTTGGTTGCCCAATCGATGGTCGAAAAGCAGCGATATTAGTCAAGTGACATTTAGGCAATTATTGACTCATACTTCTGGTATTAGACAAAGTGTTTCAACATGGGATTCATTAAGAATTATGGTTTCTATGCCCATATCAAATAACAAAGACTACAGATATGCCAATGCCAATTTTGGATTGTTTAGGTTGTTAATTCCTAAGTTAGATGATGCTAGTAGTTTTAATGCTCAAGAGCAAAGTTTGAGTCCTTCTCAGTTTAGTACTTGGGTAAGTTTAAAATATATTCAATTAATGCATGAATTAGTATTTTCGCCTTCAATGATTTCCGATGTTAGGTGTAATATTGACCCCAATAAACCAAATATGCAAGGATTCAATGAGTCCAATAATTTAAATTTCACACCCGTTGATTTTGGAGATTGGACTGAAAGGTGTGGAAGTGGAGGTTTTTATTTAACACCAGTAGAGATGGCTCAGATTATGGCTTTTTTAGCGCATACTACTTCAATTTTAAGTGTTTCGCAACAAAAAAAGATGGATGAAGGATTGTTGGGTTGGGATCCGGGTAATTCTTATGAAACAACTTATGGACAGGTGTATGGTAAGGATGGTTTATTATACAAAGATTTTGATTCGAATGGACAAGTAAGCTTAGGCGATCCAGGGTTGCAAACTTGGGTAGGAAAATTCCCCAATAATGTTGAATTAGTGATTACGGTAAATTCAATTGGCAGTAGCCCCCGAAGTTTATCTAATATTTCACGAATTGCTTTTCTAAATGCTTGGGTTAGTCCGTAGATTTTTTTATAAATAAAAGCAATAATTTTTTTTAAAATTGTTTTATTATTGCATTAATTATGAGACACGTATTATTCTTTGTAATTCTTTCGACATTTTGTTCAGTATTTGCACAGCCAATTGAACTTGTAAAAAAAACTGAAATTAAATTCACCCCAGGTTTAGATTTGATTATTGTTCTTCCGGGGCAAGGAATTCTTCAATTCAATAAGGTAGATAAAAACTTATATAATTCTGTTATTTACGATTTTGAACTTAATAAAAAGTCGGAAAAGAAAAGTGAAGTTAATTTGACCAAAAGAATGTCTTATTTAAATACAGTGTTGAGAGACGATGGCATTCATTTGTATTTTTCTAAACAAAGCTACATGGGTTTTTTCCCTAAAACTAGGGTAGATGAAATTTTAATAGACAATAAAAACAAAGTTGAATTGTTTCAGTACAAAATGAAAAACTATGTTAAGATAATGAACATTAATAAAATTGATGGACAAAATGTTTTTTCTGGATTTGAAATGTACAAACCATGGGGTTTAAAAAGAGTATCGAAGTTTGCTTTTTCATGGTTGCTTTATCCAATTATTATCCCTGCTAGACCTAATACAAGGCCATTTTTAGCTACATTAGATGAAGGTAAATTAGAATACATCAATAGAAAAGAATTGAAGTCTTCTAAATATAGAAACATGGGAATTCATGATGTGAAAATTCACAATGATGATGTGTATTTAGGGGTTACAAGTGGTGTAATAAGAAGCAAAACGCCAATAAAAATAGTAAGAACCAATACGAGTTTTAGCGATATGGAACATTTTTCTTACAGAACAGATAAATTAACCCGTATAAATACCTTTCAATTTAACAATTCAAAATCAGATTCAGTTGGTTTTGATGCCTCTAATGGATTAAGAATGTTTTATGACTTTACAGGTGGTGCCATGACAAAATTTCCTGAAAAGAAAAAATTGAAATATAAAGAAAACTTTGCTGGTAATTATTTCAATGATAAAGTGTCCTTAAAAACAGTTAAAAATCAATTGGGGGATAAATCTTCAAATGAAGTTTATTCAAGTTATTCCAATGTTAATTTCAGTAATTCTAAAATCAGAAAAACCATAAATAATCAAGACATTGAAGTAGTCGTTTCGGAGAAAGTTACACCAATCTATGAAATTGAGGTCTATTATTCGGTAGACTCTAAAGGAAGAACCACCAGACAAACAAGAACTGTTTTAGTGGGTTATACATATACTAATTTGCAGGTAAATTTAATTAATCATACAAAAGGGATTACCAAAACCTACAGTGTTGATCCTGTTTTTGAATTAACGAACAAGAAAGAAATTAAAGAAAAATCAGGCGTTCCATTAAAGTTTTACCATTACTTAGCGCCATCTGAAGGTTTTAATACTATTAAACACTCTGTGATAACTTATGCGAGTGATGGTCAGTTTTATTTAAGTTATTTACATGGTTTACATAACACACTCACTGTCATTTCGGTTGATTTTGATGGTTTTGGTGAAGAATTTGTGAGTGAAATTGATGAGTCCTTTAACGATACCAAAACCAAAAAGAGAATTGACGCTACTTTTGGTGGTGGTCCTGTAAAGATTTATTCAAGACTTAATCTTCAAACGATTTCTGAAAAAGAATATTTGCTCATTAAGATTTTAAATAAACAAATAGGGTCAGGTAAAAAGAAAACGGGTTCAGGACACTATAAAGAACTCAGTGTCTACAAAATGCTGTAATTGCTTTTTTGCCTAAAGGTTAGATAGTGGATGCTAGTATTTCATCCAATTATAATTAATACATCTTCAGAATTTTTGTTGGTTAATAGGGGTAGTTTTACATCTAATTAAACTTATATTTTAAAGTAAATTCTCACAATGTTAGAACTTGATAGAGCCGTTGTTAAAAAAAAATAATAGAGGTTTTTTAGAGATTTTTTTGATTTAATTGATGTCATCAAAGTTCGCTCTAATTCAAATTAATTGATTGAAAAAAGTAAAAGGCGTAGGAAGTTGTTTTAACTAAAAACTTAGTTAAAATTAATAAATTTCGGTTTATAATTGCATTAATTATGAAACACATTTTACTCTTTGTTTTTATATCCTTGTTTTATTCTGTTTTTTCACAACCAATTAAACTGGTTAATAAGACAAATTTAGAGGATTTGCAGTCTATGAATTCGACCATAATACTTCCCAATAAAGGGATTTTGTCATTTGCCAATATTCAAAATCGTGTATTTATATACACTTTTTATGACTTTGATTTGAATAGAAAATCATCAAGTTTTATTAAGGGAAAATTCACCAAAGGCGCTTCTTTTTTAAAGGCCATATCAAGTGATGATGGAATACATGTTTATTATGTAAAACAAGATTATAGTGGGCTTTCAATTAAAACAAAAGTAGATGAAATTCTAATTAACCCAATGAATGAAGTGAAATTGTTTAAATACAATTTGGATAATAATGTAAAGATTTTAGATATAAATAGAATTGATGGAAACAATGTTTTTTCAGGATTTGAAATGTATAGACCTTGGAATATTAGGAGGGTAGCGAAATTTACATTTGGTTTTTTAATATACCCCCTTGCTGTCCCAACTAGGCCAGATGTTAGGCCTTTTTTAGCTTCGTTAAAAGAGGGTAATTTGACTTATATAAATAGAACTGAGTTTGAATCGTCAAAGTATAAAGGATTGGGTATTCATGATGTCAAAATCGAAAAAGAGGTGGTTTATTTAGGTCTTACTAGCGGTGTTGTAAGAAGTAAATCTCCTATAGCTATAGTTAAAACCAATACTAGCTTTAGTGAAATGAAACACACCATTTATTCTTCAAAAAAGCTTGAAAGAATAAATACTTTTCAGTTTTACGGTTTGAGGAATGATACAATTTGTTTTGATGCAACAACAGGTAAAAGGTTGTTTTATGATTTTATGGGAGGAAACCCAGTGAATTATCTAGATTTTAAAAAAACGATGGCAAGAAATTTTTTATTGGGTGACTGTAAGCGTGACAGTATTAGTGTTGAAAAAAATAAAGGTAAGTTTATCGAAAATCATACAAATGAGGTTTTTCAATCTAAAGTTTATTCGCAAAATTCTAGCCTGAGAAAATGGGTGAATAATGAAGTTATCGAAGTTGTAATTTCAGAAAACATGACTCCTATTTACTTATCAAGTACTTCTTTTTCTAGAGGAATGGACGGTCAAACGACTACTCAATCAGTATCGACATTACTTGGATACTCATTTACCAATTTGCAAGTAAATATTAGAAATCATACAAAAGGTATTTCAAAGGTGTTTAGTGTTGATACTGTTTATGACATGAATGATTATGAGGTTATCAGAGAGGTGTCAAAAAATCCTTTAAAATTTTATAACTTCGTGTATGGGGCGGGGGAAGTTAATACAGAAAAGCATTCCACAATTACTTTTGGAAATGACAGTCAGTTTTATGTAAGTTATTTGAATGGATTGAGTCGGTCATTAACGATAGTTCCTGTTAGTTTTGAAGGGTTAGGTGAAGAACAAATAGTTAGTTTAGGAGAACCGTTAATTGATTCTAAAACCGATAAGGAAGTCGTTGCTTATTTTGAAAGTAAAGTTGTGGAAAGTTCAATTTTTTCAATTAGACCTATTTCAGATAAAGAGTTTTTGCTAATAGAGAAATCTTCTATTGGATATTTTCAGGGTTTAATAGGCTCTATGTTAAGTAGTTATAAAAATTTTAAGATTTACAAAATGTTGAATTAGCTTTCCTTGCCTAAAAAATAAGATAATTCAGACTTGCATTAAACTGATAGCTATTCGATAATCTGTTTGTTTTTGTTTTGCTTGAAGATGAAAGTGAACTAGTATGACTGAAAATCGTCGTTTCTCCATCAGTAATACGATAGTCAGAGTATGTGTTAATGTTAATATTAAAGTACAGATTTTGACTTATGAATTTAAAATATCTTAACCCCAAGTTCATAAATATTGAATTATTGTTTTGATTGGTTTTGGCGTTGATTGATATAGTTTGCGATCTAAAAAACTTTGTTTCGTCCTTATTGCTACTTACTCTAATGCCGGGGGAAGCAGTAAATGTTAAAAATGTCCTTGTATTTGGTTGGAACAAGTATGACCAATTGCCCTCAAGTGTTAGGTTGTTTGTTAAATTATTGATTTCTGTGTTTTCGTTTATACTAATCCACGTTCCGGAACCAATACTATCCTTAAATTCATTCAAAGAGTTTTCATTAGATTGAAAACCGCTTAAGCTAAGGCCCCAAGATTTTTGAACTTTCAAACTGCTTTGTTTGTAATTGTTGTAATTGATGTCAAACCCATTTCTTAGGTTGAAGGCGTTATACTTTGATTTAAATTGGTAAGGTGAAAAGTTGTTTCTAAAATCTTTTTCTTCTCGATTTCTATTGCTGGTGTTTAAATTTGAGTTTAATGCAAATTCCCAACGCTCGCCAGTATATCGTTGTAGTTGTGTAGCATACAGCCAATTGTCGTTTAATGTGGTGTAATATTTAGCTGCTTTTTCGGAAGTAATGCCATTGTCTTTTAATACTTTGTCTAGCATTTCAATTTGGTCTATCAATCTAAATCTGAAATCAAGAAAACGGGTGTTTCTGATTTGTGTAACCCCCTTGGAAATATTTTCAATTTGCTCAGGACTTACGCCATTAATTCCTGCTTTTTCAATTAAATCAACAATTAAAAAGGTTGCCATAATAGGGTCGGTAACATACTCCAATCGGCCTTTACCTGCTCCAACGGATAAATTAAAATTTGTGTTTAAATCGTTTCTGTTGTTATTTCTAGTGTTTTGAATGGTCCCATTAACCCTATTTAAATCAGCTCCATTCTGTTGATTTGTTACTATACTTCCTCCTCCACTTAATAAAAAGAAATTGTTTTGTTCATTGTAAAATCGATTGTGAATTTCAAAACCTAAATCTAATGAATTGTTGTTGTCTTTATTAAAATTGCTTGTTGTATCATTGTCTTTTCTAAAATCATTGTTCCTCGTAAAGCCTTTCCCAATGCCAATATGGGCATTGATGTATTGTTGTAATTTATTGGTGTTTACGTCCTGAAAATAATTTAATCTTCCTCTGCCATTAAAAGAAGAGTTTGGTTCGGATTCTCTCTCAATTGGTGGAATAGTGTTGTTTAAATAGGTTTTTTTTGAGTTGTTATATCTACCTTCGCTTTCGGTATTAAATTCAGTAGACAAGCCCCTCAATTTCTGAAAGCGGTACTTGTAGTTGTTGAAATCGTAAGATTGAGAATAAAGGGATAAACTGCCTAATAAAATAGTGAGCAGGAAAATGGTGCTTGTTTTAGTCATGATTTTAAAAAAGGAAAATAGAGATAATAATTGTGGTGTGCAAATAAATAGTGAGTCGCTGATGGTAATAGAAGCTTGTAAACTAAAAAAGCCTCACATTGTGAGGCTTTTTTAGTTAAAATTTATAACCGAATTACATTTGGTTGTCTAGTTTTTGAGCTAACATTGTTTTAGGTACTGCACCTACAATTTTGTCAACCACTTCGCCACCTTTGAAAACCAATAATGTAGGGATACTACGGATGCCATATTTAGAGGCAACACCAGGGTTTTCGTCAACGTTCAATTTGCCTATTACCGCTTTGCCTTCGTATTCTTTTGCTAATTCTTCAACCAATGGTCCAATCATTCGGCATGGTCCACACCACTCTGCCCAAAAATCTACTAATACTGGTTTGTCTGAACTTAAAACGTCTTGTTCCCAACTGGAATCTGTGAATTGTTTTGCCATTTTGTTTATTTATTAATTACTTGTATGCTTGTTAATTGTTATTCAAAAAAAGAGAATTTAAAATGAATACTGCAAAGATAAAATCCACATTCCATTTCAAAGTATCAATTTTTATAATTCTACTATAGGTTTTACTTGTTTATAATTTTTCCATTTCAGCCTGAATGTAAGCCGTTAATTTTTCGCCTTTCAGCAATCCTTTGGATAACATCGCTAGGTTTAATGCTTTTTGTGCTATAGAAACCGCTTCGTTTTCTTCATTTTCAATCAATAGTTTGGCTTTTGGATGGTTGGTGTTTAGAACTGTTTGGTAGCTCAAAGGCATGTTGCCAAACATATTGAACCCATTCATTTTGCTCATTTCTCTCATTCTTCTGTCATATTCACTCTCTGTAATTGTTAACAGTGATTCTTGAGGCGTTAATGCTTCGGCACTGAATTTAATGTCGGTATTTTGATTGGCTTTCTCGAAAATTGAAACTAATTTTTTGCTTTCATCTTCGTCAAGCAAAGCAACGGTTGTGGTTTCTACAGCTATTAATCTGTCCAAAGCATCGGCATCCACTCTTTTACATTGTACTTTTTCATTTTTTTGTTCTAAGTACCCTGTAAAATGATTGTCTAGCGGTCCTTCAAATTTTAAAACTTTATAATCTCTGCTATTCGCTGCACTTACATAACTGTGTTGTATTTCAGCATGGTTGGTGTACAGCATAATGGTATTCCCGTCTTTATCGGTTTGTAATGGTTTTATGGCTTCTATAAAATCATTTATCGTGAAATATTGACCATCGGTGGTTTCTAACAAACAAAAGTCTTTTCCTTTTTCTGCAAATTTCTCATCACTCAACATGCCGTATTTTACAAACAAATCGATGTTTTGCCATTTTGCTTCGTAATCGGTTCTGTTTTGTTTGAAAAGTTCAGCCAATTTATCCGCTACTTTTTTAGTGATGTGCGAAGTTATTTTCTTAACATTGCCATCGCTTTGCAAACTGCTTCTTGACACGTTTAATGGAATATCAGGTGAGTCGATAACGCCATGTAACAACATCAAAAATTCTGGTAAAATATCTTTTACATTGTCTGTAACAAACACTTGGTTGCTGTATAGCTGTACTTTGTGTTTCTCTGCTTCTATGGCGCTGTCCACTTTAGGGAAATAGAGAATTCCTGTTAAGTTGAAAGGGAAGTCAACATTCAAATGAATCCAGAACAAAGGCGCTTCTGCAAATGGGTATAATGTTTGGTAAAATTTTACATAATCCTCGTCTTTTAAGTCAGCGGGTTTGCTCAACCACAATGGCTTTTCTTCATTGATGATTTTGCCGTCAAACTCAATAGCTACAGGAAGGAATTTGCAATATTTGGTTAACAGTTGAGAGATTTTGTAGTTTTCCAAAAAGTCCAAACTGTCCTCAGCGATGTGTAGGATAATGTCGGTTCCTCTTTCGGTTCTGCTGCCTGCTGTTATCGAAAACTGAGTGCTACCATCACATTCCCACAAAGCTGGCTGTGCACCTTCTTTGAAAGACAATGTGTTGATTTGAACCTTGCTCGCCACCATAAAGGCAGAATAAAAACCCAATCCAAAATGTCCTATTACATTCGCATCTGCTTTGTCTTTGTATTTTTGAACAAACTCTTCTGCACCCGAAAAGGCCAATTGATTGATGTATTTTTCAATTTCTTCTTCCGTCATTCCAAGACCATTATCGCTAATGGTTAAGGTTTTGTTTTCTTTGTCAATGCTAACTGTAATTTTAAATTCGCCAGTATCACCTTTAAATTCACCAATACTCGACAATGTTTTAAGTTTGTTGCAAGCGTCGGTGGCATTGGAAACCAATTCTCTTAAAAATATTTCATGGTCACTGTAAAGGAATTTTTTAATGATTGGGAAAATGTTTTCGGTATTTACGGATATTGAACCTGTTTTACTCATACTTTTATTTATGCTTTATCTTGTAAACTTAAGTTCCAAAAATAGTACCTCCTTGTTTTCTAGTGTAATTTTGTCATATTTGCAGACAAATAATGTTTTTTTATCTGTCAAAATTGTTGCTTTTTGTCATTAAGCCTATCGTTTGGGTTTTGTTATTTCTATTGGCGTCGTTATTTGCCAAGGAGGACACCAAACGAAAAAGAAGATTGATAAAAGGCTTACTTATTTTATTCCTGTTTTCAAACGGGGTAATGGTGAATGAAATGGTGTTGTTGTATGAAAGTGAGGGAACCAAAGATTTAAAACCACGATACGAATATGCCATTGTTTTAGGTGGTTTTAGTAAGATGGATTCAAGTCTTAACAGGCCCGTGTTTTACGAAGCGAACGACAGATTAATGCAAGCCATTAGTTTGTATCATCAAGGGATAGTCGGTAAGTTGATTATCAGCAGTGGAAGTGGCAGTTTGCTTAAGCAAGATGAAAAAGAAGCGGATGCTATTGCTTTGTACCTCAAAAATATTAACATTCCCGATTCCGCAATTATTGTAGAAAATAAAAGCAGAAATACCTCAGAAAACATTGAATTTAGTAGTGTAATATTGGATTCACTTAAGGTAAAAACGCCAGTTTTGGTGATATCCAGTGCTTGGCATTTGCCTAGAGTAAAATTGTGCGAAGGGAACAGAGATTTTGATTACTTTGCGACTAATTACATAGCCGACAGAAAAAGAGATTACGCCATTGATGCTTATATAGTTCCGTCTGTAAAGGCGTTGATGATAATGGAATTGATGGTAAAGGAATGGGTGGGATATGTTACTTATGCAATAAAACATTAAGTTATGAAAGTTGAGTCGAGCCATATTATAAAAAAGCAGTTATTGAACATGGAACCGGTGGCACTTACCGAGTTGTGTCTTCGATTGATGAAGTATAAAAAAGAAAACAAGGAATTGGTTTCGTATTACTTGTTCAACAAAGGCGACGAGGCGGAGTATGTGGAAATGGTAAATAATGAACTTACAGAACTGTTTGAAATGATTCCTAGGAATGGCAAATACAAAGAAGTTAAACAGATTAGGAAGATATTGAAATTGGCAAGCAAGCAAATTAAATATTCGGGATTGGCAACCACACAAGTGGAGGTTTTGATTCATTTTTGTAAATTATTAAAGCCAAAAGTTAAGTCATTACAAATGCTGGCACTCGACAATATGTACATACAGCAGTTGAAAAAAATCAATATTGCCATGACCAAAATGCACGAAGATTTGCAATATGACTACCTAAAACAGTTGAGTGCCTTGGAAGGGTAGGTGGGGTTGATTTTATTTCTTCGAAAACCTCTCAAAAGGTATTTATTTCATAGCGACCTCCTCCGGTGATAAGGTTAAGTTTGTGATACAGTAATGGGACATTGGTTTCCCCTGTTTTTAGGGTAGATTTGTGCTGTTTTTAACCCAGAATAGGTATTAGAACTTCGGTATAGATTTTATAATGCTTTTTCTGGATTTAAAATCCTATGCAACTATTTTTGAAAAGAAAGGGTCTACACTATTACTCTATGAAAATTAAATTACTACTCATCGTTACCTGTTTTATTGGGTTTCTTCAATTGAATGCTCAATGTGTGTTCAGTGCACCCAAAACTGCTTGTGTCAATGAGCCCATAACTTTAAGTGCCAACCTTTCAACTCTCGATAAAGTTAAGTGGGATATAAATGGGGAAATAATAAATGATATTAAAAACCCTTCTTATGTCTTTAAAACATCAGGTTTAAAGTATATTAAGATGTATGTCACGGATGAGAATGGTAACAAATGTTTTTATCAAAGCTTTGTCGAAGTGAATAAGAAACCAATCTTGAATTTTAGAGCGCTCCCTCGTTCGTCTAATTTGTGTAATAATTTAAACTATTGTTTTGTGGACAGTAGCACTTCGGGTGAATTGGGAGGTAAGATTTATAAAAGAGAATTTATTTTTGATGACAATAGTAAAAAAGAGGTTTTTGGAGATGGCGTTGTCAATTTTTGCCAATCATTTCCCAATATAAATGGTGCGGTAATAGGAGTAACAATAAAAATTACTGACAATAATGGATGTGTAACGGCTGAAAGAATCAGTAATTTAATCAAATTTGAGAAGTTAGTAGTGCCTAGTTTCACCTCTAACAGACCAATGTCATGCAATAGCGTTACAATGTGTTTGCAAAACAAGTCAGAGATTGCTTTGGAAGATGTTCAAAGTTTTGTGTGGAAATGGGGAGATGGTACAGAGTCGAGAGGGACTAAGGATTCTGTTGCACTTTGGGGTGTTAACGGTGTTTGTCGTCGTTTTGTAACGCAAGGTCCCAATGCAGGAAATTTTAAAACCAAATTGATTGTTCATGCCGATTTTGGTTGTTCGGATAGTTTTGAATATAAAAATTCAGCCACTTTGTATGTTATTAAGAACAAAATCATTGCATCCAAAGATTCTGTTTGCTCCTCCGACGGGCTTATTTCTTTTAGACTAAGAGATACTATTTATCAGGGAAGTAATCCCGTGTTTAATTTTGGAAACCCGTCGTCAGGAAGTTTAAATGTGTCAAGAAAATGGCGAACAAGTCATCGCTATACCAAACCGGGTGCTTACAAGATAAATTTCAGTTTCAGTCACCCCAATGTTGCTTGTGTTACTGCCTTGTATGACACTATATTGGTTATTGGACCACAAACTATAATTGATGAACATCCCAATACTTTAATTGAAGCAAGCCAAAGGTTTCAACCGCTAATTAAAGATACCGTTCGTTTTGCTAACTCAAGTTTGTTTTTTCACAATGACAATGATTTTACAGATGATGATTCTGTGGTTATAATTGCCAAAGACAGTGTATTAGTTAATAAATTATCGGGTCAGGTTCTCGACCCCACAACGGTTGTTTTTAATGCCTCTATTCATGAGTGGGTAAAGTCGGGTTTTAATGCACCGCTCAACCATAGTTTTAATAATAGACCCATCGGTCAAGTGTCACTCAATCCAAGGAATCAAAGGAAAGGAAACAGTCATGTCATTCGTACGTGGGATTTTGACGATGACTATTGTGAACCTTGCACAACAGATACTAAATTAGGAATTAATACGGATAAAAATTGCAGATTTAGTAAAGATTCTACACCACAACATTGGTACACACCTTGGGAGCAAATTTATGCTCAAAAGTTTTCAAACAAAGCGGTATTGATTTCGTATTACAATATAGATTCAGGACGATTGGAATCTAAAAAGTTATGGGCAAGCGATTCTATGGCTATCGTTCGAGACACTGTGTTGTTTTATGGAGATAATGCCAAAGGCATTAGGGCGAAGGATTCACTTCTATTTTCAACTCTTAATAATAAAATAAAAATAAATGGAACGGTGGTAGGTCCTTATCAATCCACTTTTGAAAGGGAATCTGTGCTATATATCGATGCTTTGGATTCTATTTTTGCCAATAAAAATGATGGAAATGGATGGGTTCAATTGGTAGGTCCCAATAATTACACCCTCAAAAAAGGAGATCAAATAAAAATACCGTCTAATAAACATCAATTTTTTAATGTTTTTCAATTAGCTTATTCCGAAGATACGGTTTCGCTTAACCTGTTAGAGGATGGAGGTAAAGTGGTGAAGTTTTTAAAGAATAATGTTGGTTCAAACGATAGTATTAATGCGGCAATGCACAGAAGGTTATTTTACGAAAGCAAAACAGTAAAATGTTTTCAGGTAAAACTAACGCAATTCGATACACTACATCCTTTGGCATGTCAGGATGAAAAGACAGTAACATTGTCACTTCAGCCGCCAACAATGCCGACCTTGCGAAAATTAGGTGTACAGTGTTTTGGTGGGGATGAAAAGGAAGGGATTACCTTTATTTTGGACGACAGAAAAGCGAATTGTTCTTTTACATGGTTAGAATTAAATGTTGATACATCATTAAATAAAAAAGCTTGGATCCCATTGGTTAGTCCTAATTTAACAGCAGGAGGGATGTCGATGGGAGATTTACCGCCCACTAATTCGCCCTATTTTGGATACAAATTTTCAGGAAAGCCTAGTCATAGATATTCCAAACAATTCATAGAAACTCAAATTAAAGATACAATCAGTGGTTACATTAATGTTGGTTTAATCATTGGAAGAGGTCAATGGGAAAATAATTTAAACAATGGAATTAATACGAATACGTATGGTTATCCTTCAGAGTTTATAGACACTGTTTACTTCAATAAATTTGCCCGATTCCCAATTCTAGACAACAAGTTTAGAATAGTTAGGTCAAAAGAAGGGCAGGAGTACACTAAAGTGTGCAGAAAAGACACCATTTGTTTGACAACTAACGTATGGAACAGGACCTATGTGCCCGATGTGGAAGAGTCGGAATGGAGTATTACAGGGGCTAATGTAGGTAGAAACTATAATCAATATTATAATTTGACAGTGACAGAGAAGTATGATAGATTTAAAGAAGTGGCTGGAAATCCCAATGTATTGGAGGATTATTTAACAGTGACCAAAGAGCAATTCTTTGATGGTGTTACAACGGTATTAAGTAAACAGGTTATAAAAATAGCCGTAAATACAAAGTGGCATGTTGAGGCCGATGTGTCTGCGGTTTTTGATTTGTTGAAAGAGAAATTAGAATCAAACGGGGTTAATATTTACGATTTGTCGCCTACGCAACTCAGTGCAATGATATGGAATGGTGTGGGTGTAATAAATAAGCCTTACACAGGTTCTAAAGGGTTTATAGACACCACAGGTTTTGGTCATTTAATTAAGTTTAAAAAAGTAGCCGATGAAAAAACAAGTTTACATTTCAGAGATACTTCAATAGTGCCTATCGACAAAGCCAAAGGTTGGGATAATAAAATATACAATGCCTATTGTTTTGTGCCACAATATTCGGGGTATTATGTTGCCAACTTCAGTTTAAGAAGCAATTCGCCAGAAAGGTGTGTTAAAGCCACCAATACCGCCAAGAAGATACTGGTTGGTTTTTATTCAAAACTAACATTTACTGACACTGTTATTCATCCGGGAGTTAGTATGTCGATGACGCCAAGTTTTAGGTATTTTGAGACTTATCCTGAAATTGCATTTAGGCTTTTAGATCCTAATGATTATTGGAGAAATAGAATTACAGAAGCTGGAAATCCTGGAAGGGAAATGGTAACAAGAACTGATTTAAGTAAGGAGGATGATGGGTTATTACCTCGTTCTGTTTTTGGTGGTTTCCCTTTTAGTACAAGTGGATTAGGCAATCCAACAGTTACATTGGGTGGCAATCAAATACCTGGCAGCCTATACTACAACCAAGATTCTGGTCGCGTTTACACTTTGAGAGTAGCTACAGGAGACAGTTCGGGTTGTTTGGATACTTTTTCTCAAAAAATATATACCGTTTATGCCGATGTTGATTTTGAGGTGAACACTACAACAGGTTTTTGTAAAAGAGAGGTTGAATTTAGAAACAATACTGTTTTGGAAGATCCTTACTTACAGGAGTTTGGCAAACCTGGAATAAAGGTAGTTAAATCGGAAATTGATTGGGGTGATGGTCAAAAAACGGAATATATAGACAGTATGCCTGATGTTGTAAAACACAGTTACAGTGAAAATTTTATGTATAAAATCAAGTTTAAGGTTTATTCGCAAAATACTTTAAACAATGAGATTGTTGTTAGGGATACCCATAGTATGATTGAATTCAATGGGCCATTAGCTTTTTTTGATACCATGATTTCACGTTACTATTTTGTCAATGACGAAGTGAAATTCGAAAACCTAAGTAGATACCGTTGGTCAGACAGTATCATTTGGTTGTGGGACATGGGAGATGGTAATTTTATTACCCAAAGAGATACCTTAACTGGTGCAGGTCTATTTATTACTCACACGTATCAGAAACAAGGGCGTTATCCAGTTACTTTGTACATGTACGAAAGGCATAAAGGAAATATTCAAGTAGTGTGCACCTATCAATACCCAAGTGTAAATTATTATACCAAAGGTAAGTTTTTTATTACTATTGTCGACTCCAATGTAACAAGCATTCAAAGGCTGTTTTCGAAATCTAGTCATTTTGATATTAGGGTCATTCCTAATCCCAATAGTGGGCAATTTAAAGTGAAATTATTGAACCAACAGACAGAAAAATTCAACTTAATTATTCGGGATTTAAGTGGTAAGGTGGTTTATGAAAAACAAGTCAATAACAAAGAAGAAGACTGTTCTGTAAATGTTGATTTTCTAACTAAGGGATTGTATTTTGTGACCATAGATAATCAACAAGAACAAGTCACCCATAAATTGATTATTCAATAAATTTATGGGTTACCTGTTATGGGGGAGCATACACAATTAGAAACAAACTTTATCAAATACATCGAATTCAATAATGAATAAATTTAGTGTAATATCACTTGCTTTATTGTTAATTTCAAGTTGTAACTATTATAAATATAAAAATGCAGTTGGTGTGAGTGTTAATATTGATTTTTGTGATTATAAAGACTTATTTGGTGATGAAAAAAAACTAGATTCTGTAAAAGTGCTATATTGCATTGGGGAGGATAATAGTTGCGGTACCAGAGCCTCTGCAACAACAATTATGGCAGTTTCATCTCAAAAAGATACAGTGTTTATTTTTGAAACATGTGGCAAAAATAAATACATAGTCAACCATAATTATAGATTTATTCCATCAAATATCGTAAATACATTTAGAAATGATTCTTCATGTTTTCAATGGTCTGTAGTTAACTCTAGCGGGACATTCTCAGGAAAATATAAACTTTATTTTGGAAGACTTGAATAAGGTATTTTCTCCATAAGTAGGCTCCCCCTTTTTTAATTTAATTTAATCCAAAAATAGATTATTTATTTAATGATGAAAATGACAAGATTTTTATCCTCCTCACTCAAACACCTTACTACCTACTCTTATCATGTTGCTGCCACATTGAATGGCTAGCAAGTAATCGCCACTCATGCCCATGGACACGGTATGGAAATGAGGGAATAGGTTCAATGTTTGGATGTGGTCGAAATAGTGGCGTAGTTGTTTGAATTCCTTTTCTACTTGTGCAATGTTGTCCGTATTACTTGCCATGCCCATTAATCCTGTAATGTTGATGTTTTTGAACTCGCTGAGTTGGGGATGATTGATGAGCTCGTATAGTTCCTCTTCGGAAAGTCCAAACTTACTGTCTTCAGTGGCGATGTAAACTTGTAATAAGCAATTGATGACCCTGTTGTTTTTGAGCCCTTGTTTGTTTATCTCTTCCAATAGTTTAAAACTGTCTACACTTTGAATCAAATGAATAAAAGGCGCTATGTATTTAACCTTATTGGTTTGCAAATGCCCAATCAAATGCCATTTAATATTGTCAGGTAAGGCTTCTTTTCTTTCCAACAAAGCCTGAACCCTGTTTTCTGCAAGGTGCAACATGCCGGCGTCATACACTTGTTTAATTTCTTCAATTGTTCTGTATTTGGAAACTACAACCAAGTCAACATTTTGGCCTATTTCTTGTTTAATTCTTAATATGTTTTCAGCAACCATTATATTTGCAAAATTAATGAAACCTTACGTGTATTTTTTCTTTTTGATTTTTATGTTTTCTTCGTGCCAATCGGGAGATAAACTCGAGGTTGTAGATTCCAAGCCTGATTGGGTAATTGAAGAGAAAAAAATGATAGATATCATTATGGACTTAAGGGTAGTTGAAGCGGCAGTCTATGTAAATGCCAATCAATTGCCAAGAAATAAAACCAAAGATTGGGAGTTTGTAATGAAAAAACATCAAGTGGCAGACAGTGTTTTTATTAAAAGTCACGAGTATTATGCCGGTTATCCTCAAGTATTGTCAGGGATTTACGAACAAGTGATTGACCGATTGAGTGAAATGCAAGCCGAAAATTACGAAAATCAATAAGTATATCTGAGTGAATTATCCAGTTTCCATAGAAGAAAAGTTAGGGTTTGACAAAATCAGAGAGCTTTTAAAAAAAGAAACCTCAACCGATATTGGTAGAGAGGCTATCAATAAAATTTCTTTTACCAATCAATACAATAAAATTCAGGAATCTTTACAGTTGATAAGTGAGCTTGAATTATTGTCACAGTCGGGCCATTTGTCTAATACTTTTTTTGAATATCTCGAAGATGTATTAAGTTTTCTCAACCCTATTGAAAAAGAGGGTGCCATATTGTACGAAGATGAGTGGATGGTGGTAAGCAGTGCATTGACTTGTTTCAATCAATTGTATTTAGAGGTTTTTAAACAACAGCATTTGGTGCCTTTGATGGCTCAGAAACAAGCGCGCTTAATTGATTTAAGTCCTTGCCTTAGGTTGATAAATGAAGTCATTGATGTTACAGGGAAAATGAAGCCTGATGCTTCGCCTACTTTAAAGAAAATTTCTACAGCCATTAATGAAAAAGAAAGGGAGATTAGAAAAATATTACTCTCTAAGTTTGAATTGGCCAAAAAGAACGATTGGGCAGGGGATACCGAAATAACGATTAGAAACGAGCGCTTGGTAATTCCTATTATAGCTGAACACAAGCGTAAAATCAATGGTTTTGTTCACGATGACAGTCAAAGTGGAAAGTATTTATACATTGAACCTATTGAGTGTTTTGAAGGCAATAATCAGTTGAAAGAATTGGTGCTGGAACGCAAAAAAGAAGTTGAGCGTATTTTGAAACAATTGACTAAGGATGTTTCGGTCTACAAACAAGCTATTTTACACCATGTGCAATGGCATGCTTTTATGGATGTGGTAGTTGCCAAACAAAAGTTGAGCAGTAGATTGAAAGCAATTTCGCCTGACATAGTGAAAGAGCAATCACAAGTTAATCTGATTAATGCCAAACATCCTTTGTTGTATTTGCAGTTTGACAAGGACAATAAAAAGATAGAACCATTAAATTTCCAAACCAATAAAAATGTTCATTTAATATTAATTTCTGGTCCAAATGCTGGAGGGAAAAGTATTGCATTAAAAACAATAGGATTACTTCAATACATGTTGCAGTGCGGTTTGAAAGTGCCTGTTTCGGTGGGTAGTAGTATGAAAATTTACGATGGTATTTTTATTGACATTGGCGACAATCAATCGATAGAAAACAATTTGAGTTCATACAGCAGTCACTTGTGGAGTATGAAAACGTTTATGTCAGAAATTTCATCCAAGTCGCTTTATTTGATAGATGAAATAGGAAACGGAACCGATCCTTCAATAGGGAGTAGTATTGCTCAAGCGATATTAGAACAGTTGTTGCAAGCCGAGGCATTTGGGGTTGTTACCACGCATTTTGGGGAACTTAAGGCTTGGGCAAGCGAAACCAAAGGCGTTATTAATGCAAGGATGTTGTACGATTTGCAACATTTGGAGCCCTTGTTTAAGTTGGAATTAGGTAAACCAGGTAGTTCATTCGCGTTAGAAGTAGCCTCCAAGGTTGGTTTAAAAACACAAGTGATTGAGCGGGTTAGGGAAGTAAATAAGTGGAAAAATCAAATTGATTTGGATGAGCTTATTGCCGAAAATGAAAAAAACAAACAGGAGCTTGTCGAAAACAACAAGAGGATACAAGAAAAGGAAAAGGTGCTTGACCGACTTTTGAATGATTATCAGCAATTGAAAGAAGAGTTAATGTCGAGTAAACAAGCGATATTAAAAACGGCTAAACAAAAGGCTGAGGAGATTATTGATGAAAGTAATAAGAAAGTTGAGCAAACCATCAAAGAAATAAAGGTTGCAAATGCTGAAAAAGAGCAAACCAAAAAGATTAGGGAAGATTTGCAGAAACACAAAAAGCAAATTGAACCTAAGTTGGAAGAAGAGATAAAGCAGGTGCAAAAAACAAAGCCTGTTGAGGTGTTGAAGCTTAAAGTGGGTGATTGGGTTGTGAGAAATGGGCAATCCACCTCAGGCGAAGTCTTAACGGTTAAGAGCTCGAAAGCAGAAGTGTTGTTTGGTCAAATAAAAATGTGGTTGAACATAAGCGACTTAAGTCGTTCCCAAGCCATGTCCAAAAAATCAATGAAAAATCAACAGGTAAATCTTCATTTGTTTGAAAAGCAAAGTCAGTTTTATCCCAATATTGATGTGCGAGGAGTGAGAGGCGAGGAAGCTGTTCAAAAAATAAGTTCATTCTTGGAAGATGCGCATTTAATTGGTGCTAAGGATTTGAAAGTGATACATGGCAGAGGTCATGGCATATTAAGAACTTTGATTAAAGAACATTTAAAGCAAAATAAATGGGTCAAGAAGTTTGAGTTTGAAACCGAACAATTGGGTGGTGACGGCGTGACGTTAATTACCCTGAAATAGATTTTTTGAATTTTCGGTATCTGTAAATCAAGCCTGCCACGATTGTGCTTAAGAAAATCCATAATGCCGTATACCACGGTTGTGAGGATTGGGGCTTTGTAACAATAGGTTTGTTTTTTACTAAAGTTTTAATCGAATCCTCTGTTAGTGTATCAATATGAGCATAATTTCCCAAAATATAAGTTTCACGGAATGTGTCTAGTTTTATGTTTATTTGAGGGAATTCAAATGGAGGATATTCAATTTGTGGAATGCCCATCATCATTGGTATGTCAAACTTTGTGGTAATGGGAAAAAGTACGGAATAGTTCCATTTTTCATCAAAGCTAAAAATAATCGTTCCAGGGTGAAAAAAATAGGGATAAGAGAGTTGTGTTTTTGGGATAGTGAAAAGGGTGGATACTGACAAAGAATCTGTAAATTCAATCCTTAAGCTATCCCAAGTCAATTGCTTTGGGAGGTGAAACTGTAGGGATTCGTTGTAAATAAAATTAGTATCTAAAGTAAATTCTGCGACAGAGATTTTGATTTTTTGGATTGGTGAAGTATTATTTGCGGGTGTATTAACAAGTATATTAAGGATGTTAATGTCTTGTAAATGATTCGTATTGATGCTTATGTTGGTGTTAGAAACAGGGCTGTATAAGGTGTCTTGAGAATAGAGCTGATTTGAGGAAAGTGCGACAAGTAGTAAACTACAAGCATATTTTAATTGCGACTGAGAAACAGGGGAAGTGGGATTATCTCGACTGATTTGATGTTTGTAAAATCTGCCGCAGGCATGAGGGTTGTTCTTTAAGAATTGTTCAATTTCTTCTTGTGTAAAAGAGGTAAAATCAATGACGTTTTTAGCACATGATTGGCAGTGTTTCCCATTTTGGGTAGGAGACATTTGTTCCCAATTTTCATGACAAGGATTTGGAATGCTAACAGGCATGAGGTATAAACGAGATTAAGTCAAGGATATTGTAAAAATCATTAACTTGACAATAAGATGACAAACAAGAAAGGAGTGCTATCTATCAATAGGTCAATCACATTTAATGATTCCTTTAAATGGAATCAATAAAACGTGACCTTACGCTAAAATCCAATTGAATTTGTATTCCGTTTTTGGAACCACTATTCTATCCGCAATTTTGGTCATTCTCTTAGGTAATGCCATTACGTAGTCTCTTGCTTTCTCTGCGTCTTCATTAAACCCTGTCATGGTTTCTATCTTCCATTCGTCAATTAAGGATTGCATAATGTCGATGTAATCGTGCGCTGTGTAAACGCCAATTCTTTGAGCCGCATCACTAAAGTTGGAAAATATATTAAGCTCTGAACCTAACTGTTTTAAGCATTGTGAAGGCATTAATATTTTACGTTTCATCATGGTTTCAAACGCAATCATCATTTCACTTGGGTCTAGTTCGAAAATTTTGCTTACAAATAATTTATAGGCTTTGGCATGTCGTGCTTCATCCGCAGCAACCAAACCGCAAAGTTTGGAAAGCATATTGTTGCCTTCTTGCTTAGCTATAGACGCTACTCTTCTGTGTGAAATGTTGGTTGCCAATTCTTGAAAACTGGTGTAAACGAAGTTTTTATAAGGGTCGGTTGCGGCTAAATTGTCAAATCCATCTGCTATTAAAAATTGGGTTGATGCCTCAAACTGCCTCATGTCTATTCTGCCACATAAGTACAAATAGCGGTTTAATACATCGCCATGTCTGTTTTCCTCAGCAGTCCACCTTCTAAGCCACTTCATCCAACCGTTGTTCTCGTATTGATTTACCCCCTTAATACCAGACAACCAAGTTTCGTATGTCGGTAAAGCCTCTTCGGTAATAGTGTCTGCAACCAAAACCGCCAAGAAATCATAAGACAAATTTTGTGCTTGTTCTTGAATGGTTTTTAAGTCGCTAATAAAGCTTGTATCAGAAGTTAAAGGCAATAGTTCAGAGGCTTGCCAATTGGTTTCAATAGGTTTTAAATAGTCGTCGCTTATTGAATCTATAGTGGTTCCAATATGTAACATAACTTCGGAACGCTGATCGCTGATTTCTGGGGTCATTAAATGGTATTAAGTCTGTAAAGGTAATAATTTGTATTAATTATTATGAAAATTATTATTCAATGTTAACCAATGTATTCAATTCAATATTGAATTACAATAAAGCAAACAATATGGTAAAATTAATTTAAAATAGTTTTAATGTAATTAATGGATTGTGAATTAATCAACTAGGCATTTAAATAAATCCCATCTTCTTTGATAACAATTAATTTCTGCTTATAAAGTAAGCCAATTGTTTTTTTGAAATTTTTTTTACTCATCCCCAAAATGGCTTTAATTTCATCGGGATGACTGTTGTCTGTGAGATGTAAAACGCCTCCCTTTTTGTTTATTTTGTCCAAAATCAGTTGTGAACTTGGCTCTATAATATTACGGTATCCAATGGGTCTCAGTGTAACATCAATTTTGTGGTCATCTCTTATTTTTTTAATGTAACCTTTAATTTTGTCGCCTGTTGTAATGTCAATATAAATGTCGTCGAAATACACCAAACCAAGGTGTTTTTCATTAATTACTACATTGAATCCCAAATCGGTTTTGTTGGCAATAATCAAATTGACTTCTTCGTTTTCTTCCACTGTTAATTCCTCGTTTTTTAAGTAACGATTAATTCTTTCTGTGGCGGCCAATCTCCCTGAACTTTTGTCTAAATACATGTAAACCAAATAGGACTGACCAACACGCATTTTACTAACTTGCTCTTGAAAAGGCACAAATAAATCTTTCTCCAAACCCCAATACATAAAGGCACCACCTCTGTTAATGTCCACTACCTCCAAGCAAGCAAAGCGGTGCATTGTTACATAGGGTTTTAGTGTTGTGGCAACCCATCTTTCTTCATAATCTAGGTAAACAAAAACCTCGATTTCATCATCCACTTTTATGTTTTTGGGAACATATTTATTGGGTAAAAGGACCTCATCTCCTTCCGCATTCCCCAAAAAAGCACCCGGAGCGGTTAACCTCAAAACTTTCAGTGTATTGTAATTGCCTATTTCTAACATCCAAGTGCAAAGGTAATGTTTTAGTTTGATAAGCTTGGTTTGGGATAAATTTAACTACATGTTTTTGCTAAACTTAATGTTGCTTAAATCTATTTTAAAATCGAACCAGCTATTGCAATGAAGCTTCTTTGTTAAATTTATTTCAAAGTAGAATCAAGTTTTCGTCCTAAAAATTGATTAAACCATTGAGCACTTTCTTTCAAAGTTCTTTTTTTTGTCACAAAGTCCACATGTATTAATCCAAATCGCGGTTCATAGCCTTCGGCCCATTCAAAATTATCAATAAGTGACCATGTAAAATAGCCTTTAATATCAACCCCTTCATTCTTGGCATTTAACACTTCTTGAAGGTGCGATTGGTAAAATATAATTCGTTGGTAATCTTGTATACCATTGTTTTCTAACACATCATTAAGGGCAATGCCATTTTCGGTAATGTATAAAGGCGTGTTTAATTGGTATTCATTCAGTTTTATTAATGTATGATAAATGCTAGGTGGGTGAATCTCCCAATTCATCATGGTTAATTCCTTGGTCCTTTTTACCGCCGGTATATGTTTGATGGGGAGTAATGGGTTTAGATAATTGTACTTAAATAATTCTCGGGTGTAGTTTTGTACGCCAATAAAATCAAGTGGTGTTTTCAGTAAGTGTTCGTCTTTTTTAAGGTAGTTTTTCTGAGATTTGGTAAATAATTTGATGCTTTCAATCGGGTAGCCTTTGCCAATAATTGGCTCAAAAAATAATCTGTTAATCAATGTGTCTGCAAGCTTAGCTGCTTTTTTGTTGTGTGGTTTAGAATCAGAGCTTTCTATGTGTGTAAATGAAAATGAGGAACCAATCTGAAGTTCAGGATTGATTTTTTTTAAAGCAAAATAGGTTTTATTAATACATAAGTTGGCGTGATGTAATGCCTTAATAAAGGGAGTTACTCCTTTTCTGCCAGGGGCATGTATCCCAAAAAAATAGCCTGCCCCAACAAATACAGAAGGCTCATTCAATAAAATCCAGTGTTTTACATTTGGTAAGTGTTCAATGCAAGCAGTGGCATATTGCTCAAACCATTGCACTATTTCAGGATTAGTCCATCCGCCTTTTTTCTCAAGAGCCTGTGGTAGGTCCCAATGGTATAAGGTTATCCATGGAGTGATGCCGTTTTCCAAACAATAAGCGACGATAGATTGGTAAAACTCAAATCCTTCAATGTTGATATTTTCACCGTCGGGCATTACACGTGCCCAAGCAATGCTGAATCTGAAATGCTTGAACCCTATTGATTTTAAATGATCAATATCTGTTTTGTAGTGTGTGAAAAAATCAGCAGAGTTTTTTAGGTGTTCTCTGTTTTTAATGGGGTGTTTTTTGAAAAATCGGGATGGGCGATTGCAAAACTCATCCCAAATAGAAGGTCCTTTTCCACCTGAGTCCGTTGCAGATTCTGTTTGCGCTGCCGAAATAGAGGCGCCCCAAATGAATGATTCACCAAAGTGATTTACCGTCAAGCTGTGTGAATGTTAAATTCTTTTAGTAATTCATTAATCCCAATCTCTTCATCTTCCTCTGCCACACTTGTGTCTGTAGTTTCTTGGTAAGTGTACAATTCCCATTTGTTGTTGTTGTATTCCAGGGCAGTTAGGTTTTCAACCCAATCGCCACTGTTCAGATAAAGGATGGATTTATTATTGGTATTAATGGTTTTAATTACGGGTTGGTGAATATGGCCACAAACCACAGTTTGACAGTCTTCGGAAATGCCATAATTAATACAAACTTCCTCAAAATCATTGATGAATTTAACGGCTTTTTTAACGCTATTTTTAATTGCTTTTGAAAGCGAAACACGTTTGCGCCCAATTTTGTTGAGGCAATAGTTGACAAATGTGTTGAGGATGATTAAAAAGTCGTAACATTTGCCGCCCAATTTGGCAAGCCATTTAGCATGTTGAACGCTAAAATCAAAAACATCTCCATGGAAAAATAAGGTTTTGTTGTTGTTGATGTTTAAAACAAGTTTATTTAATAGCTTGATTTGACCGAAGTTCATGTCAGCAAACTTTCTTAATAACTCATCATGATTGCCTGTAATGTAGTATATATCAACCCCTTTGTTGGAAAGTTTGAGTAAGTGACGGATTATTTTCATGTGACTTTTTGGGAAGTATTTTTTAGAAAACTGCCAAATGTCAATAATATCGCCGTTTAAAATGAGGGTTTTTGGTTTGATGCTTTTTAGGTAAGATAAAAGTTCTTTAGCCCTACAGCCATAAGTACCCAAATGAACGTCAGAGATCACTACTATATCTACGCTTCTTGCTTCCATTATTTTTTCAAACAGTTACGGATTGAAATAAAGAATAAATCAAAAAAGAGAGATTGAATAAAGTCTACAATTCGGTTTAACATGTTACAAAATTCGCAGTTGAATATAAAAAGAACATGAATTGTGTGTTAACAAAAAAAGACAATTAACAAGTGTCGTATTTTTAGGATTTTAGATTGAAGAATTAAGATTTTAGAGTTTAAAAGAAAGAAGTTGAAATGAAGGTTGTCTACTAATAGTTATAGAAATAGAAAAAAATATTTTTTAGAAGTTAGAGTCCAAAAAACAATTCAATAATTCAACAATCACGCTGCACGGCGAGAAACAATCTCCCCTGCTGTCATGTCGACGAAGTAGCCATCTTTTTCCGACAGCTTTTCAAAGAGAACCAAGATACCTCCGTTGTCGGTATGACAATACCACAAAAAGATTCTGAAACCGGTGCTGAACTTGATTCAGTAACAATTCCCAACTTCATCTAAATGTGCAACTTAAATAAACCGTCATGCTGGAAAAAGCTGTGCGTTGATTATGCGTTGTGCTTTTATTCAGCATCTTTTGGTCGATGTAAACATAATTCCGATACCTGTCCTGAATTAGATTCTGAAACCTGTGCTGAACTTGATTCAGTATAAATTTTGAGGACAAAATTTTCCAGAATGACTAACGGATTATAAACAAATAAACACCCTTCGAGAGCCTCAGGGTGACAATATAACAATCACGCTGCACGGCGTGAAACAATTAAACAATATAACAATTCAACAAACATCCTTTTGACACCCTTCACTTCTCTTTACTTCGACTATGCTCAGTATAAACTAACTCTGGGTAAACAAGCTCAGTATAAACTCACTCACGTGACTTGGCTCAGCCAAGTGGGTGACAATTAAACCCTTCAACCATTTAAACCCATTAAACCTTTCAACAATCACGATGCTCGGCGAGGAACAATACAACAATTCAACAATTCAACAATCACGCTGCACGGCGAGAAACCTAACCCCTAAATCCTAGTATTCCCCGCCCACTTTCCTTGTGTTTAATTTTGTGTTGTTGATTTTGGGTAAATTAGTGGGTTTTGAGCTTAGATTGACACTGTCCGTTAAGCTATTCATAAAGGCGATTATTTGTTTAATCTCTTTTTTGCTCAACTCCAGTTTGTCAGTTCCTAAAGTTTGATATTCCAAATGAATGCCTACTCCAGCTCCACCGCCATTGTTGTAAAATGTCATCACCTCATCTAGTGTTTTATATGCCCCGTTGTGCATGTAGGGTTGTGTTATTTCTATGTTTCTAACGGTTGGTGTTTTAAAAGAATAAACATAGAATGGGACTTGTTCTTTCAATAATGCGCCCCCTCTGCCTTTGTCTGAACCCAAAACTTGCTTTTTTTGATTTGGGTTTTCTGAGATCCCTAGTATTTCCGATTCGGATTCGGTGTACAATGGCGGAACAGAACCATTAAATACGGGTGCAAAATGGCAAGTGCCACAAGCCGCTTTTCCCATAAATAAGTTAAAACCCTCTATAATGTTTTGTTCTTTTTCGTTGTAGTTGGTATTGGAGGTTCTAACTAATTGGTCGAAAGGGGAGTTAATGCTTCGCAATGAAGCCACATAAACACTCATAGCAAATTGTGTGTTTTGGATATTTATGGCGCTTGTGGTATCCAAGTGGAAAGCTTTGCTATACAACATTTTGTATTCAGTACTTTGGTTGATTTTATCTAATATATCATTCCAATTGGTGTTGAATTCCGAGCCATTCATGATTACATGTTCCATTTGGTCTGTGAGGTCATGCGCTCTTAAGTCATGAAAATAGCGGTCACTATAAATACAATTAATAAGAGTATGGGAATTCCTATTTAAATGACCTTCATAATTATAAGCCAAACTTTTAGCCAATTGGTCGGTGAAACCTTTTTCGGGATTGTGGCAGCTTGCACATGAGCGTTGGTTGTTGGCCGACAAAATAGGGTCAAAGAATAATAATTGTCCCAATGTTTTGGCATCATTGTTAATGAATTTTTTGGGTACATTGATATAATAATCTGAATTTAAAAAATCAGAGGCAAACAAATTAATAGACAAATAATTAAATGCTTGTGGTTTGTTGTTTATTTCAGAGGGTAATTCCAGTTCTAAAGCTAAATGAGCTTTTAGTAGTTGGTCGAAAAGCGGATTAATCACTTGGGTCAAAAACGCATAGCGATTGAATGTTTCAAAATTGTTGTTTTGTTTTAAATAGGTAATGCTTTTATTAAGAGTTTCAAAAATAGAATCACTCAATAGTTTATTTTTGAGCTCAATTTCAGGTTGGAAAAGTGTTAAATCGGATTGCATGGTTTCAAATACACTCAAAGCATCTTGAATGCCATTGCTAGAGCCAGGTGTGTCAAAACCTGTTAAACCCAAAGTCGCTATTCTGATTAATTCAATTCTTGAGGCAATGAAAATGTCTCTTGAATAAATTTCAGGTAAAGTCAATTGGTTCAGTTGTTTGGTCATGTAATCCAATTGGATATGCATGTCTTTTGTTAAGTGTTCAGCGGAATCATCAAAGAGTAATTCATCTAAAACTTGTAGGCCTTTAGGTTCTAATACATTTGCGCCAAAGCTGTTTTGTTCCAACTTGGGCAAAGGAGCGCCATTGATGTTTTCTTTAATAAATATAGCGTTATAATGTTCAGCTAAATACTCCCATGATTTATATGATTTTCTTAAGTCGAAATAACTTGCTTTTAAAGCTTCAAAACTCAATGTTTTTTGTTCAAACTTGAATAGTTTCTCATTGAATTCCTGAACACTTATTTTGAAATTCTCAAATCTTTTCAGGTCATTTTTTTTAATGATTTCAATGGATGAATCACTGTTTTTAAATGCAGAAATACTTATAATGATGATAAAGAGTGAAGTTATAGTATATAATTTATTCATAATGCATTGGGTTTATTGAATGAAAAAGAACCGATACTTTCGTATCAGTTCATTTAATGTTTGTTTAATGTTTTGAGTTAAGGTTATTCAACAATGAATTTTTGTGTCATTCCTTCAGCATTTCTGATGAAATAAACACCAGATGCTAATTCTTCAATATTAATTAAGTTAACACCTCTTGCTACTATTACTCTTTGTCCTTGAGCATTGTAGATGGCAATATCAGTTGTTTGGTTAAAATTCAATTCTCTTGAAGCAGGATTAGGATAAACCGTAAACACATTGCTTTCTTCTTTCACTGTATTGATAATTGAAGTTTTATTAACTTTAAAACCAGAGATAGCATAGGTTAATGAGTTGTTAAAAGGGAAAGTATTAGAAGTGCTTGGGTGCTGAGAGTTAAATAACATCGTATTTTCGTCAATTGCAACTCCACCAGTTATTTCAGCACCTGGAGAACATGCAGTAATTCTAATTAAATTATTGAAAGTTGGGTTAGGAATACTTAAGTCTAATAAATAAGTTTCGCATACAACATTTATATTGGATGGCATTCTGTTCCAGTTTGTGCCATTTAAATCTTCTTGAATAATTAAGTACTCTTTTCCATCAATGTTGATGTTGTGAATTCCATCAGGGTTAGAGAAGTGGATTGGAGGGTAAGCAAATCTATTTTGAGAATTAAGTGCTGGAGCTAAAGGTCCACCTTCAATGTATGAACGTATTAAGTTTGTAGCTGGGTCGAATTCTAAAACTCTACCATAATAGTCGTTAAATTTACCTGCTCTTACTGAGTCAGCGGCTTGAGCATCAGTTCCAGTAAAATTAACACCTTTCAGAACTCTAAATCTAGCTTTATAACCATCTATTAATCCTTGACCAACAACACCGTATCTTGCATTGCCAGTGTTGAATGTAAAAGCATCTCTACCAGTTTCTGTAATATAAATTTTACCATTAGCTACAGTACCCCATTCTAATCTGTTGAACATAGAAGCACCTCTTCTTACTGCAACAGTATTTAACTGTAATAATGTATCTAGGTTGTTTTCGATTGAAATCCATTTAGTAGGAGCATCTTGTTTGTATACATACAATTGGCCTGTAGTAAAATCGCCTGCAGTTGTAGCAACAAATTTTGCTAAAATACCCGGAGATCCATCTTCGAATAAATAAACGGTTTTGTTGTCGTTCATTACCACTCCGCCTTCCCAACCAGCTCTTCCCCAGTTGTATTGTTTTCTTACTGCTTTTGCATTGTTTGGGTCTATTTCTACCATCCAATTTAAGTTTTGAAATCTTTTTAATGTTTTGCCATTAAAGCCTGGAAAACCTGCAGGTGTTGTAGTTCCAATCACGAAGTCAGAAGTATCTTTAATCCCGTTTCCATTATTAAAGATTTGTCTGTTACTACTTTGCATCCACTCTTCAGCGGTCCAGATTCTACCACTTGGAGCATTAATACCACCGCAATTCATTCCTGTTTCACCAACAGTATTAACGAAATCTACGTTAAAGAATTTGCCTTTTCTGCCATCAGTTAAGGTTTGGTCAACCACTTCTAGTTGGTCGATTGCACCTCTTTTTAGTTTGAACATGGTCATACCACCACCATCACCAATTTTAGCATCGCTTGTTACCATTTCATGATTAACGATTACGTTGCCTAAAATACCATTTGAATTAATAGGAGCTTTTGCAAACCCAATAAAATCGTGCCATTGTTTAGCAACAGATTTACCAGCAGGATTGCCATAAGTTGCAGTAGTTTGAACCGTGTCAACTCCACCAACAAACAACACTTGTTGTTTAAGTGGGGATCTTGGCATCCAAATGGTTTTTACAGACCATGCAGTGTCAATGTTCATTGGAAACGGTGTTTGTGCATTTGCTGCAAAAGCAGACAAGCCCAAAGCGATAAAAGTAAAAATTTTCTTTTTCATTTTAATTAAATATTGTTGATGCAAAACTGCAGTGACAATGTTACCAATAGTTTGGTTTCAAATGAAAAGATTAGAAAGTTTGTGTTAAAATTACAAGACTTTTATGTGTTTTTTAAATTAAAACAACTGCCTGTGCTAATGAAGACTGTAAGACTCGGGGATTTAAACGTTTGTCAACTAACAATATAGTTAAAGTTAGTATCGAAATGGGCTGTATTAATAAAATGTTTAATTTTACTCTTTTGCAATTTTTTTTCTCACAATATTGTTCCCTAAAGTATAGCTTAAGGTGTAAATACCGGTTTTAAGCATCTCGATATTGTTAATTATGATCGTATTATTTTCAATGGCATAATAGTTCGATAACACCAATTTACCATCTGAAGAATACATTTGAATTAAACTCGAGGTTTCCTCTGAATTTTCTAATTGGATATTAATATTGTCTTTGCAAGGGTTGGGAAAAGTAATATTCTTTTTGTGGTTTTTAATTGAAGCGAGAATTGTTTTTTCTTCTTCCTGATAGATTCTGATGTAATCAATTTCTAAAGCACTTTGAGTAAATGATTGGCTGATGTTAGGAAGGATAGCAATATTTATAAGTAGGTATTGTTCCAAATCAAAGGGCCAAGTGCTGTTGTTTTTTAATGCAGGTTCATAAGTGTAATGAACGACTGAATCAACGCTGAATTCAATTTTATCTGGAGTCCACTCCATAGAATACAAATGAAACGAATTAGAAGCATTTGGAATTGTTTGTCCTCCTAAATTGACGGTATTGCCAAAACTAGAAGGGGAATGGATAGCACTTTGAACAAAATTTTGATTTTGCCCCCAATGTTCTAGAATATCTATTTCGCCGCATGCCGGCCAAGGGGTTTTGCCAAAACCTAAGTTGTGCCAATAAGCCCCTCTTTCATCAATGTTTTTTCCTAACATCCACACTGCAGGCCACGTTCCAACGCCAAAAGGAAGTTTTGCGCTAAACTCTACTCTGCCATATTTAAAGGCAAATTTTGAATTAAGTCTAGCAGAGGTGTATTGTTTGGTTTGTCCTTGGTCTGTGAAGTTTTCTTTCTTTGCTATCACCTTCAAAAGTCCATTTTCAACAATAGAATTACTTGTTCTGTTAGTATAATGCTGAATTTCACCGTTATACCAACTGCCAGATGTAGGAAGTTGTGTTTGATGATACCAATTGTTGTCATTAATAGCTCCGTTCGTGTTAAATTCATCAGCCCAAACAAGTTTTGTGTACAGAGATTTAGTTGGAGGAGTAGCCTCGTATTCAAAATCATCAAGATAGGCTAGTACGCTGTCTCTATTATTTTCCCCATTGATTTGAATAACAACTCTATTGAAATCTTTTCTAAGAATCGGAGGCAACGATCCTGCATTTAAGTTTCTGTATGAGTCTTTGGCAAAATCAAACGTAATTGTTTGCCATTCATCTGTAAGTATAGTTTTGATTATTTCCGATTGGGTCGACCAAGGTTCGTTAATTTTGCCATCTTGAAGTTTTAAAGAAACTTGATTGATTTGATTACCAGATAGTTTGTTAGAAGGGACAAATATTTTTAATGAAAAGACACTTCCTTTGGAAAGGTCAAAGTTTCTATCATTGTCAAATCTGACATTGGCGTATAAGCCGCCTTTGTCTGAATATTCCAAAACCTTAGAAGAGTTATTTTGTGGAGTGTTATTCGGATTTTGTATTCCGAGTTTAATGAAACAATCATCGCCTTCCCAAGAATTGATATTTCCATTCCCTTCAAAATCGTCTTTTAAGATTTGCGAATTCGAGATAAAGGGAAAAATCATTCCAATAAAACAAAAGGTTAATTTTTTAAACATAATTGATTTTTTAAAATAAAGGCTAATTTGGCAAATGTAATTCTTTTTAAAAACATATCATTATACTGTAATTGTTTAAAATATGAAACCCATTAAATTATTTATTTTTTACATGAAAATAATCGGGATTTTCAATAAAAAATGGAATATTTATGTGTTGTTTATAACAATTGCCAATGTTAATTTTAAAAATAAATAGTGTAATTTTGTTTGTAATTATTTAATATGTAGCGGGTTAAATATTGTAGTAGTAGTGATGTAGTGTCAATATTTGTTAATTCAATGTTAAAAAATTTAATTTGTTTTCGGTTTTAATTAAAAAATAGATAAAATGAAAAAAAATTACAAATTTAAAATGTTTAAAGTCAGTTTGATGCCTCAAATTGCTTTCTTAACCTTGCTATTTTCAAGCATTGGTTTGCACGCTCAAAAAAATCCAATTGATTTTGAAACAGGTGGTCATGGCGCAACTTGGACGTGGACTGTCTTTGAAAACAGCTCAAACCCAGCTGTTGAAATTATTACAAATCCGGATCAGTCAGGGATTAATACTTCATCTAAAGTTATGAAATTTACAGCTTTACAAGCTGGAAATCCATGGGCAGGTTGTGAATCAATGCATGGTTCAACAGATTTAGATACTTTTTCTTGGAATTCAAATAACCGTATCATTAAAGTTATGGTATGGAAATCAGAAATTAGTGATGTCGCTATCAAAATCGCTTCAAGCACAAACTGGTCAGAGACTGAAGTTAAAATTCCTAATACAAAAATTAACGAATGGGAAGAATTGACTTTCGATTTTACTAATAAAATAAATCCTCCTTCAGGAAATGGTGTTTTAGACCAAATTATTATTTTTCCTGATTTTCAAACAAGAACAAGCGATAATATCTGCTATATAGACAATATTACATTTAACGCAGGAACAGCATATGAACCAACTACAGCAGCCCCAACTCCTACACAAGCATCTGCTGATGTAATCTCAATGTTTAGTAATGCTTACACTAACATAGCTGTAAATACATGGAGAACAGATTGGTCAGCAGCAACTCTTTCTGATGTTCAAGTAGCAGGAAATGATACCAAAAAATACTCTTCATTGGATTTTGTAGGAATTGAAACTGTTGGAGCAAATCTTATTGACATTTCAGACATGTTATACTTCCATGTTGATGTTTGGACTCCCAATGCAAATACTTTTAGTGTAAAATTAGTTGATATTGGTGCAGACGGTAATTTTGGTGGAGGTGATGATAAAGAACATCAAGTTACTTTAACTCCAACTAAAAATGGTTGGAATAGTTTTGATGTGCCTATGTCTGATTTTACAGGATTAACCTCTAAAGAACATATTGCGCAATTAATTTTTAGTTGTACTCCTGCCGGTCAAGGGACTTTATATTTGGACAATATTTTTTACCACAAATCGCCAATAATCGACCCTAATACTCCTCAAGAAGCTGCACCAACTCCAGTATTTGTAGGAACAGATGTGATTTCATTGTTTAGTAATGCTTACACCAATAAAACGGTTAATACTTGGCGCACAGATTGGTCTCAAGCAACTTTAACTGATTTGCAAATCAAAGGTAATGATACTAAAAAATACAGTTCTTTGGATTTCGTTGGAATTGAAGCTATTGGTGCAAATGTTATTGATGCTTCAAGTATGGATAGATTTTATTTCAATGCTTGGACGCCAAATTTAACTTCATTTAAAGTGAAACTAGTTGATTTTGGTGCTGATGGCGCATTTGGCGGAAGTGATGATAAAGAACATGAACTTACATTGACTACTCCAACCTTAAGCAGTTGGAATACTTACGACTTGCCTTTGTCTAGTTTTACTGGACTAACAACCAAAGCACACATTGCTCAATTGATATTAGTAGGAACTCCTACAGGTGCTGGTACTGTATTTATTGACAACGTATTGTTTAGAAAAGAAGCACTTTCTGTGTCTAATACTACTTTAAATACTATCAATGTTTATCCAAACCCAGCAACTGAACAAGTTACTTTGTCATCAACTAATACTATTGCTTCTGTTGAAATATTCAATAGCTTAGGTCAAAAAGTGTTAAACTTAAATTCTGATTCAAATACCGTGACTATCGATATTGCGAATCTTAACAAAGGTATTTATACTATAAAAACAAACACCGACAATGGACAATCTGTTTCTAAACTGATTGTAGAGTAGATCTTTTTTAAATTGTTGTTAAAAGCTGGATGTGATTTAATTCGCATCCAGCTTTTTTATGCTCATTAATAAAGGTAACTTGCTAATAGGAAATGAATTATATTTTTATTCTTTGTTGCCGTTGCTTTCGAAATTAATCAAAAACTCAAATAAATCTTGGTGAGTCTCTAGTTTTAATTTTTTCCTTAAACGGTACCTGCTTATTTCAACCCCTCTAACAGATATGCTAAACAGTTGGGCCATTTCTTTGCTCGATAAATTCATTCTTAAGTAGGCACAAAGCTTTAATTCTTTGGAGTTTAAATCAGGATAAGCCTTTTTTAAATTATTTAAAAAATCACTTTGTACGTTTTTTACATGATCTGTAAACTTATCCCATTCTTCATCTAATTTCTCGTCCGATTTTATTTGACGTAATATTTTTCTAATTTCACTCGCCTCCACTTGGTCTTTGTTCTGTAAAACTAGATTGTTTAAATGACTCGTTAACTTGCCTAAAAAAGCTTTCTTCTGAAGTAAATTCATCGCAGTACTTGCCAAGTCCTCACTCTTGTGCTTTATCTCCGCTTGAAGATTGTCATTGGTCAATTGCATTATCGCTTTTTCGTTCTTTTCTAGCTCAAGCTGATGTTTATAGTTTATTTGTCGCTGCTCTTCCTCAAATTTAAGTTTCGCCTCCTGCATCCTAATTTGTGCTTTTTTCTGTAGTTTTTTCTTCTGTAGTTTAAGTAATGTGTAAAACACAGAGAATGTGATTAATAGATAAAGCAAATAAGCCCAAATATTTCTATACCAAGGGGCTTTAATTTCAAAACTGTATGAGAATTGCTTAAACTCGTTGGATGGTCCATGTCTTGATTTTAAGTGAAATATGTACTTCCCCTCTTTGAGATTTGTATAGTCTTTTTCAGGGGTTGAACTCCAATTGCTCCATTTTTTATCATGACCTTCCAATAGGTAACTAAATTCAATGTTTGATTTGTGTCTCAAAAATGAGCTTGCAAATGAAAACCGGATAGAATTTGATTTATAAGGAATTGAAGTTTTTAAATTGCTGTCTTTTAGAAGATTATTGAATCCTCCGTAAAGGATAGAATCGCCACTTCCGAAGGTTTTTACTGAACTAATATAAGTTTCATAAGGGAATATTTGCTTCGAGTACTTGTTGTAATTGATGTTGTAAAAACCAATGTCTGAGCCTATTATAGTATTTTCGGAATCGTAGCTGTAAATATTTTCAAAACCACTTAACACATGATTGAATAATTCAGGTATGTATTTTACAACAGCTTGTGTTCCTTTAAAGTCCACTATGCCCAACATTTTGTCTTGGACAAACCAAATATTGCCATTCAAGTCTTCTTTTAAATACCTTATTGGGATGTTGCCTAATATACTTTGATAGTATTTAGACGGTATGATTTTGTTGCTTTTTGGGTCTATTTCATAAATGCCTTTAGTCGTAGCAATTACAATTTTGTTTTTTATTTTAAAAACATGATTGTCTAATTCTGAAGGTAATCCATCTTTTAATGAGTATTTTTTAGTGCTATTGTCTGTTATATTGATTTTATATAAACCATGATAAGGGTGTGATACCCAAATGGAATTATTTTCTACCTCCATATAACGACTTGATTCAATGAAGTTTCTGATAGAACCATCGTTTTTGAGTTCGCCCTTCTCTTTGCTAAAAAGTTGAATACCAAAATAATTTCCGCATGCTATTTTAGGAGGATTACTCCCACTTATTGGCTTGAAGGTCCAAAAGCCTAAAGATTTGAAAACAGGGCTTGCTTTGTCGTTATCAACTTTCCATAATCCATCATCTCTGCTCACAATTAGTTGATTGTCATAAGTATTGACATTCCAAGTTAAGCCATTCATTATTATTTTAGGTTTCAATGAAAGTGAACCTAAATTGTTTTTTTGTCTAACATCTATAGATTGTAAACCTGTGGACAATGCAAAATATAAATCACCATTTAAACTGATAGCGCCATGCCCACTGCCGTTGTTAAATGAGTTGGGATTTATATGGTAAATGGAGTTTCCCCAATCAATAAGTGCAATGCTGTTGTCCATTCCTATCCAAGTGCATCCATCAAAACCACTGTAAAGGCAACGGATTGTATTGCTTACTAATCCTTGTTTGGAAGAAATATTTCCCAAGATATTCCCTTTTTTATCTATTTTGTAAAGTCCTGAATTATAAGAGCCTAATAAAAAATGATTGCCATCGAGGACCTCAATAGTTGTAAAGTGGTCTTCGTTTATCAACGCATTGATTTTAAAAGGGAGTATTTGATTTTGGGTTAATAAGAACAGACCATTGCCGGTGGTACTCACCAAACTAGTGTCTTTCCCAAAGGGTTTAATATCAGTGATTTGAAATCCGTTAGGCAACAAACTTTGATTAATCAGAGGTTTCCATCTGCCATTGTTGTAGAGCAGTATTCCGCTTTTCTTGTCTTGAGTTATGAGTTTATTGTGGTGTTTTTTTAGCGAAGTCCAAGTTGTTTTCGGTTTAAAATAAGAGATACTGTTGTTAGAATATCTGAAAATAAACTGAGGTGTCATGAAAAAAACATCTTGGTCAATTATTTCGATATTCCAGACATCGGCAAATGAGCTAACAGAGGGAGGGAGCTGTTTTTTTAAAGAGGTAAAAATGAATTTCCCTGTTTTGTCAGGTTTAAAATAGCCAAATTCGTCTTGTGCACCCACATATAATCGACCATCATTGCTCATGGCAATAGATCTTACAATGGTTTTGTTAGGCACTGGATGTAATTCCCATTTTACGCCATTGTATATCAAAAGCCCTTCGTTATTGGCAATAAATAATCTGCCCATATTGTCTCTCTCAATATCCCAGTTTTGTGTGCCGGCGGAATATTCGGATTTTGTGAAAATAGAAACTTTTGCATTGTAAAGTTCCCCTTGTCCAAAACTATTGAAAGTAAAAAGTAAAAGATACAAACCCAAAAGTAACCCTTTTTGAGAGTTGCATTTTTCTTTGCTTTTGTTACGGACTTGTATTGTTTTTCTTATGTTAATAATGCAAAAATAACCAAATTTTTCAGTTTGATGTAGTAGTGTAGTAGTTTTTGTTAGTTGCAATGTTATTCAAAAGATTATTTTTGTCAAAAATTAGTTATTAATAACATCAAAATTAAATAAACTCTGTTAGTTGTAAATAAAAAGTATATGCCCAATAAGAATATAGAAATGATTAAAAAAGTGCTAATCCAATTTTTTTTGTTATTAGCCCCATTGTTAGTATTTGCACAAAGCGAAAAAGTTGAAGTAATTAAGTCGCAAAATGGATTTAAACTTTCAGTCAATGGAAAAGACTTGTTCATAAATGGAATGAATTGGGATTATTTTCCTGTAGGGACTAATTACAATTACAGTTTGTGGAATCAGTCGGATGATTTGATTAAAGCAGCTTTGGATAATGAAATGTCCTATTTGAAAAACATGGGCGTTAATGCCATTCGACAATATTCGGGAGTTCCTGCCAAATGGGTGAAATACATTTATGAAAATTATGGAATTTACACCATGCTCAACCATTCTTTTGGTCGCTATGGATTAAATATCAATGGAAATTGGGAAGCCAATACGGACTATTCCAATCCTGCTGTTAGAGAGGTTTTGCTGAAAGAAACCAAGGAAATGGTGTCGCAATACAAAGAAACGCCGGGTATTTTGTTGTTTTTGTTAGGGAATGAAAACAATTATGGTCTCTTTTGGAGAGGTGCCGAAACAGAAAATATCCCATTTGCGGATAGAAAATCGACAAAAGATGCTTACTTTATGTATAAGCTTTTTAATGATGCTGTTAAAGAATTAAAATCAATTGACAAAAATCATCCTATGGCCATTTGTAATGGTGATTTGTTGTTTTCTGATATTATTGCAAAAGAGTGTACTGATGTCGATATTTTAGGAATAAATTGCTACAGAGGTCTTACTTTTACTGACTTGTATGAGCGAGTAAAAAATGAGTTAAATGTGCCTGTCATTCTTACTGAGTTTGGTGCTGATGCATACAATACTCGTTCAAATAATGAAGACCAAGAGTTTCAAGCTCAAGTTCTATTGAGTAATTGGAAGGAAATATACAGCAATGCTGCAGGAATGGGAAAAAATAACAATAGTTTGGGTGGTTTTACTTTCCAATTCAGTGATGGATGGTGGAAAACTGGTCAAACCATCAATTTGGATGAACACGATGTTACGGCTTCTTGGTCGAACGGTGGGTATGGTAACGATTATGTTCAAGGTGAAAATAATATGAATGAAGAGTGGTTTGGTATTTGTGCAAAAAGCAAAACAAATGAACGTGGTTTGTATGAGTTATATCCAAGGGCTGCTTATTATGCGCTCCAAAATATACACAAATTCAATCCTTATGTAGGTAATTCTAATTCAATAAATGTTTATTTTAATTCCATATCAATTGTGGATGCAGCCTTAAAGGCAAGAGGAGACAAAGCCGTATTAGAATCCAAAGACAAAGGGAAGTTGTATCTAAGTAATTTACAAGCCAATTTTAATACTTATCAAACGGGAGGAAGTTTAATAACAACTCCTACCACCTCTAATCCTTTAAATGCTAATTCATTTCCCAATGTTCAAGGTTTTGACCACATGCAATCTTTCAATGTTGGAATTACAGCAAGGCCTGCTCCTAATATGAAAGCAAACGTTCAGTTTAATGTTTTAGGAAATGTAGCGACCAATCCCATAGATGAAATATTCTATGAAAACAGAGGAAGACCACTAACCGTACAAACCCCTACTGGACCTCAGCAGATTAGCTCAAATAACAGGGTGCAATTGTATAAAGCTGATTACAATTGGGATGCTAAGGATTTTAAACTAACTGGGTTTTATAGAACAGGTCATTACCATTGGGGATATGAAGGTGATTTTTTTGGATTATATCCCGAGGCTAATTATGGTCCTAACATAGATATATACAATGGGAATGCTCCTTTTGGTTTTGAAATAGAAGGTAAAAAAACTATTAAAGGGTTAAAGTTGGCTTTTGGTCCTGAATTATGGTGGGGAGCAAATCCAGCTTTCTTGTTAAAATACAGTCGAAAAATAGCAGGGTTAGATGTTACCGGTATTTTTCATGAGGATATTACTCAAAGAAATAATCTGCAAAGTTCATTTGCAGTTCCAGTGCCAAAAACCAGAAGATTAACTTTGGCTATAGGTAAGAAAATGAATCATTTTACCTTTGATTTGGGAGGAATTTGGGGTGGACAGCCGCTTAATGGAAGAACATTTCAAATGGTTTCTGAAAATGTAGTCTACGAAGATAAAATTCAAAGTACAGATAATTTTGGAGGTAAAGCAAAGCTAACCTATTCCAAAGGGGCTATTCGTTGGTATGGTCTAGCATCATACATGGGTTTAGTGGCTAACGGAGGGGTAGATCAAACCAAAACATTTACCGGTTGGGTTCTCAAGGATGTTGGAAGCGGAAATATGTACAATGCACTTACAGGTCTGACATACAACATTGGTAAGATTCAAATTGCACCCAATTTCTTATTTCAAAAACCATTAGTAGGTCCCATTGGCCCAACTTATATGGCACCCGCTCGCCCAAGAAATATTTTAGACGATCCTTTTTCTGTGAGAGGAAATAGAGAAACTGTGGGTGGTGAAATGTTGATTACGTATGATCCAACGCCTGCAACTTGGATGTATGAGTGGGATAATGACAGAATGGAAGATGCCAAATTTGCATTTAGTTCAGGATTTGTTTACAGGCATTTACCAACAGTTCAAGATGCCTCTATAGGTATTTTAGGAAATGGTCGTACCACTTTTGTTTTCCCGGGTTCTGCACCAGCGCAGGATCTTTGGGAACTAAACGCTAGAGTTGTTTCTAAAATTAATCCCGAATTTGGAATGATTGGAAATCTGTATTTTGGAAATGGCCAAGCCAATGGAAACGATACCAGAACAATCAACAGATATGGGATGGATATTAGAACTATTTATAAAAAAATGAAATTAATTACCATTGTTAAAATAGATGATTGGGGGCCTTTTGACTATCACCGAGATTTTAACCAAACTTTCCCGCTTCAACTGATAGGAGATTGGTCAATAGAAGTTGGTAAGCCTGATTGGTTCATGCTGCCAGGAACGAAACTTGGATTCAGAACAACTTACAGGACTTTAAATAAATACTCTAACAGATATTCACCAATTACAACTTTAAATAATCTAGGTCAATTTGTTCCCGACCCCAATGCACTTGGTTTCCCGAATGGTAACGAATGGGAGTTAAGAACCTACATTCAAATCAATATTAATAATTAATGAAATCACAACTCTTGCTAATATAAAATAATATGAAAATGATAAATAAGTTAAGTGTTCAAATAGGTGTTATCGCCCTATTTTTAATAGTTCAATTGGGGTGTAAACGCGAATTGTCGGAGGATGCGGTATTGCCCCAATTTAGCAACAATCCCTATGTTTTTACCGATAACTTTATAGGGTTGGGTTCTGATTTTTATTTCCCATTTGCCGATGCTAAACCAGATGTTTTTTCGGTTGACTTAAAAGAGGGTTTCGAAAGCAATGCTTCTGTAAGAATAGATGTGCCCAATGAGACTGATCCCGGAGGAGCTTATGCAGGGGCAATTTTTAGGATAGATGGTGCCGGTAGAAATTTGACGACTTATGATGCACTAACCTTTTATGTGAAAGCCTCTACTGGAACAAAATTAGGGGATGTCGGTTTTGGAATTGATTATTTGCAAGATAAAAACCAAGTGTCTATCCAAAATGTAAACGTTGGTACCAATTGGTCTAAAGTTATTATTCCGATTCCCGACCCTTCTAAATTGGTAAATGAAAGAGGTGTTTTTTGGTTTGCGGCAGGAACTCAGGAAACGAATGGCGCAGGATATGTTCTGTGGTTTGACGAAATTAAATTTGAAAAATTAGGCACTGTGGGTAAACCAACTTCTAGGATTTTAAATGGAGAAGTGAGCTCAATAAAGTCATTTGTGGGTGCGTCAATAACAGTTTCAGGTTTAAGTCATGTTTTTAATCTTACCAATGGTCAAGATGTTACAGTGATTTCTAAACCTTCTTATTATACATTTACAAGTTCTAATCCCTCAGTGGCGACTGTTAATGATTCAGGAATTGTGAAAATATTAGCCACCGGAATTGCTGAAATAACAGCCAAGGTAAATGGGGTTTTAGCAAAAGGTAAATTGATAGTTGAGTCTAAAGGGAATTTGCCCGGCGCCCCAACACCGAACAGGCCAGCAATCGATGTTAAATCTATTTTTAGTGATGCTTATGTCAATGCCACTGAGAGTAATTTCACGCCTGGTTTTGGCGGTTCTACGACAATTTTTGACCTATTGACAACCAGTAGTGGTAAGGTAGTACAATACAGTAATAATAATTATACAGGAATGATTTTTGGAAATACAGTCGATGCTTCTGCGCTTGGTTTTTTACATATCGATGCTTATGTAGAGAATGCCTCATCGGTAATAGGAATTCAAATAAGAGACATAGGGGCAAACAAAACCATTGAAACCGATGTGTTTACAGGAAATCCAATAGGGGATGACAAGGATAAAAGAATGAATTTGACTGGATTTGAAGCAGGTGTGTGGAAATCGTTTGATATACCATTGAATGCAGGAATTCTGAATCAAAAAAGTAATTTGGGTGCTATCATAATAACAGGAGGTCCCAATTTTATGTTAGACAATATCTATTTCTATAAATAATACAATTTGCAGGGAATTTTTTAAATAAATAATGAATGAATAAATCGAATAAATTAACACTTTTGGCAATTATAGCAATTTCTTTGGGAGGATGTAAGGTAGAACCTATTCAAAACTTACCTGATAGGAAGTATGAATTGGTTTGGAGTGATGAGTTTGAAGGGGATTCTGGCGTTAATCCTAATGCTTTAAAATGGACCTATGATATTGGCACAGGACAAAATGGGTGGGGAAATAATGAACTTCAATCTTATACCAACAATCCCCAAAATGTATCTATAGATGGTACAGGAAATTTGATTATTTCGGCTTTGAAAAGTAGTTCAGGAAACTACACTTCGGCAAGGATTAAAACAGAAGGTCTTTTTGCCCATCAGTTTGGAAGAATTGAAGCTCGTATTAAAACACCAACTGGTTCAGGAATATGGCCTGCATTTTGGATGTTAGGGGCAGATTTTAAGGATGTTGGCTGGCCTCAGTGTGGAGAAATTGATATTATGGAACAAAAAGGCAAATTCTCTAACATTACTTATGGTTCAATTCACGGCCCCGGATATTCTGGTGGTCAAGCCATTACTACGCCATACGGACTTAAAGATAATAGGTTTGATGCCGATTTTAATGTTTATGCGGTTGAATGGGGCGCAAATTATATTGATTTTTTTGTCAATAATTACCTTTATAAAAGAGTAACTCCCTCCGATGTTACAGGTGAGTGGGTGTTTAATAAACCATTTTTTATTATCCTAAATATTGCGGTTGGTGGAAGTTTTGTTGGTCCTCCCAATATCAATACCCCTTTCCCAAGTTCTATGTATATTGATTATGTTAGAGTTTACAAGGAAATATAATGAACAAAAAAGGATTTTAATAGAGGTTTGATTTAAACGCTTATTTGATTTTAATTGATCAAAATTCACCATCACAACTAAAATAAAACGAATAATCGGTTAGTCTTTTAACCAAAAACGAAGCAATAGTTACCATATAATGTCAGGTCAAAAACAAAATAAAGAAGCTACTTTAGTAGAGATAAAAAGATTGAAAATTGAAGGCGAAAACTTCTTTTGTATTTCAAATTATGATGAAATGCGTCCCTTTTTTATGAGTGTGGTAAGCGATTCGCACCATTGGATGTTTATTTCAAGCAATGGTGGAATTTCTGCCGGTCGCAAGAATGCTGAATATGCTTTGTTTCCCTATTATACTGCGGATAAAATTACGGAATCCTATGATATAACAGGCTCTAAATCTATTTTCCAAATTATTCAAAATGAAAAAATTCATGTTTGGGAACCTTTTTCTGAGAGGAATAATAGCTTGTTCAACGTTTCTAGAAATCTGTATAAAAATGCCATTGGGAATAAAATTATTTTCGAAGAAATTAATCACACTTTTGAACTTATATTCAGGTATGAATGGAACTCAAGTGATCAATATGGTTTTGTTCGTAAGTCTTCATTAACAAACAATGGCAATCAAGTCTTAACAGTTGCTATATTAGATGGCATACAAAATATTATGCCTGACGGTGTCGGTTCTGATTTGCAAAACTCAACCAGTATTTTAGTAGATGCATACAAACGCAATGAACTTGACATTGAATCGGGTATGGGAATTTATGCACTCAGTGCTATAATCGTTGATAAGGCGGAACCAAGCGAAGCGCTTAAAGCAAATATTGCTTGGTCTTTAGGTTTCGATAAACCCAAATACTTGCTTTCTTCCCTCCAACTTAATGCGTTCAGAAGAGGGGAGGATGTTATTCAAGAAGAGGATGTTAAGGCAGAAAAAGGGGCTTACTTTATTAACCAAAAAATAACCTTAGCCACTGGTGAAAAGAAATCATGGTTAATCGTTGCCGATGTGAACCAAAGTCAAGCAAATGTAGTCGCATTAACGAATGAAATTATTTCAAACAAGGAACTCAAAAAGCAAATTGAAAGTGATATAGAATTAGGGTCTAAACGTTTGAAGGAACTGAATGCATCTTCAGACGGCATTCAATTGTCTGATGATGTTTACAGAGATACTCGACATTTTTCTAATACTCTTTTTAACATAATGAGAGGGGGTATTTTTGATTTTAATTATCAAATAGAAAAAAAAGACCTTGTCAGTTATTTGGCAAATGCCAATAAAGAAGTTTATGAAACTCACAAGGATTTGTTGCAAAGTTTGGATGATGTTTTTAATGTTTTTCAATTGCAAGAAATATACAGCTCCATTAATGACAATAACTTCAAACGACTTTGTATAGAGTATTTGCCACTCAAGTTTAGCCGAAGACATGGCGATCCAAGCAGACCTTGGAATAAATTTTCAATCAATACTCGCAACGCGGATGACCATTCTAAGGTGTTGGATTACGAGGGGAATTGGAGAGATATTTTTCAGAATTGGGAAGCCTTATCCATCTCTTATCCTGCATTTACCAAAGGGATGATTCATAAGTTCTTGAACGCAACAACTTTCGAAGGCTATAATCCTTACAGGGTTACAAAGAGTGGATTTGATTGGGAAACGGTAGAGCCAGATAATCCTTGGTCGTATATCGGTTATTGGGGAGATCATCAGATTATCTATTTACTCAAATTGTTGGAAATGAATGAGAAATACTATCCAGGTCAATTGAGTAGCGAATTCAGTGAAAACTTATTTGTTTATGCCAATGTCCCCTATAAAATTAAAAATTATCAGGCGATTTTAAGAAATGCGAAAGATACAATTGAATTTGACAAAGAGTTGGATGAGGAGATTAGAGAAAATCGTGATTTAATTGGTTCAGATGCAGCTTTGCTTTTTGCGCAAAATGATAAAATTTACAATGTCAATTTTATTGAAAAGATATTGGCCACAATTTTATCTAAACTTTCCAATTTTATTCCTGAAGGCGGTATTTGGATGAATACCCAAAGACCAGAATGGAACGATGCCAATAATGCTTTGGTTGGAAATGGAGTTTCTATGGTAACATTGTATTACCTCAGAAGGTTCCTTGAATTCTTCGAAAAACTAATTGAACAAACAACTGAAGAACGCATAGAATTGTCGAATGAGTTAATCATTTTCTTTAAAAAAATTCATGCCACGTTCGAAGACAACTTAGCTTTGTTAAATTCAGGGATAAACGACAATCAACGTAAAGCAATTCTTGATAGCTTAGGACAAGCAGGAAGCGATTACCGTGAACATATCTATAAACATACTTTTTGGGGCGAAAAAAGAACTATTTCATACCGAAGACTTAAAAGCTTTGTTAAGGTAAGTCTTCAGTTTATTGAACATACTATTAAGGCCAATAAGCGTGAGGATAACATGTATCACTCCTACAATTTAATGACCCTGAAGAGCGAAAACGAAATTTCAATCACCTATTTAAGTGAAATGCTTGAAGGTCAAGTAGCCGTTTTAAGCTCCGGTTATTTGTCTCCTGAAAGTGCCCTTAAATTATTGGATAGTATGAAAAATAGTGCCCTTTTTAGAGAAGATCAATACAGCTATTTGCTCTATCCTAATAAGCAACTGCCAAAGTTTTTAGATAAAAATAGAATTCCTAGTGATTTAGTTAAACAATCTCAGCTACTTTCACTCATGCTTAATGACGGAAATAAATCAATTATAGAGCAAGATTTAAAAGGAGAATGTCGATTTAATGGGAATTTTAAAAATTCAAATGACTTGAGTATTGCTATTGATTTGTTAAGCCATTCAAAATATGCTTCATTTCTTCTAAGTGAAAAGAAACTACTCTTAGAAATTTTTGAATCTGTATTTAATCACAAGTCATTTACTGGTCGCTCAGGTACTTTTTATGGATACGAAGGATTAGGTTCTATTTATTGGCACATGGTTTCTAAGTTGCAATTAGCAGTCCAAGAAATGTGTATTCAAGCAATAGAAGTGCAAGAGAGTCCTGAACTTGTAGGGGGGTTGTTGAAGCATTACTACGAAATAAATGAAGGTGTTGGCGTACATAAATCGCCCTCCGTTTATGGGGCATTCCCAACCGACCCCTATTCGCATACTCCAAGTAATAAAGGGGCACAACAGCCCGGAATGACTGGTCAAGTAAAAGAAGATATTCTGAGTCGATTTGGGGAATTAGGCGTTTTTGTCTCTAAAGGTTGTTTGTATTTTAACCCTTGCTTGTTGCGAAAAAATGAATTTATAACTCAAAATCGACAATTTCATTACGTAACTGTTGACATGGAACACAAAACATTAATGCCTGAAATTGGGTCCTTGTGTTTTACGTTTTGCCAAATTCCAATTGTTTATAGATTGTCAAATGATAATTATCTTGAAATTGAAAAAAGAGATGGTACTGTTTTAAGGAATAATTCATTGCGCATAAATGAAGAAATAAGTCAGCAAATATTTAAAAGAACGGGTACAGTTTCTAAAATTACAGTTTATATCAATGGGTCTATTCTGAAGTAATAGAATGTTTAAGTTCAGTCAATTATATCGTCTTTTGTGCATACTTTCAGTTGTTCTAATTGCCTGTAATAATAACAATTCAGTAAAAGGGAATATTTGGAATAAACCCCTTAGTAAAACTGCTTTTCAGATTTTAGGAGATACGAATTACCAAGCAATTTGCTATGGTGGGTATAGAAAAAACACCCGAGATTCACAGCCTACTTTATCTCAAATAATAGAGGATATGCGGATTTTGAATGCAATGGGAATTAAATTGCTGCGAACCTATAACACCCATTACAAGGAAATAGAAACAATATTACAAGCTATCTCTCAGTTGCGTTCAGAAAATTCAAATTTTGAAATGTATGTAATGCTAGGAGTTTGGATTGAATGTGAAAATGCATGGACACAAAAAGAACCTAATCATGACAAGGAAAATGAGAAAGCTAATGCCGCAGAGATAAAAAAATCGGTAGAATTGGCCAATCAATATCCTGACATAGTAAAAATGATAGCGGTTGGAAATGAAGCAATGGTAAAGTGGGCAACTAATTACTATGTTCAACCAAGTGTGATTTATAAATGGGTGAATTATCTTCAATTGTTGAAACAAAAAAAACAGTTAGACAGGGATTTATGGATTACATCTTCAGATAATTTCGCGTCATGGGGTGGCGGCGATTCATCATATCATGTCGATGATTTAAAAAAACTTTATCAGGCCGTTGATTTTATTTCTATTCATACTTATCCAATGCACGACACCTATTATAATCCTAGTTTCTGGGGAACATTGCCAAAAGAAAATCATTTTACAAAAGAAGTTCAAATAGATTCTATGATGAAAAGAACATTGAATTATGCCAAAAGGCAATATCTTGGAGTTTATAAGTATATGAAATCCATTGGCGTAAATAAACCAATTCACATAGGAGAAACGGGTTGGTCAACGAATTCTAATGATCTATATGGAAGCAATGGCACAAAGGCATGTGATGAATACAAATCGGCTAAATATTATCAACTCATTCGTGAATGGACCAATAAAGAAAAAATGACCTGTTTTTATTTTGAAGCATTTGATGAAAATTGGAAAGATGCTAATAATACTGCCGGTTCCGAAAATCATTTTGGGTTGTTTACGGTCAATGGAAATGCCAAATATGCACTTTGGAATATGGTAGATAAAGGCGTTTTTAAGGGTTTAACAAGAGATGGAAACTTAATTGAAAAAACATACAATGGGAATAAAAAAGCATTGATGGAAATAGTAGAACTTCCCGCCAAATTAAAACAATAATAAATGAATATTTTGCCAAACATATCATTCTATAACAAGTTTTTGCTTGTCATTGCTTGTATGGCTTTTGTTCAGTGCACAAATGATAATATGAAAATTGAAGTTTATGAAACCTCCAAAAGCGGAAATGCACTAACCCTGATTTCTGATTTTAAAACAGCTGAAAAAGTAGTAAATATGTCAATTGACACAGAAGTGACCTTCCAAACTATTGTTGGGTTTGGCGGTTCATTTACCGATGCCTCAGCCTCACTGCTCAATCAATTAAGTAAAGAAAAAAGAGAAGAAATATTACAAGCCTATTTTGGGGATAATGGCGCTAAATATTCGTTAAGCAGAACACACATGGCATCCTGCGATTTTTCAATGTCTAATTACACCTATGCCAAGCTTGAAAACGATTTGGATTTGAAAGGTTTTACAATTGAAGATGATGTTGATGATTTAATCCCAATGATATTGGAGGCTAAAAAAATATCGAAAGAAGGGTTTAAAATTATTGCTTCGCCATGGACTGCACCACCTTGGATGAAAGACAATAATCACTATGTAGGAGGGAAATTATTGCCTCAATATTACGATGTGTTTGCCTTGTATTTCTCTAAGTACTTGGAGGCTTATAAAGGAAAAGGAATTGATATTTGGGGGCTTACGGCTATTAATGAACCCCATGGGAATGGAAGTAATTGGGAAAGCACCCATTTTACGCCTAAAGAAATGACAGATTTTGTTGAAAATTATTTGGGTCCCAAGCTTGAAAAAGACGGTTGGGGCGATGTTAAGGTTTTTGGTTATGACCAAAATAGAGCTGGAATAAAAGAATGGGTGGATGAGATGTTCAGAAGTGATAAATCTTCGAAATATTTTGCAGGAACAGCTTTCCATTGGTATGAGAGTACTTATGAGGTTTTTCCGGAAGCCTTGTCTTATGCGCACCATAAAGCCCCAAATAAATTACTGATAGAAACCGAAGGTTGTGTGGATTCAGAAGTGCCCAAATGGCGCAATGACCAATGGTATTGGGAAATGGAGGCAACGGATTGGGGTTGGGATTGGGCGAGTGAAAAAGACAAATACTTGCATCCTAAATATGCACCTGTCAACAGGTATGCCATAGATATTATAGGGTGTTTAAATAATTATGTGAATGGTTGGGTGGATTGGAATATGGTGTTAAACAAACAAGGTGGTCCCAATTGGTTCAAAAATTGGTGCGTTGCTCCCGTTATAGTTGATGCCGAAAAAGATGAAGTTTATTACACTCCTTTGTATTATGTAATGACACATTTTAGTAGATTTATGAGGCCCGGCGCTTTGAAAATTAAATGTGATATTGATCAAAAGTATCTTCATGTAACTGCTGTAAAAAATCCGGATGGAACTATTGCTGTTGCTGTGTTTAATCCAATCAATGAGGCTGTTACTATTAAATTAAAACTAAATAACCTATTCCAAACATGGACCATAAACCCCCATGCCATTCAAACAATACTTATTAATAATCATAAATAGTCTTATATTAACCCATCAATCATGTCAGTTTTACCATCAAATAGCAGAGAAAAAGTCCCCTTTATTCAAAAAATTTCATTTGGGTCGGGTCACTTAGTCCTCAATTTATTGCCTGGGGCATTAGGTGTATTTAGCTTCTTTCTTTTAACTGCCTTTGGTATGGATCCGTTTCTTGCAGGTTTGTTAGGTGGTTTGCCAAGGATTTATGATGCATTAACCGACCCAATTATGGGTTTTATATCGGATAATACAAAGTCTAAATGGGGAAGAAGAAGGCCTTATATATTTATTGGCGCTATCCTTAGTGGTATTTTCTATATTCTATTGTGGCAGCTAAGTCCTGAAAATTCTCAAATGTATAACTTTTGGTATTTTTTAATTTTCTCAATTGTTTTTTTAACCGGCAATACTATTTATGCAACCCCTCTTGTTGGTCTTGGTTATGAAATGACATCGGATTACAATGAAAGAACAAAATTAATGGGATTCTCCCAAACGATTGGTCAGTTGGCTTGGATGATAGTCCCTTGGTTTTGGGTGATTATTGCGGATCCTAAAATATTTGCAACCCAAGCTGAAGGGGTAAATCAATTGTCGTTTTATGTAGGTGCCGCTTGTATAGTTTTGGGTATATTGCCAGCATTCTTTTGTAAAGGGATAGACTCTCAAAACATGGAAAATAGAAAGAAAATTAGTTTTAAAACAGTTGGGTCTAACGTGAAAGACTTATTTATTTCAATGAAGCAAGTCTCCAAAAACAAGCCATTTATGAAATTGTGTGGTGCTACTTTCTTGATATTTAATGGATTTCAAATTGTAGCGGCATTTAGTGTGTTTATTATAGTGTTTTATATGTACAACGGGAGCTATGCCGCAGCTGGAACTTGGCCTGCTTGGTTTTCAACTATTTCTGCTCTCTTAACAGCTTTTTTGGTTATTCCTATTATTACTTGGATGTCAAAAAAATGGGGTAAAAAAAATGCATTTATCATTTCAACGGCTATTTCTATTGTTGGTTATATTCTTAAATGGTTTGGGTTTAATACTACATTAAATTCGCAATTCAATCAAACAGGCTTGTCTCGTAAAATGACTAATGCAGTAGGCTCATTTTTTGATTTGATAAATCCAACACTTGCCGATTTAAATATGTCTTGGTTTTCTATCAATACCTCAAATGAAATGCCTTGGTTAATCTTTTTACCCATCCCGTTTATTGCTTTTGGCTTGGGTGGATTGTTTACGTTAATGATGAGTATGACAGCAGATGTTTGTGATTTAGATGAGCTTGAAAATGGTATGCCAAGAAAAGAAGGAACCTTCGGTGCTATTTATTGGTGGATGGTTAAGTTAGGTCAAGCACTTGCTTTGGTTCTAAGCGGATTGGTGTTAAAATTAATTGGTTTTGATGGAGGTGCAGCTTCACAATCCGCCGAAACTATGTACTATTTAAGAATTGCAGATATAACGATTCCTTCGGTTACAGCAGCTATCGCAATAATTATTATGTGGAAATATAATTTAGATGAAGAGAAGTCTAAAAAAATTAAAGAAGACTTAATTGCAAGAAGAGGGGAATTGTAAATATATCTTCTCTAGTTTTTTAAAGTGATTACTTTAATTTATTCTCCAAAATCAAAAAGGGAATTCCCTCTTTTATCCACTGTTCTTCTATGCCTATTTTGGGCACAACTTCCATAATCAATGAACCCAAACAGATGTCCATGTCGCCATCATTGTCATAGTCGCCACAATCCATTAATATCCATCTCCCTTTGTTTACTTTGTCTATGGAATAGGCTTTGTAGTTTTTAACATCGTAAAAATTACCGCCTAAATTTTTGTAAAATACAAATCCTTGTTCCAATTGATGTTGCCAATCAGGGAAAAATGAGATTGCGGCAATGTCCTTGTTACCGTCATTGTCAAAGTCGTGAACAAATGCCGAGTATGCGCCATTTAAGGGAAGAAATAATCGGTTTTTAAAGACATTGTTTCCTTCGTTTTCATAAAGATAAATACCGTGATATGGTTTTAATATGGGTAAAAAATCGGCATTGTCTCCCGCGGTGTAAATAAGGTCTTTTTTGCCATCGTTGTTCAAGTCTTGGATTTGTAAGGACGACGAGCCATAAGAAGGCGGAAATTGAAGAACTCTTTCTCTTTTAAACTGACCATTTCCTTGGTTGTAATAAATGTCAATACCCTCGTCTGCTTGCGCAAATAGTGCAACAATGTCTTGTTTGCCATCGTTGTTCATGTCTTCAATGTAAGCCTTAGTTGCGCCCGGTTTGTCCCATAATACTTGTTTCTTGTATTTGCCATTGCCTAAGTTTTTAAACCACGACAAGCATCCTGTAAATTTGCCAAATTCACAAACCACTAGGTCAGGCAAACCGTCGCCATCAATGTCTGACACACTTGTATGGACAGGTCTTCTGAGTTGGTCAATAAGTATAGTAGCGCCCTCAATCCCATTTTGGGGAAGTGACATAATCATGCCTTTGGGATTGTCTGTAGGGGCAAACTGTCCCATAAAAGTAACGTATTGTTCGGTCTCTGTTTCATTAACACAAACGGCACCTTCTTCAACCTCTATAGCACGTTTGATGCTAAAATCGGGGTTCAATTCAATAAATTGCTGTTTGTTGGCATCTCCAAAGTAAATTCCTCCATTTTTTTTGAATTTGAGAAGGGTAGTGGATGGGGGCGAAAAAACGTTAGGCGGAATGATTGCGTTAAAAAAAGGATTGTTTTTTTCTAAAGCTAAAGGCGTGGTTTTTAATTCTTCGGGCGCATTTTCAATAAAATATTGCTTTATTTTTTGCCAATCTTCACTGCTGATAACAGGTTTTGATGGGTAAATATTTTTTTGAATTAAGAAAGAATCCCCCTCATTGTTTTCAAACAGAGAAAGTCTTTCTTCTTCCGATTTGTAAATGCCTAAAAAGTGACCCATTTTAGGCATTGCATGTTGTTCCCACATTGCTTTACTTAAATGTCCAGGCTGAGGAAGTTGATGACATCCTTGGCAATATCTTTCTGCTAAAGCGTAACCTTCCTCATTGTTTTTGGGAGTTGTATTGCACGACCAAATGAGTAAGTGTAAAGTAATGAATAAGATAAAATAGAGTAAAAGTCTGAACATAAATGGCAATAAGAGTTTACGCAATTTTAAGATTCAAACATCAACTTAAAGGTCACTTGATGTTAAGTTTTAGTAAAACTTAAGGGGTTGTTTTTTACTTCGATACCTCTATCAAAGCATTGCAAATATTTTCCCAAGAGAAAACGGCTTTATGAGCTTCGGCATTTTTCGAGAAGGTTTCTTCTCTTTGCTGTTCGTAAAAATCGATTAATGCAGCAGCAATTTCTTCTTCTTTTTTACTTGTAACATAACCAACTACGCCATTAGGAACTGTTTCTGCTAAGCCTCCTACATCGGTTACCAACATCGGTTTGTTGAAGTGATAAGCAATTTGTGTTACCCCACTTTGGGTCGCAGAATGGTAGGTTTGCACCACCATGTCTGAGGCGCAAAAATACTTGGATACTTCTGAGTTAGGGATAAATTCGTGATGCTTAACAATAGCTTCTTCTATGTTTAATGTTTTCATTAAATCAAAATATGGCTGACTGTCTTCGTAAAACTCTCCCGCAATAATTAACTTTACATTCTTGTCTTTCAATCCGCTTTTGGCAAAGGATTTCAATAGTAAATCGAGCCCTTTATAGGCTCTTATAAACCCAAAAAACAACAAATAATGGAAGTTGGGGTCAAGGTTTAAAGCTAATTTTGCCTCTTTTTTATCAATCATTTCCCCAAAGTTATCGTACATAGGGTGAGGGATAAATTGCGATGGTTTCTCAGGGATTAATACTTTCAAATCGTTCAAAACAGACTGACTCATGGTGATGAATCCATCCATGCTTTTTACGAAATAGTTGGTAAAAACACGGTCGTAAAAATGTTTTTCGTGTGGGTGAATATTGTCAGCAATGGCAACAACTTTGCTTGTTTTGTTCGACTTAATAATACGCGCAATAGTTCCCAAAACAGGCGCCATAAAAGGCATCCAATAACGGAAAACAACCAAGTCGGGAGCTGATTTTTTGTATTTCAATCCTACATTAATCCAATTCAATGGATTGATGGAATTCATGGCGCTGTTTATCGAAGTATTTTCAGGAGCTGGGTCGCTGGAATACTGTGTTTTGCCTGGAAATAATACAGAAGGATATTGTAATTTGAAACTCAGAATTTCACACTCATGGCCTTGGTCTTTGAATGCTTTGCACAATCTTTCATTATATGTGCTCAAACCGCCTCTGAGTGGCCATCCGGGACCAACTATTACAATTCTCATGTCTTATAAATTGGTTTTTTCTGAGATAGAATACTTGTTTCTGTCTCCGCTATTTCTACTTACTAATTCACCTAAAAAGCCAGCTAAAAATAACTGTGTGCCCAAAACCATAAACATTAGTCCAATGTAAAACAATGGAGAGCTTGTCACTAAAGCCGCTCTTTCATTGATGATAATATGAATCAGTTTGTTAACCAATAAATAAAAGGCTATTAAAAAACCAACTATAAAACTCAATAAGCCATACAAGCCAAAAAAGTGCATCGGTTTTTTGCCGAATTTACCCATAAAGAAAATACTCAATAAGTCTAGCAATCCATTTACAAATCGGTTCAACCCAAATTTAGTAGTGCCATATTTTCTGGCTCTGTGTTCTACTACTTTTTCGCCAATTTTTTCAAAACCTTCCGATTTGGCAATAACAGGAATATAACGATGCATTTCACCATATACTTCTATGTTTTTAACCACCAAATGGCTGTATGCTTTCAATCCGCAGTTGAAGTCATTCAAATGGATGCCACTCATTTTTCTGGTTGCCCAATTGAAAAGTTTGGTTGGAATCGTTTTGGTAATAGGGTCGTAACGCTTTTTTTTCCAACCAGATATGAGGTCATATCCTTCGGTTTTTATTAAGTTGTATAACTCAGGGATTTCATCGGGACTGTCTTGTAAATCGGCGTCCATCGTAATGATAACCTCGCCATTTGAGGCTTCAAAACCACTGTTTAATGCCGCAGATTTTCCAAAGTTGCGTCTGAAACGGATGCCTTTTACTGACTTGTTTTCACTGCTTAATTGTTGGATAATTTCCCAACTATTGTCAGTGCTTCCATCATCAATAAAAATGACTTCATAGGTCAATTGATGGTGGTCAACTACTTTCTTTATCCATTGATACAACTCAGGTAAAGACTCTGCTTCGTTGAGCAAAGGAATAATAATAGACAAATTAGTCATGCTTGATTTCTTTTTTAAGGATGGCTGAAAGTATCAGGTTTATAATTGTTTGGATAATTACATTTGAGAAAAATCCAATAATAACAATGCTGTTTAGGGTCATGAATTTTTTACTAATTTCTAAAGTTTTAGCAATTTGTTCATCACTCATTTTTTGTTTTTTTAAGTCTGCTATTACTTTGTCCAACTGCTCTGACATTACAACGTCATAATCTATTACGAAGTTGAAATAAATAACTGTAAAAAGAGTAACAAAAACAGAAAGAATGAGGGTGTATTTGAATCCTAAATTAAAGCTTTGTTTAAAACTCATCCATCCATCTAAAAATTGTGTTCTGTAGCTTTTGAGTAAAGATTGCATAATCATAGTTGATATGGCAATAGACAATAAGCCAATTAATAAACTAATGATTTTTCCGTTTTCTAATTCAGAGTCATTGACAAACTGATTGATTACCGTTACTATAATGTGTAAAAATAGTCCAATTAAGGCAAATTTAAAAGCATGGTTATATACTGCCTTTTTGTTAGGGTGATTTGGTGTAGTTAAATCTACAATTGTTGTGTTGTCCATTATTGTTTGTTAAAGTATATTTGATTTTTAATGCAAGTCCCTTCTATAAAGTATGAAAGTGGCTTGTTTAAGTAATAGCTGTTCCAAGACAAAGATTGATTGTTTTTGCGGTCAATGATGGTTTGCTTGTGCGGATTTATAATGACAAATGAAGCCTCTTGATTGACCTCTATACAAGGTAATTCAATGTTTAATAGGTTGCTAGGATTGTAGTTTAGCTTCTCAAAGAGTTGTTCATCACTCATTTGAGGGAAAAATCTGTTTCTGCCTTCTATCGCAATACCTAAAGCCATTTGTAAGGTAATAGCACCAAAAGAAGCATATTCAAACTCAAGTGCTTTTTTCTCGATTTCCAATGGATAATGGTCGGTGCATATTGCATTTATAGTACCGTCATAAAGGCCTTCCCACAATGCTCTAACATCATTAGCATGTCTCAGTGGTGGTGTTAGTTTTAAGTTGCTGTCAAAGTCTGAAATGGCTTCATCGGTTAAGGCTAAATTCATAACCGCCACATCGCAAGTTACTTTTATTCCTTGTAGTTTGGCTTGACGGATTAGTTCAACGGAACGTTCGGTGGATATTTTCGAAATATGAACACGGTGTTGGTGGTAGTCGGCAAGTTCTATTTCTCGCTGAACCATTAAATATTCAGCATGTTGAGGGATGCCTTTTAGTCCTAAACTTAATGCAATAGTACCTTCTGAAACATAAGCGCCTTTTGATAATTGTTTTGAAACACAAAAACTATAAATTAAACCGTTAAAGTTTTTGCTGTATAAAATAGCCTTACTCATGGTTCCACTATTTTCAATTGGATTATTGCTGTTTGAAAAGGCTATGGCACCACTTTTTTTCATGTCATACATCTCCGATAAATCATCCGATTGCATGTTTTGGGTAATAGTGCCCAATGGTAAAAAACGAACAGGGAATTTGTTGACTTGGTTCATTACAAATTCAATGTCTGACTTGGTGTTTCTTGGAGGGTTCGAGTTGGGTAATAAACAAAGATGCGAAAATCCACCTGCTAAAGCGGTTTTGTTTAATGACTCAAATGTGTCGCGATGTTCATAGCCTGGTTCAGTACTGTTGCATCTTAAATCAACAAAGGAAGAGGTGATGATACATTCCGAAAAATCATAAACTTTTTCAAATTGTTGTTCATCAATAGCCTGTCCGAAATCACTGATTTTGCCATCAATGACAGCCAAGTCGCCCGTCTGTCCGTTGAAAGGAGAGTGTATGTCGGCAACTGTAATATTTTTAAGCAGATAGCTTTGCATGTGGTTTAAAAAAACGAATTAAAAGTATTTCAATTAATAAAAATAACAAAACAAAAGTAATACACCATTTCCAAAGTTGTTGTCCCTTTTTAATATTTTTAAAATTGGAGTTGAATGATTCTACAGTTTGGTCGATATATTCTATGTTGTTGTCTTTGCAAAATGTTTCCATTTCATTGGATTCAATGGTTCTGGTGTCGCTCTCACTTCGGTCGTAATTAAAGGATAAATAAGCGCGAATGCTGTCACTGTTTTTGTTCTTTAATTGGTAATGTCCAGCTTGAGTTAGTTCGTATAAGTCGGTTAAATACAACTCATTGTCCTTGTTTAAAATCCCCGGAACAATTTGCTCTTTGGGATTTACCAATACTAAATCTTTGTCCGACTGATAGGGCAATCCCGTTGAAATAGGCTCCATTTGCCCAATTTGATGGTAAAGGCTCGATTTTAACTGATTTAACAGTCCCATTTTTATCATCAAAGGCACAAACAATGCATGGTTTTGTAAATTTGAATAGGTTGCGTTCAGAGGAACCGAAAAAACAAATAAATGTCCTTTTTTTACAGGAATATCCTGAAGGAAAATGGAACCATCTTCCAAAGAAGCTATCGTAATGCCTTGTTGTATCTGCAATGGATATTTCTTTTGTGTGATAGGATAATCGGGTTGCTTGTTTTTTTTCTCAAAAATGTCTTTGATGATAGGATGCAGCTCATCCAATTGTTTTATTTTTAAAGGGGTTTCTATTGCTTTTTCGCCAATGTTAACGCCATAAGTTGAAAGTGTGTTTTTTAAACCACCATAAGGTTCTGAAGCATGCGGATAAATAACCACATTGCCCCCGTTTTTTAGGTATTGATCTAACTCGCTTAGCAAGCCTGACATCATTTCTTTGGGTTCATTGATGACAATAAGTGAACTGCTTTTGAAATTGCTGTAGTTGATATTGCCAAAGGTGTTGTGCTGTATTGCAAAACCAGGATTGTCCTGAAAAATAGCGTCAACAAATGGGTTGATGGTTTCAGAAATACATACGATTTGATGCTGTTCTTTGATGTAAAAATTAAAAAACAGTTGGTCGTCAGTAGGAATTAAATCACCGCCAAGTTTTAGTTCGCAGGTGTGTAAACCGCTGTTTTCAAGCGTAAATTGAATGGTTGTTGTGCTTTTGTCAAACGATGAAATGTTAAAATTAGAAATTCCCTTTGGTTGCCCATTTATCATTAATTCTAAGTTTAAATCTTCATAATCATTGTCAGAATAATTGCTGATTTGGACGTTCAATAAAATAGTTTCATTTTTTTGAATAACAGGGGAGCTTAGCCAGCAAGTGTCAATAGATAGATTGTCAACAATAGGCCCATTTACTTTAATGAATTGACAAACAATACTGCTGTCCAAATGCCTTTCGGTAACATGGTTTTTGCTTTTTTGGAAGTCGGAAATTACATAACTCCTTTTGTCGCCATTTTCTTGATTTAAAAGTCTATTTTGGAGTTTAAGTAAATCGCTCAGAGGGAAACTTTGCGACTGTGGACTTATTTTGTCGAGCGCCTCTAAAGCATCTTCCTTGTTTACAAAGTGCAGTAATGCAGGGTCTTGATTGCTTGTAATAAATTGTATTCTATCAAGCTTATTGCTTTGCTCCACAATGATACGTGCTCTGTTTTTTGCAGCTTCAAACATCAAACCCTCAGCACCAGTTTGATTCATGCTAAAACTATTGTCAATAATAATGCTGATAAAACTACCACTCTCGCTCACTTTGTTCTTAATAAGTATGGGTTGCGCAAAAGCAAATATTAAGAAAGTAAGTGCTAACAAACGTGCAGACAATATCAAATAACGTCTCAGTTGACTTCCGCTTTTAGTTTCAGAACGGACTTGTTTTAGAAATTTAAGATTGGTAAATAGTATTTTTTTGTAACGTCTAAAGTTAAACAAATGAATAATAATTGGAATAGCCAATAAAAACAATGCCCACAAAAATTGAGGATATAACCACGTCATACTATATGGGCAAACTTACAAAAAAAATGTCAATGTTTTAGTCAACAAAGTTTACAGAACATTTAAGCTGTTTTTTTAAAAAACTGTTTAATGTTTTACCCCGTTTTAAAATAATTGATTAAAGATTAATAAAATCACTTAACATAAATTGGGTAGTTTTTTTGAAGTGTTTATGTCATAAAAATGTAATTTTTGTGTCATGTCATTTTTTTGGTTTTAAAAAATATTTTGCTGATAGTCAATGTTTTGTAAATTTTTTTTGTCAAATTTTAAGTTTTGTTGAAACAAAATTAAACAAACGATTGTATTTAATCGTGACAAAAATACCATTAATAAATACAAAATATGATTATTAAAAAAACCAAAAAAAACCTAATCAAAAAAACTAAACAAGTTTTTTTAATCCTTGCTGTTTTCTTTACAGCTAACCTAAGTGCACAAACCAATGTATACGACGATGTCATTGCAACGAGTGCTAATCACACCTATCTTAAAGCGGCTATTGACCAACAAAATCTTCAGTCTGCTCTCCGTGACCCCAATGCAAACCTAACCGTTTTTGCACCAACAAATGCTGCTTTTGATAATTTAGCGGCTGCCCTAAATACCGATATCCCAGGTATTTTAGCTCTTTCTAACTTAACTGACGTTTTATTGTATCACGTTTTAGGAATTACTGTTCCAAGCGATAGTATCCAAAACGGTCAAATCGTTACACCTTTGAATAATGATAACACTCTTAAGTTAACAAAAACAACAACCGGTAGTGTGTTTATTAATCACGCCCCTGTCTCTACTGCTAACTTAAATACTGACAACGGAATTGTTCATGTTTTGGACGCTGTTTTGTTGCCAAGCACAACTGTAGTGGATATCGCTTTGGGTGACCAAACCAATTTTTCTATTTTAACTAGCGCGGTTGTAAAAGCAGAATTATTACCTGCCCTAACTAACCCGTTGTCTAAACTAACCGTATTTGCCCCAACCAACACGGCTTTTGCTAATGCGCTTACTTCTTTAGGCATTTCAGCCAATGATTTATTGAATTCTCCAGCTTTAGCTGATATTTTAACTTACCACGTTTTAGGAACTTCTGTTTTAAGCGACAGTATCAAAAATGGTCAAGTTGTTACGCCTCTTAACTCTGATAATACTTTAAAACTAACTAAAACTTCAACAGGTGACGTGTTTGTCAATCAAGCAAAAGTTACTGCTGCCAACGTAGCTGCTGACAATGGTTTAGTTCACGTATTGAATGCAGTTGTATTGCCAAATGAAACTGTTGTTGACATCGCATTGGACGACCAAACTAATTTTTCTATCTTAACAACTGCAGTTGTAAAAGCGGAATTATTGCCTGTATTAACCAATCCATTTGCAAAGCTAACTGTTTTTGCGCCAACTAATACTGCATTTGTAAATGCTTTAGATGCTCTTGACCTTACAGCAGATGAACTTCTTAACTCTCCTGAATTGGCTGATATTTTAACTTACCACGTTTTGGCTACTGAAGTTGCAAGTGCAAATATCACAAACGGTCAAATAGTTACGCCTGTAAATAATGAAAATACACTTAAACTAACCAAAACTTCTAATGGAAGTGTTTATGTGAATCAAGCCATGGTAACTACAGCCAATGTTTCTGCAGAAAACGGAATTGTTCACGTATTAAATGCAGTTGTTTTGCCAGCTGAAACTGTTGTTGATATCGCTTTGGGTGACCAAACTAATTTCTCTACTTTAACTGCTGCTGTTGTAAAAGCAGAATTATTGCCTGCTTTAACGGATCCTTTTGCAACTTACACTGTTTTTGCGCCAACTAATACGGCTTTCAATAATTTAGCAACGGCTTTAAATACTGACTTAAATGGTATCTTAGCTTTGCCTAATTTAACAGATGTGTTATTGTACCACGTTCTAGGTGACGATGTTCTTTCTACTGAGTTAACCGCAGGTCCTGTAACGGCATTAAACAACAAAACCTTAACTGTAACTGTAAGCCCAAATGTTAAAATAAATGATGCAGATGTAACAACTGCTGATGTTGTTGCTGACAATGGTGTTGTTCACGTTATTAACAAAGTATTAGTGCCTGCTGCTACTAATGTTAATTCTGTAGCTATCAAACAAATCAATGTATTCCCTAATCCTGCTAATGCAACTTTGAGCATCGGTGGATTTAGTAATGATAATTTTGAAATTGTAAACATGTATGGTGCTACTGTTTTAAAAGGCACTATGAACAATGGAACTATTTCTATTGATCAATTAGCTCAAGGTACTTACTCTGTTAAAGTTTCTCAATCGGATTCTTTGTTTATTGGTAATTTTATAAAATTGTAGTTTTTTTTCTTTTGATTATCAAAGCCCAACTTCTTTAAAGTTGGGCTTTTTTTTGAACTTAGATTTTTAAAAGGCACTTTTCTTAGGTCGAAATATGTGTTTTTATTTTGAGTAAAGGTTTTATGTTAAGCGCTATGTTTCTTGTTGTTTTTGTAAAATTTTAGCACTTTTTTGTCTGTTAAATAGATAAAAAACGTAAGTTTGTAGCCATATAAAAAGTTTATTCAGATATGTCAAATACAGATTTCAGAATTGAAAAAGACACAATGGGAGAGGTTAAAGTACCATCGCATGTGTATTGGGGAGCACAAACACAACGTTCGTTAGAGAATTTTAAAATTGGTAACCAAAAAATGCCAATTGAAATAATAAGAGCTTTTGCTATTTTGAAAAAAGCCGCAGCTATTACTAATAATAAATTAGGGGTTTTGTCTCTTACTAAGTGTGATTTAATTTGCTCAGTTTGTGATGAGATATTAGAAGGTAAATTAGACGATCAGTTTCCTTTGGTAATATGGCAAACAGGAAGTGGAACTCAAAGTAATATGAACGTGAATGAGGTTATTGCCAACCGTGCACACGTTATCAATGGTGGTTCTTTGTTGGATGAAAACAAAGTGTTGCATCCTAACGATGATGTAAATAAGTCGCAAAGTAGCAATGATACTTTCCCAACTGCCATGAGCATTGCTGCCTACAAGCAAGTAATAGATTATACCATCCCGGGAATTCAATCGCTCAAAACGACCTTAAAACACAAGTCAAGAGACTTCAAAAATATCATTAAAATAGGAAGAACCCATTTTATGGACGCAACGCCTGTAACCCTAGGGCAAGAATTTTCGGGCTATGTTCAACAATTGAAAAATGGTGTTGACGCCATCAACAGAAGTTTGGTGCCTGCTAGTGAAATTGCACTGGGTGGAACAGCCGTTGGAACAGGAATTAATACACCTAAAGGTTACTCAGAATTGGTGGCCAAAACAATTGCTGAATTGTCTGGATTGCCTATTGTTTCTGCGCCAAACAAATTTGAGGCTTTAGCAGCTCACGATGCAATGGTTGAACTACATGGTTCTTTGAAAAGAGTGGCGGTAAGTTTAATGAAAATTGGAAATGACATTAGAATGTTAAGCAGTGGTCCAAGAAGTGGAATTGGTGAAATTTTAATTCCAGACAATGAACCAGGAAGTAGTATCATGCCGGGCAAGGTAAATCCAACACAATGTGAAGCATTAACAATGGTGTGTGCTCAAGTAATGGGTAACGATGTTGCAGTTACAATAGGAGGTTCAAATGGCCATTTTGAATTGAATGTTTTCAAACCGCTTATAGCATCCAATGTATTACAATCGGCACGTTTATTGGGAGAAGCAGCTTTGAGCTTTGATATAAATTGTGCCAGTGGTATAGAACCTAATTTGGCTGAAATTAAAAATAAATTAGAAAATTCATTGATGTTAGTTACCGCATTAAATACGCACATTGGGTATGAGAATGCTGCTAAAATTGCAAAAAAAGCACACAAAGAAAATACCACTTTAAGACAAGCCGCTATCGACCTTGGGTTGCTAACAAATGAACAGTTTGATGAATGGGTAAAACCTGAAAATATGATAGGTAATCCTGATGAAGTAATTTCATAATTCTAAAAAAAAATTATCAATAAAAAATCCCGCTTTGAATAAAGGCGGGATTTTTTATTTAGGTAAAGTTTCTCTTAAAAATAAAAACTTAAATTAAGCGTCGATGATGTGTTGTCTAATCCCATCCCAGAGTATGAAAGTCCATTGTTTCTAGATGATTCTGTTACAATTTGTTCTGCCTTCAAAGTTTCAGGATTAAATCTTTCCTCCACATAAGTTGCTTTTTTGCTGTTGGTTTGAATCCCTAATGAATATCCAATTTCTCCTCCAATAGATACTTTTGGTGCAATAAAATATTCAACTCCTAAAAATCCTCTTATGCCAAATGCAAAACTGCTTCCATTTTTTGATTCAATAGGTCTAGAGATTGAATAGCCATAATTGTAAGTGTTTGGTGCAGGAAAATCGATATTCATTGGATTCCCATATTCATAAGATTGTGAGGAGCGAGCTAAACCGATTATTGCTTCTGCGCCATAAAACCCTTGAAGTCTAGTAGAACCTTTTCTTTTTTCAAAACCAAAACCAATTAGGAATTGAGATGATTTGTAAATGTTTTTATCATAAACAAATTCGGGTGTAAAAAAGTTAGGATTAGTTACGTCTTTTCTTACAGTATTTGTTTGACTATAACGACTCGTATTCGCCATTAAACGACCTCTGTAAAATAAATTTTGTTTTTTAACGTATTTCACGAAAATGTTATTGCCTCCCATATTGTTAAAAATGGTGTTGTTCGGGGTATAGGTAGGATTAAAATATGGAGCATTGTTGTATGAATTGTTATTCATCATATTGCCAGCAAATTCAAGAAATGGATTAGCAGAAATGCCAAATGACCAATCTCCTGCCTGAGGAAGAACTTCAACGCCCTTTTTGTTTTTAATGCTGTTCTCCACTTGTTGCCCATTTGCATTTATTCCATACAGACCTATGACAAAACAACTTAAGGTATAAAATATTTTTTTCATTGTGTTAATTAATTAAGATTGTTGATAGTTGGCTTATTGAAAATCATAATTTCTGACAGCAATTTCACCTTTATTAACAGCAACATAAGAAGAGCCTCCTCCAAATAATGTATAAGTGTAATTGCTTGGGGTGCATCCCATCCCTGGATTGGTTTTTCTGTCTGCATTAAATTGAACTCCTCTGATGTAAAAACCTTTGCTATTGGAATAGGATTCACATGCAAATTCATATTTGCCGTTAGCGTCTACATTTAATGTAACTTGTTTGTTTCTTCCCCAATCGTCATTCCATTCTACTAGTAATTTAGTGTTTGCGGGTGCTTGTGAATATTGAGCATCTCCAACTACACATAAATCATTTCTAAATCTAACATCACCTTTAATACTCATTATGCCAACTTCTGGAGTTAGGTTACTTCTGTATTCAAAGTTTTGTGTGTAAGACTGACCTTTAAATAAATTTAAATTTATAGAACTGCCTGTCGAATTGTAAAATGTTTTGAGAGAACTAACCCCTAATTCATTTTTTTGAGTCGCATTTACAATATAGGCTGTATAAACAGTCGCATTTAATGGTTTTGAGCCAGCTTCCACATCTACAGAGTAGTTTCCTAAAGCGTCTGTCGTCGCAGAATAGGTTCTATACCCATTGGCAACACTGCCCCAATACCATACAGTATAATTGTTGATGAGGTCTTGATTGTTAATTACTACTGTTACTGTGACACCTTCCATCCCCTCACTCAATGTGCCATTATTTAAATCTAAGTCACCTGAAATATTTCCTTTAACTGTTACTTTCCCAAGTTCGGTTACAGGTGTTGTGTTTTTTGTGTCACTGTCTTTTTCACAAGATGATAATGAAAATAAGACAGGTAGGGCAATAAATGCCATTACTGATTTTAAGATTTGTTGTTTCATTTTTAAATTTTTAATTAATTGGTTAGTGCAAAACTAATTGGCCAATAATTATTAATAAATGACGATTGTCACAAAATTGGTTATTTTAAGTCATTTGTGCTTTTTTTAAAAAATAGGATGAGCGTCATAAGTTTTTTGGGTTACTCAAAACAAATATTAATTAGATGTTTTTGCATTGGATATAAATGATTAAATGACTCTTATTAAGGTTTGTTTATTTGGTCTTGTTTTTTAATATTTAACTTGCCAATTGTAATTTATTAGAGGACTCAAATAGGATAATTTTTTTATACATTTACTTGAGTATTTTCAATAAATTTGCAAGTACATGTCGAACGAACAAAATATTGAATTTAATATCAATGAGGATTTTAATAAGCAACTGGTTTATCAATTAAAGTCTAAATTTACCAAAGTGAGTTTGGGGGGTGGTGAAAAAGCTGCTGCTAAACAAAAAGCTAAAAATAAACTTTTAGCCAGAGAGCGTATTGCCTATTTGCTTGATGAAAACAGTCCTTTTGTTGAAGTAGGTGCTTTTGCAGGTGATGGTATGTATCCTGAACATGGTGGTTGCCCTAGTGGTGGTGTCGTTTGTGGGATAGGAACTGTAAGTGGCAAGCAATGTATGATTGTTGCCAATGATGCAACCGTTAAAGCAGGTGCTTGGTTCCCCATTACCGGTAAAAAAAATCTGAGAGCTCAAGAAATAGCCATGGAAAATCGTTTGCCTATCATCTATTTGGTGGACAGTGCAGGCGTGTTCTTGCCTATGCAAGATGAGATTTTTCCCGACAAGGAACATTTTGGACGCATTTTTAGAAATAATGCCATTATGAGTAGCAAAGGGATTACTCAAATTGCTGCCGTTATGGGAAGTTGTGTGGCAGGGGGCGCTTATTTGCCTATTATGAGCGATGAAGCACTTATTGTGGACAAAACAGGCTCAATATTTTTGGCAGGTAGTTACTTGGTTAAGGCAGCAATAGGTGAGGACATTGACAATGAAACATTGGGAGGTAGTATTTCTCAGTCGGAAATATCTGGAGTAATCGACGACCGATTCCCTAATGATGAAGCTTGCCTTGATAGAATAAAATTTATAATGGATAAAATTGGGGCTTTTGAAAAAGCTGGTTTCGATAGAAAAGAACCTGCTAAACCCCTTAAAGATATTAAAGATTTATATGGCATTTTACCAAAAGACAGAGCGAAACCATACAATTCTTTAGCGCTTATAGAAACTTTGGTCGATAATGGTGAGTTTGAACAGTATAAAGAAGGGTATGGTCAAACGATTCTGTGCGGCTATGCGCGTATAGAAGGTTGGGCAGTAGGTATTGTGGCCAATAACAGACAAATTGCCAAAAGTAAAAAAGGGGAAATGCAGTTTGGCGGTGTTATATACAACGACAGTGCGGACAAGGCTGCACGTTTTATTATGAACTGTAACCAAAAGAAAATACCGTTAGTGTTTCTTCAGGATGTTACTGGTTTTATGGTGGGTAGCAGAAGCGAACATTCAGGAATTATAAAAGATGGGGCCAAAATGGTAAATGCCATGAGTAACAGCACGGTTCCAAAATTTACAATTATTATTGGGAATAGCTATGGTGCAGGCAATTATGCCATGTGTGGCAAAGCTTATGACCCTCGTCTTATATATGCATGGCCAAGTGCAAGAATTGCGGTGATGGGTGGTGAACAAGCCGCCAAAGTATTGTTGCAAATAGAGAAAGCAAGTTTGGAAGCGAAAGGTGAAACCATTACGCCTGAAGCTGAAAAAGCACTGTTAGATAAAATTATGGCAAGGTATGAGGAGCAATTGTCTCCTTATTATGCAGCATCTCGTTTGTGGGTTGATGGTATAATCGATCCTATTGAAACCAGAACTGTCATAAGCCAAGGAATAGAAATGGCAAACCACGCCCCCGTTCAACCGTTTAATGTCGGGGTTATTCAAACCTAGAATGATAAATCCATAAAAAAAGCCTCACAAGTGAGGCTTTTTTTATGGAAGTCGTTGCGTTATATTGATACTATTACTTTACAGAAGCGGCTGCTTTTAAAGCTGCGTCTGCATTAATAATGCCTCCGGTTGTGCAAAGTTTTTTGTATTTTGTTTTTTTCTTTGACCCCGGAATGCTTACTTTTTGTGTAGGTTTTATAGATGAATTTTCAATAACGGCTTTTACTTGTGCCGCTGTTAAGTTAGGGTAGTACGAACGTATCAGTCCTGCCAAACCTGCAGTTACCGGACTTGCCATACTTGTGCCACTTAATGATTCATATTTGTTGTTAGGAACTGTGCTGTATATTTCCACTCCAGGTGCAAATACATTCACGGTTTTGGATCCAAAGTTTGAAAATTCAGCAGGTTGTTGGTTTCTGTCGCTTGCACCAACTTCTATCCAAGTGCTACATCTTTTACCGTCTGCATAAAAGGGGGTAGGGTAATTGGATTCTTTGTCTATATTTTTAGAGTCGTTACCTGCTGCATGTATCAATAAAACATCTTTACTCTCTGCATATTTTACAGCATCATCAACTATTGTTTTGTTAAATGAATAAGCTTTGCCGAAACTCATGTTAATTACCTTTGCACCATTGTCTACGGCGTAACGAATGGCATTTGCCACGTCTTTGTCGCGCTCATCGCCATTTGGAACAACTCTAATAACCATAATTTGAACATCTGCTACAACACCATTCATGCCTATTCCGTTGTTTCTAATAGCACCTATAATGCCACCAACATGCGAACCATGCTCGCCATCCGGTCCTTTTACTTCATTGTTGCCGTATGACTTGTTACTAGTATTGGTATAATCGTCTCCAATAATATATCTTGGGTCATATTTTAAGTTTAAATGGTATTGATAAACTGAATAAAAATAGTTGTGGATGTCTTCAAATTCTTTGAAAACTCTTGCAGGTGGAATGTTTTGTTTTGCAGTAGTGCTCAGTACAATGTTTCTACCAATCTTTGATTCGTTTTTTGTAGGCTCAAATTTTTCTAATTTTTCAACACTTACATCTGTAGTGCCTAATTCCATTTTTAAAGCATCTAAATAGGTTTTGACGTTTTTGTAGGAGTTGTAATAAGATTCTGCTTCTGCGTATTTTTTAGCATGTATTTTTTCTAATTCTTTGAATTTTGCAAATTCTGCTTTTTCACTTTTGCTAATGTCTTTTTTGGTTTTAGTGCCAAACTTTTTCTGGTAATCACGCAATAATCTAGTCAATTCTAAATTGTCGTATTCTACATCTTTTTCAGAACCGCCAATAAAATCCCAACCATTGATATCATCTACATAACCATTTAGGTCATCATCAACAGAGTTTCCTGGGATTTCTTTTTTGTTCACCCAAATATTGTTTTTCAAATCCTCATGTTGAATATCGATACCATCGTCAATAACTGCAACAATTACAGTGCTTGAATTGGCAGGTTTAGGGTTGTTTTTAATAGCATTTTCTAGGTCAATCCCCAATGTGGTGTCTTGGGTCGAAAATTTTAAATGCCAATCTTTAGGATAGACCTGTGCGCTAAGTGAGGTGCCTACTAATAAGGCGATAATAATGAGAATTCTTGTCATGTTAATATAATTGTATATAGGGGGTAAAATTAATGAATAAATAATTCATAAGGAAGTCGTGTTTGAAATCCTTGTGACTGTATGCCGCTTAATAAAGATTGGTAGTAATGGTGGAAAATGCCCAAGTCTTGAGCTATTTTTTTGTTTATCATTTCATTGCCACCTTGATTGAACAATTGTGTAATGGGGTCTTCAATTTGAGGGAAACTTACCATTTTATATGTTTTTAAATTGGCCATTTTAGCTGCAATTTTGATGGCATCATTGATGCCTCCAATACGGTCAACCAAGCCTCTTTCCATGGCGTGTTGTGCTATCCAAACATGACCTTGTGCGTATTTTTCAAGTTCAGCACTGTCTATGCCTCTGCCTTTTTCAACTATAGTCGTAAAGTCGTCGTAAATTCGGTTAACCATTTGTTGCAAATACATTCTTTCTCCGTCGCTCAATGGTTTGTCTACTCTGCCAAAGTCTGAATATTGCCCCGTTTTTACACTCTCTATAGTCAGTCCAAGCTTTTCGTTGAACAATTTTTGCATGTTAGGGAATAATCCAAATACGCCAATTGAACCTGTTAAGGAGTTGGAACTTGCTAGTATTGTATCTGCCAAACAGCTAATATAATAGCCACCACTTGCTGCCACATCTCCCATGGAAACAATAATTGGTTTTTTGCCTTTACACAATGCTATTTCTCGTGTAATAATATCACTTGCCAATGCACTACCACCGGGAGAATTTACTCTTAATACGATGGCTTTAATGTCTTTGTCTTCACGGGCTTTAATAATCACTTTGGCCAATGAGGTGCTGCCTATGGAATTGTTATTACCTTGACCATCTACAATTTCTCCTACCGCATACACCACTGCAATTTTGTCGCTCGATGTGTTTTTTTCTGACTCACCACTGTTTAAGTATGAACTGGCTTTGATATAGTGTTTGTTTTTAGAGTCTTTGCTGCCTATCGCTTTTCTTATTTTATTGTGAACGTCATCCTGATAGGTTAAGCCGTCTATTAATCCGAAATTAAACGCGTCTTTGGGAGATTGAATATTGAATTGGTCTATCGCCATTCTTAGTTGATGAGTATCTACTTGTCTTGATTCACCAATTTCAGCTATTAAGTTGTGATACAATTGATGGATATAAAATGAGATTTGTTCCCTGTTTTCTGGACTTAATTCTTCTCTAGTAAACGATTCAATAGCTCCTTTGTAAGCCCCAACTTTAACATATTGCATCTCTATTCCTAGTTTCTCAAAAGCGCCTTTGTAAAACATCACATTTGCCGATAATCCATTTAATAGGATATTCCCTGTTTTTTCTATGAAAACCGAATCAGCGATTGAGGCTAAGTAATAGTTTTTCTCATCGTAATAAGGTGCCATTGCATAAATAAACTTCCCTTTTGATTTAAAATCTTTTAAAGCGTTTCTAACCTCAGAAAGGGTAGCATAACCACTGTTGTTTAAATTCGTTTTTAGGTAAATGCCTTTGATTTTTGGGTCGTTTTTAGCTCTGTTGATTATTTCTAAAAGATTGTCTAATCCTAAGAATGATTCGCCCATTTCGGGGTTTAGTAAACTTAAAAAAGCCTGACTGCCTCGTTCTTGAATTTCATAGTCTAAATTCAGTTCCAAGACAGAGTTTGATTTAACACTTACTTTGCCTTCTGTACCCGAATTGATTAAACCTAAGAGCGTGAAAAACAAGAGAACTCCTATGAAAATAAAGGAGATAAATACCCCAAAAATAGTCGCTAATGTATATTTTAAAAAGGATTTCATTGATGTTATTCTTATAATTAATCTACAAAAATTCACTATCTTAACTACTAATTTCTTTTATTTCGATAAACATTCTATTTTAAGGATAAATTTAATTTAAATCTTTATTTTTGCTCCAATGTTATTGAATGAATTGTCCGCAGTAAGTCCAATTGATGGCCGTTACAGATCTAAAATCCAAAATTTAGCGCCCTATTTCTCTGAATTTGGCCTTATAAAATACCGTGTTCAAGTTGAAGTGGAATATCTAATTTACCTAAATGCTTCTCCCATTTCGGCCTTTAAACCTTTGTTTAGCTCAACCCAAATTGATAGCCTCCGAAATATCTACTTGAATTTTACTGAGGAAAATGCGCTTGAAATTAAAAACATTGAAAAAACAACGAACCACGATGTAAAAGCAGTTGAGTATTTTATTAAAAGTCAAATCGAATTATTAGGATTATCAGCTTTTAAAGAATGGGTACACTTTGGACTGACAAGTCAAGATATTAATAATACTGCAATCCCTCTAAGTTTAAAAGAGGCATTAGAAAATGAAATCCTACCTCAATTAAACGCCGTTGTTAATACTCTAGAAAAACATGCTGACAGTTTTAAAGACATTCCGATGTTGGCAAAAACCCACGGTCAAGCAGCAAGTCCTACCAAACTTGGGAAAGAGTTGAATGTGTTTGTAGTGCGTTTGAAAGAACAAATAAATCAACTTAATGCAATCCCTTTTTCAGCTAAATTTGGTGGCGCCACAGGGAATTTTAATGCCCATTATATCGCTTTCCCTCAAACGGATTGGCACGCATTTGGTCATTCTTTTGTAAACGAAGTGCTAGGATTACACAGAAGTTTCCCAACTACTCAAATTGAACATTATGACAATTTAGCGGCCTTGTTTGATGCTTTTAAAAGGATAGATACCATCTTGATTGACCTTTCAAGAGATGTGTGGCAATACATTTCAATGGATTACTTTAAGCAAAAATTAAAGGAAGGTGAAATTGGTAGCAGTGCCATGCCTCACAAAGTAAATCCTATCGATTTCGAAAATGCTGAAGGGAATTTAGGAATAGCAAATGCCATTTTTGAACACCTAGCAGCTAAGTTGCCTATTTCTCGTTTACAAAGGGATTTAACCGATTCTACAGTGCTTAGAAATGTCGGAGTTCCTTTTGCCCATTGTCTTATTGCTTTCAGTAGTTTGCAAAAAGGCTTGGATAAGTTAATCATCAATGAAAGTGCTATCCGTCAGGATTTGGATAATAATTGGGCTGTTGTTGCCGAAGCTATTCAAACCGTTCTTAGAAGTATTGCATACCCAAATCCATACGAAGCGCTTAAATCACTGACCAGAACCAATACGCATATCGGTGAAAAAGAAATTAAGGATTTTATTCAATCTCTCGAAATTGATGAAGCCGTAAAAGAAAGGTTAAACCAAATAACTCCGCACAATTTCACGGGTTTTTAATTATTCAAAACTCGTAATCTTAAACACGGTTCTTCTGTTTTCTGAGCGACCTGCCACTGTGTTATTGTCGCTAATAGGTTTACTATCCCCATAGCCAATAGCACTTAGTCTGGTTGGTTCTATTCCCTTGGTTATTAAATAGTCTTTTACGCTTTTTGCTCTGTTTTGAGACAATGTTTTATTCTTTAATTTATCCCCTGTATTGTCGGTATGACCGCCAATCTCAATTTTCATGAATGGGAATTTTTTGAGCAATAATACCAATTTGTCTAATTCTAATTTTGACTCTTCTTTGATGTCAAATTTATCAGTGTCAAAGAATACATTCGCCAACTTAACTTCAATGTCTTTTGCAGGTTTTTTCAAAGGTATTTCAATGTTATAGGGTTCTAAGTTTTTGGTCTCTTTTAATGAGAAATTGTCTGTGTAAAACAAGTAATTGGTTTGGTCCACATTCAACATGTAGTTTTTGTTGTTTTTTAAAATTACCAAAAACTCTCCTGTGTTTTTATTGCTGATAATTGAATTAACAAGTAATCCCGTTTCTAAATCAAATAGTTCAACTTTTGCGCCAATTTTTTCTTTCGAAATAGCATCATAGACAATGCCTTTTACAAAATTGACAGGCTCAGGTTTCATGCCATCATGAATCTCAAATTTATAAATATCTAATCCCCCTACTCCGCCGGGTCTATTTGAACTCATGTAGCCGTAACGGCCCAAACGGTCAACAATTAGTCCGATTTCTTCACCCCCAGAGTTAATTGGATACCCAATGTTTTGAGCTTCGCTAAATCTTCCGTTTTCATCTTTTTTACTCATGAATATGTCTTTATTGCCCATTCCCGGATGTCCGTCTGAGCTGAAATATAAAGTTTGATTGTCAAAAGCTATGAAAGGGGATTGTTCTTCGCCCGAAGTGTTAATGCTGCTGCCCAAATTGATGGGTGGTTGAAATCTGCCGTCTTTAAATGTAGAAGCATAAATGTCGCTACCGCCGTATCCACCGGGTCTGTTGCTAGCAAAGTAAATAGTCATTCCATCGGGACTAATACTAGGTTGCGATTCCCAATCAGGTGTGTTAATAGGAGCGTCTAAGTTGGTAGGGGAGCCCCATTTGCCATCATTGTATTTGGCGTAGTACAAATCGCAACTCCCTTTTCCCATATCCATTCCCATAGGGTCTTTTCTGTCACATGCTGTAAAAAAGATAAACTTACCATCTGCTGTTACAGAAATAGTTCCTTCGTTGTTGTATGTATTTACTGGTGGTGGCAATGGCATGGATGGCTGATAAGTGCTGTCGTTTATTGCTTTGGCAAGATAAAAGTCTTCATGAGGAAATTTTCCGCTTGTTACCAATCGAGTATAGTAAAAGTTTAAACCATCAATAGTGCTACCAGGAAAATATTCGTTTTCATAACTGTTTACACTAGGCCCCATGTTGATAGGGTTAAAAGGAACTTTATTCTGAACCAATAATTCGCATTTTTTTAAATTGGCAATCTCTTTGTTAACCGCTGCAATTCTTCTCGGGTCCAATTTTTTGGGACTTTTTAAGTATTTCTCGAACATTTCCTTTGATTCAGCATAGTTCATGTTGTTTTTATAAGCATGCCCCAATCGGAAATAATGGTAATAATTTTCAGGTTCTATGTCTATTAGCTTTTTGCAAGCATAAATAGATTGTAAATGGTCCCCTTTTTTCATTTCAAATTCTGCCTTGTATTCCCAAGCAATAATATAAGTGCTGTCTTTTTTAAGGGCTTTGTTTATTACTTCAACTGCTTTTACATAATCTTCTTCTTTATAAAATCTGTAAGCCTCTTCTGATATTTTGGCAGCAGGACTCTCTTTTTTTTCTTTTTGCGCCACCGCACATGCGCTTATAAAAAATAAACTGATTAGGGTTAATGATAGTTTGATTTGATTCATTGATTACTTTTTTAAACTTAATTTTTGTGTTTTTATTGTTCAGGCAAAATTCCTGCCGTTCTTTTTCCTAATTCTATTACAGCTACATTTTGTAGCTTGCCCTCATGGATTTCGAATTTTATCATGGTTCTCATAATGTGAAAACCATGTCTGCCCGCCGCTCCAGGATTAATGTGCAACAAGTTGTTAACTTTCGGGTCGCGCATTACTTTTAAGATGTGACTGTGCCCGCAGATAAATAAATCAGGTGGATATTTAATGAGTTGAGCCTTTATTTTGGGGTTGTATTTGCCTGGATAACCACCAATATGCGTCATCCATACTTTGATGCCTTCGCATGTAAACTGTTGGTGTAAAGGATATATTGCTCGTAATTCGTGACCATCTACATTGCCCCAAACACCTCTAATCGTTTTGCCGGTTTTCTCCATAATGTCACTTAAATCCTTGTTGGTCCAATCGCCTGCATGCCAAATTTCATCCGCTTGGTCAAAGTGTTTAATGATATCTGGCTCTATACATCCATGCGTGTCACTTAGTAATAATATCCTTTTCACTTCTCGCAAATTAATGCTTATTTTGCCACATAAAAAATGATAATTTTAATAATCTCTTTCACTGTATTAATCTCCTACCTCGCTTTTAATAATCCTGCACTATTCGAAAAATTAACCTTCTATCCCTATAAAATCAATCACAATAAGGAATGGATAAGATGGGTAGGTCACGGATTTATTCATGCCGATTATATGCACCTTATTGTTAATATGCTTACGCTTTACTTTTTTATGGATGCCTTGTCGGTTATTTTTGAACACATAGCTGGTCCATATTACATTGTTTATGGCGTACTTTTTTACTTGTCGGCTATAGTGTGTAGTAGCGTATTTGCTTACTTTAAACACAAAGAGGATTGGAATTACAGAGCAATAGGAGCCTCTGGAGCCGTTAGTGCTTTCTTGTTTAGTTTTATTGTTTTTGCACCCACAGAATCTATCTATTTATACTTCGCTATTAAAATGCCTGCTTGGTTATTTGGTATTTTATATTTGGCTTATGAGTACTACATGGGCAAAAAACAAAATGACTCCATTGGCCATGATGCACATTTTTTTGGAGCGGTTTATGGCGTTATTTTTACCATTATATCCTATCCCGATTTACTTTTAAGATGGTTTAACTAATCTTTTAGTAAATGTGAAAATGATTTTCTTAGTTTGGAAACCTTAGGGTCAATTACTGCTGTGCAATAGCTGTTTCTCTCGCGGTTTAAATTGTAATAATTTTGGTGGTAATCTTCGGCTATGTAAAAAGTGCTCAAAGGTTCTAATTGTGTTACAATAGGTTCCTCAAACACTTGCTCTGATTCCAGTTTTTTGATGTAGGCTTCTGCTATTGTTTTTTGAGTATCGTTGTGATAAAATATAGCAGAACGGTATTGTGTGCCTATGTCACCTCCCTGACGGTTCAATGTGCAAGGATTGTGTAATGTAAAAAACACAGTTAACAATGTTTGGTAATCGATAATAGTTGGATTGTAATAAATTTGAACAGCCTCTGCATGTCCCGTGTTGCCATTGCAAACCGCTTCGTAACTTGGGTTCTCAACGTGTCCACCAATGTATCCACTGATAGCGGTGTCAACGCCCTTAAGTCGAGCCATTGTGGTTTCTATACACCAAAAACAGCCGCCTGCAAGTGTCGCAATTTCTAATTCTTTGTTGTTTTTTATTTGTTCTGGTATCATGGTTTGTGTTGGTGTTTGTTGCTTGCATTGAACAAAAAATGACGAAATCACAAGTAGCAATATGGAAACTTTTTTTGTATTCAATGTGGTTATTTTTTCAGCAAATTTATAGTTAATTTTGTCAATTGTTGACCTTATTAACTAAACAAATTTTTTAATGATTGGTTTTAAGGCTTCAACTTTAAATTATTATGTCGTCACACCACATTGTTCGCGAAGGTCAAGAACCCGCTCTTATTATTGCAAATGGATTGCCCTGCTCTAATGAATTGCTTTCACAATTGTTGGAATGGAGCCCGCACATTGTAGTGTTAGATGGAGCCCTCAATAAAGTGTTGGACTTGGGCGTTAAATTCGATGTTGTGCTTGGTGATTTCGACCATCAATCAATCCAAGAAGTTCAGTCTGTATTGCCTCCCCATTCTCGTTTGTTGCATCTTCCCGACCAAAATAAAACTGATCTTGAAAAAGGAATTGAATACTTAATGAAGGAAGGTTATTCCGCCGTAAATATTGTGTGGGCAACTGGAAAAAGAAGCGATCATTTTATTAATAATATTGCCATTTTAGCCCGCTATCAAAATGAGATTACAATGACCATGTTGGACGATTATTCTAAAATTTACCCTATTTTTTCTGGATTTAAGAAGTTTTATGCAGCCAATTCTAATATCTCGCTTATCCCCCTCAACAAAGTAGAAGGATTGGTCACTAGCAATTTAGTTTGGAATTGTAACAACCTAACGATTGAATTCCCTCACCAAACCAGTAGTAGTAATAAAGTACTCAATGATGGAGTGGTTTCTGTGGAATATCATTCAGGCGTACTCCTAATGATGGAGTGTTTGGATTAGTGGATTGGTTATTACCAATTACACTTATTAATACTTTTATTTCTTTTTATTATCGCATTTTAATTCTTGTTTTTATGGAATTTCTTTGTTTTCTTGCACAATGTATAAGCAGTATTCCAAACAATGAAAATCATAGATATTAAAATAATGAATGGCCCCAATTATTGGAGCATAAGACGTCATAAGCTAATTGTAATGCGTCTTGACTTAGAGGAAATGGAAGAAAGGCCTTCAAATTTAATAGATGGATTTTCTGAAAGATTAAAACTGATGTTCCCTACTATGTATGCTCACAGATGCAGTCCAGGTGTGCCCGGTGGATTTTTTCAAAGGGTTGAAGATGGTACATGGATGGGACATATCATTGAACATATTGCGCTAGAAATTCAAACTTTAGCGGGTATGAATTGTGGTTTCGGTAGAACCAGACAAACCTCGGCACATGGGGTTTATAATGTGGTGTTTAATTATTGGGAAGCAAAAGCAAGTGTTTATGCCGCCAAAGCTGCTGTTAATATTTGTCAATCTCTAATTGACAATACTCCATACCAACTCGATGAGGATATACAAAGATTAAGAGAACTAAGAGAGGAAGAAAGATTAGGCCCAAGCACAGGAAGTGTTGTGGAAGAAGCTGTAAAAAGAAACATTCCTTTTATCAGATTAAATGGTCGTTCCCTTGTACAGTTAGGGTATGGAATTAACCAAAGAAGAATTCAAGCCACTGTTGCAAGTACCACTAGTAGTATAGCGGTGGAAATAGCCTGTGACAAGGAGGATACTAAACTGCTTTTGGAAAATGCTCAAATTCCTGTTCCAAAAGGTAAGATATGTACCAATGATGAAGAACTCGAATTGGCCGCCTCCAGAATAGGATATCCCTTGGTAACAAAACCAATTAACGGAAACCACGGTAAAGGGATTACCACCAATATTACCAATTGGGATGATTTAAAAATTGGTTTTGAAGCCGCTAAACAGTATTCAAGAAATATTATTGTTGAAAAATACATTACTGGTTACGACTTTAGGATTTTAGTAATCAATTATAAATTTGTTGCTGCTGCCAAAAGAACCCCTGCCTCTGTTACTGGTGACGGCAAACACACTATTCAAGAACTTATAGATATAGTAAATTCTGACCCAAGAAGAGGGTATGGGCACGAAAAAGTGCTGACTGCCATTAAAGTGGATCGCTTTACGGAGCAAATTTTGGAGGAAAAAGGATTTACTCTCGATACAGTTTTAGTAAACGGGTATGAACTGTTACTTAAACCAACCGCCAATATTAGCACGGGTGGAACAGCCGAAGATATTACCGACCATGTTCACCCAAGCAATGTTTTTATGTGTGAACGTATCGCCCGAATTATAGGATTAGATATTTGTGGTATTGATATAATGGCGCCCGATTTAAGTGTGCCGATTTCGGAAAATGGAGGTGCAATTCTGGAGGTAAATGCTGCCCCTGGTTTTAGAATGCACCTTGAACCAACAGACGGTTTGCCAAGAAATGTAGCTGAGCCTGTAATTGATATGCTCTATCCTCCGGGATCTTCTGCCCGAATTCCTATTATCGCTATTTCAGGTACAAATGGAAAAACAACCACAACCCGTTTGATGGCGCATGTGTGTAAACAAGTGGGGCATAAGGTTGGATTTACAACCACCGATGGGGTTTATATCCAAAATGAAATGATGATGAAAGGCGATTGTACAGGTCCTATTTCTGCCGAATTTGTGTTGAAAGACCCTACAGTGGATTTTGCAGTTCTTGAGTGCGCTAGAGGAGGGATTCTTAAAGCTGGCTTAGGGTTTCACCACTGTGACATCGGTATTGTAACAAATATCGCTGCCGACCACCTTGGCTTACAAGGCATAGATACCCTCGAGCAATTAGCAAAAGTAAAAGGCGTGGTCGCTGAAAGTGTGTTCCCCGATGGTTATACCATATTGAATGCCGACGATAATTTGGTGTATGAAATGCGTAAAAATATTGTTAGTAAATTAGCACTGTTTAGCATGGATGAAAGCAATCCAAGAATCATTGAACATTGTAAAAATGGGGGATTTGCGGCAATCTATGAAAATGGATATATTTCTATTCTTAAAGGTACTTGGAAAATAAGAGTTGAACGTGTCGTTAATATACCAGTGACCTTTGGTGGTAAAGCCGACTTTAATATTGCCAATTGTTTGCCTGTGGTATTGGCCGCATTTTTAAGAAATTTTAAAATTGAAGACATCAAATCGGCGCTTCAAACATTTATTCCTTCTCCTGCACAAACGCCCGGTAGAATGAATCTGTTTACTTTCAATCATTTTTCGGTAATGGTGGATTATGCTCACAATGCCGCAGGTCTTAATGCTATCGGAGGGTTTTTAAGTAAAATAGATGCGAATAAGAAAATTGGTATTATAGCCGGTGTAGGTGACAGAAGAAACGAAGATACTATTTCTTTGGGCGAAACTGCTGCCAAAATATTTGATGAAATTGTCATTAGGCAAGACCGTAACTTAAGAGGTAAAACAGATTCTGAAATCATAGAACTAATGGTAAAAGGAATTAAAAATGTTGATCCTGATAAAAAAATAACCATTATCCCGCTCGAAAAAGAAGCTATTTCTTTCGTTATTGAAAACGCCAAAAGAAATGACTATATCGTGATTTGTAGTGACGTAATTCCTGATGCACTCCATCAAATTATGGAACTTAAAGCCCAAGAGGATGAAAAAAACAGTGGAATTGTCTACCAATCTGAATCATGATTCAAGCGAAAGCGTACTGGAAAAATTATAACTTCTTAACTGTACTCGCTTTCTTTAGCTTCTTGTTTTTGGCTTCTTTGATAGATGACAATGCAATGGGTTACGACGTTTCTCTGTTTGTGAAATGGGCGCAAGCTATAAAAATGAACGGTATTTCACTGATTTATCAGCCCGAAAATACTGTTGATTATCTCCCCGGTTTTTTATACGTCCTTCAAATTTATACGTGGTTTGTAAACGATGTTAATGCCATTCCTCAAACAATTCACTTTGTCAAATTAGTCCCTCTGTTTTTTGAAATACTTGCGATTTTGTTAATGTGCAGTTTCTTTAAAACGAAAATTCAACAAACATTTTTCTTCTGCCTAGGAGCATTTAATGTTGCCTACTTTTATAATACTATGGCATGGTTTCAAATTGACGGTTGGGTGGCTAGTATGATATTTTTTTCTGTGTTTGCTGCCCTTAATAATCGTCTTTTTGGGTCCTTGCTTTTGTTTGTCCTTGCCGTTAATATCAAATTCCAAGCTATAATTGTTTTACCCGTTCTTGGTTTGTATTGGTTAAGTCAAATAAAAACATTCAAACAACTACTGTCTGCAATCATTATTGTTGTGGTTTCTGAACTGCTCATTTTATCTCCTTTTTTAGTCAATGGTTCTGCCTCGGTCGTTTTTCAAAATGTGTTTAATACTTATAATCTTTTCCCTTATGTGAGTTTAAATGCCCGCAATTTTTGGATGCTTATTGTGGAAAATCCTAGGTTCTTGGATGATAGTAATCTGTTGTTTTTTTTACCCTATAAAACATGGGGATTGATTCTGTTTTCTGTAAGTAGTTTATTTGTCATTATCCCACTGGTAATGGTCTTGTTTAAACAAGGAATTAAAGATAAAACCAAATCTCAAATGCTTGTTCTATCGTGTGTGTTGGCTTGTTTCTACTTTTTTTATTTTAATACTCAAATGCACGAAAGGTACATTCATTATGCCTTCCCATTTGTGATGTATTATTCATTTAGATATAAAACACTAGGCCTATACCTTGTATTCTCGATTGCTAGTTTTTTGAATCTTGAATCGTTATTGTTTAATCTTAATTATTGGGATACCAATAGTATTTTGATGTCTCAACGCTTCATAACCATCTTGTTTACCATAGCGGTTCTGTTATTTAGTATAAAATGGGTTCAATTTGTTAAATCTACACTTACTAATAAAGCGTGAAAAGGTTTGTAATAAATAAAGGTCCACTACTCTTGTTGATAGTAACTATAGCTATTGTTATTTATTTGCAATTTTACCGCTTGGGTCATTTGCCCATTATCCAGTGGGATGAGTCGAGGTTGGCGAACAATTCTGTGGAAATGTATTTGAATAAGTCTTTTTTAATTACAACTTATGACCAAAAGCCTGACCTGTGGAATACCAAACCACCCTTTATGATTTGGCTTCAAGTTGCTTCAATCTCTGTATGGGGGATGAATGAGTTTGCGGTTCGTTTTCCCTCCGCTTTGGCAGGTTTAATTGGTGTTTTATTGCTAGGATTCTGGGTTTTTAAGTTGTCAAATTCATACATTTGGGCTTCTGTTTCTATGCTGTTGTTGGTTACAACTGGCGGATATATGCAGTTGCACGGAAGCATAACTGGCGACTATGACGCTCTTTTAACTTGTATGGTTCTACTTTCTGTTTATTGTTATTGTCAGTATTATTTTATGAATCAACAAAAGGCCTATTATGGATTCATCGTTTTCTTGGCTTTGTCTGTAATGGCCAAAAGTGCTGCAGGAATAATGGTTTTCCCTCTGTTTACATTAATGCCTCTTGCCAAAAGACAATTCAATGTTTTGTTAAAACTGTTGATTGCTATGCTTGTTGCACTCATACCCTTTTTGTTGTTTTGTTTTTTAAGGGAAATGGCAAATTCTGGCTTTATCAAACAAATGCTTTTTAATGATTTTGGAGGGCGCTATACCACTGCCATGGAGGGACATAGACATGAATGGTATTATTATATTCAAAATTTAATAACAGAGCGTTACCACTATTTTGTGTTTTTGCTTGTTCCTGCTTTCGTTTATTTAGCGTTTAAACCGCACCCTGTAATGCGATTTTTAGCTTTGTTTCTGTCAGGATTTTTGCTCATAATAAGTTTGGCTACTACCAAAATTCATTGGTATGATATGCCCGTTTTGCCTATTATTACGCTTTTAATTGTTCTGTTTTTGATTCAAATTCAGACTTTGATTAAGCAAGCTTTTGTCAAACAAAGTTTTGTTGTCCTCGTTCTATTGGCAATCATACCTCTTGTTCGCGATAAGTATGAGTTTATTACACATTATAAGAATTTTCCTCTGTCGTTCGACCATTACGAGTTGAGCGAATACCTCAGAGACTACAAAGGAGAGGAGTCATTACATTATTTTTCGCTTGACTATGATCCAGAATATTTCTTTTATGCGCAAACCTTGTCAACGATTAAAAAAAAGGAGCTAAAGGGGTTTGAAAAAGGAGATAAAGTTGTTTTTAAACAGCGTTTAGAGAAAGAGTTTGAGCCTCTTTATAACTACGAAATATTGGAAGTTTACAAAGGTGTAAAATGCGTTAGAGTCTTGTCCGTAAAGTAGGAAATTCAAAAATTCACCAAACGTTAGTTGTTTATTCTAAATTGCCATCACTATTAGATTTACCCTAGACTTCAGTTTGTTAAAAAGGGTTCTTATATTTAGGGTTGTTGATGAACTCTGTGTCTGTTAAGCTTTTCAAAAAGGCAATTAAATCTTCTTTTTCTTGCTGACTTAAGTTAAGTTGAGCATCGTGAGCCGAAATATTAATATCCAAATTTGGAGAATCGAAATTCATGCCATCTGAATAAAAATCAATAACATCCTCAAGTGTTGCAAAACGTCCATCATGCATGTATGGTGCCGTTAATTCCACATTTCTTAACGAAGGAATCTTGAATTTACCTTCATCAGTAGGTTTTCCTGTTATTCTTCCTAAGCCTTTGTCTGTAAACACACTGTTTAAGCCATTATTCGCCATTGAGCCATTAAGACTTGTATTGCCAAAAAATGGGATGTTACTGTGGCAATGAAAACAGTCTGCACCACCATCTTCTACAGGTTTCATGAATAAGTTTAATCCCCTCAATTCAGAAGCGTCTATTACGTTAAGTGTGTCAGTGCGTCCAAATAATTGGTCTATTTTTGAATTAAATGAAACGATACTTACCAAAAACTGTTCAAGTGCTTTGGCGATTTCGACCGGAGAAATTTCTGAAGTGTTAAAGACTTTTTTGAATAATGGCGCATATCTTTCTGATTTTTTAAGTCGAATACTTAAGTCATAAAAGTTCATGTCCATTTCATCGTGTGCCTGAATTGGAATTAAGATTTGTTCTCTTAAAGTAAGTGCTCTTCCATCCCAAAAAAATCTATTTTGCCACATTAAATTAAATAATGGCATTGAGTTTCTTGGGCTTAATTGTCCCCTTATGCCTTTGCTAAAACGAGTGCTTTGTGCAAATGCCCTGTTTTGGAAGTGACACGAATTGCACGAAATAGTACTGTCTAATGATAACAGCGGGTCATAGAACAACAACCTTCCAAGTAAAACGCCCTCCTCTGTCAAAGGATTGTTACTCGGAAGACGCAAAGGAGGAAATCCAGCCTTAGTCTCTATGATATAAGGAGTTAATGAAGTTTCATCTAATAATTCAGGGTCTTTTTGGCAACTTTTGAATCCAATTGCCAATACCAATAAAACGATACTTAATATTATTTTTTTATCCATCACTCAAACGTATTAAACTCGAAAATGCCTGAATTGTTTTGAATAAATAAATCCATTATAGGGTCGTTGTTGCCAGAATGTGACATGTTGCCATTGTTTTTTAAACTGTATTTAATCTGATTGTCAAAGTATTTGTGTGCTTGAATTTTGAATTTCATACTCGAATTTTTGGTAATTGAATAGTCAGTTACAAAAGCATGCGTTCTTGAATATTTTGGTGTGGCTATGTGAAATGTGAAACCACCCGATTTGCCATTGTTAAGGTAATATCCCTCAATAATATTGAAAATATATCCTCCTGCCCATCCCCAATGCATTTCCGTTAATGAAGGGCTCAAAGGATGGTCTAGTGGCCACTGCGCCGGATTGCCATAGTTAACAGCGGAGTCTAATCCTACAAAAAATCTAATAGCCTTGTATTGACCCTTAGGGACATTTTTTAAAACCACACTATTGCGCCCTTCTGCGATACTTAAATAAGCATATTGATCGCTCAATTTGGTTTCAATGTTATTTTGGTCAATTAATGTGAAATTAGAAATAATGTACTTCAATTTATCAAATTGAATGGAATCATTCGAGCCAGTAATGTATTGTTTGCCAAATTCTAAAGGTGCAGCATCAAAGTAGGCATCAAAATTAATTGTAAGTTCTACTTTGTTTTCCTCGGGTAATTGAGGTGGTTCATCATCGTCGTTTTCACAACTGCTTAAAATGATGCTTAACATTAATGTTAAATAAAGGATTGGTTTTAAAGATTTCATAAGGTTATATTTTAATTATTTTTTTATTTACTATTCTATTGTCCGATGTTCTAATTCTGAGGATATAGGTCCCCTCTGCATAATTAGAAGCATCTATTTTTATTAAATCTGAATTGGTGTTCTTATTCATACCACTAAGTTCGCTTTTTATTATTGATTTGCCAATGATATCGGTCAGTTCCCATTCTGTTATTTGAACGTCAGAGGTGAAGAAGAATTCAGTTTTAAACGGATTGGGATACAATGTGAAATCCGAAGATTGGTCAAGCGGAAACTTAATGTTTGCTTTTCCCAATGTGGCAAAGAAAGGGTCAAAGCTAATGGACTTAACTTTAAATGGCACTTGGTAACTTGCACGGAAGTTTGCCTCGTTTACAGGAATTCTAAGTAAGCTGTCTTTGCCATTCCCTCGAACAAGTAAAGGGAGGTCAATGTTAAATAAATCAACACTTGAATGGCTTTGCATTTGTGAAATATCAATGTTTAATTGTTCGCCCTTTTGTATCCAAGATATATCGTAAATAGGATATCCTTCGCCATACACCCAATCATCAAAATAATCGGTTAAATCAGTGTTTGAGTTTTTTTCTAAATAGTATTTCAAATGACTTTGTCTCGAAAAGTTATAACTCAATTGAGTGTCATTAATGTATTCTTTTAAACTGTTGAAAAAGGCCTCATCGCCTATTACCCAGCGCAATTGATGAAGTATCATAGCCCCTTTTTGGTAGGTCGTTCTGTACTCAAATAATCGGTTTACATTGACAGTGTCGTAAGCATAAACAGAACCATTCGGGAAACGCATAACGTCCTCTCCGAATTTTTTTAAATTCTGATACCACTCTGTTTTACTTTCTAAAAATTCATAACAAACCAAATTTAAATAGGTCGCAAAACCTTCATTAAGCCACAATTCTTTCCAACTGCCACAAGTTACTTTGTCGCCAAACCATTGATGCGCCAACTCATGTGCTATTAAATCATAATTGAAATTAGACATAAAACTCATGGTTTGATGTTCCATGCCGCCGCCCCAAGTGAATTGTGCATGACCGTATAATTCTTTGTGAAATGGGTATGTGCCAAATAAACTGTCAAATAAACGCATCATCTTCACCGTTTCTAGTGTCTTGTTTTGATTGTCTAAAAGATTGTTATGAGGAAATGCATAATTAACAATGTCTAGATTTTGATTGATGGATGGTAAAAAAGCTGTTTGCGTGTATTTGTCGTACTTTGCCGCTGCAATGGCAACTAAATAAGTGGCAACAGGATATCTGTGTTTGAACAAAAAAGTCTGTTTATTCCCAATTGTTTTTTGTGAAATCAGTAGTCCGTTTGAAACAGCTATATAAGGTGTGTCCACAGTTAATTCTATGTCTATAGAATCTATCTTGTCTTTTAGGTTTTCAAAACAAGGCCACCAATAATGAGCGCCATAAGGTTGTGACAATGTGGCTATGTTAGGCCCACTAACGGTAACACTTCTAAAATAAGCCCTCGAACTCATGTTAGGTGCTCCTTGGTAATGGATTTTAATGGAATCCTTTTGATTGGCAGATAATGTAGTACCCAAAGGAATAATTAATTGATGTGAATTGGTGTGCGAAAAAGACATTTTCTGTCCCCTAAACAAAATGCTGTCAACCGTTAATTCTCTTCTTAAATCAAAGGTAATGCTGGAAATTGGGGTAGGACTGCTGAAATGATGATTTGCAAAGGCTGAAATAATTCTGCCATTGTTCAAATTAGGTTGTATTGATAATTGAACAAAATGAACATCCAACGGTACTGTTTGATTCCGTTTTTGGTTTAATTTGAAATTATAATAATGTTTCATTTCTTGTTTGGCAATACTTTCTAAATCAAGCTGTGAATAGCTTTTGTTAATAAGACAAACAAATAATAAAAACGTTGCAAAGTGTCGCATGTATTTAATAATAACAAAAATAATATAAAAATATCGTTTTTTTGGTAACAAATGTTGCAACTTTGCGCCCTAATGAGTCATTATCCTATAATACATTTAAAATCAGGTAAAGAAAAATCACTTCAAAGGTCTCATCCTTGGGTTTTTAGTGGTGCTTTGCATGAGGATTTTAAGCAATTTCCTGAAGGTTCTATAGTTCGAGTTCTTGATAATAAAAACAATTATTTGGCAACTGGTTATATTCAATATGGTAGTATTGCTGTTAGAGTTTTAAGTTTTTTTGATGAAATTATTGATGCTGATTTTTGGATTAAAACATTCCAAAATAGTTTCAACTTGAGAGAGTCTATTGGTTTAATTGATTCCAAAATAACCAATTGTTACCGTTTAATACATGGGGAAGGGGATGGAATTCCTGGTTTAATAGTCGATTTTTACAATGGAGTTGCGGTTATACAGTGCCATACTTCGGGCATTTACTATCAGTTGGACTTAATTCAAAATGCCATTCAAACTGTTTTAGGTTCTAGAGTTGATGCTATTTTTAATAAAAGTAAAGAAACATTGCATGGGGCTATCCCTGATATTGAAAATTCGTGCTTGTGGGGTTCTGCCGACAATAGAATTGTTCTAGAAAATAATATCAAATTTAAAGTGGATTGGACCACAGGTCAAAAAACAGGCTTCTTCCTCGACCAAAGAGATAACCGAACTTTATTGGGGAGCTATTCTAAAAATAAAAAAGTACTTAATACGTTTGCTTACACCGGAGGTTTTTCTGTGTATGCACTTATGAATGGCGCAAGTCATGTTGATTCTGTTGATGTGTCCAAAACCGCTATTGACCTACTGAAACAAAACATGGATTTAAATGCACCTGAAGCAAATAATCACAAAGCTGAAGCCAAAGATACTTTCGTGTTTTTTAAGGAACAAGAAGATTTATTTGATATTTTGGTGTTAGATCCTCCTGCATTTGCCAAAAATATAGGGGCTCGTCACAATGCCTTAATGGGATACAAAAGGTTAAATATGGAAGGGATCAAGAAGGTAAAAAAAGGAGGACTTTTGTTTACGTTTAGTTGCTCTCAAGTTGTTGATAGTTTGCAGTTTAATCAAATAATAATGTCTGCCGCTATTGAATCAAAAAGAAAAGTTAAGGTTATACACAGATTGACACAACCTGCAGACCATCCTGTTAATATATTTCATCCAGAAGGGGAGTATTTGAAAGGATTAGTTTTATATATCGATTAAGGAAATGAGTACAGAAAAACAATTTAAAATGGTGGCAAAAACAATCTTCGGTTTCGAGGAATTGGCTATGCAAGAACTTAAAGAGCTAGGTGCCGCTAATATAGAAAAAGGATTAAGAGCTGTAACTTTCGAAGGCGATATGGGCTTTATGTACAAAGCTAATTTGTCTTGTAGGACGGTTATTAAAATATTAAAACCAATTCTTGAATTCAGCGCTTTTACTGAAAAAAGTTTATATGATGGAATTAGGAAAATAGAATGGGATTCCATTTTTAATCTAAACCAAACTTTTGCCATTGATGCAACGGTGCATTCTGAATATTTTACGCATTCTTTGTTTGCATCTCAAAAAATGAAGGACGCCATTGTTGACCAATTTCGAGATAAATACAATGAAAGACCAAGTGTAAATGTAAAAAATCCTGATATTCAGTTAAATATACATATTAAGGAGCATTTAGTAACTGTTTCGTTGGATAGCTCAGGAGAATCATTGAACAAAAGAGGATACAGAATGGAAACCAATGTGGCGCCAATAAATGAAGTGCTCGCCGCAGGTTTGGTTATTATGTCTCAGTGGGATACCCATGTGCCTCTGCTCGATCCTATGTGTGGTAGTGGAACCATTTTGATAGAAGCGGCTATGATTGCCAATAATATTCCACCAAGTATTAACCGTAGTTTTTTTAACTTTATGAATTGGAACGACTTTGATAAACCTCTTTTTGAGAAGATTAAAGACAATTTAACTCAAAAAATAAAACATAATCCTGTTAAAATAATGGGTTACGACAAAGACCAATCAGTGTTAGAAAAGGCTGAGGCAACCATACAGAAAGCAGGACTTTCTAAATATATTGAACTGAAACAAATGAACTTTTTTCAATCAAAGAAAACTGTTGAAGGGCCATTGTTTATGATTTTTAATCCGCCGTATAATGAGCGTATTGATATAGAAACGGAAATATTTTACAAGTCAATTGGTGATACGTTTAAGAAAAACTACCCCGGAACAACTGCATGGTTTGTAACTGCAAATTTGGAAGGATTGAAACATGTGGGTTTGAAAGCAAGTCGAAGAATAGTTGTAGCCAATGGGCAACTTGAAGGGCGATTTGCCAAATATGAAATTTATGAGGGAACAAAGAAGTTTGTTCGCACGGAATAATAATAAACTCTTTTTTAGGGGTTTATTATAATGCGGTTACTTACTAAAGGGATGCTCTATGCTGTATTTTTCGGACAAAGTAATCAAATCGTTTGTTACGTTCGAAATAATAGGTATTCCCTCGTTTTTACGTGCTTTTTTGAATTCAATTTCAGGTTCTCCGTGTATGATGATTTCTTGATCTGAGTTTTTTCTTTCAGCATTCTTAAATCTTAAAATCCACTGATCCATTCTTTGCTTGAATTCAGTCTTGTCAATAAAGCCATCAACATCCATAGCTCCCAAAAAGTGACCAATCCCTTTGCCCGGTAAATCGGGTAGTACAGGTAAAAAAGAAACAAATGGAGGTACCCAAGGTCCAAAATTAGCACCTGATAATACGCCACTTAATATATCAACAATAGCACCAAGTCCGTAACCCTTGTGACTGCCATGGTCTTTGTCACTACCTAGCGGAAGTAAATAACCACCGCCTTTTAATGATTTGCTGTCATTGCTAGAATCGCCATTTTTGTCTTCAAGCCAACCCGTTGGTAATGCTTTTCCTTGTCTTTCCGCTATTTCTAATTTGCCATTTGCCGCAGCACTTGTAGCCATGTCTAATACAAATGCCGCTTGTTTGTCTGCTGGTATGGCATAGCAAATTGGATTGGTCCCCAACATTCTCTCTTTGCTGTAAGTGGGTGCAACAAGTGGGCTAGCGTTTGTCATTGCCATACCAATAAAGTCGTGCGACAATGCTTTCATAGCGTGGTAAGCAGCTATCCCAAAATGATTGCTATTGGAAATTGCAGCATAAGAGGATCCGTATTTTTCGGTTCTGTCTATCACCATTTCCATAGCTTTCGGTGCTACAACCAATCCTAATGCACTATCGGCATCTATTGTGAAAATGCTTTTTTTCTCACGTGTGATAGTAAAGTTTGGCTTAGGGTTGATTCGGTTACTCTCAAATAGTCTGATATAACCACTAAGTCGAGCTACACCATGTGAGTCTATGCCTCTAAGATCAGCTTCTATAAGAACATCTGCTGCGGTTTGTGCGTCTGATGTTGAACATCCTATTGCTTTAAAAATTGATTCTGTAAAAAGTCTTAAATCACTCTCTGTAACAGTTTGAAAAGTTAACATGTTATTTGGCTTGGTGTAAAAGGTCTATAATGTGAACACAATTAAGTGTCAGTTGTTTTGATTTGCAATAATTCATGAAGTGAAAACGGCAAATGTCGTCTGCAAATACAACATTAGTGATGTTCAATTCCATAATTTGATTGGCTAACTCCTCAGCAAGTTTAAATGAAAGTTCCTGATTGGAAGCAGGTAAACATGCACCTGCACCACAACAAGTTTTCTTTATTGTTGAAGTGTGCCATTCAACCTTGCCAAATAATTTCAGCCATTTTTCTTGTTGTAGTATGTCGCCATAGCAATCAAATATGTAAAAATAAGCGCCTTGTATTTTGTCACTGTTGCTTATTTTTAATTGCTCTATAAGATTGTTAAAGTCAATAACTTGTTTCGAGAAAGCAATAGCCTCATTGTGTGAAACAGTGTTGTTGAACAATTGAGTGTAATGCTTGTGAAAGGTTTCAGAGCATCTTTTGCCACAACTCATCACTGTATTGTTTTGGAGGTTTTTTAATTGAAATTCTCCTGTTTTTTTGGCGTTTTTTAAATCGCCTTTTTCAAAAAAAGGAAGTCCACAGCAAGTGTCATTCTCAATTATTTGATATTGAGAGTCAATGCTTTTGACTAATTGGATTAGTTTTTCTGAAGTTTCAGGAAAAAAAAGCCTTGTAACACACGGTATCTGTATCAATTTGGACACAATGCAATATTAACACGAAAATTAATGAGATGTTTATTTATTAAAATAACATTTTCAACAAGTTTTGAAAAACAGATGTATTCTACTTGCCTAAAATTGATAACTTTGCATAAGTTTGTAAAAATAAATTTAAACCCTCATACCACGTTTTTGAAAAATTAGTGTCTTGTCAATAAAAACAGACCTATTGTGGTACAAAATACAATACAAAATGAATATAGAAGACCTTATACAAGGCTGTATAAAAGAGGACAGGGTTTGTCAAAGAGAACTTTATAAATTGTTTGCAGGAAAAATGATGGTAGTGTGTTTGAGATACGCAAAGGATAAAATGGAAGCAGAAGATATTTTGCAAGAAGGGTTTATTAAGATTTATGATAATATATCTAAATTTAGAATGCAAGGTTCTTTTGAAGGTTGGATAAGACGAATTATGGTGAATACTGCCATCAATAAAATAAGAGCAGGAAAAAGACACTTCGAAGAGTTGGACGATAAAATGATGGAGGTTTCTAATAGTCAAGATGTTTTGGATAATTTTTCTGCAAAAGATATCTTGAATTTGATTAGTGAAATGCCTGCCGGATATAAATATGTATTTAATATGTTCGCAATTGAAGGTTTTAGCCACAAAGAAATTGCAGATAGTTTAGGAATTGAAGAAGCGAGCTCAAGAAGCCAATACGCGAAAGCAAAAAAATATTTACAACAAAAATTAATTGAATTACAAAAAGTTAAGTTATGAAAAATGATTTATTTGAAAAGCAAATTTCAGAAAAGTTGGACCAATTTCAGGTTCCTCCAAGTCGAGATTTGTTTGATGACATTATGAAAGCAAGAACACCGCAAGTTAAAAAAGCCTTTTGGTCAACTTGGCGTGCTCTTTCTGCTCTATTGATTACTGCGACAGTTTCTATTACTGTATACAAATTGTTGCCAACCCAAACTGATGAAATTGCATTTTCTGAAAAGTCGATTGTCTCTAATAAAGAAAATCAAGCAAGCGCACAGGAAAGTAAAATCACAAATTCAACTTCCGAACAAGGAAATAAGAATGAGATGCTTGGCGCAATTTCTAAAAAGCAAAGTAGAAAAAGTGTAAACAACGCATTTAAGTCAAGCCCAAATGAAACTGCTAAAGGGAATAATGCTGAAAATAATGCCTCAAACACTTTATCTGAAGGAGATGTTTTTGAAAGTTACTTTAATGCTAATTCCAAAAATCGCCCAACTATAGATTATGAAAAGCATGATGGAAACAGTCACCTTTATGCGTTTTTAACAGAAAGCCAAAAAGAGATTGACAAAGTGATGGTTAATCACATGAAAAACAAGTTGTTTGTTCGATTTGTCAACCATTTTCCAAAATTAGCTTTAAATAAAGTGGAACAACAAAAGATTGAAAGTGTCAATAGGATGACTAAAAAACCTATTTATATTGATGTGTTTCAGTTAAACTCCTTTTCAAAACCAGTTATCTCTAACAGCCAATTTCAACTTCATAACATGGGTGTTTTGGCAACCAACTCAGCTTCGTTCGGTTGGGGCATAAATGTAGAACTTCCTTTGAAGGGAAAATGGAATGTGTTTTCAGGCGTTCATAGTTTTAACTTAAATAATCAATACAAAGGGCAAATTGAATATAGTGAAAATGAAGAGAAAATTACGAAAACAACCAGATTTATCAATGATCCTATAAAAGGTGTAATTACTGTTGAATCCTTTGATACCTCCCTTGTTTCTGTTTCTAAAAGTAAAAATATAGAGTTGCAAAACTCATATAAATTAATTCAAATTCCATTGGGAATGAGCTATAATTTTGGATACAAATCATTCGAGTTTTCATTAAATGCAGCAGCTATGCTAAATTGGTCAAGAGAACAAAGTTTTCAATCCATTAATTGGCAAAATGATCAAATTAATAAGACAGAATCTTCTAATAATTTGTTTGGTTTGGGTGTTAATGCCGGAATTAAGGTTTATTATCCTTTGTCAAATCATTTTAAAGTTTTTGTGCAACCTGGAATTCAGTCATACAGTATGAATGGGGTTAAATCTTCATACTCACATAACGAGTCAGTGTTGGCGAAACAACTGCAAGTTGGAATTAGATACAGCGTGTTTTAATGCTTAAATACCTTTTCATATTGTTTTGTCCTGTGTTGAGCTTGTTTTCTCAAGATTCAATGGAAGAGATGTCATTGAACAGGATGAAAATATTCGCTAATTCTAACGGATTGTTGTTTGACAGTATAGGTTTTCAAGGGTTGTTTAATAAAAACATTGGATTTTCTAGTGGAATAGGCGTGTGGATGTGCGCAACTGACAATAATGGTGATTTAAGAGTGGCTGCTCACCAATTGGGTGGGACAAATCACGAGTTTTGGGCAGGTCCTTTGGCATTGAATGGTGGAAATGCAGCCAATTCAAATGATTGGAATTATACTTATTCTATAACATCCAAAGAAGTGGAAAGCCACCAATTGAATTATAGTAAAAATGGATACCAAATGCCCAATTCGATAAGAGCTTGGCCTGGTTCAAAAGGGAGTCCTTATTCACAGGTTTTAGCGCCATTTGTTGATTTTCAAACCAATGATCTAATCTATAAGCCTGAAGAAGGTGATTACCCTTATTTTCAAGGAGATAAGTTGTTGTATTCGATTTCAAATGATAAATATGCGAACCACGCTTATTCTAATACACAGCCATTAGGGGTAGAATTACATACTTCTGTTTATGGTTTTGATACACAAGATTCAGTTTTAGGAAATGCTATTTTGGTGAGGTATGTAGTTTACAATCGTTCGAATGTAAACTATAATAATTTTAGATTTTCAGTCGTTAATAGTTTTAAAATTGGGCAAGTTGAAAATGAATATTTGGGGACCGATGTAAAGAATAAAATATTATTTGCATATAATGATTTTAGTGATGCAACGTTTGATGGTCGACTTGTGTCTTTGAGTTGTATGGCATTAAATAATACGATAAATTCAACCATGTATTATAATAATAACAATGATATTATTAATGGAAGGCCTACGAATGCAAGTGACTTTAAAGCATTGATGAGCGGTAAGTGGAAAAATGGAAGTTCTTTAAAGTATGGAGGGAATGGAGTTGATGGTAGTTCTAATGCCCGTTTTGTTTATCCTTTTGATACTGATTCTGAAAATAACAATTTAATGTGGAGTGAGCCTTTAGTGGGGAATTTGCCTGGAAGAAGAATTGGTTTAATGAATTTTGATAGTTTGTCATTGAATGCAGGTGGATTTGTTTATTATGATCTACTTTATAATTTTGTTGATGAAAAATATGATAATATTAAACAAATAGGCGATAATTGTTTAAGAGTTAAGCAAGTATTAATAGACAATAAAACATTAAATAACAACCCGATTTTGAGTAAAAATAGACTCAATAATCAGGTTTATCCCAATCCGTTAAAAAGTGGTGGAAAATTGTATTTTGCAGAAGTGCTTGAAAATAATACAGTAATAGAAATATTGAATGCCCAAGGGCAATTGGTTTATCAAAAAAATTTGGATAACACAGATAAGTATATTATCTTACCTGACAGTTTTGTGCATGGTGTCCATTTTTTAAGAATTAAAAAATTAAACACAATTGAGTGTTACAAAATTATAATAGAATAAAATAAATAGATATGAATAGATTATACAAAATAGCATTATTGTTTTCCTGCTTGTTGATATTCAGCAATGCGAAAGCTTCTCACATGATGGGAGGAGACATTACCTATGAATGTATTTCCAATGGGAAGTATAAATTCGTTATCAAGGTATATCGCGACTGTCGTGGTATTCCCTTCAATAATCCTTCCATTAGTATGTATTGTGTTAATGGTAGTAGTACAAGTAATAATACAAATGTAAGTTACACAAGAACTGCAATTAATGATATTACGCCTAATTGTACTTCAGGGACAGCTCCATGTAATCCAGAAAACCAAACTGCAGGTGAGGGTATTGAAGAGCATATCTTTGAAGCAATTGTTGATTTTAATACCAATCCTTTTAAAGCTTTAAAAGATGCAGGTTGTTGCGAAATAAAAATTAAAGTGGAACAATGTTGTAGAAATGGTGCCATTACTACGATTTCTCCAGGTAACTTCTTTACAGATGCAATGATCAATATTTGTAATATTGATAAAACCAAAAAGAAATGTAATACTTCGCCTCAATTGTCAATTCCTCCGGTTGCTTATTTATGTTGTAACCAACCGTTTACATACAATAACGGTGTTCGTGAAGTAATAGATGGAGATAGTTTGTCTTATGAACTTTCAACCCCGTTAAGTGCAAACAATACGAATGAAAATTATACTGGTAATTTCAATGCACAAATTCCGATGACTCCATATTGTCCGCCAAATCCAGGTACAGTTAATTGCCGTCCTTTGCCTAATGCAAAACCACCAAGAGGTTTTTATTTTGATAAAGAAACAGGAGATATAGTATTCACGCCAACAAAATGTGATGAAGTTGGTGTAATCGTAATTCAAGTAAATGAGTGGAGAAAGGACTCCGCAACTAATAAATGGATACTAATTGGTTTTACAAGACGTGACATGCAACTAGTTGTTAAAACATGTCCTGATAATAACCCACCCTATTTTACGGGAACAAATAAGTACAGCGTTTGTGAAGGGGATAGAATTTGTTTTAAAATTCAATCTAAAGATGATCCATTTTTGCCTAATCAAACCAGACCTGATACTACAGTTTTGACATGGAATAATGGTATCCCAGGTGCGTCCTTTTCAATAGTAGATCCAACCGCAAGAGAAAAACAAGCTGAATTCTGTTGGACAACTAAGATTGGTGATGCCCGTCCAAATCCATACTCTTTTACAGCATCTGCAAAAGATGATGCTTGTCCAAAACCTGCACTTGCAAATAGAGGTTATAACGTTACTGTGGCGCCAAGAGCTGAAGATAAACGTAAATATGAAATTTTGGATTGCGGAAGAGTGAGATTCACTGCTACTCCAAAAGATACAGTAAATTATAATCCTAAAAATTATAGATATAAATACACCATCAGAGATTCCACAAACAGTGGTGTACCTTTCTTCCTAACTTTTAATAGATCAGATAGTTTTAAATTTAAACGTGGTGGAAAATATATTGTTGAACATGAGATTAATAACCCTCCATTCAACTGTCCAACCATTTATTCAGATACTATTATTTTGCCTCCTGTTTTAGATGTTGAATTGGCTTTTGGTAAAGATACTTTTCTTTGTGCAGGTAATTCGTTAAACATTGAACCAATAGTTGCTTATGGTTTTGCTCCCTATAAATACAGATGGGAAGTGCCTGTAGGAACACACAAGGCTGGTGACACTTTAAATAAAATAACTGTTACACCAACTCAAACCACTCGTGTTGCTCTTAGGCTTACAGATAAAAACAAATGTGTTGATTCTGATACAATTTTGATTAAATATATCAAAAACCCAATCGTAGACATTGGTCCTGATAGAAGAATTTGTACTTATGATTTTGTAACATTGGATGCTCAAAATGCTGATTCATTAATGTATGAATGGAGTACTCAAGAAAATACAAGAGAAATTACTATCAATGTCGCAGGGAAATATTCAGTAAAAGTGTTAGACAGTATCTACAAATGTTTTGATACTGATACAATGGAATTGTTTGTTAACGATACAGTGATAGCTATTTCAGGTGGAGACAGAGAAATTTGTCATCAAGATACTTTAAAAGTTTCTGCCAAACGTAAACCTTTAGGATTTACCCGTCAAATTACTTGGAGAGATATCAATTCTGGTGCAACTGTTGCAAATGATAGTGCTTTCAGATTGAAAATTACAACTCTTGCAACAAGAAAATATGAAATGTACCTTAGAGTAAACCAAGGGGGGGTTCTCTGTGAAGATTATGATACTTTTACACTTACTGTTAATCCTTTGCCAACCTTTATATTTACACCGTTACCTCCACATTGTTACCAAGATGGTGCTGTCAATTTAACGACTAGAAAAGTAGCTGTTGCTAGAGCTGGATTTGATCCTAAAATTACAGAATCAGATATCAGATATTTTCAACAACATAGAAATCCTAGCTGGATAACTGGTGGTCCTGTTGGTCAAAATACCTATGTGTGGGATTTCCCTAAGTTTGTAAGTAATGACCAAGTGCCAAAAGCTGGTATTACAGATATAGTATGTTATGAATACAGAGATGCTAAAGGCTGTTATAACAGAGAATGTAAAAATATTAAATTAAATCCAAACCCTACCGTAATATTAGATAAAGGAACTTTCTGTCAAAAAGCAGGTCCAATTGACTTAAGTAAATTGATTTTGGCCCCAATTCCATCTGCTAAAGCTGGTGGTCCAGAAAGTTTCAGATGTTTAGAAATACCTTCTGGTTCTGGTGTTGACCCTGAAGCTATTGTTTATTGGGATTACACCACAATACCGGCTACACCATATATGGATCCAGGTTTGGAAGGCGAAAACCAAAAAACAGGACAATACCAAATTGAATACTGTTTCCAAGATGCTATCTCAGGATGTAAATCTTGCGACTCTACATGGATTACAGTTGTAAGATTGCCAGAAATTGAATTCAGTGGTATTCCTAAACAATGTATCAATTTCCCATTGTTAGCTTTAGATAGTTTTGCTAAAGATAGAAATACTGGTCAACGTTTTGATAAAGGTGAATGGTCAACAGTTGAATTCAGAAATTCTCGTGATATGGGTAATCCTATCATTGCTAATGTAATTAACAATTCTGTTAAAACTAAAAAGATATTTGATCCAAGTTTAGGTGCAGGTCAGTACTTATTGAAACTTACAGATATTTCTAGTGGATGTCCTGTGGCAGATAGTGTTGAAGTAACTGTTAATGGTTTACCTATCCTTAGAATCAATATTCCTGATACTGTATGTTCAAGTAGTGCACCATTTACTCTGAACAATGAACAACCGCCAGGCCCTGTAGGGACTTGGTCAGGAATAGGTGTTGTAGGGCGTGATTTTAATCCAGGTATCAGTCCTAAAACCAAACAATACGAAGATCCTATACGCTTGAAATTTGAATATACTAATCCATTAACAGGTTGTAGCGATTCAATAGCGAAAAACATAAGAATACAAAGTCAACCTGAGGTTAGTGTAACTACCCCTAGTCCATACCAACAATGTGAAGGGCAAGTATTCAACTTAGTGGCAACCAAAGCTTGGGTTCAAAACACAACTTGGACAAGCAGTGGAGATGGAAACTTCTCAGACAACAGCACATTAAGTACAGTGTATACTCATGGCTTACAAGATACCTCATTGGTAGGGTTAAATGGTCAAGTAGTTTTAAGTATCAATACCGTAAAAGAAGGTGTTTGTCCTCCAGTAAAAGATGATATTCAGTTGATTATAGAGCCGTATCCTCAGTATTCTATGCCAGTTCATTTTGTAAAATGTGAAGCTGCTGATATTGACTTTTCTAGCACTGTTTACAAGCCAGCAGGTTCTCCTAACTTAAGATATACTTGGTATTATGGTAACGGAGATACACTAAGAAAGTCAACAATAGGAAATCCTCAAAAAAGATATGATACCGCTCAAAGAGGTTGGTATGATGTTACATTAATTGTTCACAATCAGTGGGGTGCTAATGACGACCAAGCTTGTAGCATACAAAAAGACTCTGTGGATTATGTAAGAGTATTGCCACAACCAAAAGCTGCCTTTAGCAGTGATCCAGGTTTCTTTACAACAGTTGCCTTCCCTAAATTTAAGTTCAAAAATGAAACACAATACAGATGGGGTGCAGAAAACATGAGTTATTTGTGGTCGTTTGACTTGAATGATATTGAAGATACTTCAACTCAAATAAATCCTATAAAAACTTATCCTGCAGACACAACAGTATATTGGGTAAACTTAATGGCAAGATACACTTATCCTGCAAGTGGAGATATTACTATAAGTGAAGATGTAGTGTGCGAGGATTCTATTGGAGCATTTAGAAAAATTGGACCAGACGTTACAGTGTTTGTTCCAACAGCCTTTAGCCCAGAAAGAACAGGTCCAAAAATAAACAATGTATTCAGACCAATTGTAAATGGCGAGAAATCATACAGTATAATCTTGTTTAATAGATGGGGTGAAATACTCTGGGAAAGTAAAGATAAATTTGAAAGTTGGGATGGTAAATACAAAGATGAAGATGCCCAACAAGATGTTTATATTTGGCACATAAAGGTTACTGCCTACGATGGCGAAGAATATAAATACGAAGGTACTGTTACACTGTTGAGATAGTAATAATAATGATGAATAACCAAAAGTAGTTTTGAAATAAATCAAAACTACTTTTGGTATTTATGAGAATATGAATACAAACAACCAAAATAACTTAATTAGAAACCTTATAGGTTGTTTGATATTTATTGTGTTTTCTCAATCACAATCTCTTAAAGCTTCTCATATTTTAGGGGCTGAAATTACATATAAACATATTTTTGCCTCAAAATATAAATTCTATTTAACTGTTTATAGAGACTGTAATGAATGTAAGTTTAATGGTAATGGGGGAGGTAATTCAAGTTTGAATTGCAGTGATATTTCAAGTTTAATAATAAGAGGTTCTGAAGGGACCAATTATTCCAATTTAGATTTAGGAACTATTGAGCTAATTAGAAAGGACGTTGTTGATATCACTAAAACATGTTCAACTTCTGTCTCAAGATGTATGCCGAATTCAACTATTAATTATGGGTTCGAAAAACAAGTCTTTGAAGGAGAATTTGATTTTAGTGATTTGTTAGTTCAAAATTATTGTAATTTGGATGTTTCCATTAGTATTTCTTCAAGAAACATAAAAATTAATACGTCAACTGCCGAACAAAATTTCTATAATTATACATCTATTTCATTGTGTAATAATACTAAAAATGAATCTACTGTTTTCCTAAACTCGCCTCAGTTTCTATATCCAATTAATCAGTCTCAATTTTTAAGTTTAGGAGTTTCTAATCCTGATAATGATTCTTTAGCTTTTTTTTTAAAACCAGCAAAAGTAAATAGATTGTCTAATGTTTCATATGCAAGTGGTAGAAGTTTTAATGAACCCTTCTCTTACTATTGTTTAAATGCATCAAGTTCATGTGTGCCAAATATTAATTCAACACCTACTCAAGGTTTTTATATTTCGAATTTAACCGGAGATATTGCATTTACACCTATATTAAGTAATCAAGGAGGAGTTATCGTAATTGAATGTGAAGAATGGAAAAAAGATGGAAATGGTGTTTATTTTTTAGCAGGAGTAGTTAGACGAGATATTTATGCTGAAATAATAACTGCCAATAATAATACCCCCAACATTAGTTTGTCAAATGCAAGTTTAGTTATATGTCAAGGTGAAACAAAAAGTATTGATGTTCAAGTAAGTGATTTACCCTTTAATTCAACTGTTTATGACAATGTTGAAATTGAACTTTTAGTAAATAATGTCAATGCAATAATTGAACAAATTCCTAATCAAACACCTGGAGTAAAAAGATACAGATTGATTATTGAAGGTACCCTTCTAAATATTGGTGAACATAGGTTAACCTTGAAATTTAAAGACAATCATTGTCCAATTTATGCTGAATCTTCACAAACTCTATTTTTAAATGTTAAATCTATAACTCCTTTTACAATAAGTAAAAGTGTTAAAAATTGTGGAGAGTTAACCTTGCAACCTCAGAGAAATAGTCAAATGAATTACCTTTGGACATTGAAGGATATAAATGGACAAGTTTTAAAACAAGCTAATTCAAGAAAATTAACTCACCAACTACTAAACGGAGGACAATATATAGCAGAAGTTTTAGTTCCAAGTACTAAACAAAGTTGTGAAAAATTATTAATCGATACATTTTTGATACAAGATTTTAGTTCTCCACTTTTAAATATGGGGCCAGATTTTAAAGTTTGTAAAAATACTCCTTTTGAAATAATGCCAATTTCAAACGTTGAGGTTCAAGGAGGACAATGGTTTGTGAATAATGAATTAGTAACTACAATGCCATATAAAGGAATGGCAAATTCATCACAACAAATACTTTTTAAATACAGGTTGAGTAATGGTTGTTTTGCTGAAGATGTTGTTAAAATTGAGATTCACGAACCGTTAAATTATAGCCTCAATGATATCTCACTTTGTTTAAATGAACTTAAGCCTAACAATCAAGTTGAACTGTTATTGCAAGGTAATCAGAATATTAAATCTTTTGAATTGACTGAAAATGAGATTAATGTTAATCTTAATAATCCTATTTTAAACCAATGGGACTTTAATTTAAATGAAAAAAGAGCTATTGATTTTAATTTGTTTTCTGTAATTGAAGATGCCAATTCTTGTATTTATAATGATACAATAAATGTTCAAATTATAGATACATTTAAAATTGATGTGGCTTTGCCCTCTCAAATTTGTGTGAATCAATTGCCGTTTAATTTGCCACAGTTATTAAATAGCAATTGGTATTTGTTGCCAAATGAGACAAATCCGTTAAATAAAATTTCACTTGATGATTTGAATACCAATAAAGAATTGCTTTTGAACTTAAAAGTAGAAAGCAATTTGTGTATCTCTCAAAAATATTTTGAAATTAAAGTTTTAGATACTGTTAACATTGATTTTCAAGGATCAGATAGGGTGCAATTGTGTGAAAATTTCAATCAATTTAATCTTATTGCCAATCCTTCTAACGGTTTATGGTTTGGTGACGGTGTAAACGGTTCATTATTTGAGATTGTTAATGAAAATAATAACAACAAAGAAAATGTGATTTATTACCGTTATAAGGCTCCTAATGGATGTGTTTCAGTCAAGGATTTTACAATTGAAGTGTCAAAATTGCCGTATTTGAAAATCTATCAACCTCAAGACAGTGTATGTTTTGGTGACATTCTGCAGTTTCAAGCTGAAACAAATGAAGTGTATTCTGGATATTGGTTTACAAATGGATATGGCAGATTCAATAATCCTAATGAATTATTTACCACCTATTATCCATCTAAACAGGATGTTCAGTTAGGTTTAACAAGTTTTTTATACACCATTCAAACAAATGGAGTCTGTGGTAATGTAAGTCAACAAGTTCAAGTATTTATTAAAGATGGTCCATCAGGTAGTATTCTGTCTAACTACCCAAATGAAGTTTGCGAACCAGCTCATTTGATTTTTAATTCTGATTTTAATAATATTAATCAACAAAAATGGTTTATCAATGATAGTCTCATAGAAACATTTGATTATGAATATCCTTTTGAAACAAAATTAAATGCTGGAGAATATTTTATTCGCACAAGTGTAAAAGATGGTTCTTGTTCGGCTTCGGGGATTACGGAAAAAATTGTTGTTTTGCCTCAACCTAATGTAGATTTTTATTCAAACCCTAATGGAAAAATGTCAAAAGAAATGCCAAGATTGTATGTAAAAGATCTTTCGCATTGCAAATATGGACATTCTATTTCATGGTATTATAATGATTCATTAATAAATGATCAAGATAGAGAATTCTCTTTTATAGTGAATAAAGATGTTTCTGATTTTAAAATTAAATTGATAGCAGAAAGTTTAAAAGGTGCTTGTATTGATTCTATTGTAAAAAACTATCAGTTCGTGCCAATATATCAGTTGTACATTCCTGATGCATTTACCCCTGATTCTAAAGGCCCTGATTTGAATAATGTATTTAAAGTATTTGGACCGATTATGAAAAAATACAATATTGAGATTTTTAATAGGTTTGGAGAGAAAGTATTCTACAGTAATGACATGTCTCAAGTATGGGATGGTACATACAATGGTAAACTAGCCATTCAAGGGGTCTATTTTTACAAAATTGTAACAATTGATATAGAAGGATTTAGCAGAGATTACTCAGGAACAGTAACTCTTATAAGATAATTAAAATATTTTACACTTTTATGGCAAAACCACTTGATGGTTTAGTATTTATTTAATAATTTCGCAACAATATCATTTCAACATTGTTTACTAAATAAAATAAGTCATAAAAATAATATGCCAGACACAAAAGCACAAAATTGCACCATTACTCTTGAAGGTAATACTTATGAATTTCCAGTTGTTATCGGAACCGAAGGAGAAAAAGCTATTGATATTTCTAAATTAAGAGATACAACAGGTTATGTTACCCTTGATGTAGGATATAAAAACACCGGAGCTACCAAAAGTAACATAACGTTTTTAGATGGAGAATTGGGGGTTTTAAGACACAGAGGATATTCTATTGAAGACTTAGCTGAAAAAGCGAATTTCTTAGAAGTAGCTTATTTATTGCTTAAAGGTGAACTGCCTAACAAAGATCAATTTGAAGATTTTGATAATTCAATAAGACACCATACTTTGGTAAATGAGGATTTGCAAAATATCTTCAAGACATTTCCTACAGGTTCACACCCAATGGGACAATTAATAGCGATGATTTCATCTTTGTCTGCTTATTATCCTAAAGCTTTAGACCCAAACAGAAGTCAAGAAGCGAAAAACAGAACAATGTTAAGATTGTTAGCAAAAATGCCAACCATTTGTGCAATGATTTATAAAAAAAGTATTGGACATCCTGTTGTTTACCCTAATAATAATTTAGACTATGTAAGTAATTTCCTTACAATGACTTTCAAACATGTAAGCGATCCTGAATATACGCCAGATCCTGTTGTCGTTGATGCAATGAACAAATTATTAATACTTCATGCTGATCACGAACAAAACTGTTCTGCAAGTACTGTAAGATTAGTAGGTTCATCTCAAGCCAACTTGTATGCAACAACTGCTGCAGGTGTTGCTGCATTATGGGGGCCATTGCATGGAGGTGCAAATCAAGAAGTTTTAGAAATGTTAGAAGCTATTAAAATGGATGGTGGAAATGTTCAAAAATGGGTAGATAAAGCTAAAGATAAAAATGATCCTTTCAGATTGATGGGATTCGGACATAGAGTATACAAAAACTTCGATCCTAGAGCCAAAATTATTAAAAAAGCATGTGATGATGTTTTAAATAAATTAGGAATCAATGACCCTGTATTGGAAATTGCTAAGAAGTTAGAAGAAGCTGCTTTGACTGATCCTTATTTCGTGGAGAGAAAATTATACCCTAACGTCGATTTCTATTCTGGAATAATCTACCGTTCAATAGGATTCCCTACTGAAATGTTTACTGCTTTATTCGCACTAGGAAGACTGCCAGGTTGGATCTCTCAATGGCAAGAAATGATAAATGAAAATCAGCCAATTGGTAGACCAAGACAAATTTATACAGGTCAAGCTCCAAGAGCATTCGTTAATAGAGGCGAAAGATAAAATAACATTATTTGATAACGAAAAAGCCGATTTAAAAATCGGCTTTTTTTATTCTGTTAAAATCCATAATCCTATTTGGGATTTAGGTCTTAAAAGTTTAACTTTCTCTAAAAAGTTATTAATAAGTGGAACATCTGGTAAATAAGGATCCATCAACTCAATTTGAGATAAGTGGAATATCATGTCGTCAATTTGTGAGGATGTTAACCCTTTTTTACGCAAAATCCTTTCATAGGCTAATCCCACTTGTTTGTATGCATCTATTAGTCCCGAAGGTCGGTTGTTGCGCTCTAAATGTATGAATTTTTTATAGTGCTTAATACACAAACTGTCTTTTCTTAATTTTATATAATTTAATCCTCTGTTCCAATGGGCACGAGAGGAATTACTATCGTTTTGAATCGTTATACCAAACAAAGAGTCTGCCTCTTGATACTTTTGTTGTTTGTGTTTTGAAAACCCCAATAAGGTGTATAAATTCCAGTTTTGTGGTTCTTTTGTTAGCGCTAATGAATAGTAATAATCGGCTTTTACATAGTTTCTGTCGTTCATTTCTTTGTTCCCTAAAGAAACTAAGTCAATACCGTCCTGTGCATTTAATTGTTGCGAAAAAACTAATAATAATAGTATTGTGATAACTTGTTTCATAAATTTAAAATAAATAGCCTGAGTATTGTTGTTTTTTTAAGCGTTTGTTCATTTGTCTTTGATAAAATAATTCAGTTCTAACAGGTTCTGTCCACTCCATTTGCCATATCATGTTTTGCATACGTTTTGGATGGATAGAATTAAAAGGTTTATTCTTGATAAATGGTAAATGAAAAAACAGAGACCATCGTGACTTGATGTCTATTAATACAAATTTTAATGAATCTTTGTTTTGAGGAAATATATGAATTGTATATCCTCCAATAGTTTGCTCAATGTCGTCAAAACTAGCTCTGTAAACCCCGATTAATGTTTTAAATCTCCCTAAAAAATTTGTAACACTTTGCCAATTGCTTGTGCCATCATTGAACATATTCATATTTTTATTATACCAATATTCCCTAGCACGTTTTACTTGGTATGCATCAAACATAGGACTAACTATATGGGAATGCTGACTTTGATTAAAATAATAAATGCTATCAGACTTGCCCTTTGCCCATAGTTTTAAAATCGGTATTAGTCTTGTAGGATTAGATTGACCTATTATATTTAATTGGGTATTAAAGTAAATAAATATTAATCCTAAATACTTCAATTAATACAAAATCATAATATTACCTTTTTCCTCATATCTCAATTCATTTGCACCAATAAATTCCATTCTGAAGAAGTATAGGCCTTGTTCAACAACTTTATCATTGAATTTTCCATTCCATCCATTTTTTGGATTATTTGTTTCAAACATTATTTCACCCCATCTATTGAATACTATAAATTTATATTCTAATGCATATGCAAGTCCAATTGGTTTGAAAGTCTCATTAATGTTATCATCATTTGGAGAGAAAGCCGAAGGGATGTAATAAATAACATCGGGCAATATAAATATTTTTTGAGTACTTGTGTCTTTGCAATTGTATATGTTAGAAACAACTAAACGTGTTATTTGGGTTAACGTGTCATTGTAAAATAATGTAGGATTCTGTTCTGTAGATGTTCCCATACTTGCAAAATCCCAATTCCAAACAACAGCATCTGTAGATAAGTCACGGTACCTAATATCAACCTCATTTTCCCAAGAACGAATTTTATCGTAAGTGAAATTAGCTTTTGGATTAGGATAAACCAAGGCAGCATCTGTTATAAATAAAGTATCGATACATCCTTGGTCTGTTATTGCAACAAGTCTTATATCATAAGAACCAGTGTCTCTGTACTTGTATTTGGGTTGAAATAAATTTGAAGTTCTTCCATTTCCAAAAAACCATTTCCAACTTACTATTTCACCACTGGCAATTGAAGAGTTATTTATAAACACACTTGAATCTTTTAAACATACAGGGTCAACAGTGAAGTCTAATTCCGGATTTGGTCTTATGTATACAAATCGACTTGTAGTGTCTTCACATCCTTTGTCTGATGTAACTTTATGTAATATTTGATAATCTCCACTTGAAGGATAATTATAGTTTGTTGGATTTTGAATATCAGTAGAATCTCCATTTCCATAATAAAACTTATGCTCTGAAATAAGACCTCTGCTGATTGTAGAACGATTGATTATTCTAATTGAGTTGTTTTTAAAACAACTAATTTTAGGATTTATGTCGAAATTAGCTACTGGCATTGCGTTGACATATACTTTTGTAAAGATTGAATCTAAGCAGCCAAAGTCAGATAAAACAATTAGTGAAACTCTAAAAGAATCTGATCTGAAATATGATTTAATTGGGTCAGGTAATGTTGAAGTCGTATTGTCTCCAAATTTCCAATTTGTAGAAGCTATTGAACCTGTACTTACAGTTGATGTAGATGTAAATTCAAAGCTATTATTTTTGAAACATTGTTCATTGTCATTAACTTGAATGCTAGCATCGGGCATTGGATGAACTATAAAGCTTTTTATACTTGTATCTTTACAATTGCCTAAATTAGTACTTGAAATTAAGGAGACATTGTATGTGCCAGGAGTTAGATAGCTAACTTGACCAGTTGTGCTATTAATCAAGCTGTCGCCATTGCCATAATACCATTTGTGATTCATTGATAAACCTCCAGGATTGGTGCTGATTTGATTGAACTGAAAATCATTACCCTGTAAACAGAATTTGTCTGTATTGAATTGATAATCAGCAACTGGCATTGCTAAGGTTCTTACTTGTCTTGTTATTGTGTCTAAACAGCCATTGTTTGAAGTGCTAATTAAACGAACATTGTAAAACTGTGATTGTAAATAAGTTTGTTGAACACTTGCATTATTTCCCGAAATATTACCATTCCCAAATTGCCAATTTAAAGTATATGTTCCTGATTTAATTGCAGTTGATGAATTGAAAATGAATAAATTGCCAGCTAAACATTGGGTGTTATTGTTTATCGTGAAGTTTGTTACAGCTTTGGGATGGATGGTTACCGATTTTATGATAGTATCAGTACAACCTATGTCACTGTATGAAATAAGTCTTACATTATAGGTAGTGTCTTTGTTGTATTTTTTAAATGGACTTAACGTTGTAGATGTTCCTCCATCACCAAAATTCCATGCATTACTAAAACCGCCTTCGGTGATAAAAGTGTTAGATCTAAATTCAAAATTATTGTTATTGATACATTGACCATTTGTAAGAATTATGAAGTCTGAACTAGGATGTGGGTACACTTTAACTCTTTGAAAACTAGTATCAAAACAACCATTATCTGCATATACAATGAGGGCTGTATTGAATTCATCTTCAGTGTTATAAACATGGTTTGTGTTTGCAACATTAGCCTGTGTAGTGCCATCACCGAATATCCAAAAATTACTTGTTATGTTGCCTAAGTTGAATGTAGACAAATCATTAAATGAAAATGAATTACCTCTAAAACATTGGTCTGTGTTGTTGATGTTGTATGACGCTGAAGGCATCGGTAGGATGACCACTGAATCACTAAATGTATCTCTACAATTCTGGTTAGAATTTAATACTAGTAATAATTTATATTTTCCATGAGTATTAAAAACATGTTTAATGCTATCAACTCCAAGATAATCCATCCCATCGCTTAAAAACCATTGTCGAGTATATGTTCCACTGGTAATTGATGAGTTTGAATAAGCTTTTAATTCGTGATATTTAAAGCAAATTGTATCTTGTGTTATTGAAAAAGATGGAACGGGAGTTGGTTTGACATTGACATTTGTAGTCGCAGTATCATTGCATCCTTTATTGGATGTGCTGAATATACTAACAGTATAATTACCATCAGAACTGTAACGATGGCTTACGGAATCTGTATTGCTTGCGGTTCCTAAATCTCCAAAATTCCAATTATTACTAATTGTGCCTCTTGTAATTGTGGAAGAAGATTTAAATCTAAATAAATTGTCTTTAAAACATTTAGTAACATCAATGTTTTGAATATTACTTACTGGCATAGGATTGACTAAAATAACCTGAATTGCAGTATCAGAACAGCCATCTTCACCATCATCACTTATGGTGATTAATTGAATTGTTTTGTCAATTGCCGTTGTGTAAGATTTGTGTGCAGAGTCTTGCTCATTTCTATTATCATTGTTGTCTAAAGTCCAATAATTAAGTAAAGGTAATCCATTATTAATAGTTGATTGAGATTCAAATGTGAAATAATTGCCTATTAAACATTGGTCGGTATCATTGGTTGAAATAATAGCTCTTGGATGTTCATTGACTAAACATGCTAGAATACCCGTGTCTTTACAACCATTTGAATGGTGATTGATTTGTCTAATTTGAAATGCACCATCGGAATTAAAAGAATGAGAGAAAGAATCAATATTTGTATAACTTGGTCCAGTAGTACCAACTTGCCAACTTTTGAAGGTAATAGAGCCAAGGTAAATTTCAGAAACTGATTTAATAGTAAAAAAATTACCTTTATAACATTGTATTGTGTCGTTAAATTCTGTTAATACTCTTGGGGTTTCTTTTAGGTTTACTTGTCTTGAAAATGAATCAGTGCAACCAAAGTTGCTTTTTACCGTAAGTTTAGGGTAATAATAAAAGAGGAAGTTTTTGAATTTATGATTAATTATGCTGTTTGTAGTAGTGTCTGTAACTCCATCGTTCCAACTCCAAATGAATGTATCTATAGTGCCGCTTGGAATAGTGGAGTTAGATGTAAATTGATAATTATGCCACTTGTAGCACTGGCTGTCATTCAAAAAAGTATATGATGCTGTGGGTCTTGGATATACATTTAAAGTTGCGGTTGATGTAAATGTTGAAGATGGACTGTTTGAAGTAATTCTTATTCTATATCCACTTCCCGAAGGAGATAATTTGGGGATTTCTCCTGTAATTTCAGAAATAGTTGTGTCATTTACACTCCCTAAAATAGTAGGTGTTGTAAATGATCCACTTGCATCGGACATTAAAATATTAAAAGTATTGCCTGGATTATAGTAAATACCATTTTTTGTAAATGTAATTCTGATATTTGATCCTGGACAAATATTTTTAGGCGTAAAATCAATGGTTATATTCTGCGCTTTTATAACGACTGTAGAACTAATTATGAAAAAAAAAGTAAGTAAAAGTCTATTCATTTTATTGTATTGATTCTATTTTATTGTTGTTGTATATGTTAAACCACGAAAGTATTGAATATTTTTCAAATTTCCAATATTTTCATTCCTCCCATAGTTGAGCATTATCAAAGTTCCCCGAACTCATAAGTAGTAAGACACATGGTTTTTGCGAAACGTTGCTTGTAGAATTTTTTATTTTTTTTTGAAGAACTATTATATCATTTATTGCTTCTGTATTTGGTCCAAAATTCAACTCAATTTCTTCTGAGTTAATTGGGTCTAATTTTTTATGTTCAATGACTTTAGGATTGTAATAGATATAGTTTAAGTCTCCATCTTTCATTGTGTTAAAATATTCAGGTAGGAAACTTTTATTTAAACTGCTGAATGTGTGTAATTCATAAACTGCCAATAAGAAATGTTCTGGATATTGATTTCTGACTGCATTCATGCTGGCTTTTAATTTACTTGGTGAATGAGCAAAATCCCTAATTATAACCAAGTTTTTAGTTTCTTTGATTTTTTCTAATCGTTTGGCGGTTCCTTTAAAGTCTTTTAATGATTCATAAAAATCAAATTCGCTAATTCCTAGTTTTAAGCATATTTTACATGCACCTTCAGCATTTTGGATATTGTGTTCCCCAAAAATATTTAAAGTATGCCTATCCTGCTTACTTATAATTGTTTGCCCGTTTCTTATGTGGTAATGAGGAGTGTTGTATGGGATTTTTTCTAAAGGGCTGCTTTCGCATATTTCTCGCAATGCATCATCTTGTTTGAAATAAATAATGGTACCATCTTTATTTATACTATCAACAAACAACTGGAATTGTTTTAAGTAGTTGTCAAAAGTTGGGAAAACATTTATGTGATCCCAAGAAATACCTGTAATTAGAGCGATATGAGGGTGGTATTTTAAAAATTTAGGAATTGGGTCAAGTGCTGAAGTTAAGTATTCATCTCCTTCAATTATCATTATAGGAGCATCACTAAATTTAACCATAGTTTCAAATCCTTCTAATTGAGAACCAACAAGGTAATCAAAGTTTATGTTTAATTTTTTGAGAACATGCATTACCATAGCAGTCGTGGTTGTCTTGCCATGACTACCTCCAATGACAACTCTTTTTTTATCTATAGCATGTTGGTATACGTACTCCGGAAAACTATAAATCTTAATGTTTAAAGATTGTGCTTTTATTAATTCAGGATTGTCTTTTTTTGCATGCATCCCAAGGATAATGAAATCAATAGATGAGTCAATAATGTTATCGTTCCATCCATTGTTTTGAGGAAGTAAATTGTGTTTTTTTAGCCTCGATAGCGCAGGTTCAAAAATCTCATCGTCACTTCCAGTTACTTTGTTGCCCATAAGATGTAAAGCAATAGCTATATTGTGCATTACGGCTCCTCCACATGCTATAATATGTATACGTTTCATTTGTGTTGCAAGTTGCTAAAAAAACGAGAATTAAAAAAAGAAAACGAAATAAAATGATTGGGATTTAACTATTCGTGACGTAAAGCCTCAATAGGGTCTAATTTTGATGCTTTATTCGCAGGATAATAACCCGCAAGAATTCCTACCACAAAACAAATAATTAAGGATAAAATCATCCAATTCCAAGGGATTATGAATCCGGTTTTCATAACCAATGAAACCAAATTGCCTAAAATAATTCCTAATATAATACCACCGATACCGCCAATTTGACAAATAACAGCAGCTTCTGTTAAAAATTGTTGTCTTATGATTTTTGGAGTAGCACCTAAAGCTTTTCTAGTTCCAATTTCTCTTGTTCTCTCTGTAACGCTAACCAACATAATATTCATTAATCCTATAGCCGCTCCTATTAAAGTAAATATTGCAATAAATGTTGCCGCAATTTTTAAAGTTTTTAAATTATCGGTAAGTTTTTCTGTAACCGATTCATTCTTCGAAAGACTAAAGTTGTTGGGCTCCCCAATTTTTACTTTTCTTATTTTTCTCATTAAACCTTCTGCTTCATAAAAGCCTATATCATATTGCTTTATGTCGTTTACTCCAACAGTAATAATAAAGGAGTTGTTGTTGTTTACAAATTTAGATAATGCATCACCTAAACCTAAAAAAATAATCCTGTCTTCCCCGCCCATTCCCATTGTGTTGCCTTTGCTTTTTAATACACCTATGACTGTGTATGATGCTTCGCCAATCATTATTTTTTTTCCAATAACATTTTCTTTGTTAAACAATGTCATTGCCACATCTTTACCTATTATAATGTTTTGTGATGAGTAAATGCCTTCATTTAAGTTGAAATTTCTTCCATACTTTAATGTATAAGCCCCGTTTTGAAGGTAATTCTCATCAACAGCCAAAATCCTAACATTGGGATTGGTTTTTTTCTTATCATTAGAAACCACTGCCGCACCACTAATAAAATAACTTAATGAAGTTTTTGATGCTACAGAAAATGTGTTTTTGAAAGTTACTGCCTCTGTGTATGTTATTGTTTTATATTCAGGTAAGTTGAAATCTTGACTTCTTCGTGAAACAACACCATCTCTGTTTCTTATATTAAATACATTACTTCCCATTTTTTCGAATGTCGAAGAAAGACCATTTTCAATCCCATCAACAGCTGTAAGCATGCCAACAAGTGCCGCAATCCCAATCGTTATTATTAGGCAAGTTATTACCGTTCTTAAAGTATTGGCTTTAATTGACTCTAAAGCGTTGCTTATGTTTTGTAAAGTGTTCAAAAGTGATTTCAAAATTAGTTAAGCATTTTGATTTATTTGCATAAGATCTTTAATTATTCTATCAAAAGAATAAAAAAAAGATTAAAAAATAGCGTCAAACACAATATTGTTTATTAATTTTGCATTCCTTACACATGGACCCATTATTATCAGCCGTATTAGAAATTCTAAAATTTGTTATCCCTTCCCTCGTTGTTTTAGCAATAACCTATGTTATAGTTAATAAGGTAATGGAAGATCACACAAGTCGCTTGGAATTGGAAATTAGAAAACAAAATGCAAGCACTTTAACGCCATTAAAGTTGCAAGCTTATGAAAGAATGATTTTATTTCTGGAAAGAATAAGTCCACAAAACTTAATAAACAATTACAATGATGGTACTAGTACTGCCAAAGGATTGAGGCATTTAATGGAATCATCTGTTTATCAAGAGTATAATCACAATTTATCTCAACAGATATACATAAGTAACCAAGCTTGGAAAATTATCAAAGTAGTAAAAGAAGAAGTCATTCAATTAATACATACCACTTCGGAAAGATTGGATAATGACGCAACAGGGGTTGAATTGTCAAAAGCAATCATTGATAGGATGATAGCTGAAAATAATATCCCTACTCAAAAAGCAATAGACTTTCTGAAAGCTGAGATAAATTTATATTTTTAAAAAAAAGAGGATGTCCGAAGAAAAAAAAATAGTTAACGACAGTCAAATAGAAATCCATAAGGTTTATCAAGAACCAACAGATTTGCAAGAATCTCCAGGAGAATTCCCTTTCACTCGAGGAATTAGAGAGGACATGTACAGAGGTCGATTGTGGACAATGAGGCAATATGCTGGATTTTCCACTGCGGAAGAATCTAATAAAAGATACCATTACTTATTAAAACAAGGTACAATGGGACTTTCTGTTGCTTTTGATTTGCCAACACAAATAGGGTATGATAGCAGTCACGAGTTTTCTGAAGGTGAAGTAGGGAAGGTGGGGGTTGCAATTGATTCACTTCATGACATGGAGATTTTGTTTGATGGAATCAAACTTGAGGATATCACAACAAGCATGACTATTAATTCAACAGCTTCTATTTTGTTGGCAATGTATATTGCATTAGCAAAAAAACAGGGGGCTGATTTGAAGAAAATTTCAGGAACAATTCAAAATGATATATTAAAAGAATATGCAGCCAGAGGTACATATATTTACCCACCTCAACAAAGCATGCGCTTGATAACTGATATTTTTGAATATTGTAGTAAAGAGGTGCCTAAATGGAATACTATTTCTATATCGGGTTATCATATACGAGAAGCAGGTAGTACTGCTGTTCAAGAACTTGCCTTTACCTTAGCCAATGGGATAGCGTATGTTAAAGCAGCTCAAAGTAAAGGATTGGACATAAATGTATTTGCAAAGAGACTCTCATTTTTCTTCAATGCTCACAATGACTTGTTTGAAGAGGTTGCAAAATTTAGGGCCGCTAGAAGAATGTGGGCTAAAATTACAAAAGAATTAGGCGCCACTGATCCTCAAGCTCAAATGTTACGTTTCCATACGCAAACAGGTGGGTCTACATTAACAGCTCAACAACCGCAAAATAATATAGTAAGAGTGACCTTGCAAGCTCTTTCAGCAGTTCTAGGGGGAACGCAAAGTTTGCATACCAATGGTTTTGACGAAGCATTGAGTTTGCCAACCGAAGATGCTGCCAAAATTGCTCTTAGAACTCAACAGATTATTGGGTACGAAAGTGGCGCAACTAATACTGTTGATCCATTAGGAGGGAGTTATTATGTTGAAGAATTAACAAATCAAGTAGAAGCTAAGGCTTATGAGTATATTCAAGTGATAGAGGCAATGGGTGGAAGTGTAATGGCAATTGAACAAGGATATATGCAAAATGAAATCGCAAAAAGTGCCTATTTGTACCAACAAAATATTGAATCAAGCGAAAAAATAATTGTAGGTGTTAATAAATACACTTCAGAAGATGTTAATAAGACACCCGTTTTTAGAATTGATGATAGTATTAGGCAAATACAAATTGATAAAATTAATAAGCTAAAGTCTCAAAGAAATTCAAGTGAAGTAGATTTTCTATTAAATGAACTTAAGGTTGTGGCTCAAATTGATGGTAATATTATGCCTAGCATCATTAAGGCGGTAGAAGCATATGCGACTCTTGGTGAAATATCCGATGTTCTAAGGTCGGTATTTGGTGAATATAAAGGTTGATTTTTGTTTTTATATTGAGTTTGAAAGATGAAAAATGTTTTAAATTCGGCTTATAATTTATTGTTCTTTTTTTGAAAAAAAAAACCAAAAAGGTCAAAAAAATATTTTTTTAGTAACTATTTTTTAACTTTATTTCAGAATTGAATTTAAAAGTATACATATTTTAATAAAACATTAATAATCAGCACAATATAATGAACATGAGTGGACAACAATTTAACGCAGAATCTGTTTGGGCGAATTGCCTAAAAATTATCAAAGACAACCTAACCCCCCAAAGTTATAAAACTTGGTTCGAACCGATTAAACCCGTTAAATTAGAAAACAAAGTCCTAACGATACAAGTCCCTAGTCAGTTTTTTTATGAGTGGTTAGAGGAGCATTATGTTTCTTTACTTCAAAAAACTTTAAAACAAATACTTGGAGTTGGGTCAAAGTTAGAATACAGCATCATTGTTGAAAATAGTTCAGCAAATCAAAGCCCATATACTATTAATGTGCCAACAGGTAGTGGAAAGAAAGTAGTTACTAATGAGGTTAATTTACCATTAAATGTGACTTCAAATATTAAAAATCCATTTATTATACCTGGATTAAGAAAAGTGCCTGTAGATTCTCAGTTAAATTCTAAATACACATTTGATAATTTCATTGAAGGGGAATGTAATCGCTTGGCAAGAGGTGCTGGTTGGGCGGTTGCTCATAATCCTGGAGGTACAGCTTATAATCCACTAATGATTTTTGGTGGTGTTGGATTGGGTAAAACCCATTTAGTGCATGCTATTGGTAATTTAATTAAGCAAGTTAACAAAAACAAAACGGTTATTTATGTTTCTACAGAAAGATTTGTAAACCAATTTGTTGAATCAGTAAAGGCGAATAATCAAAACGATTTCATCAATTTTTACCAAAGTTTAGATGTGCTAATTATTGATGATATTCACCATTTGTCTCAAAAAACAAGAACACAAGAAATATTTTTTACAATATTTAATCACTTACACCAATCAGGTAAGCAAATTATTTTAACAAGTGACAAAGCTCCTAAAGATATAAAGGATGTAGATGAACGTTTATTGTCTCGTTTTAAATGGGGCTTATCAGCTGATTTAACAGTGCCAGATTTTGAAACAAGAATTGCTATTTTGGAAAATAAAGCCTATGAAAGTGGTTTGTCTTTACACCGTGAAGTTGTTGAATATATCGCTCATAACATAGATAATAATGTCAGAGAAATTGAAGGTGCATTAATTTCATTGTTGGCACAAAGTTCTCTTAATAGGAAAGAAATTGACTTGGATTTAGCCAAGCAAATGATGAAAAATTTTGTAAAAAATGCTACAAGAGAAATTAGCATAGATTACATTCAAAAACTAGTGTGTGATTTCTACAATGTTTCAATTGATAGTGTAAAATCCAAAACTAGAAAAAGAGAAATTGTTCAAGCAAGACAAATTGCAATGTATTTTGCCAAAGATTTAACTAAGGCATCACTTAAAAATATAGGTACACACTTTGGAAATAGAGACCATAGTACCGTTATTCACGCTTGTCAAACTGTTAATGATTTAATTGATACTGACAAGAAATTTAGGCATGATGTTGAAGAATTAAACAAAAGAATTCGTATCAACACATATTAAAAATAGTTAAAAACAATTTGGTTTTTAATTTCATTATTACTGAATAAATTATTTCGATAATTGAATGTATTTACCTACTAAATTGTCTAAATTTAGTGGTATTTAAATACTGATTTTACGATTTATATATACTTTTGAACAATAAAGTATAAAAAAATTTGTTTAAATGATAATTAGAATTCATATTTGTAAATTGATATTCATACCAGCGAATGAAAAAAATATTACATAGTATCTCAGTATTAGCTTGTTTTTTGATAAGCGGTAACATGGCTTTTGCTCAGCAAGATCCATACACTACGCATTATGCATTTAACAGAACTTTGTACAACCCAGCGGCTGTTGGAGCAGGAAATAAGTATTGTTTTTCACTACTTTCGCATCACCAATATTTAGGATACGAAGACAGAACTCCTGAATTTCATCCTAATAAAACAACCAAGCAACCACAAGGCCCAGTAAAAAGTGTTGGTCCTAAAACTCAAATGTTTTCATTTTCAATGCCTGTTACAAAATACGGTGGATTTGGAATAGGTTTTATCAATGACAGACTTGGTTACGAAAAAAGCACACACGTTAAAATAGACGCAGCTGGTAGGTTGCCTTTGGCATCGGGTGCTACTATTTCAGTTGGTTTCGAAGCTAATATCCTTCAAAAAGGTTTAGATGGCAATCAATTATATGCATTGGCTCCTGGAGATCCTTCTGTTCCTGGAGGTGATGTAAAGGCAACTAATACTGTTTTTGGTGCTGGAGCTTATTACGTTGATCCTCAAGAATCGGCAGTGTCAACAAGAAATTTATGGGTGGGATTATCTGTTTTAAATTTAAATAGTCCAACTTATACCTATGCAGTAAATAATAACAATATTGTTTTTTCAACTCCTGAAATGCATATCCACTTAATGGGGGGTATCACATTTTTAAATTTTATGGGAAATTCTGAATTAAAATTTCATCCTTCTGCAAAGTTTAAAAGAGCAGGAATAAATCAATTAGATTTAACTGGATTGTTAGAATATCAAGAAAAACTTTGGGGTGGCTTGGCATACAGAACAACCTCTGATGCATTATCTGTAATGTTGGGGTATTCTGGCTTTAAAGGTAATTTAAAAGGATTAAGAGTAGGTTACTCTTACGACTTGACATTAACGAGAATCTTATCAGTTTCATCTGGAACTCATGAACTTCAATTAAACTATTGTTTCGAGTTCAAACTACCACCTAGACCACGTATTAATATTCTTACTCCACCTTTCATGAACAGACAGTCTGACTAAAAATTTTTTTTAAACACACAATAAAAGAAATATTTTTCAGTTATATTATCAACACGCGATAAAAAAACGTACATAATTTTACACACACACACACACAAACAATATATTACCGAAATGAAAAAAGAAATGGATTTAGTTTTCAGTAAATTTAAACTAAGAAACCAAGAAATGGGATTAGCTAGTAAAGGTAAAAAACAAATTTTAAAATTTGCTTTTGCTTTGACTCTATTTACTTTCATTGGTTGTGCTCCTGATACAAGAGATCTGACAGGTACATTAAACAGACAAATTTGGTTTCACCCTCAACCATTTGGAACTGTTTATATTCCTTCAGGTACTTTTCATACAGGACAAAGTGATCAAGACGTATTCCAGTCTTTTATTACACCTAACAAGCAAGTTAGTATTGTTGCTTTTTGGATGGATGAAACAGAGATTACTAATAATGAATATAGACAATTTGTAAACTTTGTTATTGATTCAATAAAAAGAGTAATGACAGGAGATGAAAGTTTGTTCATTCCTTTCCCAGATGATTATACAGGAGATCCAGACGTTAATAATGGTTTAGGTTTTATTGACTATGATGCAAGAATTGATTGGGAAAAGTACAAAGATGAATTAGAGCCTTTGTATTACGAAGCGGATGAAAGATTTAGAGGTAAAAAACAAATTGACGTAAATCAACTAAATTACGATTATCAATGGTTTGATTTTGTATATGCGGCTAATGATCCAGAAAATCAAGACAGATACAAAGAAGATAGAGTTAAAAATAGAAGAAAGTATATCAAGAATGAAAATACTTTGGTTTATCCTGACACATTATGTTGGGTAAGAGATTTTACATATTCATACAACGACCCTATGGCACGACACTATTATAATCACGTTAAATATGATGATTATCCTGTAGTAGGTGTTAATTGGCACCAAGCGAATGCATTTGCTGTATGGCGTACAATTTGGAAAAACAGTTATTGGGAATCAAACGAGGAACCAATTACTGAAGATTTCAGACTACCAACAGAATATGAGTGGGAGTATGCAGCAAGAGGAGGAAGAGTAGGTAACCCTTATCCATGGGGCGGACCATACACTAGAAACAGTAAAGGTTGTATGTTAGCAAACTTTAAACCATTAAGAGGTAACTACGGTGCTGACGGTGGCATGTATCCGGTTAGAGTTGATTCATATTTCCCTAATGATTATGGGTTATATAATATGGCTGGTAACGTAGCTGAATGGACTGTAAATGCATGGAGTGAACAATCTCACATTTTTACTCATGATTTAAACCCAGATTACAGAATTTCTGTACCAGAAACAGGACCAGTTGCAGCAACTACTAGCATGACCATGAAAAGAAAAGTAATCAAAGGTGGAAGTTGGAAAGATGTTGCCTACTTTATTCAAAATGGAAGCAGAACTTATGAATACCAAGATACATGTAAAAGTTATATTGGTTTCAGATGTATTCAAAACTACATAGGAAGATCAAACAAAGACAGAAAGTAAAAAAAATCAATCAAAACAAAATAACAACAATTTAAAAATTTAACAACAATTTATCAATTATGAGCAGTAACAGTATTTTCGAAAGTAAAGGATTTAAAAAAGTAATGGCATACGTTTACGGATGGGGTGCCGCAGTAGTAATCATCGGAGCCTTATTTAAAATTATGCACTGGCCAGGTGCGGATGCGATGCTTATTGCAGGTTTGGGTACCGAAGCTTTAATTTTCTTTATTTCAGTTTTTGAACCAATTCATGCCGAGTACGATTGGACTTTAGTATACCCTGAATTAGCAGGTATCGAGCCATCTGAAAAGAAAGCTAAAACAACTGCTACTGGCAGCGTATCTCAACAATTAGACAAAATGTTGGAAGAGGCAAAAGTAGGACCAGAGTTAATTGGTAGTTTAGGAACTGGTTTAAAGTCATTAAGTGACAATGTAAAAGAAATGTCTTCATTAAGTAGTGCAACCGTTGCTACAAACGAATACACTTCAAACATTTCTAAAGCATCAAAAGCAATTGAGTCTATCGGTGTTTCATCATCAGAAATCAGTTCTTCTATGGCTTCATTTGCAGGTGGATTAACTTCAATGGTTAGTACATTAAGTGCAACAGCTAACGATTCAGCTGAATTTAAAGATAACATCAGTAAATTGAACAAAAACTTAGGTAATCTTAACAATGTTTACGGTAACATGTTAAGTGCTATGGGTGGTGCAGCAAGTAAATAAATTTTAACCATTTAATACAAATAACTAATTATGGCAAGTGGTAAATTATCCCCTAGGCAGAAAATGATCAACATGATGTATCTCGTGTTGATAGCATTACTAGCCTTAAACGTATCTAAAGATATCTTAAAAGCTTTTCACATGTTTGAATTGTCTTTTTTGAATGCAAACAAAAATGCAGATGAAAAAAATACATCTGTTATGAAGTTTCTTCAAGCCAATATGGATGATGAAGCAAAAAGAGCAAAAACAGAAAAATGGTTCCTTTTAGCAAAAGAAGCACAAAAAATTTCAGGTGATTTTTGCAAATTTATAGAAAATGAAAAAATAGAAATCGTTACTAAAGCAGGTGGAAGGGTAGAACCAGACGCTAAGGACATCTCTTTAAATACAAAATATGAATTAGCTCAACCTCAAAACATTGAACTGCATGCTAACAGATATGCAAGCGGTCCAGGTAAACAAGGTAAAGGGAAACTAGTCCAGGATGAAATTAATAATACAAGAATGAAATTATTAATTTTATTAAAAGATGTTAAAGGTGGTGATCAAATGATTAAAAATTTGTTGTCAACTACTCAATTAAAAGCAGATGAACCAAAAGAGAAAAGTTCAGATCATATGTCATGGGTAGATGATAATTTATCGCATTCACCTTTAGCTGGTGTAGTAACTTTTTTAACAAAAATTCAAAATGATTGTAAAGCTCTAGAATCTGACGTACTTACAGCATTGGCTGCGAATATTGAAGCATCTACAATTAAATTTAATGCCCAAATGGCTTTGATATTACCTGAAGGTGGAACTAACATCGTTCAAGGTGGAACATTGAAAGCGAAAGTAGCACTTGCTGCATACGACAATACCACTCAAGCTGACATGGTTGTAAACGGTAACCCAATCAAAGTTGAGAACGGATTAGGTATAATCAGTATGGGTGTAAATTCAATTGGTTCTCAAAAGTTAACTGCAAAAATTAAATCAGTTGACGTTGATGGAAATGAAGTTTGGTTAGAAGCTCCTCCATTAGAATACACAGTTTATAAACCGTTTGCTACAGTATCTGCTGATGCAATGAATGTGTTATATATTGGATTAGACAATCCAATGTCAATCTCTGTTCCTGGTGTAACTGCTTCTAATACTTCTGTAAGCGCTGGACCTGGATTAACATTAACAAAAACTGGCGAAGGTAAATACATAGCAAAAGTAGGTGCAGGTGCAAAAGAAACTTCAATCTCTGTTACCGCAACTATGCCTGACGGTACTAAGAAAAACATGGGTGCTACCCCTTTCCGTATCAAACAAGTACCAAAACCAGAGCCACAACTTGGAAGTTTAATTTCAGGTTCATATCCTAAAGAAGTAATTCAAGGACAATCTTTCTTGAATGCTGCATTACTTGGTTTCGTTTTTGATGGAGTAAAATTCACAGTAACAAAATACAGAGTATTATTGGTTTCTAAAAAAGATGGTGTTAAAGAAGCTAATGGTGTAGGAAATAATCCAGCACCAATTAAAAACTTTGCATCACAAGCAAAAAAAGGTGATATAATCTTAGTTGACGGTATCTATGCAAGAGGTCCTTCAGGAGATAGATTATTAAATCCATTAACCTTTACAATACAATAAAAAATAACATGAAAAAGATAGCTTTTATATTTTCACTTTTACTCGTATCATCGGTAAGTGCACAAGTAGATTACACCGACTTTATTACAAGTGGCGAACACACTAGTTATGTAAAAGTAGCAGTTAGAGAACGTCCTGTTATAGCTTATCCACCTCTTAGAGAAGCAGATGTAAAATTCTCTCGTAGAGTGGTGAGATGTATCGATGGTCGCCAAAAAATGAATAAACAATTAGAATGGCCAAGAAACCCACTCAATCGTTATTTGTATACCGAATTAGGTAAAGGAAATATAATCGCCTACAAAAATGATTCATTACAATCTTTTTACACTCCAGAGGATTTTGTAAAAAGAGGTGGAAGTGAAACTCCTTTATTCATTCAAACAGATCCAGAAGATCCAGAAATTGGTTACGACTCTATTATTACTATCTCATACAAATGGGAAGATATTCATAAGTATTGGGTAATGGAAGATTGGGTTTTTGATTACAAACATTCTGTTTTCAAACCAAGAATTATCGCGTTAGCTCCGATTTTCGCACCTACTTATGCTGGGTTAACAGTTAATGATCAACCATTGTGTTGGATAAAAATGGATGAAATTCGCTACCAATTAGCAAACTTAGAAATGTTCAATCGTTATAATGACGCAGCGCGTTTAAGTTATGATGATTTTTTTCAAATGAGAATCTTTGATAGCTATATTGTATATGAATCTAACGTATTTGATAACTTCATTAATCAATACCAAGAGTATGCTGATAATGGAGAAGCTTCGCTTCTTAAATCAGATGAAATTAAAAATGATTTATTCATTTTTGAACATGATTTGTGGCAATATTAATCAATTAAATAATTTATTTAAAATCCCGATTACTTGTAATCGGGATTTTTTTTGTGTTAACATTTTATAATAACAAGGTTTTAGCAATAAAAATATGTACCTTTGCAAACTTCTTAAAAATAAGCACATTCATGCAACAAGCCATTCGTAACATCGCCATAATTGCCCACGTTGACCACGGCAAAACAACTTTGGTAGACAAAATTTTATTTCACTGTAAACTATTTAGAGACAATGAAGAATCCGGTGAATTAATATTAGATAATAATGATTTAGAAAGGGAACGTGGTATCACAATTTTTTCTAAAAACGTTTCAGTACAATACAAAGGTATTAAAATCAATATAATTGATACTCCTGGTCACGCTGACTTTGGAGGTGAGGTTGAACGTGTTCTTAAAATGGCCGATGGTGTTGTTTTATTAGTAGATGCTTTTGAAGGACCAATGCCACAAACTCGTTTTGTGTTGCAAAAAGCACTTCAATTAGGATTAAAGCCTATTCTTTTAGTTAATAAAGTAGATAAAGAAAACTGTAGACCTGATGAAGTTCATGAAATGGTTTTTGATTTATTCTTCAATTTAGAGGCAAACGAACAGCAGTTGAATTTCCCAACTATTTATGGAAGTAGTAAACAAGGTTGGATGAGTACTGATTATAAACAACCAACTGATACAATTTCTCCATTGTTAGATTGTATCCTTGACTATGTACCTGCACCAATCAATAATGAAGGTACTTTACAAATGCAAATTACATCTTTGGACTATAGTAGCTTCTTAGGTAGAATAGCAGTTGGTAAAATCCATAGAGGTATTGTTAAAGAAGGACAGCCAGTTAGTTTAGTAAAAAACGATGGTTCTATATCCAAAATGAGAGTTAAGGAATTATATACTTTCGAAGGTTTAGGTAAGAAAAGAGTCTCAGAAATTCAAAATGGTGATATTTGTGCGATTGTAGGAATAGAGAATTTTCAAATTGGAGATGTCGTTGCCGATTATGATAGCCCAGAAGGTTTAGAGAAAATCAGTATTGATGAGCCTACAATGAGTATGATGTTTACAATCAATAACTCACCATTCTTTGGTAAAGAAGGTAAATTTGTTACATCAAGACATTTAAGAGAAAGATTAGAAAAGGAAACTGAAAAGAATCTTGCACTAAGAATTGAAGATACAGACAGTCAGGACAGTATTCTTGTATACGGAAGAGGTGTATTGCATTTATCAATATTAATTGAAACAATGCGTAGAGAAGGATATGAACTTCAGGTTGGTATGCCTAGAGTATTGATAAAAGAAATTGATGGAGTGAAACATGAACCAATAGAAATGTTAGTTGTTGATGTGCCAGAAGAGTTTGCAGGGAAAGTTATTGAATTGTCAACTCAGAAAAAAGGTGAATTATTAATAATGGAACCTAAAGGCGATTTACAACATTTAGAATTTAAAATTCCATCAAGAGGTTTAATGGGCTTAAGAAGTAATATGTTAACTGCGACTCAAGGGGAAGCTATCATGTCTCACAGATTTATCGCTTATGAGCCTTGGAAGGGCGATATTAATGGAAGAAATAATGGATCATTAGTAAGTATGGAGACAGGGTCAGCAACTGCTTATGCTATTGATAAGATGTCAGACAGAGGTGTATTCTTTGTTGAACCTGGAGAAGATATTTACGAAGGGCAAGTAATAGGAGAGAATAACAGACAGGATGATATGGTTTTAAACTTAGTAAGAGCTAAACAGTTAACTAACTTTAGAGCGGCTGGTAAGGATGATTCTGCTAAATTAGCTCCTAAAATTCAGTTTTCATTAGAAGAGGCGCTTGAATATATCCAAAAAGATGAGTATGTAGAGCTTACTCCTAAATCTTTAAGAATAAGAAAAATTTATTTAAAGCAGTCAGACAGAGAACGTTACTCTAAACAAATAGGGTCTTAAAAAAAATATAAAAAAAATTTTTTAATTCCAGAAATTGGATTAATTTTGCCTCAATTTTAATTAAAATAAAGTAATATCAAAATGAAAAAATTATTAGTAATCGCTATCGCTGCATTCGCATTCACAGCTTGTAACAATTCTGCTGCTCCAGCTGAAGGAACTGAAACTGACACTACAGCTACTGCTCCAGTAGAAGCTGCTCCAGTTGAAGCTGCTCCAGTAGATTCAACAGCTGCTCCAGTTGAAGCTGCTCCAGTTGAAGCTGCTCCAGCTCAGTAATCGTTACACAACGAAATTTAAAAAGCAGTCATTTATGACTGCTTTTTTTTGTTTTATAGTTTTTTATATTATATTTGCACCATAATTTAGGATGAAAGTATTTTTTACAATAGTGATTATGATGTTTTCAGTGCTGTTAAGCGCAGAAAATCAACCGGTTACTTATAAAATGTACCCGAACCCAATGACAAGTGATTTTTTGGATATTAATTTTAATATTACCAATAAGTCATTAAAAGAAATTGACTTTGTTATTACCAATGTAATAGGTCAGGTAGTTTTTTCTTACAGGCTAACTGATGATGAAGTTAAAAAGGGAACTTTTAAAATCAAACTGGACCAAATTAAACTTGAAAAAGGTTTTTATTTAGCCAAATTATCTGCAGGCGAAAATTCATCTGTCCAAAAGTTAATTGTTCGTTAATTGAACAACATTATTAATTTTACTTTAGAAGGGGAGTTTATTCAACTCAATCAACTGCTCAAGCTTACTGGTTTCGCTTCTACAGGAGCGGAAGCCTCTTATTATGTTGACCAATCATTGGTTAGATGCAATGGTGAGGTAGAGCTTAGAAGAAGGTATAAAGTTAAGAAAGGGGATTCAATTGAATTTAATGGTCAACTAATACAAGTTTTGTGATAAATGGTATCCATTCGATTAGCAAATGAAAAAGATGTAAATGTTATTTATGATTTAATCAAAGAATTAGCAATATTTGAAAAAGCAGAATTCGAATTACTAAACACCCCTGAACAGCTATTGATCGACGGCTTTAAAGAAAATCCCATTTTTTATTGTATAGTCGCTGAAGAAAATCAAACCGTAGTAGGGATGTCTTTCTTGTATATTAGATATTCTACATGGAAAGGTCGAGTTCTGTATCTCGAAGATTTAGTAGTTAAAGAAAATTATAGAAATAAAGGAATTGGGACTCAGTTAATGAATTCAACCATTGAATTTGCTAAGTTAAATGGTTTCAAGCGTATTCAATGGCAAGTGCTTAATTGGAATGCTGATGCTATTAGGTTTTATACAATGTTTAATGTTCAATTTGACGAAGAATGGACTAATATTCATTTGAATCTAATTTAAATTAATCACATAACATTAGGTTAATTTATTTACTTTACAAAAAAACGATTATTGAGAAGACTATACAAATAATATTGATGTTTAGCTTTTAAAATTTCAGTTAATTCAATTTTGGTTGCATTAGAATCATCGAATTGAGTAATAATATCTCCATTGTTTTTCATCTCTTTAGTCTGAATGTGCATTTTTAATTCCCCATTTTGTGACATTCTTAAGCAATAGGGATATTGAATAATTTGAAGTAAACCGTTGTCATAATTTAATGAATATCCTTTTTGATGCTCAAACACATTTCTTCCTAAACTGAAAATACTATCTTTGATATTGCACAAGCTCATTATACTTGGAAAGATATCACAATGTGATACAGTTGAAGAATCATTAAAACCCGGTTTAATTAGTTTGGGAGAATAAAAAATTAATGGGATTTCATATTTACCAGTTGGAGAATAAAAGTATTCTTCTTTACTGTATGAAGTGTGATCGGCAGTTATTATGAAAATAGTATTATCAAACCATTTTTGTTTTTTTGCAGATTCAAAAAATTCTTTTAAAGCATAATCTGTATATCTAACTGTTTTATGAATTGGTAATTCACCCTCTTTAAATTTACCTTTAAATTTTTCAGGGATTTTATAAGGATCATGAGATGATAATGTAAATACACTGCTAAAAAATGGTTCTTTTTTAGTGTTTAGTTGATTACAATAATATTTCAAATACTCCAAATCCCAAATACCCCAATGTCCGTCATGGTCATTTTTGTTTGGATATTCATCAAGTCCATAATAGTCAATAGGGCCACACATCTTTAAAAAGTTCAAAAACCCCATCGACCCATTTTTGGTTCCATAATAAAAAGAACAATCATAGTTACTTTTGTTTAAATAGTAATGTATGCCTTTTAATGTATTCCCTTGAAAATTACTATTGATATAAGGAACATCTAAAAGAGAAGGAATAGATGCAAAAATTGCGGGAACACTTTCTATAGATGAGTATCCATTGCTGTATGCATTATTATAATAATAGGCTTCTTTAGATAATTGGTCTAAATAAGGAGTAAATCTTTCCGTTTTATTTAAAAAACCACAATAATCTCTTCCAATACTTTCTAATATAATCAATACAATATTTGGTTTTGAATTTAAAGAGTATGGAGATGGAAATTGAACAGCATTACTTAATTTTAAGGCAACTGAATTATCAAAGTAATTTACCGCTTTAACGTTTTTTGAATCGTAAGAAGTTAAAAGCTGTGTAATAGAATTGATAGTTGCTGAGGTCCATTCTGGATTTACAAATCTAGCGGCATCAAAACTTCTCAAAGGTTTGACATTTAATCCACCTCTAGCACCAATGATTAGAAAAATAGAAGTTATTAAAAATAAAGATAATCTTAGTAGAATAGTTTTAGTAGAGTTTGAAGTTGTGATTTGTTTATTAGAGATTGTTGGATAGAGCTTAATAAGGGTAAAAACAAAAACGATTAATAGAATTAGAAGATACCAATAGGTAAACAAGTATGACATTATAGGATTGGCAGGGTCATTAACAAGGTGAAATAATTCAATACCACTTCTTCTGTTTTTAATTTTAAAAAACTCAAAATCAATCAAATTTAAGACTAAAATGAGACTTATGCCCAAAATAAAGGTAAATTTTATAAATATGTTGAAATGTTTATTTGATTTAATTTTGAAAGGGAATAAGCATATTAGATGAAAGGGGATAAGGCAATAGATTATAGCTTGAATGTCAAAAATGATTCCATAAAAGAGAACCCAGGGTAAATCGGTTAATTCATTATTATTAAAGTAGTTGAAGTTGAAAATAATGAATAAAAGACGGCACAAAGTTAAGATTATTAAGCCCAATAAAGAGCGTTTAAACCAAGTTATTATATATAGAAATTGAGGATATTTCATGAAGTTTATGGGTTGCAAAAATGCAAAACAATATTCTCATTTGAATAAAAATAAAAAAAAAGCAGAATATTTTTGTTGAAATGAAAAAAAGGTGTACTTTTGCAGTCCTTTTTATAAAAAAAGTATTTATTAGATTATGCCAACCATACAACAACTGGTAAGAAAGGGGCGACAAACCTTAAAGTTCAAGAGCAAATCTCCAGCTCTGGATTCTTGTCCGCAAAGACGCGGTGTTTGCACTCGTGTTTACACTACTACCCCTAAGAAACCTAACTCAGCTATGAGAAAAGTAGCTCGTGTTAGATTAACGAACCAAAAAGAGATTAACGCTTACATACCTGGAGAGGGACACAATTTACAAGAGCATTCAATTGTTCTAGTGAGAGGAGGCAGAGTAAAAGACTTGCCTGGTGTTAGATATCACATTGTACGTGGTGCGTTAGATACTTCTGGTGTAGATGGTAGAAATCAAAGACGAAGCAAATACGGTACTAAAAAACCTAAAGTTAAAGGTGGAGCTCCAGCTGCACCGGTAAAAGGTAAAAAGAAATAAGGACAAGAATCAATGAGAAAAGCAAAAGCAAAAAAAAGAGTATTATTACCTGATCCAAAATTTAATGATGTTATGGTTACAAGATTTGTAAATAACATGATGTATGATGGAAAGAAAAGTGTTGCATTTGGTATTTTTTACGATGCAATAGATTTAGTAGGTAAAAAAGTTTCTGAAGAAGAAGGTATTGATGTGTGGAAAAGAGCACTAAACAATGTTATGCCAATGGTTGAAGTAAAGGCTAGACGTGTTGGTGGAGCTACTTTTCAAATTCCAATGGAAATTGCGCCAGAAAGAAGAGCAGCCATGGGAATTAAATGGATCATCATGTACGCTAGAAAAAGAAACGAAAAATCGATGGCAGAAAAATTAGCAGCTGAAGTAATCGCAGCTTCTAAAGGTGAAGGTGCTACGGTTAAGAAAAAAGACGATACTCATAAAATGGCTGAAGCCAACAAAGCTTTTGCACATTTCAAAGCATAAGGAGATTATAAATGTCACGCGATTTAAAATATACAAGAAACATCGGGATTGCAGCTCACATTGATGCTGGAAAAACCACTACAACTGAACGTATTCTATACTATGCTGGTGTAAACCACAAAATAGGAGAGGTTCATGATGGTGCATCTACAATGGATTGGATGGTTCAAGAAGCAGAACGTGGAATAACAATCACTTCTGCAGCTACAACTGTTCAATGGAATTATAGAAATAACAAATACCATATTAATATTATAGATACTCCAGGTCACGTTGATTTTACCGTTGAGGTAAACAGATCATTACGTGTTTTGGACGGGTTAGTTTTCTTATTCTCTGCAGTTGATGGTGTTGAACCACAATCAGAAACAAACTGGAGACTAGCAAATAATTACAACGTTGCAAGAATTGGTTTCGTTAATAAAATGGACCGTTCAGGTGCTGATTTTTTGAATGTTGTTAAACAAGTAAAAGACATGTTAGGTAGTAATGCAGTGCCATTACAATTGCCTATTGGTGCTGAAGATAATTTCAAAGGAGTTGTAGATTTAATCAATTTCAGAGGAATGATTTGGAACGAGCATGACAAAGGAATGACTTACGAAGTTATTGACATTCCTGAGGACATGGTTGAAGAAGCTAAAGAATGGAGAGAAAAGTTATTAGAAGCTGTATCTGAATATGATGAGCGTTTAATGGAAAAATTCTTTGAAGATTCTTCATCAATCACCGAAAGAGAAATATTAGATGCATTGAGAGCTGCATGTTTAGATATGAAAATCATACCAATGGTATGTGGTTCATCATTTAAAAATAAAGGTGTTCAAACCATGCTAGATTTAGTAATGGAATTGATGCCAAGTCCATTAGACAAACCAGAAACATTTGGTACAAATCCTGATACTGATGAAGAAGTATCTAGAAAACCAGATTATAGTCAACCTTTTGCTGCATTAGCATTTAAGATTGCAACTGACCCTTTTGTTGGTCGTTTAGCTTTCATAAGAGCATACTCAGGTAAATTGGATGCAGGTTCATATGTTCTAAACACTAGAAGTGGAAACAAAGAACGTATTTCAAGAATATTTCAAATGCATGCTAATAAACAAAATCCAATTGAGTTCTTAGGAGCTGGTGATATTGGAGCTGCAGTTGGTTTTAAAGACATCAGAACAGGTGATACATTATGTGATGAAAAACATCCTATTGTATTAGAATCAATGGATTTCCCTGAACCAGTTATTGGATTAGCTATTGAGCCAAAAACTCAGGCTGACGTTGATAAATTAGGAGTGGGTTTAGGTAAATTAGCTGAAGAAGATCCTACTTTCAGAGTTAAAACAGACGAAGAAACAGGTCAAACTGTAATTTCAGGTATGGGAGAACTTCACTTAGAAATTATCGTTGACCGTTTAAAAAGAGAATTTAAAGTTGAGGTAAGTCAAGGTGCTCCTCAGGTTGCATACAAAGAAGCTATTAAAGGTTCTTGCACTCATAGAGAAACCTTCAAAAAACAAACTGGTGGTCGTGGTAAATTCGCTGATATTCAGTTTGAAATTTCACCTGCTGATCCTGATTTTAAAGGAGAAGGTTTACAATTCGTAAATGAGGTAGTAGGTGGTTCAATTCCAAGAGAATATATTCCATCAGTACAAAAAGGTTTTGCTGAAGCAATGAAAACTGGGACATTAGCAGGATATCCATTATCAACAATGAAAGTTAGATTGTTTGATGGTTCATTCCACGCGGTTGACTCGGATTCATTATCATTTGAAATTTGTGCTAAATCAGCATTCAGAGAAGCTGCTCCAAAAGCTCAGCCTATCTTATTAGAACCAATCATGAAATTAGAAGTATTAACTCCAGCAGACTATATGGGAGATGTTCAAGGTGATTTGAATAGAAGACGTGGTATGTTAGAAGGAGTTGACGAAAGAGCAGGTTCACAAGTTATCAAAGCAAAAGTTCCACTTTCAGAGATGTTCGGATATGTAACAAGTTTAAGAACTATTACATCAGGTAGAGCTTCATCTACAATGGAATTTGATCACTATGAAGAAGTTCCTCGTTCATTATCAGAAGAAGTAATTAAAAAGTTAAAAGGTCAAAAAGCCAACGCATAAAAATGGTAACACAAAAAATAAGAATCAAGTTGCGTTCACACGATCATAATTTGATTGATAAGTCAGCAGAAAAAATTGTAAAATCAGTTAAAGCAACTGGCGCTATAGTTAGCGGTCCAATTCCTTTACCGACTAACAAAAAGATTTTTACTGTATTAAGATCGCCACACGTAAATAAAAAGGCTAGAGAACAATTCCAATTGTGCTCATACAAACGTCTTTTAGACATTCACAGCTCAACAGCAAAAACTGTTGAAGCCCTTATGAAATTAGAACTTCCAAGTGGAGTAGATGTAGAAATTAAAGTTTAACAGAAATGGTAGGAATTATAGGAAAAAAAATAGGTATGACTAGCATCATAGATGCTAATGGTGCAAAAATAGCCTGTACATTAGTACAAGCGGAGCCAAATGTTATTTCTCAAGTAAAAACTTCTGAGAAAGACGGCTATAATGCTTTGCAAGTTTCAGCTTTCGAAGCAAAAGAAAAGCATTCTAATGCGGCTACCATCGGACACTTTAAAAAAGTAAATTCAAATCCTATGAGATATTCTCATGAATTTAGAGTTGACTCAGTTGAAGCAAATGCTGGAGACAAAATTGATGTAAGTATTTTTGTTGAAGGTGATTTTGTTGATATTATTGGTACATCAAAAGGTAAAGGTTTCCAGGGTGTTGTAAAACGTCACAACTTTGGTGGTGTAGGACCAGCAACCCACGGTCAGCACGATAGACAAAGAGCTCCAGGTTCTGTAGGTTCATCTTCATATCCTTCAAAAGTTTTTAAAGGACTTAGAATGGCGGGTAGAATGGGTGGAAAAAGAATTAAAAACACAAATGCTTTAATTCTTAAAGTAATGCCTGAGCAAAATTTATTAGTAATAAAAGGTTCGATAACTGGACATAATGGTTCAACAGTAGTAATTGAAAAATAAGAGATATGGAATTAAAAGTATTAACAATTCAAGGAACAGAAACAGGTAAAAGTGTTAACTTACCTTCAGATATTTTTGGAATATCTCCTAATGATCATGCTATCTATTTAGATGTAAAACAGTACTTGGCTAATCAAAGACAAGGAACACACAAATCTAAAGTTAAAGCTGAAGTTCATTATAGTACAAGAAAAATAAAAAGACAAAAAGGAACAGGTGGTGCAAGAGCTGGTAGTATAAAATCAGGAGTTTTCGTAGGTGGTGGTCGTATACATGGTCCATCTCCAAGAGACTACAGTTTTAAATTAAACAAAAAATTAAAGCGTTTAGCAAGGTTGTCAGCTTTATCATATAAAGCTAATGAGAATCAAATTATCGTTTTAGATTCAGTTCAATTCGAAAAACCAAATACAAAATCCTTTTTAGAGATTTTAAATAACTTAAAAATAAATAACAATAGAGTATTGTTTGTTACTGCAGGTAATGATAAAAATATTTATTTAAGTAGCCGTAATATACCAAAAGCAGAAACATTACCTGCTTCAGATATTAATACTTATAATATATTAAAAGCTAAAACCTTAGTATTATTAGAAGACTCAATTGAAGTAATTAAACAAACATTAAATTAAGAATATGTCAGTACTAATTAAACCTTTGATTACAGAAAAAATGTCAATGTTAACTGAAAAAAGAAAACAATATGGTTTTGTTTGTCTAAGATCAGCTACCAAAGATGAAATCAAATCAGAGATTGAGAAATTATATGGAGTAGAAGTAGAAGGTATCAGTACGATGGTTACAAGTCCAAAAAGAAAAAAGAACAGAAGAACAGGACAAGTTACCGGAAGAACAAACATTTACAAAAAAGCAATTTGCAAATTGAAAGAGGGTCAAGAAATTGACTTTTATGAAAATATTTAAAGAAAATGGCAGTAAAAAGACTTAGACCGATAACCCCTGGTACGCGTTTCAGAGTAGCAAACACTTTTGCAGAATTAACTGCATCTGAACCTGAAAAGAGCTTAACAGTATCCCTGAAAAAATCAGGCGGTAGAAACAATCAAGGTAAAATGACTATGCGCTACATTGGTGGTGGTCATAAAAGAAAATATCGTATCATCGATTTCAAACGTGATAAAAATGGAGTTTCTGCTGAAGTTAAGACAGTAGAGTATGATCCTAACAGATCAGCATTTATTTCTCTTGTTGAGTATCAAGATGGTGAGAAAAGATATATTTTATGTCCACACGGACTAAAAGTAGGTCAGAAAATAGTTTCTGGTACTGGTATTTTACCTGAATTAGGTAATACTTTACCACTTTCTGAAATACCTTTAGGTTCTATTATTCACAACATTGAATTAGCGCCAGGACAAGGTGGTCGTATTTGCAGAAGCGCAGGTTCTTATGCTCAATTAACATCAAAAGATGGAAAATATGTAGTAGTAAAGTTACCAAGTGGTGAAACAAGAATGATTTTAGCTACATGCTTAGCTACCGTTGGTTCTGTTTCAAATCCAGATCATAACTTAGAAGTATATGGTAAAGCGGGAAGAAGCAGATGGTTAGGAAGAAGACCAAGAACTCGTCCAGCAGCTATGAATCCAGTGGATCATCCAATGGGTGGTGGTGAAGGTAGATCAAAAGGTGGACAACCAAGATCAAGAACAGGTATCTATTCACAAGGTCAAAAAACCAGAGATACAAAGAAAAATTCAAGTAAATACATTTTAGTACGTAGAAAAGGAGTAAGAAATAAATAATGGCAAGATCACTTAAAAAAGGACCCTTCATTGATTGGAAACTTGATAACAAAGTTTCTCAAATGAATGAATCAAAAAAGAAGGCAGTTATCAAAACTTGGAGCAGAAAATCTATGATTGCACCAGAATTTGTAGGACATACCTTTGCAGTTCACAATGGTAATAAATTTATCCCTGTGTATTGTACAGAAAATATGGTTGGTCACAAATTAGGCGAATTTGCCCCAACTAGAACATTTAAAGGACATTCAAGCAAATAATATGGAAGCAACAGCGATATTAAAAAATTGTCCACTATCACCACGAAAAATGAGAATAGTGGTTGATCAAATAAGAGGTCAAAAAATTGATAAGGCTTTAACTATACTACAACATAGTCAAAGAAGATATTATGCAGTTTATGTTGAGAAATTATTAAAATCAGCAATTAGTAACTGGGAACAAAAAAACAATGGAAGTAAAGCGGATGAGAGTGACGTTAAAGTATCTGCAGTTTTTGTAGATGGTGCTGTCGTTGCAAAACGTATGAGAACAGCTCCACAAGGACGTGCATACAGAATACGTAAACGTTTTAGCCATATTACAATAAAAGTTGACACTATCAATCAAAATAATACAGTAGAAGCATAACGAATGGGACAAAAAATTAATCCGATATCACTTAGATTAGGTATCATCAGAGGATGGGAAAGTAATTGGTACGGCGGTAAAAACTTCGCTGATAAAATTGCTGAAGATGAAAAAATACGTAAATATTTACGTGTTAGAATTCCAAAAGGAGGTATTTCAAAAATAGTAATTGAAAGAACTATTAAACGTATTATAATAACAGTTCATACAGCTAAACCAGGAATTGTAATTGGTAAGGGTGGAGCTGAGGTTGATAAAATCAAAGAAGAACTTAAAAAAATCACCAAGAAAGACGTTCAAATAAACATTTACGAAATTAAACGTCCTGAATTGGATGCCCGTTTAGTTGCTGAAACTATTTGTCAACAAATTGAAGGTAGAGTAAGTTATAAAAGAGCTGTTAAACAAGCCATTGCTAATACCATGAGAATGGGTGCAGACGGAATTAAAATTAGTGTATCTGGTCGTTTAAATGGAGCTGAGATTGCAAGATCTGAAAAGTTTAAAGAAGGAAGAACTCCTCTACATACTTTAAGGTCAGATATTGATTATGCATTAGGAGAAGCTTTAACAGTATACGGTAAAATAGGAGTGAAAGTTTGGATATGTAGAGGTGAAATATACGGTAAAAGAGACTTATCTTTGAACATTGGTTCAGACAGAGGTCCTAAACGTGAAGAAAGACCTAATGATCCAAGAAGAGGTGGTGGCCGTAATGACAACAGAGGAGGCGGAGATCGTAGAGACAGAAAAAGAAGAGATTAATATAATAATAAATAAATAAGGAAATTTAGAGATGTTAAGTCCAAAAAGAACCAAGTTCAGAAAACAGCATAAAGGCAAAATTAAAGGTTTGGCTACAAGAGGTCATAGACTTAGTTTTGGTACCTTCGGATTAAAAAGTATGGAGCAATCTTGGATTACTGCAAGACAAATAGAGTCTGCAAGGGTTGCATTAACAAGATACATGAAAAGAGAAGGTCAAGTATGGATAAGAATATTCCCAGACAAACCAATTACTAAAAAACCAGCTGAAGTACGTATGGGTAAAGGTAAAGGAGCTCCAGAATATTGGGTTGCTATAGTTAAACCAGGAACAATTATGTTTGAGGTTACAGGCGTTCCATTAGAAGTAGCAGAAAGAGGAATGTACTTAGCCGCTCAAAAATTACCAGTATCAACAAAATTTATCGTTAAACCCGATTACACAGAATAATGAAAAACAGGGATTATAAAGATCTTCCAACTAGTGAATTAGTTGCAAGATATAAAGAAGATAGAGTTAAACTTACCAAAACAAAGTTTAACAATGCAGTTGCAAGAATTGAACAACCGCACAAATTAAAAGAATTAAAAAAAGACATCGCAAGATTGCTTACAGAAATTAATTCTAGAAGAATTGATAATGAATTAAAAGCAGCCGAAAAAGGTGAATAATATGATGGAAAATATGAGAAATTCAAGAAAAGAGATTGTTGGAAAAGTAACAAGTAATGGTATGGATAAATCTATAGTTGTTGCTTTAGAAACCAAGGTTAAACATCCAAAATATGGTAAGTACTTTTCTAAAACAAAAAAGTTTTACGCTCATGACGAGAAAAACGAATGTGCAGTAAACGATATAGTTAAAATAATGGAAACTCGACCTTTAAGTAAATTAAAGCGTTGGAGATTAGTAGAAATAATTGAAAAGGCAAAATAATGATACAAACAGAAAGTCGTTTAAAAGTTGCTGATAACAGTGGTGCAAAAGAAGTACTATGTATCAGAGTTCTTGGTGGAACAAAAAGACGTTATGCTTCCGTTGGTGATAAAATAGTAGTTTCTATTAAATCAGCAATACCATCAGGTGGAGTTAAGGCAGGTACAGTTTCTAAAGCTGTTGTTGTTAGAGTTAAAAAAGAAGTTAAAAGACCAGATGGTTCTTACATTCGTTTTGATGAAAATTCATGCGTACTTCTAAACAACTCTGATGAACCAAGAGGTACACGTATCTTTGGACCAGTTGCAAGAGAATTAAGAGATAAACAATTTATGAAGATCGTTTCATTAGCTCCAGAAGTATTATAATAATTAAAATGAAAGCAAGTATTCAATCACACAAAACGTCTAAAATTCACATTAAAAAAGGAGATTTAGTTAAATTAATCTCTGGAAAAATTGTGGATGGTAAAAATACAGGTAAAGTATTGAGAGTATATCCTAAAACTTACAGAGCTTTAGTTGAAGGTTTAAATATTATTTCAAGACATACCAAACCAAGTGCATCATCACCTGAAGGTGGTATCATCAAAAAAGAAGCGCCTATCCATATTTCAAACTTAATGGTTATTGAGAATGGACAAGCGACTAGAGTTGGAAGAAAAGCTAATGAAAAAGGTAAATTACAACGCTATTCAGTTAAAACTGGAGAATTTATAAGTTAATTAATAAAAGATGTCAAATACACCTAATTTATATAAAAAATATACAGAAACGGTAGTTCCTTTTATGCAAGAAAAATTTGCATACAGTAATGTAATGGAAATACCTAAAATAACAAAAATATGTCTTAACCAAGGTATAGGAGAAGCAGTTAACGATAAAAAATTAATTGACTATGCTGTAGAAGAGATGACTAAAATTTCTGGTCAAAAAGCGCAAGCCACTTTTTCTAAGAAAGATATAAGTAATTTCAAATTACGTTCAAAAATGCCAATTGGTGCTCGTGTTACATTAAGAAAAGAAAAAATGTATGAGTTTATGGAGCGTTTAATTTCAATAGCTTTACCAAGGGTAAGAGATTTTCAAGGTTTAGAACTTAGAGGTTTTGATGGTAGAGGTAACTTTACAATGGGTATTACTGAGCAAATTATTTTCCCAGAGATAGACATTGACAAAACAAATAGAATCACTGGTATGGATATAACATTTGTTACAACTGCAAAAACAGATGAAGAATGTTTAGAAATGTTAAAATCATTTGGATTACCATTTAAAAAATAAAACAACAGCAAAATGGCAAGAGAAGCAATAAAAGCGAGAGAACTTAAAAAGGAAAGATTGGTTGCGAAATACGCAGAAAAACGCAAACAATTAAAAGAAGATGGAGATTTCATCGGTCTTCAAAAATTGCCTAGAAGTTCTTCAAAAGTTAGACTTAGAAATAGATGTAAATTAACAGGTAAGCCAAGAGGATACATGAAGATCTTCGGTTTATGTAGAAACCAATTCAGAGAATTAGCTTCTGCTGGTAAAATACCTGGTGTAACAAAATCAAGTTGGTAAAATAAATAAAAAAAAACATGACTGATCCAATAGCAGATTATTTAACAAGATTAAGAAACGCTCTACAAGCAAAACATAGAATTGTAGAGATTCCTGCCTCTAATATTAAAAAGGCAATGACTAAAGTATTGTTCGAGAAAGGATATATTCTTAATTATAAATTCGAAGAAACTGAAAATAAACAAGGGGTGATTAAACTTGCATTAAAGTATGATCCACTAACAAAAATTCCAGCAATCAGAGAATTAAAAAGAGTGAGTAAACCAGGGTTAAGAAAGTATGTACCAGCCAATAACTTGCCAAGAGTTATTAACGGTTTAGGTATTGCTATTTTGTCTACATCTATGGGTGTAATTACAGACAAAGAAGCAAAAGCTAATAATGTAGGTGGTGAAGTATTATGTTACATTTCTTAATTTTATAAATTAATAGAACAATGTCAAGAATAGGTAAAGCACAAATTCAAATACCAAAAGGGGTTGAAATTAAACTAACAGCGGATAATGTTGTTGTAGTTAAAGGACCAAAAGGCGAATTACATCAGCCTTTAAAACCTAATTTTTCTATCGAAATCACAGATGATAAATTAGTTGTTTTACGTCCCAATGATGAAAAACAAAATAAAGCATTGCATGGTTTATACAGATCTTTAATTAATAATAATGTTAAAGGTGTAACAGAAGGACACAAAACCCAACAAGAATTAGTGGGTGTTGGTTATAAAGCTTCGAATGTAGGTCAAGTATTAGATTTATCAGTAGGATATTCTCACCGTATAATGTTAGAAATACCTAAAGAAATCAATTTAACAACGATAACTGAAAAAGGTAAAAATCCAACTATAATTATGGAGTCGGTTGACAAACAATTGTTAGGTCAAGTTGCTGCCAAAATTAGAGGATTCCGTAAACCTGAGCCATACAAAGGAAAAGGTATTAAATTTACGAACGAACAATTAAGAAGAAAAGCTGGTAAATCAGCATCTAAAAAATAATAATTTTTGAGAAATGAGTAACGTTAGAAACCAAAGACGATTAAAGATAAAACGTAGAGTAACAGGCAGTATTGTTCCTTCAGTTGATCGTCCAAGACTTGTAGTTTTTAGAAGCAATTCTGAAATCTATGCGCAAATAGTAGACATTAACAATAAAACACTTTGTGCTTCATCAAGTGCAGAAAAGGATATCGTAAATTCAAAAGATAATAAAACAGCAAAAGCAAGCGTAGTTGGCAAAAGAATTGCAGCTAAAGCCATTGAATTGGGAGTGACTAAAGTTGTTTTTGATAGAAATGGATTTTTATATCACGGACGTGTTAAAAGTTTAGCAGAATCTGCTAGAGAAGGAGGATTACAGTTTTAAAAAACAATAAAATGACAAATAGCAATATAAAACGCGTAAAGCAGTCAGAATTAGAACTTAAAGAAAGAGTTGTAGGTGTAAATAGGGTTGCAAAAGTTACCAAAGGTGGTAGAACTTTTACCTTTACAGCTATAGTAGTTGTTGGAGATGGTAATGGTATTGTTGGACACGGCTTAGGAAAAGCAGGTGAGGTAACCGATGCAATACAGAAAGCCATAGAAGATGCAAAAAAGAATTTAGTTAAAGTTCCTGTACTTAATGGTACTATACCACACGAGCAAATCGGTAAATTTGGAGGCGGAAACGTCTTTATTAAACCGGCTTCAAGTGGAACAGGTGTTATAGCAGGTGGTGCAATGCGTGCAGTTTTAGAAAGTGCAGGTATTCATGATGTATTAGCAAAATCTAAAGGGTCTTCTAATCCACATAATGTTGTAAAAGCAACTTTAGATGCATTGATCAAACTAAGAGATCCTTACACCATCTCAAAACAAAGAAACATTAATTTAAAGCAAGTATTTAACGGGTAATCAAAATGGCAAAAATAAGAGTAACCAAATTACGCAGCACAATTGGTCAATCAGATAGAGTTGAGCGTTGTATGACTGCTTTGGGTTTAAAAAAAATAAACAGCTTCAATGAGTTGGAACTAACCCCACAAATCAAAGGAATCGTAAGAAAAGTTAACCATTTAATAAAAGTAGAAAACATTTAAGATGGATTTAAGTATTTTAAAACCTGCAGAAGGTTCAGTAAAAAAAGAAAAAAGAATTGGTAGAGGTCAAGGTTCTGGAAGAGGTGGTACTTCAACAAGAGGTCATAAAGGAGCTCAAAGTAGAAGTGGTTACTCTCGTAAAAAAGGTTTTGAAGGAGGTCAAATGCCACTTCAAAGACGTATACCTAAAGGAGGCTTTAAAAATTTCAATAGAGTAGAATATACTTCAATTAATATTGATGTAATACAATCTTTAGCAGAAAAGTTAAATGTTAGTTTAATTTCGAAAGAGTTACTAGTTGAAAATAATTTAGTTTCTAAAAACGAGTTATTCAAAATTTTAGGTCGTGGTGAAGTTAAAACCAAATTAGACATACATGCTAATGGTTTTTCAGCTACAGCCAAAAAAGCAATAGAAGATAAAGGCGGTTCTGCTAACATAATAACAAAGTAATTTTAGAATGAAGAAATTTATTCAACGTATTAAAGAAATTTGGAGTATTGATGATTTAAGAACTAAAATCAAAAATACTTTGTTGTTTCTTTTGATTTATAGAGTAGGTACATTTATAATACTACCAGGAATAGATGGTAATGTATTAATGGGCGCATTACAAAGTCAAACCGAAGGTATCTTAGGTTTAGTCAATGTGTTTGCAGGTGGTGCATTCGGAAGAGGAGCAATTCTTGCCTTAGGTATTATGCCTTATATTTCAGCCTCGATCGTTATTCAATTATTAACAATTGCGGTTCCTTCTTTCCAACGTTTACAAAAAGAAGGTGAAGATGGACGAAGAAAAATAAATCAATACACACGTTACCTAACAATTGCAATTACTGCAGTTCAAGCGGTAGCATATTTGAATAATATTACATCAAAATCAGACAATTGGGCAGCGTTGTTATTCAAAACACAGCCAGAGCAAATGTCTGAATTGTTCTTCATGATTACAAACGTTACACTCCTAGTAGCTGGTACAATGTTTACCATGTGGTTAGGTGAAAAAATCACAGACAAAGGTTTAGGTAATGGAATCTCACTTATTATCATGGTAGGTATTGTTGATAGATTACCAGAAGCTTTAGGTTTTGAATTGGATCAAAAATTTGCAAAAGGAGGCTTACCGTTATTTATCATTGAAATAGTATTGTGGTTGGGTGTTATTATAGCAACTATATTACTAATACAAGGTACTAGAAAGGTTACTGTAAACTATGCCAAACGTATAGAAGGTAATAAACTTTCAGGAGGTGCTCGTAATTATATTCCATTAAAAGTAAATGCAGCTGGTGTTATGCCAATCATTTTTGCTCAAGCATTAATGTTTTTACCACCAACTTTAGCGCAATCAATGGAAAATCCTAGCACATTACTAACTTCATTAAGTGATATTAGTTCATTTGCATATAATTTTATGTTTGCAATCCTGATTATTACATTTACTTACTTTTATACCGCAATTACAGTTAATCCTAACCAAATGGCTGATGATATGAAAAAAAGTGGTGGATTTATTCCAGGTATAAAACCAGGAAAATCAACAAGTGATTATTTAGATGAGGTTATGTCAAGAATCACTTTACCAGGAGCATTGTTTTTAGCTTTAATTGCAATTCTCCCAGCTTTTGCGATGATTTTTGGAGTTAGCCAAAGCTTTGCTCAATTTTATGGTGGAACATCTTTGTTAATAATGGTTGGTGTTGTGTTGGATACATTACAACAAATAGAGAGTCATTTATTAATGAGAAAATATGATGGATTGATGAAGTCAGGAAGAATAAGTGGAAGATCGGGATTGAACTCACAATCTATTTGATAATTAAAAAATAAATGTTACCTTTGCACCCCTAATAATATAAAATGGCAAAACAAGACTCGATAAAACAAGATGGTACTATATCAGAGGCATTGTCAAATGCTATGTTTAGGGTAAAGTTAGAAAATGGGCATGAAATCATTGCAACAATATCAGGGAAAATGAGAATGAAATACATTCGTGTTTTACCAGGAGACAGAGTTCAAGTTGAGATGAGTCCCTATGATTTAACAAGAGGAAGAATTTCGTATAGATACAAATAAATAATATTATGAAAGTAAGAACTTCAGTAAAAAAGCGCAGTGCAGACTGTAAATTAGTTAAAAGAAAAGGAAAACTTTTCGTTATAAACAAAAAGAACCCAAAGTTTAAACAAAGACAAGGATAAAAAATGGCAAGAATAGCTGGTATAGATTTACCTAAAAACAAAAGAGGTGTAATTGGTTTAACTTACATCTATGGAATTGGCTCAAGTAGAGCATCAAAAATTCTTTCAGACGCTAATATCGATTTAGATAAAAAAGTAGCTGAGTGGAATGATGATGAATTAACAGCCATTCGTAATATTATTTCATCTTCATTCAAAACAGAAGGTGAATTAAGATCTGAAGTGCAATTAAATATTAAACGTTTAATGGACATCGGTTGTTACAGAGGTACTCGTCACCGTAAAGGATTACCTGTAAGAGGTCAAAGTACCAAAAACAACTCTAGAACAAGAAAAGGTAAACGTAAAACAGTTGCCAACAAGAAAAAAGTAACTAAATAGAATAAATGAGTACAGCTAAAAATAAAAAGAAAGTTAAAGTTGACCCAATTGGTCAAGTGCACATAAAAGCATCTTTCAATAATATTATTGTTTCCGTTACTAATGTTAATGGAGATGTAATTTCTTGGTCATCTGCTGGTAAAATGGGTTTTAGAGGTTCTAAAAAGAATACTCCTTATGCAGCTCAGTTAGCAAGTCAAGATTGTGCAAAAGTAGCATTTGATGCAGGTTTAAGAAAAGTAGATGTTTTCGTTAAAGGTCCAGGTTCTGGTAGAGATTCAGCTATTCGTAATTTAGCAACCGTTGGTCTTGAAGTTATGTCAATCAATGACTGTACTCCACTTCCACACAATGGCTGCAGACCTCCAAAACGTAGAAGAATTTAATAAAACAATTAAGATAAATAAGAAATAATGGCAAGATATACAGGTCCTAAATCCAAAATAGCTAGAAAATTCAAAGAACCAATCTTTGGTCCTGATAAGGCTTTAGATAAAAAACCGTATGCACCTGGAATGCACGGTAACTCTCGCAAAAGAAAAAAATTATCTGAGTATGCTATTCAGTTAAGCGAAAAACAAAAAGCTAAATATACTTATGGTGTATTAGAGCGTCAGTTCGCTAAAACATTTAAGTTAGCTGCAACTAAAAGAGGTATTACGGGTGAAAATTTATTAAAATTCTTAGAAGCAAGATTAGATAACACCGTTTTTAGATTAGGTATTGCTCCTACAAGAAGCGCTGCACGTCAATTAGTTTCACACAAACATATTTTAGTTAATGGTGAAGTAGTTAATATCCCTTCTTATTCTCTTCGTCCAGGTGATACAGTAGCAGTAAGAGAAAAATCTAAATCATTAGAAGCGGTTACTGATTCTTTGAACGGAGGAAAAAAACGTTTCAGTTGGTTAGAATGGAATGAAAAAGAAATGTCTGGTATTTTCTTAAATTTACCTGATAGAGCTGAAATTCCTGAAAATATAAAAGAACAATTAATCGTAGAGTTGTACTCTAAATAATCAATAATAATAACAAAACATGCCAATATTAGCGTTTCAAAAACCTGAGAGAGTGATAATGCATAAAGATACAGACTTTTATGGTCTGTTTGAATTTAGCCCACTTGAAAGAGGTTACGGTGTTACAATAGGAAATTCCCTAAGAAGAATTTTATTGTCATCATTAGAAGGATATGCAATTACTTCTTTAAAAATTCAAGGTGTTGATCATGAGTTTTCAACTATCAAAGGTGTTGTAGAAGATGTAACTGAAATTATTCTTAATTTAAAACAAGTTAGATTTAAGAAAACTTCTGGTTCTGATGCTCAAGAAAAAGTATTCCTAAGTATTAAAGGTAAAGAACAATTCTTAGCTGGTGATATTGGAAGATATACTAATTCATTTGAAATTTTAAACCCTGAATTAGTTATCTGTAATATGGAACCATTTGTTAATTTGGATATAGAAATTACTATAGACAAAGGTAGAGGTTACGTTCCTGCTGATGAGAATAAACCTAAAGACATGCCAATTGGTTTAATTGCTATTGACTCTATTTTTACTCCTGTAAAAAACGTTAAATTTTCAGTTGAAGACTTTAGGGTTGAACAAAAAACAGATTACGAGAAATTAGTAATTGAACTACATACTGACGGGTCAATACATCCTGAAAGTGCTTTGAAAGAAGCTGCAAACATTCTTATTCAACATTTTATATTGTTTAGTGATGAGAATATTTTGTTAGATACACAAGTCAAAAAACCAACTCAAGAAGTAGATGAGAATTTCTTACACATGAGAAAAGTTTTAAAAACTAACCTAGCTGACTTAGATTTGTCTGTTAGAGCATACAATTGCTTGAAAGCTGCTGAAATCAGAACATTAGGTGAATTAGTAAGTTATGATATTGATGATTTATTGAAATTTAGAAATTTCGGAAAAAAATCATTGTCAGAACTTGAAGAGTTTGTTAGAGATAAAGGTTTAAATTTTGGAATGGATGTTTCAAAATATAACTTATCTGAAGATTAATAATTATAAATTGTATAGTATAAGATGAGACACGGAAATAAAGTAAATAAATTAGGAAGAACCGCCTCCCACAGAAGAGCTTTAATGGCTAATTTAACCATTTCGCTTATTAAAAATAAACGTATTACTACCACTTTAGCTAAAGCTAAAGCTCTTAGAGTGTATGTTGAACCTTTGATTACAAAATCTAAAAATGATACAACACACTCTCGTAGAACTGTGTTTGCTTATTTGAGAGATAAAGATTCTATCAAAGAACTTTTTGGAACAATTGCTGAAAAAGTAGCAACTAGACCAGGAGGTTACACTAGAATTCTTAAATTAGGTAATCGTATGGGTGACAACGCTGAATTAGCTATGATTGAATTGGTTGATTTTAACGAATATACTGATGGTATAGGTAAGAAAAAATCTACCAAGCCTAAAACTAGAAGAGGTAAAAAAGTTGCTACTGATGCTGTTGTTGAAGCTAAACCTGAAACAACAGAAACTGAATCTAATGCAGATTCAACTGAAGCTTAAAATCTTTTATAAAGACATAAAAAAAGCCACTTTAAAGTGGCTTTTTTTATGTCTTTATATTTATGAGTTTTATTTAATAATACTCTTAAATATCGCTTGTCCATCGGTGTTTAATAAATATTCGGAAAAACATCTTTCAGGATGAGGCATCATTCCAAAAACATTTTTCCCTTTATTGCAAATGCCTGCAATGTTGTTTATAGAGCCATTAGGGTTACTTTCTTTAGTGATATTACCTTGCTTATCACAATACCTGAAAATAATTTGTTTATTGGCCTCTAATTCATCTATGGTAGATGCATCTGCATAGTAATTGCCCTCGCCATGAGCAATAGGAATAGTGTATACATTTTCGGGAACTAAACCATTTGTAATCTTTAAATCAGTATTAATTGGTTTTAGATATACATTTTTACAAAGGAATTTTTGATGATCATTTCTTAAAAGTGCTCCAGGTAATAATCCACTTTCACACAATATTTGAAAACCATTGCATATTCCCATAACATAACCTCCCTTGTCTGCATGTTCTTTAACACTTTGCATAATAGGGCTTAGTTTCGCAATAGCACCACTTCTTAAATAGTCGCCATAACTAAATCCTCCTGGAAGGAAAACAAAGTCAACGCCTTTTAAATCAGTGTCTTTATGCCATAACTCTTCTACAGGATGATCTGATAACTTACTCAGAGTTTCAATTAAGTCTCTGTCACAATTGCTGCCGGGGAATATTACTACGCCAAATTTCATTTCTGCAAAAGTAATATTATGATTGATTATTCTGTTAAAATTTAATTAACAAAATTGTTTCAATCCATTAATTTGTTTAGTTTCGCAATGCCTTCATGAAATTAATCTATACCTTGATATTTGTTTTGTTGACTTCAACTGTTATCAATGCACAACAGTATCAGTTGTCTTTTCATATTGGTCATCAATTTGGATTTAGACCACAATTGTCAAATGATGTGGATTTAAATAGTAGAGTAAAGTACAGTTTAGGAAATGGGGTTAATACTAATTTGATGTTCAATATTATTCCTGATAGTGCCAATTGGTATTTTTCTATAGGATTGAATTCTTTGAGAGGGAATACTGTTTTGGTTTCTGAGGATTATAAAAATGCTTTACAATATGAAGCCACTTCAAAGTCTATCATTTCACATAGAATTCCTTTATTACTGAATTATCGCTTCAAAATTAAAAGTAATTCAATCCATGTTTTTTCTGGTATTGTCATCCCTTTTTATAATCAGATTAAAGAAGAATATTCATTGAAAGACAGTTCATTGTTCATTCACAAAAGATATAACGTTAGAAATTATTTATCTATAGGTTATCAAGGTGGTGTAGAATTCAATAAAAAGTTAAATAAAAAATTATCACTCTGTGTAAATGCACATTTAACAGTTTTAAATCAAAAAGTTAAGAGTAAGGAAATGGTTTATTATTCTGATAATGATTTTAATGACATTAATTTAATATCAGATAGGGCTAGTAGAGAATTTCTTTATAAAAAAGAAGTTATTGATATTCAAAATAATGAATCTTTTTTGCCACGTGGCTTTAATAAAAACTTGCCTACAGATTTACTAACCTTCACAGAAACTCTCAATAGTTTTGGGCTTAGTTTGGGAATAAAATATCATTTTTGATTTAATAAGTTGAAAAAAGTTCTAAGTTATATATTGCCTAATTCGATCAAAAAAGGAACGACTCAACTTGGGCAAGAATATGAAATAGCCTTTGAATATGGTAGAAAGGTATTAAACAGTGCTAATGCTAATTACAGTTTTGGAAGTTTGCATGAAGTTATGCAAAAAGGATTAATGCTGTATCTAAAAACGAATAACCCTCAAAAAGTTTTAGTGTTAGGATTGGGCGGAGGTAGTTGTATTGAAATACTAAATCGAAAGTACAAAGGATTTTTCTCTATAACAGCAATTGAAATTGATGCGGAAATCATTCATTTTGCAAAAGCGTATTTCGATATAGAACAATACACTAATATCAAAATAATTAATGGCGATGCACAAACATTGACTCAATATATTCCTCAAGAGATAAATTCTTTTGATTTAATTATTGATGATGTCTTTTGGGACAACCAAATGCCAGAATTTTGTTATCAAAAAGATTATGTTCAACAAGCTAAACTATTTTTAAATGAAGGTGGTTGTTATTTTAGAAATGTTATGGAACAGGATTCTAAAAAATTGTCAGCCTATGAAGAGTTATTAAATGTTGAATTTGGTCGAGTTAACCAAACAGATGTTTTAAAACATTCCAATAAAATTTACCTATGCTACAAATAAAAAGATATTTTAACCTGAAATTATAATTAATGAATAATAGCGATACAATAGTTTTTGAAAAAAATCAAGGAAAGGTTTTAAATGCATGGTGTATGTATGATTGGGCAAATAGTGTTTTCCCATTGACCATTACATCGGCTATTTTCCCAATTTATTGGAACAGTCAAACAAAAAATGGAGTTGAAATTATGGGATTGACTATTGAAGGGTCTGTCTTGTTCAGTTATTGTTTGTCTTTTGCGTTTTTGATAATTGCATTTTTAAACCCTATTTTGAGTGGAATTGCAGACCATTCTGGGAATAAAAAGTTTTTTATGAAACTGTTTGTTTTGCTTGGTTCACTCAGTTGTTTTGCAATGTATTTTTTTGATACGCAATCAATATGGATTGGTGTTTTTGCTTTTGTATTTGGAACAGTAGGATATGCAGGGAGTATAGTGTTTTATAATGCCTATTTGCCAGAGATAGCAACAGAAGATAAGTTTGATTTGCTGAGTGCTAAAGGTTTTTCCATGGGCTATATCGGAGGTGTCATCTTATTGATTTTGAATTTACTTATAATTATGTTCCCCAATTTGATTTACAATGTAGAAGGTAAGGTGATGGAAATAATTAGTTTAAATCCTCAATTCAACAAAGAACAAGCACAATTACTTGCCAAATCTTATTATGAGAAAAAAGCAAGTCAACTTTCGTTTGTAACAGTAGGGGTATGGTGGATGTTGTTTTCATTAATCCCATTTTATTATTTACCTAATTCAAAACAAGGTTTAAAGAAGTTATCTTTTAGTAAGGGGTATAAGGAATTGCAAAAAGTGTATTCAGAAGTAAAGAAATTTAAGTTAATGAAACACTATTTAGTGGCCTTTTTCTTTTATAGCATGGGGGTTCAAACGGTAATGTATGTAGCATCAATGTTTGGGGTAAAGGAATTGAAGTTGCCCAAAGAGAATTTAATTATTACCATTTTGTTGATTCAATTGATTGCAATAGGAGGGGCTTATTTGTTTTCCTATTTATCCCAAAAAATCGGCAATATTAAGTCGTTAATAGTGAGTGTTGTAATTTGGATAGGGATATGTATAGGAGCTTATTATGTTAATGGAGTTAATGGGTTTTATTTATTGGCTTCCGTTGTTGGATTGGTTATGGGTGGTATTCAGAGTTTATCCAGAAGTACATTTGCTAAGCTTATTCCTAATGATACCAAAGACAATGCTTCTTATTTTAGCTTTTATGAATTAACCGAGAAGGTAGCTATTGTAATTGGGACTTTCAGTTTTGGTTTTATAGAGCAAATTATTCAAATAGTTTTCAAAGTCGACAGTATGCGATATTCGGTATTGTCTTTAATGCTTTTTTTTATAATTGGCTTGTTTTTACTGATTGTTATCAGAGATGAAAATGTTGAAGTCTGAGATTTTATTCATAATTTTGTAATGAATTAATGAGGTCGTTTATTTCAATATTATTGGTAACAACATTGTCTTTTGGTTTTATTCTAAAATCATTAATAATTGTTAGTTTTCAAATAAACAAGACCAATATTGTAGCAGAATTTTGTGTAAATAAAGACAAGCCTGAGATGGAATGTGATGGAAAGTGTTATTTGTCAAAACAACTTTCACAAACAGAATCTTCAAACGAAAGTTCAAGATTGCCAGAAAGTATTGTTCAATATGAAATTTCAACATTTCTTGTTCCTGCCAATTTTGAAAATACGAAATTTTTCTTCGTTCATTCCAAAATAGGTACTCAAGAACAATATAAAGATTTGTTAAATGGTTTTTTGTCTTCGGTTTTTAAGCCACCGATAGTTTAGTGTGTTTTTTTTAAAACTTTAATTCACAACTTGATTCAATTGGTTGTGTTGAAACACTATAAATAAACATTTCTTAAACAAATTAATATAATAATAATGAAAAATTTTTTTCTTATGAAGCTAATGATAGCTTTTACAATACTAACATCCTTATTTTTTGCATCTTGTAAAAAAGACGAAACTCCCAATGGTGACAATTCAAATTTAACTGGACAGGTTAAAATTGAGTTTGAACATAAATGGGGAATGAATTTAATGCCTTTTTATATGGGTGTTGATATGATTCAGCCCAAAACCAAAGATACACTTAAATTTACAACCCTTAAATACTATGTGTCTAATATTCAATTAAAGAAATCAGACGGCTCTTGGTGGATACATCCCGAAAGCTATTTTTTACTTGACGCTTCAATACCTAGTTCAATGGTTTTAAATATTTTTAATGTGCCTTCGGGAACATATACTGAAATGAGATATACTATGGGTGTAGATAGTATTCGAAATGTTTCTGGAGCTCAAACAGGTGTTTTATCTGCTATAAACGGAATGTTTTGGAGTTGGAACAGTGGGTATATTATGATTAAAGCGGAGGGTATGTCTCCAAATTCACCATCTGAAGATTTTGTATTACACCTTGGTGGTTTCAAAGGTGATTATAATGTAGTAACGGTCAAAACAACTAATTTTGGAGGAGAACCCCTCAACGTAAGTGCAAGTGCAACGCCACAAATTCATTTTATTGCTAATCCAGCTCGTTTTTGGCATACCAATCCAAGTGTTAGTAGTTTGAATAAAATACATATGCCAGGTGCCGAGGCCAAACAAGCTGCAATTGATTTTTATGATGGTATTTTCTTTGATCATATTCACCCTTAAAATCTATGAATAAGGCGGTAAAAATCAAATTAGTTTTTATCGTTCTTTCTTTGTTTTCTTCTTGTCAAAATTCTGAGGTAATACAACCCGTCAGTGATGCTGTGTTGTATTACCCCAATTATGTTTCAAATCCTATTTATAAGTTTGAAATTAATAAGTTAACACAGGAAGGAATACAGTTAGGGCGAATGTTGTTCTATGATCCAATCTTATCTTCAGATAGTTCTGTTTCTTGTGGTTCGTGCCATTCTCAAGCACATGCTTTTGCAGACCACAATGTTAAATTAAGTAGTGGAGTAAAAGGGAAAATAGGGTTAAGGAATAGTCCTCCTATTTTTAATTTAGCTTGGCAGCCACATTTTATGTGGGATGGGGGAGTGAATCATCTTGAAATTGTCTCTTTAGCTCCAATTCTAAATCCTTTGGAAATGGATGAAAATATTTCAAATGTACTAATGAAATTGAATAGAAATCAAACGTATAAATCACAATTTCTAAAAGTTTTTAATAAAAAAGAGATTGATGATCAAATGTTATTTTATACTTTAACTCAATTTATGGGAAGTATCACATCCTTTAATTCTAAATATGATGAAGTTAGAAAGGGGAATTTAAAATTTAACATACAAGAGGAAAAGGGATATCAATTGTTTAAAAAACATTGTAATTCATGCCATTCTGAACCATTATTTACAGATTATTCTTTTAGAAACAATGGGATTGATTCGGTTTTTAATGACAAAGGAAGGTTTATGATTTCATTAAACAAAAAGGATATTGGTCTTTTTAAGGTGCCGACTTTAAGGAATATATCATTAACTTATCCATATATGCACGATGGTAGATTTAGAACCTTAGAAGAGGTCGTTAATCATTATTCTGGATTTGTTAAAAGGAGTGAGACATTAGATACAATTCTAAGTAATTCTTTCAAATTGAGTGTTGAAGAAAAGGGGAATTTGATTGTCTTTATGAAAACGCTAACTGATTATCAACTTCTTACCAATTCAAATATTTCTGAACCATGAGAGTAATTGTATTGTTGTTTTTATTTAACTTAATTACTGATTTATTTGGTTGTGACATTTGTAGTGGAGGTATGAATACCAATTCAATGAATGGAGTATTGCCGCAGTTTAATAAGAATTTAATTGGTGTAAGAACAACTTATCAAGGATTTAAACATCCCCAAACACCACTTAATGTACTGGGTGAAAAACAAGTGGTTAAAGATGTTTATTGGTCTGAAGATATATGGCTAAGGTATTATCTCAAACCTAAGATTCAGGCAATAGTAACTTTGCCTTTTCGTCAAAATATACGAATGCTTAGCGAGGGTGTTCAAAAAGTAAATGGAGTGGGTGACTTGATGTTTCAAATTAATTACTCCATATATAATTCAGATGATACAATCATACCCAAAACAATGTTAATGTGGTGGGTAGGGGCTGGTATAAAATTACCAACAGGTAAATACCAACAAAGAGATTATAATAAAAGTATGCTTCCGCCGGGATTACAAGTTGGGACAGGCGCTTATTCTTATTTAATAAATAACCAAATTTCAATAAGAAAAGATAATATTGGGGTTAATTGGCATTCCAGTTTAAGTTTGAATGCTTACAATGAATTGCAATATAAAATGGGGAATGTCTATCAATCAAATTTACAAATTAATTATAGGGTAAAAACTGGAGAAAAAGTTAAATATCTTCCTCAACTTGGGATACATTACATGTATTTAGAAAGGGATAAATATTATGGTATGGGAAACATAAATTCCGGAGGGGAAAGGGTGTTGTTGAGTTTGGGATTGGATTTGTTTGTTGAAAACTGGCTTTTTTCTGCGATAATTTATAATCCAATTTTAGAGAGGAAAGAACTGTTTTTGCCGCAAACATTGGTTTCATCACAATTTAATTTAGCATATTTTTTTTAGTCTTTTTTAACAATTGTTTGGTCGAATGGCATTCAAATGGATTGGATAAAATTTAAAATATAGACTATTTTTGTTAAACTTAAATTTATTAAAATTATGTATACAATAAGAATTTCAATCCTATTTTTTGCGCTTTTATTAGTAAGTAGTTGTGCTATTATTAGACCTGGTGATATTGGGATTAAACAAAAGTTTGGCAAGATGTCAAAAAAAGCCCACACCGAAGGCGTTATTATTTACAACCCTTTTATTTCTAAAGTTATTATCACATCCATTCAAACTAAAAATTTGGAGATTTCATTAAGTTTGCCAAGTAAGGAAGGTTTGAGTGTTACGTCGCAAATATCTATTTTATATAGATTAGACAAAACAATGGTTCAAAAAGTAATAAGTACTTATGGGTTGAAGTACGAGAATATTATTTCAAGTATTTTTAGATCCGCATCTTCAGATGTTTGCGCACAGTTTTATGCCAAGGATATGCACTCAGGTATGCGTTCCAAGATTGAACAATCTATCAAAGAAAAAATGGGAACAATATTAACCTCTCAAGGAATTATTATTGAATCGGTATTGATGAAAAGCATTCAATTGCCTCCGGGATTGGCAACTTCAATAGAGCAAAGATTACAAGCAGAACAAGATGCAATGCGTATGGATTTCATGAAACAACAAGCTGAAAGACAAGCAGAAATTAAAATCATTGAAGCCAAAGGTGAAAGGGATGCTCAAATGATCCAATCAGAGGGCTTAACTCCTGAAATTATAAAATTAAAAAGTATAGAAGCTTTCAAGCTATTGTCTGATTCTCCAAATTCAAAAGTGATAATTACCAATGGAACAGCACCATTTTTAATTACACCATAAATTAATTTCTAGGTTTGCATATTTTATGTATTATTGCAAATCTATTTGGGGGATTAGCTCATTTGGCTAGAGCGCTTCGCTGGCAGTGAAGAGGTGATCGGTTCGAATCCGATATTCTCCACCCTTTTAAAAACCTTTCTTCTCGGCTTTTTTAATAGCTAAGAAGAAAGCTGAAGAGGCTAAGTATTAGAAGAACTTATTTTAAGTGAAGTATTTCTAATGCTTTTTTCTCCCCAATCTTCTTATATACAAGTCTTCTACTTTTTTTCTGGCCCAAGGGGTTTTTCTTAAAAAAGTTAAGCTCGATTTGATACTTGGAGAACTGTTAAAGCAATTGATTTTTATTCTTTCGCCAAGCTCTTCCCAACCCAAATCCTCAACCAAATATGTGACAATGTGTTCGAGTGTTTTGCCGTGCAACGGGTCTTTAGAGTCATTCATTGTCAATATAATTATCTTGTGAAAATGTTGTGATTATTGTCCCTTAAAGGTTGCTTTTCTTTTTTCTATAAAAGCTTGCATGCCTTCTTTTTGGTCTTCGGTAGCAAACAACATATAAAAGTTTTTTCTTTCAAAGAATAAAGCCTCTTGTAGCGGCATTTCGTATGCTTTTAATACACTTTCTTTCGCCATCTGTACGGCAATTGGAGATTTTTCAGCAATAGTGCTTGCCAATTTTACAGCCTCGCTCAAATAAAACTCTACAGGTACTATTTTGTTGACCAATCCGTATGCTTTGGCTTCTTCAGCTGAAATGAATTGGCCTGTAAGAACCATTTCCATGGCTTTTGCCTTGCCCACTATTCTAGTAAGCCTTTGTGTGCCACCCGCTCCGGGCATAACGCCTATGCTTATTTCCGGTTGTCCAAATTGTGCTGTTTCACTTGCTATAATCATATCGCATATCATGGCTAGTTCGCAGCCCCCACCTAAAGCAAATCCACTAACAGCTGCAATAATTGGTTTTTTTGTTTTTCTGATACTGTCCCAAGTTGTAAATTGATCTATCTTTAACATGTCAATTGCATTTCTGCCAGCCATCTGCTTAATGTCAGCACCTGCAGCAAATGCTCTTTCATTACCACTTATCACTATAGCTCTGATTGAATCATCTTGATCAAAATCAATCAATGCTTGCTTTATTTCAAGCATTAATTCTAAATTAAGTGCATTAAGTTCTTTGGGTCTGTTTAATTGGATGTGGCCAACATAAGGGGCTATTTGTGGGTTAACAAGAATAAATTCAGGCATTGTTTTTCGATTTTAAAATAATTCTAAAGGTTGTTTTTTTATAGGGAATACTTTCCTTTACAAAAATATGTCCCTTGTGGTAATTTTCTATAATCCTTTTTACTAAAGATAATCCCAAACCCCAACCTCTTTTTTTGGTAGTGAAGCCAGGTTTGAAAATTCTTTTTTGCAGTCCACTAGGAATGCCCTTGCCATTGTCTGATAGGTCAATAATAATGGATTTGTTCTTTAAGAAACAACTGATAGTAATAGTTCCTGTTCCTTCCATCGCATCCATCGCATTTTTGCAAATATTTTCAATTACCCAATCAAATAATGGAACATTGATGTCTGCAAACAAATTAAAATCAATGTTTTCGTATTGATATATTACTTGTTCTGAACTTCGGGTTTGGATGTATTGTATTGCTTTTGTTAACTGTTCTCCAATATTTGTTTCTGATAAAATCGGGACAGCACCAATTTTTGAAAATCTATCTGTAATTACTTTGAGCCTGTCCAAATCTTTTCTCATCTCTTCAAATGAATCTTCGTTTGCATAAGATTTGTCTATTTCCATTAAATCTACCCAACCCATTAATGAACTCATTGGGGTCCCAAGTTGATGAGCTGTTTCTTTGGCTAATCCAACCCAAACTTGATTTTGTTCCGACTTTCTACTGTAGCTAAAAGCAAAGTAACTAACTGCAATAAATAAAGCAACAATGCCTAATTGATAATAAGGATAAGTTTTAAGTTGCTTTAAAGTGCTGGAATCGTCATAATAAACATATTGCAATTCTGTCGGAGAAATATTAACCTCTATTGGCTCGTTTTTTTCTTTAATGTCTTCAAAGTAAGATTCTATATAACCATCTCTTTTAATGGCATTTGAATCTAAATTCCTAAAACTAATTACGTTTTTACCATCACTTAATATCACAGGAATTGTATTGTTGGATTCCACCAAAGTAAGGTATATATTTAACTCTTGTTCTGTCTCAGCATTGGTTATCATGTGCTGTGCATAAGCCCACAATTTGATTTTTTTTCGCTCTTCTTCTGAGAGTTTTTTGACCATGTTATTGGAATACAATAAAGAGAATAAGCCAATTATTACGGCTATAATCAATAAAGAGATTTTTATGATTTTCTTTAGTTTATAGGTATTCACAATTAATAAATTTCAAATCTAATAAAAAAAATGTTTTATTTATATATTTTCGCTACTTCTATGCAAATGATTTTACTTTTTAATGGAAATGAGATAAAACTAGATAGCAATCGCTTTTATGACCTTTCTATTCCTATACAAAAAAACACAAATGTAAATTGTTATCATTTGGAAAGTCCTACCTTTTCATACTATGACAGTCCCGAGTTTTGTGGAAGTTTGGACAAAGGAGGGAGTGTAAATTGTGAAAAAATGTCCTTTTACGCCCACGCATCAGGAACTCATACTGAATGTGCCCTTCATGTTCTCAAAACGTCTGTCAATATGCTCAATATTTCTTTGCCTTTGTTGATTAAAGCAAAGTTAATAACAGTAAAACCTTCAGAAATTGGAGAAGACAAAGTCGTTAATGCAGCATTGTTTGAAGGTGTTTTAGATAACACTGAAGCCAAAGCAATACTCATTCGAACTATTCCTAATAATAGTGAAAAAAGAACACATAATTATTCTAGCACTAATCCTCCCTTTATTCATACCGATGCAATCTCGTTGTTTAATCAATTGGGTTTTGAACACTTAATTACTGATTTGCCAAGTATTGACAAAGAACAAGACGGAGGATTATTGGCCGCTCATAAATTGTGGTTTGGCGACGGAACTGCTCACAAAACAATTACGGAGTTAATGTATGCACCTGATGATATTCCCGATGGTGATTACTTTGTTTCCATTCAAGCGCCTAAAATTGAAACAGATGCGGTGCCTTCTAAGATATTGTTATATCCATGTTTTTAAGGAGAATAAATAGTGAATCCCTTCTCTATGCCTTAAATGTGTTTTTGGAGAAGTGGTATTTTAAGTCATACACAACAAAGACGGTAAATAAGCTCTTGGTAATAAAATGGGATGAAATTGGCGATATGGCAACGAGCACTCATGTGTTTGAACTGCTAAAGAAAAAATATCCTGATTCTCAATTAACGGTTTTGTGTAAGCCCTTTGTTAAACCACTCATTCAAAATGACCCATTTGTGAATCAAATAGTTTGTGATTTAGAGGCAATTAGAAAAACTAAATTTGATGTTGTAGTTGAGTTAAGAGGGATATGGCAAACGCTTGCTTGGGCAGTATTTAATCGACCACTAGTAAGGGTAAGTCGAGCTGTTGTTCGATATAAAAACAGAGGAAATCAAACGCATGAAGTGCTCACTAATTTTCAAGTTATATCACCATTGATAGGTGAATTGGAATTAATAGCTCCTCAATTGTATTTTTCTAATGAGGATACAAAAGCAGTTGATGTTTTTTTGGAAAATCATCAATGTCACAAATTTGTATTGTTTCATGTGGGAGCAAGAAAAAAGCTCAGACAATGGAATACAGACAGATTTGCTTTTGTTGCTGATAACATAATTTCAAAACATGAACTAGCCGTTGTTTTTATAGGAACCCAAGAGGATGAGGAGGATATTTCTAAAATACAATCATTGATGAAGCATAAGTCAATTAGTTTTACGCAAAATTGCACACTGAGTATGTTGTCTTATTTGTGTTCAAAGTCGCAACTGTTTGTTGGGAATGAAAGTGGGCCAATACATATTTCAGCTTGTTTCAGTGCTCCTATAATTGGGTTGTATGGTCCAGGAGTGCCTCATGTTTTCTATCCGTTTTCACAAAAAGCAAAGGTATTTCATCATGTTTTAAAATGTAATCCTTGCGATCAAATCCATTGTATTACACCCGAAAGTCCATGTATTTCGCTGATTGAAGTTGCTGAAGTAAGCTTGGCGGTAGATAAAATCCTGAATGAAAATTTGGGTGTCTAAAGTTTTTTTAATACTTTCGTTTATTAAAATCAAAAAGAATGTTTAAAAAATTACTTTTTATGGCAATTGCTCTCATGCTATCACTTAGCGCTTTTGCACAGTTAACCTCTGATAATGTTCAAATTAAAGATGATTTTACTAAAGTAAAATTGAACGAAATAAATAATAAAAGAAGTGCCACTTCACCTAAAGTTTGTGGTATAGACACGGTTGAATTTCCAAGATACAGAGGCACAGCTTATTTTGCTGTCAATGTGAGTGGTGGACGCGCATTAGGTCAGCTATATGATTGCCCTACGCCTTTGACTTTGTCTGGTTTTACTTTTTATGCTTATGTCTCTACTAATCCTCCTACAGCAAAAAGAATGAATATTATTTGTAATGTTTACAATGCCGGAACCGATAGTTTGCCTTCTGGAACGCCTTTGAGAAGTGATACATTAACAATTGATTCAACATTTGGTGGTGGTGTCTTGTCTAGAATTGAGAAACATGCAAGTTTTAATCCAATTATACTGAACGGGAAATATATTCTAACCATAGAAACAGACAGTATGACCATGAATGCAGGTGTGGTTACTAATAGTTATACAGCAGGAAACGGGAGAGGGCACAACTTGAATTGTGGTTCCATAAATGGTCTTTGGTATAACGGCAGAAATCTTAATATTGGAAATGTTCGTTTTGATTGTGATGTGCTTTTGCATCCACATGTAAAATACAATTTTGGAACTGATTTTACAATTAATTCAAATTGTTACAATGTGGCAGACAGTGTAAAGTTTGTAAACCAATCGCCCAATAACATGGCAGGCTCTCCAATATACAATAGATATGAGTTTTTTAATATTGGATACATCTCTCACAATTGGAATTCGGGCGTTTCTCCTTTTTCTAATTTCACAGGCGTGAATTATGGAACAAAATATACCGTTAAACAAAACTATAATGTTCGTCTCATTTCTAGAGTTTATGGATACCGAGGGCCCAATTTTAATGGGTGCGTAGATACCACTATTAAACCACTTTATTTTAAACCTGAAGTGCCAGGATTTGCGGGTCCCTTGAATGTTTGTAAAGGTGATTCTGTAAGATACACTGCTAGTTCAAATGATACAGGAATTGTTTATGAATGGTTTAAAAACCCACAGTCTTCTCCCTTTTTAATAGGAAAGTCATACAAAATAAACCAAGTTGTTAAGAATGACACCATTTATTTAAGAGCCAATAACCGGGGTTGTGTAAGCGGTTTTAGAATCCTTTATATCAAAGCAAATGACTATCCTAGTAATTTGACATATAAAGATGATTCCATTTGTTCAGGGTCTCGTGGGATTTTAAAAGCGAATACTAATGTTGGGAGTATTTTGTGGTATTCTAATATCAATGACTTAACGCCGTTTTTTACCGGTTCAGTCTATCAAACACCTGTATTAACTAACAACATTTCATATTATATAGAAGCATCAAATTTAGGTTGCAAACTCACTCCAAGGCAGGAAATAAAAGTAAACGTAGGGAGTAGTTTTGCCCCTCAGCCACCTGTTGTGTCTAATGACACCACTGTTTGTTTGTCTAATACTAATGCGGTTGTTTTAAATGCAAGTGCACCTTCGGGATTAACAACAAGATGGTTTAATGTTGGCAGTGGAGGAACTAGCTTTAGCTCAACAAACGCTATTACTTTTAATCCAACAGTTCGAGAAGTAAAAGTTTATTATGTCGATGCATTTAATGGTGTTTGTGGCAGTAGTAGAGTGCCTGTAACTATAACGGTAGAAGACTTCCCAAGTATATTAAAAGTCGAAAATGATGTTATATGTAAAGGAGATTCTGCCAGAAATAGTGTAACTGTTGCCTTTGGAAATGTCGCATGGTATTCTGAATCAAATAATGGTTCGTTGTTGTCTACGAATACTACTTATGTTAGCAAGCCATCAAACAGTTTGTCTTATTACATAGAAACAAGTAGCAACGGTTGTAAAAGTACAAATAGAACCCGCGCTGATGTTACTGTTAATGAAGCGCCATCTTTTACAAAAGTTTGGGCAGATACAATATGTGCTAAGAATAAAGCCACATACACTGCATTAATCAATGGTCCCGGAACTGTTTCTTGGTATGAATTTGATACATCTAGTAATCCTGTTTTTGTTGGGAATAAATATGTTTCTGATGTGTTGAATGGGTCTAAACGTTTCTTTGCTCAGTCGAATTTTGCAGGTTGTGTTGGTCCTAAAGTTGGCGTACAACCATTGGTGAATCCCGCTCCATTTTCTGGTTTTTCATTTGAGTTACTTACGTGGCAAAGAGTTAGGGTGTCGCCTATTAATGCAGGAAGTGCTGGTGTTAAATGGTTGTTTGGTGATGGTAAAACTAGCAATTTAAATACAGTAACGCATCGTTACCAAAACCCTGGCGTTTATGACGTGAAATTAATTTTAACAAATATTCTAAATGGTTGTAAAGATTCAACAACTATTCCTGTAAATATAGAAACGAGTTCTTTGAGCTCTGTAAAGATATTGCCTAGTTTTCAATATTACCCTAATCCTAGCAATGGCTTTGTTAAGATAGTGTGTTCTGAAATAACAGTAGGTCCTAAAATGATGCAACTACTAAACACAAGCGGTCAAGTCGTAATGTCTAAATGGCTAGATTTTGTTAATGGTGCAAGTATTATTGACTTAAACGGACTTAGTAGCGGTTTGTATTTGTTGAAATTAGAAGGGTATCAATCTGTAGTTATCGCTAAGCAGGAATAAATAAAATGCGAAAAGGTGTCGCCCTGTTTTGTTGTCTGTTTTTTTTGTTAGGGGTATATTCCCAAGTTGAAGTATTTAGAGGGAGTCAAGATACAGGATATGTTTTGAGTCCAGAAGATACCATCACTAAGCCTCCACAATTCGTTGGTGGCGAAGATGCTTTTTATAGTTTTTTGGCAAACAGTGTCAACTATCAGGTTTTGAATCCACAATTAATAGGAGATGATATTAAGTTTTCTTTCTACGTTGAAAAAAATGGAAAGTTGTCAGATTTTAAAATTATTCAAAGTGCGAATGTTAATTTGTCAATTGAACTTGAACGAATATTAACAAGCGATTTAATGCCCGAATGGGAGCCAGGTTTTTTAGTTGGTAAAAAGAAAAAAACGCTAATGATTTATGATTTAAAGTTTTCTCTTAGCAATGAATTGCCTAAAGTAATTGTTAGTAAAAATTATACATTCTCAGAATATACGTCACAAACCAATCTTTTAAAAAGGTTTTTAGTTGCCGGTTCTGTTTTGATTTTAGCAACCCTTTTTATAACTAGATAGTTGTTAAAAACAATCTTGTTGCAAACGTTGACATTCTTCTTTTGCTTTTTCTGCAAAATCTTCACCGCACGAAGCGTATAATATACTTCGACTAGCATTGATTAATAAGCCTCCAAAAGAGGTTTTTGCATTTTCACAAACTTCCGATACGGTTCCGCCTTGTGCGCCCACTCCAGGAACTAAGAAAAAATGATTGGGTAATATTTCTCTAATCGAAGCAAGTGTTTTTGCTTTCGTTGCCCCTGTTACAAACATCAAATTATTGGGTGTTCCCCATTCAGATACTTTAGTCAATACATGTTCATAAAGAGGTTTTTCGTCAAACTGCAATGTTTGAAAATCTTTGCTACCTTGATTGCTTGTTAATCCTAAACAAATGACCCATTTATTGTCGAACTCAAAAAAAGGTTTCAATGAATCTTCTCCCATATAAGGCGCAACAGTAATGGCATCAAATGCCAATGTTTCAAAAAAAGCTTTGGCGTACATTTTACTTGTATTTCCTATATCTCCACGTTTTGCGTCTGCAATTTTAAAACAATTGTCGGGGATATAAGATAAAGTTTCTTCCATGCAAGCCCATCCTTTAGTGCCATATTGTTCATAAAAAGCAGTATTAATCTTGTATGAAACAGCAAAATCCTTGGTTGATTCAATAATCGTTTTGTTGAATTGTAACATCCCATTGATGTCTTTTGGCAAATGATTAGGTAGTTTGCTTATGTCAGTGTCTAGACCAACACAAATTAAACTTTTTTTCGATTCTATTTGATTGATAAGTTCTTTTCTTAGCATTTTATAAAGGTTGTGCAAAAATCAATATTAATTAGTCTAAATCAAATAAAAATAATTGGCATTTTGCAACTATTTTTTAAATAGGATGTCTAATCTATTAAATGATTAGTTGTACCTTTGTTGTTGTGAGACCTTTAAAAATTCTTTTTCTCCTGTCTTTGTTTTTGTTTACAGGGATAGTTTGGGCTGTTTCACCTAAGCCAAAGTCACGCATTATTGTGCAGTTTCATGAATCTGTAGAAGTACAGCAAGTTTATAACTTGTTTGAAGGAGTTGTTGAAAAGGTAACTGCTTTAGATGTTGAAAATAAGCTTTTTGTTATAGAGTGGTCTTCTGTATATCTATCAAAAGAAAGGTTAATTGAACGGTTAAATTCATTGTCAAAAGTTCAAAATTTTCAAAATGATGGAATAATAAAGCTCAGAGAAACAACACCCTCTGATTCTTTATTCAATCGTCAGTGGCACTTAGGGTTAATTAAAGCGGCCAAAGCTTGGGATTTAAGTCGTCAAGCTGCCAATAGGCAAGGGGATACTATTGTTATTGCCGTTATAGATGATGGATTGCATTTGAATCATCCTGATTTTAAAAACAATATTTGGAAAAATCATTCCGAAATACCTGGAAATATGATAGATGATGACAGTAATGGTTATGTAGATGATGTGTATGGTTGGAATTTTATGGGTCAAAACAATGACATTAGTGATAGTTTGAATTTTGATGCTTCTCATGGGACTCCAGTTGCAGGGATTATTGGTGCAAGAGGAAATGATACAACTGGTATAGCCGGGATAATGTGGCATGTTAAACTAATGATTGTAACTATTGCGGATACATCTTTGTCAATGCCAATATATCAATCTGATGCCATTCGAGCCTATAGCTATGTTTTACATCAACGTAAATTATACCAAAGTACCAAAGGGAAAAAAGGGGCATTTGTCGTTGCGAGTAATGCAAGTTGGGGAATTGACGATAAAATGCCACACGAAGCACCCTTATGGTGTATGATGTACGATTCGCTTGGTAAATATGGGGTTATGAATGTTGGTGCGGTTTCAAATAATCAAGTTTTGGTAGATACCAAGGGTGATTTACCAACTTTGTGCCCAAGTAAACATTTAATAACAGTAGGCTCATCAACGATAAATGACCAATATTTTTCAAGTGGTTACAGTCAACAGCATGTTGACCTAAGTGCACCTGGAGTAAATGTTTTTTCTGTGAAAGCATATAACAAGGAAAATCAAATTTCAGATGACTTATACAGTGGTGGTTACACAGGAACTTCTTTTGCGGCGCCTATGGTTACTGCAGCTGTTGGTTTGTTGCACAGTTATGCTTGTGAAAAATTTATTGATTTAACCAAGTCTAATCCAGAAGCTGCTAATTTATTAGTAAGAAGATTTATTTTGGAAGGTGTTGATACCATCGCTGCATTACAAGGTTACACTGTTACGGGGGGGCGTTTGAATATTGCCAAAAGTATGAAAATAATGGATGCCTATTGTTATGGCACACTCAATGTAAATAGTTTGTATTTGGAACAATTGAGCCTTTATCCTAATCCTGGAAATGGCTTGATTTCTTTTTCTAAAATGCTCCCACTTGAAGAGCTTACAATTAATGTAGTCAATATGCAAGGGCAATCACAATCCTTTGCCATCGTTGAAAATCAGATACAATTACAAACAAATGCTGAAGGATGTTACTTTATTAGGTTGATGTACCATAATAAAAGCTATGGTTTTAAATACCTGTTGATTAATAACTAGTAGTAAAACTTCCAATTAAAACCAATTCTAAATCTTCTTGGTGCTGAGGCGTAAAAGGGAGTGGTATAGTAATAATTAGCAAACTGGTATTGGTAGTTGAAGTTGCCTTCTGCTTGCAAAGTTTCGGCGAGTTGATTAACATGTTCCATAACAGCAAAAAATCTAACATGTTTTATTTCTGCATTCAAGAACAAATCCACAAAAGGGTATGCGCCTACTCGATAAGGACTGTTTTGAAAGCTTTGTAAAGCGGGATTATATGTGTTTGCTTGGTATGAACTTGTCCAACTAACGTCAGCACCGATTTGGATAAAGGTTGATTTTTTGAAAGCAAATCTTTGGTAATACAAGGTTGATTTTGAAACCAATTCTGGTAATAACGCGGTTTGAGATAAGTTTGCGGAAAATTGTTGAAATAATAGGGTTTGTCTTAATTGCCAATTTCTTAAATTAAAGTGTTTCATCACTTCTGCTTGAAATAGGTTTTGTCCTTTAGCTCCTTGCATAGGCTTCCCTTCATTATTTAAATACATAAAGTTGTCAATAATGCCGTAATGAACATCAATATAAAAGTTATTAAGTGGCAAGGTGTAGTTATATACTTTATTTACACTCTTGTTTTTACTCTTTCTTTCTAATTTAAATTGTACAATCTTCTGTTGAGTTGGATTCCAATTGTTCGACCATCTGTAATGATTACTCAATTGGTATTCCATTTGATAATGAGGTCTTCTTGAATTAATAAATAAGTTTCCTGCAAGTTGCCAAAGTGGAGCTTGAGGAATTTCAAAAGTGTTTTTACTTTCAAAGCGATAGTCGTTTTGATTGAATCCCGAAAGGTAATAATGGGCAAGAATAGATGATTTGATGGGTTTGTAAAAATACAAACTGCTGTTTAAAAACAAAGACAGATTTTGAGTTCTTAATTGGTGGTAATTGATTCTATTTGCCGACTGCCAATAATTGATGTTGTCGTGTTTAATGCCTGCTATCAGTGCGTTTTTGCCAGGTATGACAATAGAAAATTCGTTACTCAGTTGTTGTGAGTTTGTAGAGTCTTGTGATTCTTTGCCATTGAAATAATAAGTTTGGTCATAAAAGCCAAAATCTTTTGCATCATCGGAATAAAAATATTGGTGCCTCAGATGGGAGAAACGGTATTTTAGCCCAATTTTTTTATTGTTCATAGAATCATCACCCATTGAAATCCAATAGATTTGATTGAACTCTATTTCTCTTAATTTGTGTTGTGAGTTAGCAAGCGACAGTTCCGTTGGTAATTGACGGATATTAAATGGTGTTTCTCGGAATGTGGAGTCATTTAGTGAAGATCTTTCAAGACCGCCATTTTCTTGCATTATGGCTTTATTCCATGAATAGATAAAAGTGGAGGTAAAGCGATGGTTTTTTGAATTATAGTAACTCGTAAGTTGCGTGTTTTTAACACTGTATCTTTGTCTTCTGTAAAAACCAACATTTGATGTGCTGTGATATTTAGCACTTATATTAAATTGTTTACTAATGTTTTGTGTATGAAAAGCGTGTAAATCTATCATCCCATTTCTTCCTGCACTTGCACTCCCTTGTGCGTATCGAAATTCAGTAAAGGGCATTTTTGCATCATATAAAATAGCATTGTTGTTGGTAAAGAACAGCTGTTGATACGGTTGGTTAGAGGGAATAAATCCATCTCTGTGTTCAACTTGCAGTTTTAAAGGAAGGTAAGGCGTGGAAACATCTCCCAAATTTTGAATAGGGAGATTGTTTTTTTTGACATCATCGTATTGTTGAACCCCCAACATAGAACTGTCTCTTTTTATTTGAAACTCATTTTTCTTGTAAAAGTCAGAAATGTGGAGGTGTTTTGGGGGTAATTTTACTGCAGTGTCATACACTTCTTCGGGTGTTGTTTGTGATTTTAGTAAAAAACCTGATAATAAGATAGAAAAAAATAATATAAAACGAAGCATGCCTAAAGTCCACAAATTTAATAGAATAATAGGCTTAATCATAGATACTTTTTAGTTATTTGGAAATGATTTTGATTTTTTTACAAATCATATTAAAAAATTGTTGCGTAATATATTTTTTTGTTTAAATTTGCATCAGTGTTTTCATAGTTTTAGTTTTTGTCAAAGACCGTGTCGAAAGATACGGTTTTTGGCATTTATAGGGGTTTGTACTGTTGTGTTCTCAGTAAAACCAAGGTGCATGCTTCTGTTACTTCAATGTTATTTCTTTCTAATTCATCCATAAAGATTTGGTTTTCTGTTCCAGGATTGAATATTACTCTTTCAGGTTTTAAGTTAAGGATAAAGTTATAGTACTTTTCTTGGTTTTTAGGGTTTAGATAAAGCGTTATGGTATGAACATTGGGGTAGGTTTCATTAGGATTAAATATTGTAATAGGGACATCTAATACTTTTCCTACTTTATTGCCAATGGCTATTGTTTCAAAATTATAAGATCTTAACATTCGGATGGCAATGTTTGAATATCTATCGGGATTCTCGCTTGCACCTAAAACGAGGGTAGTAAATGGTGTCATATATTTCTGTATTTTAATGTTTTCAAAATAAAAGAATTGTATGATATTCGCCTAATAATTTAATTCAATATGAACATAGGTGATAAACTCCCAAATTTTTCTTTAATAGCAACGGATGGACAAACATATACTAACTATTCATTTGCCGAACGCTATGCATTGTGTGTTATTTTTAGCGCTAATTCATGTCCAATCTCAAATGCTTATTGGGAGCGAATTATCAAATTGTCTGGACAATATGAGGAAGATAATATGGCAACTGTCGTTATTAATTCTAACAATCCTTCATTGTCTCCGAAAGATAGTATGTTAGAAATGACTAACTTTTACAATGGATTAGTAATGCCAAGTTTTGTTTATTTAAAAGATGAAAATTGTAAAGTAGCAGAATCTTTTGATGCAAGTAAAAATCCTGAAGTTTTTTTATTTAACTCAAAACGAGAATTAGTATATCATGGTATTATTGATGATAATTGGGAAAATGAATCACAAGTTATGATGGTTTATTTGGAAGATGCTATAGAATATTGCCTCGATGGGGTCGATATTGATTATCCTGAGATGCCAGTTGAAGGTTGTGATATTGTTAAATAATGGGTGTTAAAACAGTTGTAATTACAGGGGCCTCTTCTGGAATTGGAGAAGCTTTGGCATACCAATATGCTCAACTAAAATACAATGTTGTTATTGCTGCTAGATCCATAGAACAACTTAAATTAGTTGAGCATAAATGTAAAGAATACAATTCCTCGGTCTTGCTAGTTCAATGCGATGTAAGTAAGGAAAGTGATTGTAAGTTTTTAATTGAAGAAACCATTCATCAATTTTCCACTTGTGATGTTTTAATAAACAATGCAGGGATTAGTATGCGAGCTGTTTTTAATGATTGTGACCTAGATGTAATAAAAAAAGTAATGGATGTGAATTTTTGGGGAGCTGTTTATTGCACTAAGTATGCTTTACCATATTTGCTTCAATCCAAAGGGACTGTTGTTGGCGTTTCCTCAATAGCTGGTATTAAAGGATTGCCTGCAAGAACCGGCTATTCTGCCTCTAAATTTGCAATGCATGGTTTTTTGGAATCGCTAAGAATCGAAAATTTAAAAAACAATCTGAATGTATTAATCGTATGTCCAGGTTATACAGCCTCTAATATTAGAAATTCAGCTCTCAATAATAAAGGGAACAATCAATCAGAAAGTCCCCTTAATGAGGCTAAACTTATGTCTGCAGAAGAGGTTGCTCAAAGGATTGTAAAAGCTGTAAAATCTCGTAAAAGTTACTTGTATATGTCTTTTGATGGTAAGATGCTTTTTTGGTTAAATAAATTCTTCCCTTTATTAATGGATAAATTAGTTTTTAATAAAGTTTCTAAGGAAAAAGACAGTCCTTTTAAATAATCTTATCTGATAAGATGAAAGGTTCCACGGAACCATCTTTCAATATTGTCGCAACCCACATATTTGGTGTAAAATACATAAACATCTTGTGGTGCTAAATCTCCTTTTATAGTTCCATCCCAAGTAACCGAAGGAGTGTTGGATTCGAAGATTTGTTCACCCCATCTGTTGTATAATCTTAGTTGGTAATCAGCACCAGGGTCACTGTATTTATTGCCTGGATACACATCGTTAATATTGTCTCCATTTGGCGTAAATGCATTTGGCATAAACAGGTCCGAAGGGAGTGCATTAGGGTCTTCTTTTATTTGGATTGAATCGGAAACAATACATCCGTTTTTATTTCTAACTGTTACACGGTATGTGCCTTCTTCTGTAACAATAATTTGCTGTGTAGTGGCACCTGTATTCCATAAGTACTCTTCCATGTTGTCTGCTGCAATAAGAGGATACCTTGATGAAAGACAAATAGTAGTATCGCTACCCAATCCCCCATCTATTTCTGGATATTGAATAATGTTGATAGTGTCAGAGGCTTGACAACCTTCTTCGGTTTCAATGTTTATAAAATACTTGCCAGGGGCGGATACAAATAATTGTTTACTGGTAATTTCCCCGTTCCACAAGTAGGATTTGTAATTCCTTTTGGGGTCTAATGTTCTTGAAATTGGACCACAATAAAAGGTGTCTGGTCCCAAATCTAAACCAATAAAGTAAAAGTCAATATCGGCAGTGTCGTATATTGTACAAAGTTTGTTTGCCGCGGTTACGATATAACGTCCCCTTTGGGTAACAGGAATTCTTGGCGTTGTTTGCCCACTGTTCCATAAATATCTTGTTTCTGCTTGAGTTTGAGGATGGAAATTTTCGCCATCTAAAACGGTTCCTGTGCCTTCGCAAATAGAGGTATCTCTTAGTCGAGTTCTTGGAGGTGGATATAAAACAAAGGTAATACTATCTTCGCCTAAACAACCATTTTGATTCACTACTTTCACCCAATATGTTCCAAGCGAAGGGATAAAAACGGAGGCGTCTGTTGTATTGTCATTCCATAAATAAGAACGGTATCCATCTTTCCCTTTGTAAGTAAATTGAACAAAACTATCTCTGCAAATGACAGAGTCTGGGCCTAAATCAAACTTACTTAAATCATTAAAAATATCGATCGTATCTTTGGATGAGCATGGAAAGTCAGTGGCTGTAACAATGTATCTGCCCTCTCTGTTAACCGTTAGGTTTCTGGTTGTTTCACCGGTGTTCCAAACATAACTAAGATTGGGAGGGTTGCTGATTAATGTGGTTGTAAATGGGCCACAAAACAAAGTGTCTTTAGGTAATTGAGCTTTAAATCTCTTCTTTACTTCTATTTCATACCTGAATGTGTCAGAGCATAAGTTCGTTTTTGCAACAAGTTGTATTGTGTAGGTGCCGGGAGCGTTATATCTAAAGGAAGGATTTGTTTGTATTGAGGTGTTGTTGCTGCTGTTAGGGTCTCCAAAATCCCACAAATAGCTTGTCCCTCCTGAACTTCTATTTTGGAATAGGACTAAGTCGGATTCGCAGCTTAAACTAGGCGCAAAGAAAGACGATACTACATCAAAAACACATTCACTAATATTAAACTGATAATCTCTTTTGGTTTCGCCTATTAATACTCCTTTTCTATATTCCAATACTTTTACTCCAATTACATAATTTCCGGTTCGGTCTGGTGTTAGTGTCAATTTCCCTGTTTTGCTATTAACGCTTAATGTAGGTTGACCATTAATTTGAAAGTTGGTGTTATAATTGTTTCTCCATTGTACTTTTCTGCTGTTATCGTCGAAAGGATAAGTTGGAGGTTTAGCATTCACTAAGTCGAAAATATCTGGTTTTACTCCTGATGGGCGTTGTTGAACATTATCACCACCTAAAAATGGTTGATAAAGTTCGTAAACCAATGAATCTCCATTGTCGTCTATGGCACTATGGTCGAAATTCAAAGGCGCATTAGTACATAAAAAGTTAGGCGGTAAATACTTGAAAAAAGGAGATGAGTTACCCATTTTAACATCTTTAATCTCTGTCCAATATGTTGCACCTGTTGCGTCAGGGGACATAATATTGTCAATAATTCTATTTCTGCAACAACGTTCAAAAGTGATAGTGTAACCTCTGCCTGCATTGTCTGGTAAAGACAATTGGGTTGTAAAGGTATAACGAATTACACATTCTGTTGGTTTATTTCTAACACAATTGTAGTTTAAGTCGGCAATGGTTACAGGATTAAATCCTTGAATGTTTGGTTTGCTCAATGAAAGCAAAGCACTGTTCTTGTTTCTGTTGTCAAAAACGTGAATGGTGATGCCCGCAACGTCATCTTCAATAACTCCCTCAATAGCATTTTTACAGTCAAAATAAACATATAAGGTAATGTTATATAGGTAGTTATTGCCACTTCTTCCTGCGTATTTATACATCATTTCACCACCCACTATGTGAGACGCACTTGATTTAAATGCGAAAAAAACACACAATATGATGGTGATAATTAACCTCATTTAATGAATTAGACGTACAAAGTTAAAAAAAGTTTCAATTATTTTTGATTTATTATTTTCATATATTCATTCAAAAACTGTTCCGCTTCTTTTTTCTTGCCAATTTTTTCTAATTCAGTGCCCATATAATAGTAAGCTTCAGCATTGTTTGGTTCTAATTGTATAGCATATTGCAAGTTCATAAATGCAGAATCCAATTCGTTTAATCTTAATTGTGCCTTACCTAAACCTAAATAACCCCTTCCAACATTTCCGTACGTTTCCAAAAATGAATAAAAATGATTTCTTGCCAAATCGTTTTGGTTTTGTAATAACTTAATTTCTCCCATCAATAATGGGGCAGAAGCATTCTTTTTGTTTTTGAAAGCTTGAGAGAGGTTGTCGTATGCTTTGGTTAGCAAATTTAAATCAGGGCTGTTCGGGTTTTTCATCATTGCCTGAGTGTACATCACTTCTCCCACACTTTGAAGGGCATCATAATTGCCAATTTTTAATTTAATGGCAATGTTATAAAAGTACAAAGCGCTGTCTAATTGCATTTTTAACTTATAAGCATTGGCTACTCCTCTTGCAAATTCCTCTTCTAAAGGGTTATACTGATAAGCCAATTTGTAAAAATAAAGAGCACTGTCGCCATTATTCTTTTTTAAATATTGATTGCCTTTGTGACCATAATGGTTTTCTGCTTTTACAATTGCGGTTATTGGAACTCCATCAACATTGATAACATGTATAGTTCCTTTGGGTGGCCAATAACCATCTAAAATTTGGTTTTTTGAAAGAGTTCTTGTACTCCAAATAGCGTAATCCCAATTGTTGTTCATCCATTCCATTTCTCTAGTCCATAAACAAGGAACATCTTTGCCTGCTTCAACAAATGTTTTTAAAGCTTCTTGATTTGAATTAGCATTGATTTTGAATTTAGGGTTACCATTGTTGTCTTTTTCTAATATTTCAGGTTTGTTTTTTACAAGCCATTCAAAAGCCTCTCTTGGTGTTTGGTTCCAGTAATCTATGTCATAATTTCCATGAGCCCCTTTTATCCCTCCAATTATTTCATTGAAGTACATGTATTGATAAGGGTGGTTTTTTATATTCCAAGCGATTGGACTTATTAAACTCGCAATGAAAACTCCCCAAATTACTAGTCTCACTGTTTTATTCTTAAAGAATAATCCTATTTGATGCCAAGCTAAAACAGAAAGAACAGTCAATGTTGGGTAGATAAACAAAAAGTGTCTCCATCCATTATACACATACGATTTTTTGTAAATAGCGTAAGCCAATGGGAAAACAGTAGAAAATATCAGTAAAAAAAGAATTAATTTACCCAAAGTGTCTTTTTTAAACCAATTGATAATTGGGCCAATAAATACTCCAAATAATAATCCTACAGGGGCCGTTATTAAAATCATTTTAGGGATATAATACCATGGTTTTTCGTACAAACGAACACCCTCAAATAATTCATAATACGTTAGCAAGCCAAATTTTTCAAATTGTTTTAATGCGTTAAAAACACCTGTCAAAGGTTGTCTCAATGCGTATGGCCAAAAGAATATTCCGAAAATATAGGCACTAATGGAGATGATTACAATTGTTTTGATGTGTGTTTTAAAGGTTTTATTCGCGTTTTTCTTAAATTGAAAGAACAGCCAATACAATCCGATAAACATTACCATATATCCAAATATCAGCAATGCACCAACCCTTACACTCAAAGCAAAACCGATAGCAATGGCAAGCATTACTTTGGTTTGATGTTTCGGCTTAGGTAATTCTTGAAGAAGTTTTACTAAGTAGTAAATGGACATGATATAACCTGTTGCAAAAGGAATATCTTTGGAGTTGTTAAAGAAATGTCCATACAAGGAAGGAGATGCAAATAAAGCAATAACCGTAATTACTGCGGGAAGCCAACCAGAGAGTCGTCTAACAAGTAAGGCTGTGAATAATACTAAAAAGAAACCAATAATTGAATCGATTAAATGTCTAGCGTAATATTCATTTTCAAATCCAAATACATTGTTAACTGCCCTAATAACTAAATCCACACTTGAACCATAAGAGAGTTTGCCAAATTCACTAATTTTGGGGTCAAACATTGTCGTATCACTTCCAAAACTGGTGTAAAATTTTATAACATGTTTTGAGAATTCATTGTGGGCAGGTTCATCCCAAGTAACATTATAATCTTTGCTAGTGTATGCCATGCCTATGAGAAGAGTTAAGCATAAAACTGCGAAAGTTTTTTTATAAATAGGTGCATTAATATTGGTCCAAGTGCTAGACTCTTCCTTAATATTTGTTACTTTGAAAAAACTACTCCAAAATAACTTAAATCCTAAAAGTTTGTTCTTTACAGCCGATTTTAAGCCATCACCAAATACAAAATCATTGGGTCCTAAGTCAAATGAAACGGGTAAGTTTAATTGTTCTTTTTCAGTAAGTGCGGAAATATGCCAAGCGTCTTTAATTTTGTTTTTAAGGACTATTTTTTCAAACAGGTCTAATGGCATTAATACGGCTTCACAGGTTGAAAGATTAGATTCAACTCCTGAAAATAGTTTACCCCAAAAGTTAGAAATATAATGAAGGTATTTTTGGAAAAAACCTGCTTTTTGTGGGAGTAACCCATCGGCAACAACAACTTTATTCGGGACAAAAACCTTATTTGCTTTTTGAGACCACTTAAGGTAAAGCGAAGGTTCGTTTGCCAGAGGAAGTTTTAATGGAATAATATTTTTAATATTCTCATCAAATGTAACCCCATTAATGATTTTGATTTTCCCGTTTTGAATCAGATTTTCAATTTCTTTGGACTTCAACGATTGGTCCGAATACAATTCAAGTGGGTGGTTTGGTTTGAAACAGATTTCTGCTAATTGGATTAAATCTTCTTCGGCTTGAGGCGATCCATTTGAGGATACAATATAAATAGCCGTGTTTGACCCATTTGATTTGATTTTATCACTTTGATGATTGCTCATTTTAAGTATTTTTTTGAAATAAAAGTTACAACTGTTTGAGAGATTGTTTAATAAGGAACTCGACGCTTAATTCTAGCTTATTGTTATTGGTGATTTTGAGTAGTGTTTTTTCTGCTATATTTCTTTGGAATCCAAGGGCTTGTAATGCCAATAATGCTTCATCAAAGGATTTAGGTGCGGCATTTACAAATTCGTCAGGATCCATCGATTGTGATAGTTTGCCAATTTTATCTTGTAATTCGAGAATAATTCGTTGTGCCGTTTTGGGTCCAACACCTTTAACAGCTTTTAATAAAGATAAGTTTCCAGTCGAAATCGCACTTATGATTTCTGTAGGAGATTGACCGCTTAATATCATTCTAGCGGTATTGGTTCCAACCCCATTTACTATAATAAGTTGTCTAAATAATTGACGCTCGGTTTCGTCAAAAAAGCCATAAAGATAGTGGCCATCTTCTTTAATAGCCAAATGGGTTAAAATACGAATGTTTTTTTCTGATTTTATCTTTTCGTATGTGTTGATGCTAATTTGTAAATGAAAACCAATTCCATTGCAATTTAGAACCAAGAATGCAGGATTAGCATGTTCTATTTTACCTTCTATAAAATCATACATAAACTATGCTATTATAGATTCATTTTGTTCAATACATTTTACCCAATTGTGAGTATCAGGCATTTGTAGAGTTTTAATTAATTCTAATTCAGTTTTTAATTTGAAGCCCAATAAATCTTCAGTTACAACTAAATTGTATTTTTCGTCACGGAACCCAAAACAATCAATGTGAGTAATGGTTGCAGCAGTTCCTGTAACAAACATTTCAACTAAATCGCCATTTGCATGCCATTTAAGTAGATCTTCAACTAGAATAGGTTCTTCGAAAATTGGAATTTGATGGTCTTTTATCATTTTGATGACAGAATCTCTTGTAATTCCAGCAAGTAATGAATCCGTTAAATTAGGGGTATAAACACCATTTTTGGTAACAACGAAAATATTACTAGTTCCGGTTTCTTCCAATTTAGTATGTGTAATTCCATCGGTCCAAAGGACTTGGTCAAATCCAACTTTTTGAGCTAAATTCCTTGGATATAAAGAAGCCGCATAATTGCCTGCACACTTTGCACTTCCAACCCCACCTGCCGCAGCTCTTGTGTAATGCTCTTCGATTTTCACTTTAATGTTGCCTGCATAGTAAGAACTAACAGGGCAAGCATAAATCATAAAACTGTAATTGTCGCTTGATTTTACACCCAAAAAATCATCAGTTGCAAACATGAAAGGTCTGATGTAAAGGGAACTTCCCACTGAGGAAGGAATCCAATCTTTGTCTAAATATACTAGTTTGGATAATGCCTCCATGAAAATTTCTTTTGGTAAGTGAGGCATACTCATTCTGTCAGCAGAACGGTTTAGTCTGTTTAAGTTTTCTTCGGGTCTGAAAAGAGTTATTTCACCATTTGGTGTTTTGTAGGCTTTCATTCCTTCAAAAATGGATTGACCATAATGAAGCGCAGAAAGGGTAGGACTCATTTGAATTTTTCCAAAAGGGACGATTCTTAAGTCGTGCCATTCATTATTGGAATAATCGCAAATGAACATGTGGTCGGTAAAAACTTTACCAAAACTGATGTTATTTGGATCGAAATCTGAAATTTTTGAATTTTCTGTGGGATTTATTGTAATTTTGAAACTCATTTCACTTGCGAAATAATCAAAAAAATGGAGGAAAACCTAATTTTATCAGAAAATTTTCCGGAACTACTCGCCCAATTTATGGATGGAGAGTTTTATCAAATTCAAGAGAGTCGTTGGTATGACAAGTTTGAATACGAAGGAGAGAACAAATATCGCTTTTTAAATATAGTTAATCACACCGAAAATAAAAGCCTTTCTGAGGAGGATAGTTTGTTCTTTTACAAGTTCACGAATGCCATTCAGTCCGATAAATACAAAATGGATAAAGATGGTTTTGCTGTTTTAAACATTAGTCTATATCCCGGCGTGGAGTGGAAAAATATTATTGAAGTTTTTCAACCTAATTTTTGTTTCTTTTGGGGTGTGAGTCCCTCTAAATTTGGGGTAAATATTAACAAATACAAAGCATCTGTTCACGATAATATTAAAATGCTTTATGTGGACAGTATGAATTCTGTTTTTTCAAACAGTTCGCTCAAGTTACAATTGTGGGAACAAACAAAGCCATTGTTCGGTATAAAATAATATTTTTTATTGTATGCAAGAATTGATTTTTGTATCGACCAACAAGGGAAAGATAAATGAAATTAACCAACTGTTAAAAGAAGGATTTAATGTCAAAGGGTTACACGATATTGGTCATTATGGAGAAATAGAGGAAACAGGGTCTACACTTCAAGAAAATGCCTTAATAAAAGCGCAAACAATAAATGAGATATTTAAGATTAATTGTTTTGCAGATGACAGTGGTTTGATGATTGAAGCTCTAAATAATCAACCTGGCGTAAAAAGTGCAAGATTCGCAGGAGAAAAAGCGACAGACAATGAGAATATCAATAAAGTTTTAACATTAATGGAAGGGTTGGAAAACAGAAAAGCCTCATTCAATACCGTTATTTGTTTAATATGGAACAATGTAAACTATTTTTTTGAAGGAAAAATTGAAGGTAGCATAGCTGAACAGCCTTTAGGGGAAAATGGGTTTGGTTATGACCCAATATTTGTGCCTAATGGCTTTAATATTTCTTTTGCGCAAATGACAAATGAAGAAAAAAACAAAATTAGCCACAGGAAAATAGCCGTTCAAAAATTAATCAATCAACTAAATAGTTTTGCCAAGTAAAGAAGATTTATTTATAGATATTAATGCTTTTGACTACCCACTTTTAGAAAGTCAAATTGCTCAGTTTGCACTAGAACCCCGAGATTCATCAAAGTTATTGATTTATAGGGTTAATGACCAATCAATAAAAGAAGATGTTTTTAGGAATTTAACAGAAAATGTGCCCACTAAAGCGTCCTTTTATTTTAATAATGCCAAAGTCATTCCAGCTAGAATTTTTCTAACAACAACTACTGGTGCTAAAATTGAGGTTTTTTTGCTTAAGCCGTTTGACAAGGATTATCAACAAGCAATGTCAGCACAACATTCCATTAAATGGGAATGTCTGATAGGGAACAAAAAGAAATGGAAAAATGATGAAATATTAACACTCAATCTCAATGGTAATCTTGTTAATTTTGAATTAGTTAATGATAAAATTGTTGAAATTAAATGGACTTTTGATTTGGAGTTTGTTTCTTTGTTAACGGAAATTGGCAAAATTCCCTTGCCGCCATACATCAAAAGATTGAGCAATGAACATGATGAAACACGATACCAAACTGTTTATTCAAAAATAGAAGGTTCTGTAGCTGCACCTACAGCAGGATTACATTTTACAGAAGCGGTTTTAGAATCTATTAATAAAAGGACACAGGGTAAACGGGAATTAACATTGCATGTAGGTGCAGGAACTTTTTTGCCAGTTAAGGTTCAAAATGCAATTGAACATACCATGCATGAAGAGCATTTTTCGGTTGAGATTTCAACAATTAAGCAGTTGCTTAATGATGAGTATGTTATAGCGGTTGGTACAACTTCAGTAAGGGTTTTAGAAAGTTTATATTGGTGCGGGGTGAATGTTGTTAATAAAACAGCAAATCCATTTTGTGTTGATCAATTTGCAGCATTCAATGAGGGGGATAAAGTATTGCCCGACTATAAAGTTGTACTGAGTGAACTCATTAAATATCTAGAAAAAGAAAATATGGAGCAATTGATAGGAATTACTTCAATAATGATTTTCCCGGGCTATGATTTTAAAATAGTGCGCGGATTGGTAACCAATTTTCACCAACCTAAATCAACTCTGTTACTTTTGATTTCAGCATTTGTTAATCAAAATTGGAAAGAAATATACCAATATGCATTAAATCATCAATACCGGTTTTTGAGTTACGGGGATAGTTCTATCTTGTTAAGGTAAAGTTTTTATAAAAATTATAAATTTTGGGTTTATTTTCGCAAACTAAAATTAATTTGGCACGAAATTAGAATTAAGACTTATTAATTTAAACATCTATGAAATTAAGAATATTATTATTTGTCATTTTTACGGCTTTTACTTCTAGTCAGTTAGTGGCTCAAAAGTTTGGATATGTAGATACCGATTATATATTATCACAAATGACTGAGTTTAAAGCGGCTCAAAAGCAACTTGATGAAGCTTCTCAAAAATGGGAACTTGAAATTAAATCATTTCAAGCAGAAATAGACAAAATGTATAAAGAGTACAAGTCAGAAGAAATAATGTTAAGCCCATCTCAAAGAGAGGAAAGAGAAAATGCAATAGTGAAAAAAGAGGAAGCCTTGAGAGAGTTTGAACAAGATAAATTTGGAGTAAATGGTCAATTATTCAAAAAAAGACAAGAATTAATTAAACCTATCCAAAGTAAAATATCAGAAGCAATTCTCAAAGTAGCCAAAAATAATGGTCTAGATTTTATTTTCGACAAATCGGCTAACATGAATATTTTATACAGTAACATAAAATATGATAGAAGTGGCGATGTGTTAGATGAATTAGGTGTAGTTCCAGATAAAGATTAATTTAAAAAAGTACAATGAAAAATAATATATTAAAATCCCTGTCGTTAGTTGCGTTATTGTTTGTTTTTAGCCAAACTAATGCTCAAAAAGTTGGTCATTTAAATTTCCAAAAAGTTATTGAATTATTACCTGAGTTCCAAACAGCTTCAGACGAATACCAATTATTTCAAGCTTCATTAGAAGACGAATTAACTCAAATAGAAGTTGAAGCAAAAAAAACACAAAGTTTAATCGAATTGGAACAAAAAAAGCCTCAACCAAGTGCACCAAGATTAAAGCTATTGGCACAAAAAATGGAAAAATATCAAGTTAATTATCAAGAATTAAGTCAAACAATTCAAGAAAGTTTGAAAGAAAAATACAATGAACTTGTTGACCCATTGAAAGAAAAGGTATCTAAAGCGGTATCAGAGGTTGCTAAGGAAAATGGATATACCCATGTTATTGATAATACTTTCGGTACATTAATTTATGCTGATGAAAAGTTTGATTTAGAAACTTTAGTAAAAGCTAAATTAAACATCAAAGACAAACCAGTTGTTCCTGCTACTAATGCACCAGGAGCTGTTAATGGGATGGGAACAGGTAGATAGTTTATTTAAACTCTAATTTGGATTCAAATTATTCCATTGGTGTTTTTGATTCTGGAGTTGGAGGACTCACTGTTTTTGAGGAAATAGTGAATGCCTTACCTCAATATAATTTTATTTATTTAGGAGACAATGCGCGAGTACCTTATGGTACTCGTTCTTTTGATACGGTATACCAATATACACTTGAAGGAGTAACAAAGTTACATGAATTAGGATGTAGATTAATTGTTATTGCTTGTAATACAGCATCAGCGAAAGCCCTAAGAACAATTCAGCAAAACGATTTGTTGAAATTTGATCAACCATTTAAGGTGCTGGGTGTCATAAGGCCTACCACTGAAGAAATTGGGGGATTAACAAAAACTAATAAGGTTGGTATTTTAGCAACCCCGGGAACCGTTAATTCCCAATCTTATGTTATTGAACTCAATAAACTTCATCCCCAAGTTCAGGTTTTTCAAGAAGCTTGCCCAATGTGGGTGCCATTAATTGAAAATAATGATTATAAAAACGAGGGTGGACTGTATTTTATTAAAAAGAATATACAAAACCTATTGTCCCAAAGTTCTGATATTGATACAATTGTACTTGGATGTACCCATTATCCATTAATAATGGATATTATTAAACAAAATATTCCTAGTCATATTAAAGTAGTTTCCCAAGGAAACATTGTTGCCAATAGTCTTAAAGATTACTTAATAAGACACACAGAAATTGAAACAATTTTACAGAAAGAAGGGAAAAGATTGTTTTTAACAACAGAAGAACCAAGTTTATTTGACGAAAAGGCAAAACTATTTGTTAAAAATCAAATAAAAAGTCACATTGTAGAAATTTAATTAACTGATTTACAGAAGTTAAATAAAAATTAGTTGCCTCATTGCAGCATTACTAGTTTTACTTTCGTCAAAAAAGGTATAACTGAAAAATTGATGTTGTTTTTATCCTTTTTAAAGTGTGTGTTTAAAAGTATCGTTAAGGGGTGGGCTGTATTTTTTGTTTTGATTATTTTGAATCTAGTGTTAATTTGCTCGAGTTTAAAAGCCCACCCATTAATGATACAAAAAACTAAAATCTCAATTATTGATGATTTTCACCCTGTCTTTTTACAACAACTTAATCCATATTTCGAAGTTGATTATCAGCCATTTATAGAAAAAAAAGACATCTTAAGCCAAGTTTACAACTCTGAGGTTATAGCAGTAAGAAGTAAAATTAATTTTGATGAATCGTTAATAAAACTATTGCCTAATTTAAAATGTATCGCACGAGGTGGGGCTGGTATGGACAATATTGACGAGGAATATGCCATTAAAAAAGGGATTGTTCTTTTGAATGCTCCCGAAGGAAATAGAAACGCCGTTGCTGAACATTGTATAGGATTGCTCATTGGGTTAAGCAAGAATATAGTTAAAGGACATCAGAATGTTGTTGACTTAAATTGGGATAGAGAAGGCAATAGGGGTTGGGAAATTAAAGGGAAAAAAATAGGAATTATAGGATATGGCAATACTGGATCATCTTTCGCTAATAAATTAGCTGGATTCGATTGTGAAGTATTGGTATACGACAAATACAAGTCGGTAAAATCGAATGGTTATATTAAAAGCGTCGATTTGGAAACTTTGAAAAAGGAAAGTGATGTAATTAGTTTACATATTCCCTTGACCAAAGAAACCAATCAAATGGTAGAAAATTCATTTATTGAAGGTTTAAAACAAGGCGTTGTTTTAATAAATACAAGTAGAGGAAATGTCGTAAATCAGGCTTCTGTGTTAAATTGGATAAAAAGTGGAAAAATAATACAGTATGCCACAGATGTGCTTGAGAATGAAAATTTAAAGGCTTTTAACCCCTATGAAATTGATGTATTTAAAAGTTTGTTAGCTACAAATCAGGTGATTATAACTCCACATGTTGCTGGTTGGAGTCATGAAAGCTATTTTAATATTGCCGATGTATTGTCGAAAAAACTGATTGATTTTTCGTTGAGTACAAAAAAAAATTAGTTAAAAGTTGAAATAAAGAAAAAAAACTATGAAATTGCCTCGCTTTTTGAGATTAAAAAATTGTTATTTTAAAATAAATATGAAGAATAAGTTTACTATCCAATCCCTGTTAATGTTTTTTATGACATTTGGATTTGCCATGATGATGAATGCGCAAACAAACATGGGTTTTATCAGGGGCGTTGTTGAAAAAAACAATGAACCAATGTCTAATGCAATCATTGTGTTATACAATTCAAACGGTGAGGAGATTAAAAAGGTAAGAACTGAAAAAAATGGTTCTTTTACTTTCATCAACCTTGAGCCTGGATTATACAACATGAAAGTTGAAGGAGATGGCATTCGTTTTGAATCCAAAGAATTTGACGACATTAATGTAACAACTGAAGGGAAGGTTCTAACCTTAGAGGTTGAAGAAAAGGTTGTTATTATTGATGGCGGTGAAAAGAATTTAAAAACAAACAAACAACAAAAAACCAAATTGGAACAAACTTCAACTACTGCAACAGTTAGTGGAGATCAAATACAACAAACAGGTTTTAGAGGAGCAACATCAATGGCTCAGTTCCAGTCGGGTGTAACCAATACCAGAGGTGGATTGAGTGGTAGAGGTGCTCGTACAGATGGAACGGCCGTTTTCGTGGATGGTGTTCGTGTAAACAACTCAAACATTAACCAAGGTATGAACGGTCAAGTTGATATCATGCAAGCGGGTATTCCTGCACAATATGGTGACTTTACTGGATTGGGAATTTCAATTACCACTAAAGGAGGTGTTTCTTCTCGAAAAGTTGGAAGTTTTGAAGCCCGTTCAACTAGTATGTTCAATGCTTATCATCACAACTTGTTTGAAGCATTTTATGCTACACCAATACTATGGAAAGAAAATCCTAGATACAAAACAGGAGAAAGTGATATTAAAAGAATTCCAATTGCTGCTGTAAATTTATCAGGTAACTTTAATTATAACAGAGAACCAAGTCCATCATACATTGGTTATTACGTTATTAAAGATGATCGTTTAGCTGAAATTGAAAGAAATCCACTAAGAGTTAATACAGATGGAGGATTGGTACACAACGCAAATTATTTAAATGAGAATGATTATGATAATGTTAAAGTAAGACCTAATGTTTATTCGTTGTCATCTTCTGCACAAGCAAAATTCGATTTTAGATTGTCTGATTTAGCAACCTTAACCGCATTTGGTAACTTTGTTTATTCTCAAGGTGTAAATGGTGGTAATAATATAATGGCATACAAAGACAACCCATTAAGTCGTAATCTATATACTTTAGGTTATGTTAAATACACACAAAACTTTAAAGGTCCCGACTCAGCTAGAAAAGCTGACAATGTTACTTTAAATAACACCTATTTTACAGTTCGTTTTGACTACCAATCTACTTGGGCGAAAAACATGGACAATATTCACAGAGATGATATTTTTAGCTACGGATATATTGGAAGATTTGTTCACTACCCAACTGAATTTTTTAGTTACTATGGTAATTTGAACAATCCAAATGCAGGTGCAAGAAAATTAGTTGACCAAAATGGCGATACTGTATATTTAAGAAATTTTTGGGAACAAACTGGATTTAGAGATACCTCTATCAAATTCCAACAAGCTAACATTAATACAGTAAGAGGTAATTATACCAATGCATTATTCAATAGATTTAATGAATTAGGCGCTAATGTTACTTTTGACCAACAAATTTTACAACAACAAGGTTTATTAAATGGTTATAATCCAAACAATATTTATTCATTATGGAATTCTCCAGGAACTCAATTAGCAGGTTACGGAAAATCACAAAGAGAAACTTATACTTTCTTTGCAATGGGAGAAACAGAAGTAAAAGGGCCTCAAAATAGCAGTAAAAAAGCTTCATCAGGACATAAATTACAATTTGGTTTAACTTATGAACAAAACGTAGTCAGAGCATTCTCAGTTGGAGCTAATAACCTTTGGAGATTAATGTACCAATATGCGAATAGTCACATTGCTGAGTTAGACAGAAGCAACCCAATTTTATCATACGACGCTAATGGTGTATTTCAAGATACTGTCAGATACAATCGTTTGGTGAACAAAGAATCACAATCACAGTTTGATAGAGAATTTAGACAAAGTTTAATCAGCAAAAATGCGAAAGATGTTTATGGAAACCCAATTACGGAAACCACTTTCTTAGACATCAATTCTTATGCACCTTCTGATTTTAAACTATCTATGTTTAGTGCAGACGAATTATTGAACAATGGTAGTGGTATTGTTTCTTATTATGGCTACGATCATTTAGGGAATAAATTAAGAGGAAGACCAAGTGTAAACGACTTTTTAGATGATAAAAACAAACGTTCAATTGGCGCATTCAATCCTATTTATACAGCAGCTTGGTTCCAAGATCAATTCTTCTTTAAAGATTTAGAATTCAGACTTGGTTTAAGATTAGAGCGTTATGATGCAAACCAATTGGTGTTAAAAGATCCATATTCATTATACCCAATTCAACAAAAAGGTGAAGTGAAAGAATTAGATGGTAATGTTATAACTCACCCAGAAAATATTGGAGATGATTATGCAGTTTATGTTGATGATGTAAACAACCCAAGAAGAATATTAGGTTACAGAAAAGACAATAATTGGTACGACGAAAATGGAACTTTATTGTCTTCACCTGATTTAATTGCGAACAGAACCAATAATGGTAAAGTAGCTCCTTTGTTAGTTGATCCAACTAGACAAGAGGTAACAAGAGAGTCATTCAAAGATTTTCAACCAAAAGTAAATATCTTACCACGTATTTTCTTCAAATTCCCGTTAAATCCAAAAAGTTTATTCTTTGCTAGTTATGACGTGTTAGCACAAAGACCAGGCGCAAACTTTGCAACAATTGATGATTATGTTTTCTTAACACAAAAAGCAACTAACTCATTAAATAACCCAGCTTTAGGATCACGTATTACTACAGATTATCAAATTGGTTTCAAACAACAATTGTCTCCAACTACATTATTTGGTTTCACTTCTTATTACAGAGAAACTAAAAATGATATTTCTGCATTCCAATTTAACAACGCATATCCTATTACTTATATCAGTTTCAATAACTTGGATTTTAGTACTGTAAAAGGATTAATTTTAGAAGTAGATTACAAAGCTCAAAACAATATGAGTTTAGGCGGTAACTATACATTGCAATTTGCTGATGGTACAGGTTCAAATATCAACTCACAAAGAGCATTGATAGCGAGTAACCAACCAAACTTAAGAAGTTTGTTCCCAATGGGTGAGTTAGATATTCGTCATCAATTCAAAGGCGTGTTTAACTGGTCATTCTTCGATGGCAAAGGAACTACTCCAAAAGAAAGAGCAAAACGTAAATATTTAGGACCAGTAATAGGAAAAACTAAAATATTAAGTAATACAAATATTAACTTAACTTTTACAGCAGTTTCTGGTTTGCCTTATACTGCAACATTACAACCCGTTCAATTGGGTTCTGCTAACCGTTCACCAATCAAAGGAACTCCATTTGGTTCAAGATTACCTTGGCAGTTTAACTCAAACTTAAATATTCAAAAAGATGTGCCTTTGTCTTGGACAAATAAAGACGGTAAGAAAAAAGGAGCTAGTTTACAAGTTTACTTATTTGTAACTAACTTGTTAAACACAAGAAACGTATTCTCTGTAAATACTTACACTGGTTCTGCTGAGGATGATGGATTCTTAAATTCACCTCAAGGACAACAAGCATTACAAAATCAATTAGATGCTGCAGCTTATACATTCTATTACAATGCTGCGGTAAACAGTCCTTTCAATTACCAAGCGCCTAGAATGATGTATTTAGGAACTAGATTTATGTTTTAATTAAAAAAGAAAAAAAAGTTATTATGAAAAGTGTTTTTATAAAATTAAAAGTTGTGGCCGTTTTGATGTCTGTCTCGCAGATGTTATCGGGAGCTGAAATTAAAAACTTCAATTCAACGACCAATGGAAACGGTCAATCACAAAAAAATAGCAATGGTTTTGCTGAGTTTGCAAACAATTGTAAAGCAGCTTCACAAAGTGCGGATTTAGATGTGAACAATGTTAGAACCCGTATATTAAACGGTGGTGACATGTGGTGGGATTTAAACAACCCTAAATATGAAATACCTAAAGTGTCTGATGCAAATAGTGTTAGAAAACACTCTTTGTTCGCTGGTGCATTATGGATAGGCGGATTAGGAAGAGGTGATGGTAATTTAAGAATGGCTGCTATGACTTACAGACAAAGAGGAAACGATTTTTGGCCTGGTACCTTAGACCAAAGTTCTGTAAGTACCGATGCATCTCGTTGCGAATCTTGGGATAAAATGTATAAAGTAACCAGAGAAGAGTTGTTGAGACAACAAACTTCAGGATTTACTGATTTATCAAAAGGGATTTTAGAATGGCCTGCTTATGGAAATCCTAATATTCCGTTTGCAACAAATCAAACAACAGATTTAGCGCCTTTCTTTGATTTAGATGGAGATGGTTTTTATGACCCAACTAAAGGGGATTATCCAATTTTAGATCCTACAAGAGACAATGATAAAAACTTACCGAAAGATCAACCAGACCAAATGATTTGGTTTGTATACAATGATAGAGGAAATGTTCACTCAGAAACAGGAGGTATTCCTATTGGTTTGGAAATTCAAACTACAGCTTTTGCGTTCCAAACAAATGATGAGGTTAATAATATGACTTTTTACCGTTCTAAAGTAGTAAACAGAGGTTTTGAAGCCTTAGATAAAACTTATTTTGGTCAATGGGTGGATGCGGATTTAGGAAACTATGCCGACGATTATGTTGGATGTGATGTTGGTAGAAGTTTAGGTTATTGCTATAATGGTGATGACAATGACGAGGGTGTACTTGGATATGGTTTAAATCCTCCTAGTATCGGTGTCGATTTCTTTGAAGGTCCATTGGATTCAGCAGGAAACGAACTTGGAATGGGTGCGTTTGTTTACTATGATAATAACTTTAACCCAGTAAATGGTAACCCAAACAACGCTATTGATTTTTATAATTACTTACAAGGTAATTGGATGAACGGTGTTTGTATGAAATACGGTGGTAACGGTGTAAACGGAACCGTTTGTACAAAATACATGTTTGATGATTGTACTAATCCAGCAACAGCAACTTTGCCTTGTTGGACAGAAAAATCTGCAGGTAATCAACCAGCAGATAGACGTTTCTTACAATCAGCAGGTCCATTTACATTGTTTAATGGTGCTGTTAACTATGTAACAGTAGGTGTGGTTTGGGCAAGAGCAACATCTGGAGGTGCAACAGGCTCACTTAGTTTGTTAAAATTAGCGAGTGACAAAGCACAACAGTTGTTTAATAATAAATTCGATTTACCTGATGGTCCAGAACCACCGGCTGTAGAAGTTCAAGAATTAAACAATGAATTAGTAATGAAATTGTTCAATACAGATTTACCTGAAAACTATTTTGAGGCAATCAAAAATGAATTAGGTCAAACGATTGAATACAAATTCCAAGGTTACTTATTATATCAATTGAAAGATGGTACTGTTTCAAACACAGAATTAGACAACATTGAAAGAGCAAGATTAATATACCAATGCGATGTTAAAGACGGAATTTCATCATTAATCAATAGAGAATTTGATGCTTCAGTTTCTGCAAAAATACCTAAGTTGAAAGTAGATGGATTGAACCAAGGAATTCAAAGAACATTAAGTATCAAAGAAGATGCTTTTGCTTCAGGTTCAAACAAAACACTTGTGAACTTTAAAAACTATTATTACTTAATGGTGGCTTATGGATATCCTTCAAATGACCCAAACAAAGAAGAAGATGTTCAATTCTTGCCAGGTAGAAACACGGCTAAATTTACAGCCTACCCAAGAAATACTTCTCCAGAGAATGGTGGAAGTATGCAACAATCTTCTTATGGTGATGGTCCAATTTTAAAGCAAATTAATGGTCAAGGTAACGGTGGTCAAATTATTGAATTTAGCAAAGAGACTATTGAAGCTATTTTAAGTAGTTCAACCAATAAAGTAGATGAGCCAGTTTATTTAGGAGGAAGAGGTCCTGTAAATATTAAAGTTGTAGATCCAATGAAAGTACCTAATGCCAATTTTGAATTTAGATTTATTGAACCAAGAGAGGTAAGAGTAAATCCAAGAGGTACTGGTTCAAACAGATACCAAGATTCAATCGCTGCAGGAAGTTATTGGATGCTTATAAATACAACATCTAATGACACAGTTTACTCCGAAGGAACCATTGCTTCAAAAATCGAAACTATTCAAGGAAGAGATTCAATAGCAGGTGGTAAAAAGAATGGTCCAAAATTGAAGTTAACCAATAGTTTAAAAGATTGGGGATTGGCTGTTGAGATTGTTCAAGTACCAAGCCCGGGAAGAAATCCTTATGGTGAACCATCTAACGGATTTTTGAGTTATAGTGTTAAATTTGCTGACGAAAATAAACAATGGTTAACAGCAGTATTTGATGTAGATGGAGATAATTCTCCATTGAACTGGATTCGTTCAGGTACAAATGGCTTATCAGCTACTTTCGATTCATACAGTCATGATTTTAATGCTGATTTTGATCCAAATCACACCGGTAATGATTCTTACGACCCTTATGAAGTTTTTGAAAAAATATGGGATGGTAGAATTGCACCATACGCACTAACGGCAAGAGCATTAGGCCCAAAACCTTCTGGAACAGGTGCCGGTTCTATTTTATATAGCCCTGCATTTGCAAACTCAGCAGTTGCTGATAATCCAATGACTGAATTGGCAAGTATTAAACTTGTATTAACTCCTGATGTAAGAAAATGGACCCGTTGTGTGGTTGTTGAAATGGGAGAAGATGTTGTGTTAACACAAGGTGCAACCCCTAAGTTTAACTTAAGAGCTGCTAATTCTAAAAAACCTATTTACAATAATTCAGATGGTAGCTTGATTCGTTGGGAAGAAGATGCAACTGAAACAGGCAGAAGTTATTTCCCTGGATATGCTGTGAACATAGAAACTGGAGAAAGATTAAATATCATTTTTGGAGAAGATTCTTATGTTCCTTCAGAAAATGGTAATGATATGATTTGGAATCCAACAAGTGTTCAGTCTAATGGAACTTATGTATCATTCGGAGGTAAACATTTTATCTATGTAATGGGAAGTTACCAAGGGATGAATACCAGAGGATACAGAGGTCCAATTTATGATGAAGGTGTTGAATATAAAAATTTATTAACTTCAGGTGGTTTCGACAAAAGAAGAGTATTCTCTCAAGCTATGTGGGTTATACCTGCCTTAGCAGAAAGAGGATTTAATTTAAAAAATGGTGTACCTCCAACTGAGGTTGATATTACTATTAATATGAGAAAACCATTCACTAAGAAAGCTTCAGAAATTGGCGACTCAACCAAATTGCCTGCATACACATTCTCAACTGAAAGTATTTTCAATAATATCAATGAAACTACTGGTAAAAATGCAGTCAATCTAATCAATATTGTGCCTAATCCGTATTATGCAACTTCTGCATACGAATCAAGTGCAATTGATTCTCGTGTTAAAATAACTAATCTGCCACCAAAAGCTACTATCTCTGTATATACATTAAATGGTGCTTTGGTAAGAAGAATCAAAAAAGATGACAATGAAACATTTGTTGATTGGGATTTGAAAAACAACAATAGAGTTCCGATTGCAAGCGGCTTTTATATCATACATGTTGATTGTGGTGATTTAGGCGAAAAGATTTTAAAATGGTATGGCGTTATGCGTCAATTAGATTTGGATACATATTAATCAATAATTATAGAAATATTAAGAATGAAAAAAATAGTTTTAGCATTAAGCATCGCCTTTACTTGTTTTCAAGTCAATGCTCAAATAAGTGACGGTCCTGCAAGAGCAGGTCAATATGGATTTACTCAATTATTGGTTAATGGATGGGGTAGTTCAAGTGGAATGGGTAATTCTTATTCATCAGGAGTATCTGGAGTGGAGTCATTTTACTTAAATATAGCTGGTTTAGGAAAAGTAACAAATACTGAAATAGCCTTCAGTCGTACTTCTTGGTTAGGTGGTACTGGTATCAATATCAATACATTTGGTTTTGGTCAAAAAGTAGGTGAAGGTGTTATCGGTATAAGTGTTCAGTCTTTTGCCATTGGTCAAATTCCAATTACAACTGTAGATCAGCCTGATGGTGGAATTGGAACTTATAAACCCTCTATCAGTAATGTAAATTTAGCATACGCCCACAATTTCTCTGAGAGAATTTCTGCAGGGTTGAATGTGAAAATAGCGAGTGAATCAACTCCCGATGTTAGAGTCGGTGCTATGGCATTTGATGCAGGTTTACAATATGCTGACCAATTTTTAAGAGGAAAAGCAGTTAAATATCAAAATCCAGAAATGAACCCAGCTGCTGCTAGAGGAAGTGACATAAGATTTGGAGTAAGTATCAAAAATCTAGGAACAGATGTTAGACACACTGGCGATGGATTGGCTGCAAAGTCAAACATAGATGGAAAAGAATTTACTACAACTACTTCTCAAAGAGCTGATAAAGTTTCATTGCCTTCACAAATTAATATCGGTTTAGCTTATGATTTTAGATTAGATAAAGACGAAAAAACATACTGGAATCGTTTAACAGCTGCTTTGAATTTTACAAATAATGTGGCTATGGCTAATCAAACATCATTAGGTTTAGAATATGCTTACAAAGAAATTTGGTTGTTAAGAGGTGGATTTAATTATGAACAAGGTGTCTTTAATTACGAAACTAGAAACAATGCTTACACTGGATTGAATCTTGGAACATCTATCCAAATTCCACTTATTAAGAAAAATGATAAAGGTTTCCGAACTAAGTCAGATGCACTTGCAATAGATTATTCTTACAGAGCTACTAGACCTTTCACAGGGACTCATACTTTTGGTTTAAGAATCAAACTTGATTAATTAACAAAAAAAATAGTATTTTTGCACAAGTGCTTTCATAAAGAGAGCACTTGTTTTTTTTAATAACCAATATAATAAAATGTCAGACATAGTATACTTAACCAAAGACGGTTACGATAATTTAAAAAAAGAAATAGATGAGCTTAAAAAAGTTCAAAGACCGGCTATTAGTGCACAAATTGCTGAGGCAAGGGACAAAGGTGATTTGTCAGAAAATGCTGAATATGATGCCGCTAAAGAAGCTCAAGGGTTGTTAGAAGCTAAAATTGCTAGTCTCGAAACCATGTTTTCAAAAGCGAGAATTATTGATGAATCAAAATTGGATAATTCAAAAGTTAACTTGTTGAGTAAAGTGAAAGTAAAAAACTTGAATGCCAATAGAGAAATGGAATACATGATTGTTTCTGAAAAAGAAGCAGATATGAAGTTGGGTAAAATATCTAGTAAATCTGCTATTGGAGCAGGCTTAATTGGTAAAGCGCAAGGAGATATCGTTGAAATTCAAGTGCCTGCGGGAATCGTAAAATTAGAAATATTGTCAATTAGTTTGTAAAGCCAGAATGTCAACTATTTTTGATAAAATCATTAATAAAGAAATTCCATGTTATAAAATACATGAAAATGATGATTTTATGGCATTCTTAGATGTTAATCCAATTGCAATTGGACATACATTAGTAATCCCCAAAAAACCACAAGATTATATCTTTGATTTATCGGATAATGATTTGATGGCTTTTCATTTGTATTCCAAAAAAATTGCTTCCGCACTAAAAAAAACCATTGAATGTAAAAAAATAGGAGTGGCTGTTATAGGTCTTGAAGTGCCTCACGCTCACATTCATTTAGTGCCTATGAACCAGGTTGGTGACCTCAATTTTACCGCTGAAAGATTGACCTTGTCAACACAGCAATATGAAGATATTTGCAAACAAATTTCATCGAATCTTTAATTCATTTGTCTTTCTTTTAACAAACATTTATTATTAAGTCACTTTAGTTATTATCTTCGTAAAACTTTCCGTTATTTATGAAGTGGTTAATTCTAGTTGTTGTTTTTTTTAATTTGGTTACTACCAATGCTCAACGCTATACCATAAAAGGTCTTGTAAATAATTCTGCAGGGGAATCTGTTGCTTATGTCAATGTATCCATATTAGATATGCCAAGTATGGGAACATCCACTAACTTAAAAGGCGAGTACACATTTCAATTGGAGGAAGGTAGTTATACTTTGGTTTATAATATTACAGGTTATAAAACCTTAAAATATCCAATTATAGTAAGCAAAAATGCAACCTTAAGTCCAGTTATAATAGAACAAGACGAAACAGAGTTTGTAGGCGTAAAAGTTTCTATGAAAAAGGTTGATCGCTCTGAGGAGATTATTAGGAAGGTTATTGCCAGTAAGTTAAAGTATTTGTATACCACAAGTTATTCAAATGAAGCGTATATTAAAGCTACTTTAGTGAATCAAGTTGTTCCAAATAAAAAAGACAGTCTAGATTCATTGTCAATGCCTGATATAACAATGGCAGAAATTCATTTAAAAACTTTTTTTTCGTCACCTAATAAAATCAAAGAGGAAAGAAAGGCAGTTGTTTTAAGAGGTAATACCCAAGATTTATTTTATTTGAGTCATACCGAAGGAGATTTTAATTTTTATAAGAATTTAATTCAAGTGCCTGCGTTAAGTGAATCACCTTTTCTATCACCAATTTCAAACAGTGGGCTTGTTGCATATAAATATAAATGGATGGGCGTTTTCTATGAGAATGACATTAAGTACTACAGAATAAAAGTAAGTCCGGGCTTGCTTGGGAATGCACTCTTTAGCGGCGAATTGGTAATTCAGGACAGTACATGGTCCATAAAGTCACTCAGTTTAGTAGCGCCCAAATACCACACACCTGAGTATGATTTTTTTGAAGTCAATCAAACGTATGGTTTTGAATTAGGAAAGTATCATTTAATGAGACAAGAATTTAATTACCAAACAGGAACCAAAAAAAATCACACATCCGGAAAAACCATCGTAGTTTATTCAAATTTCGAAGATTCAGTAGTATTGAACAAACGGTTTTTTAATAATGAGCTAAGTTCAACGGCCCAAGAAGCATACGAGAAAGATTCATTCTACTGGCAAGGCATACGGAAGGAGCCTTATTCTCCATTAGAGATAGCATTTATCCGTAAATCAGACAGTCTTGTTGCCTTAAAATCACAGAAGTTTTGGCAAGATTCAGTGGATGCGGTTTATAATAAAATTACTTTAAAAAAATTATTCTTATTCGGCCAAGGCAATTACGATAGAAGTAATGAACGAACATGGTCGTTTAAACCTTTAGTTTTTGTATATCAACCTTTATATATCGCAGGACCTAGAGTGGATTATTGGGTAGGATACAACAAAGAGAGTAAAAACAAGAAAGAGTTTAATGCTTTTGTTAGGGCTAATATGGGTACAATTAACAAGGATTTAAAAGGAAGTGTATCGGTAACAAGATTATATAATCCGTTTAAAAGAGCTTCTTATACGATGTATTTTGGTAGTGATTTTGGAATTATCAATCCTTTTGAATCTTGGATTAGATTGTTTTCTCGTGCTAATTTTTATGTACATGATTTTGTTAGTTTTTCTCATCGTAAGGAAATTGTAAATGGATTGTATGTTGGTTTGGGAACCGAGTTTTCAAACAGAAGGTCTGTGAGTAATTTAACATTTGATTCAAGAGGCGATAGTTTATGGGGTGGCAATACTGATATTATTGATTTTAGTTATTATAAAGCCTTGTATTTTTCGACTTATATAAGCTATGTTCCTTTTCAGAAATATGTAAGGGAGCCTTATCAAAAGTTAATTTTAGGTTCTGCTTGGCCTGAGTTGTTTTTGAGATATCGAAAGGGAGTCCCGTATTTAGGAAGTGTTGTGGATTTTGATTATCTGGAATTTGGGATTGAACACGATTTAAAAGTGGGATTGTTAGGGAATACTAAATATAGATTTGTAAGTGGTGAATTTTTACAATCCAGAGATTTAAGAATAGTAGATTATAAATTTCAACGCAGGGCAGGACCTGTGTTTTTTACCAATCCTTTGTTTTCTTTTCAAGGGATTGATAGTACATACAATACTTTAAAACGTTTTTATGAATTTCATTATTTACACCGTTTTAATGGGGCTTTAATAAACAAAGTGCCATTGCTAAAGAAGTTAAATATTATAGAGGTGGCAGGGGCAGGTTTTCTTTACACAAAAGAGCGAAACTTTAAATATGCGGAAGCTTTTGTGGGGATAGAAAAGGTAATACGTTTTTGGAACGAACGTTTTAAATTAGGTGTATTTTTGGTAGCCGCTCAAAGTAATTTATATACTTACAGACCTCAGTTGAAATTCACGATTGAGGCTTATGACAAGGTTCGAAATAAATGGCCTTATTAATTAGAACTCAAGACATTTTTGTCTTCCATTCATTTTACTTCTACTTCTTCGCATATTTCCAAAATCCGATCCTTTTTTGCCATTACCAAGTGTGATATTGTAAGCAAAACAAACGAAGAAAAAGGTATCATTGTCCTTGGGGTCACCTCTTATAGCTCCTGGCGAACTAAACCCTGGTATGTCGGAGATGTTTCTATCGGCAAGTGCAGCAGCATCCGGACCTTTTGCAGCAATTAATAAGTTTTGGTCAACATAATTGGTGCTCACATCGTCTATGTAATCTGTTGTAGATTTTCTTAAATTAAGCTCCATTGACAAATATTGTCCTCTACCAACGGCCCATTTATAACCGATACCATAAGGGAAGCACAATGCACTTAATTTGTAAGGTTCTTTTCCAGCTACTGCAAACTGACCTTCTGTACCGTAATCTCTTAACTCATATACGTTACCATTCAATCTCGTTTTTGGGTTAAATGTGAAATATCCAACTCCACCAAATAAATACCACATCCCTTTTTTATTTCTTGAGTTATAAAGATTGATTTCTGCCGTAACATCTCCTTCAAATATATTGCTGTAAAAATTTAAGTTTCTGCCTCTGCGTTCTCTGTTAGAAGTGTATTTATCATTAGCTGAAACTCTTGCATACCAAAGGTTAGTTCTTATTGCAAAATATTTATTGAAATTAAACCTTAATCCTGTAGTTACTGCATAACGGGTAGAGAGAATGTCCAAGTCTTGAAAATCATTAGTTCCAAGAAAAGGCTTGCCTCCTAAGTCACCCAAAAAGTGGCTAGAAGAAACCCCAAACATAAAGTCAACAGATTGAGCATAAGGCTTTATACCTAATGTAAGAATTAAAATTATTAGAGTAAGTGTTTTATTCATGCTTTTTAATGTAATTGTAATGTAAATATAGGTGTTTTGTAATGATTAATCAAAATTTTTAATTTGAAAGAGTTCAAAATTATTATCGTATAAAACCGATATAATATTCATGTTTAATAGCTTGATTAAACTTCTAATTATCGTTCTTTTTTTAAATGGTAGGCTATTTAGTAAATTATTCAGCTTCAATGGTCCATTTTGTCGCATTAATTGCATGATTTCTGATTCGAAAAAACCATAAGTATTTTTGCTTAAATTGTGGCTTTTGTTGTTGAATTTCAACCATTCATAGGTAACAATACCTGCTTTGAATGTTTGATCCTCTTGACGAATGTACACAATTTGTTTTTTTTCTGAGTCTAAAGCAAATACGGGTTTATTATTGCTTTCCTCAATCGTGACCTCCAAAATAATTTTTTTCTCTACAACATGTTCTGTGAATTTCAAATCAATGGGAGGAACACAATAAAGTTGTGCTGCCATTTCAATCATGTATTTTTCTTCTTCTGATTTTACACCTGCAATGGTTTTATTATCCCTAACTCCCACTAATAATGTGCCTCCTTTGGTATTGGCAAATGCACAAATAGTTTTGGCGATTTTATAGGCGTCAGAAATGGTGTGCTTAAAGTCAAGTTGAAGCCCTTCTCCGTTAATGATTAATTGATTGATATGGTTTATGCTTTTTATCAATTGCTTATTCTGATGTAAAAATTAGGCGACTCATTTGGTCTATTTCGAAAATTTCATTGGCTATGTCCTGAATAGTATTAGCTTGTATGTCTTCGATTTTTTTGATTGCATCTTCCAAACTTTCAATAGGATAGTCTTGCGCTAAGTTTTTGCCTAATGCTAATATAACATTCAAACGATGTTCTTCTGATAACGAGATTTGTCCTATAAATTGACTCTTTGCTTGGTTAAGCTGAAGTGTAGTTAATGGTTTTGATTTTAATAAATTCAACTCCTTGTTTATTAAATCTATAGCTTTGTATAAATACTTTTTTTCTGTTGAGAAATAACAATGAAACAATCCCGTATCTTTAAATGCCGAATAGCCACTTTCAATGTTATAAGTATAGCCATATTTTTCTCTAATACTTAGGTTAAGCCTTGAATTCATCCCTGGGCCACCTAATAAATTATTGAGTAATAATAAAGGGATTCTGTTTTTGTGATGATATGGATAAGCAATATTCCCAACAATAGCATGACACTGAATATGTTCTGTTTTTTTTGTTTGGTCTGTCTTCTGGTAATGCTTAAATACATCTCTTTCTGGAATTGGCTTGTTTGGTAATTCCGATATACAAATCTTTTCTATGTGTTTTAATGCCTCTTTAAAAGGCAATGAAGAACTTATACTTAGTGCAATATTTGAAGTTTGGTAATACGTATTATGAAAATCAATTAAAGTTTTTTGTTGGATCTGTTGTATGCTTTCTTGGCTTCCTAAAATATTAGGCCCCAATGAGTGTTTGTTAAATATTGACTCCTGAAATTCATCGTAAATATTTTCTTCAGGAGTATCTAAATACATATTGATTTCTTCTGAAATTACCTTTTTTTCTTTTGTTAATTCTTTCTCAGGAAAAGTTGAATTAAACGTCAAATCACTCAAAAGTTCAAGTGCTCTTTTAAAATGAGTTGATGTTACTGTTGCATAAATAGTGGTTATTTCTTTGGTTGTAAAGGCATTCATTTCACCTCCAACGATTTCCAATCTATTGATTATGTGATATGCATTTCTTTTTTTAGTGCCTTTGAATAACATGTGCTCAAAACAATGGGCTGTGCCGGGAATGTTACCATCATCTCTCGAGCCAGCATGGATAGTAAACGCAATATGCGAAGCTATAGCCTGGGGATAATGGTGGTACATTATTTTTAATCCATTGTTTAGTGTATGTATAATATAGTCTTTCAATTAGAATGAAATTAAAGAAGATTTAGCAAGTTCGTATTCTTTTAATAAGTCAGAAAATAGCTCAGCAACCGGTCGAGATTCCTTAATCATTGAAGCCACTTGCCCAATTTCAAGTTCACCTTCTATCAAATCACCTTCAAACATCCCTTTTTTTGCTCTGCCACGGCCAAGTAATTTCTCAAGTTCTTCCTTACTTGCACAATTCTGTTCGGCTTGTTTTACTAAATCATAAAAAGGATTTTTTATTAATCTAACAGGTGTTAATGATTTCAAACTTAGTTCTGTGCCTCCATCTCCTGTTTCTATGATTTTGTTTTTAAAGTTCTGATGTGCACTGCTTTCGGTACTTGATGCGAATAAACTGCCAATTTGTACACCATCTGCACCCAATGCCATACAGGCTGCAATGGCATTCCCACTTCCTATTCCTCCTGCTGCTATCACGGGAATGTTAACGGCCTTTTTTATCATCGGAATTAAACACAATGTTGTAGTTTCCTCACGACCATTATGACCGCCAGCTTCAAAACCTTCAGCAACAATTGCATCAACCCCAGCTTGTTCACTTTTTATAGCAAATTTTGTGTTTGATACAACATGAACCACAGTAATACCATGTTCTTTTAATTTGCTAGTCCATGTGGTTGGATTTCCAGCACTTGTAAACACTATTTTTATTCCCTCTTCTATAATAATAGCGATGTGCTTTTCAATATCCGGGTATAGTAAAGGGACATTTACACCAAATGGTTGTGAACAAACCTCTTTGCATTTTTGAATGTGTTCTCTCAGAATTTCAGGATACATACTGCCCGAACCAATAAGTCCTAATCCGCCATTATTGCTTACAGCTGAAGCTAATTCCCAACCACTGCACCATATCATACCTCCCTGAATAATGGGATACTTGATTTTAAATAATTCAGAGATTTTGTTCATTTTGTTTTTTGTAAAAACTTAATATTATGCAAAGATACAAATTAATGATTTGAGGTTTTCTATGCCTTCTGTAAAGATTGTACCAATGTGTATTGAATAGTATGCATTTAATTTTATGTTGATTTAGGGTTAATAATTAATCTATATGAAGTGTTCTGTTTTTGAGTTAAGTTTGAAGCTAAATTATTTTGAACTAAAATGAGTAGAAATTATATCCCTGAAAGTTTTAATATTACCACTTGGGAATTGTTGTTGCCTTATTACGAAAAGGCGATAGACTTCCCAATTAACAGTGCCGATGAATTTGATGATTTTTTGAAGTATATCAGCGAATTAGAATCTATGGTTAGCGAGGATTTGGCTTGGCGATATATAAAAATGACTTGCGATACCAATAATGAAGAGTTGGAAAAAAGGTATGTAGATTTTGTGAATTTAATTCAGCCACATATTGCTCCATTTGAAGATAAAATTAATCAAAAAATACACCAATCTCCCTATAAGTCAGCTTTAGAAAAAGAGAAATCGTATTTTATATATTTTAGGTCAATAGCCAATTCTATTCAGCTGTACCGTGAGGAAAATGTGCCGCTATTTGCTGAAATTCAAACGCTTTCACAAAAATATGGTTCGATTACAGGTTCTATGTCTGTTGAAATTGATGGTAAAGTATTGACTTTACAACAAGCTACTAATATATTAAAAGAACCAAATCGTGAGCGCAGACAAATGGCTTACGAAACAATTCAAGCCGTTAGATTTGATAAGGTAGATGAATTAAATGGTTTGTTTAATGAACTAATTCAATTGAGACATCATGTAGCAAAAAATTCGGGTTTTAATGATTTTAGAGATTACATGCACCAAGCCATGGGGCGTTTTGATTATTCGGTTCAAGATTGTTTTGATTTTCATGCAGCCATTGAACAGCAAGTTGTTCCATTGTTGAAAAAGATAGAATCAGAACGTAAAAATACACTTGGCTATGAATCGTTGCAACCATACGATTTGGCTGTAGACCCAAGTAACAGACCTGCTTTAAAACCTTTTGAAACAGGAGCTGAATTGCTAGAAAAGACCATTCAATGTTTTACTGCAATAGATTCTGAATTTGGGGAAAATCTAAAGACAATGAAACAAAAAGGTTTTTTGGATTTGGAGAGTAGGCTAGGGAAGGCGCCCGGTGGTTATAACTACCCTTTAGCAGAAAGCGGGGTTCCTTTTATATTTATGAATGCCGCCGGAAGTTTGAGAGATGTTGAAACAATGGTTCACGAGGGAGGACACGCCATGCATAGTTTTTTAACAGAACATTTATCCCTTAACGCATTTAAAAATGCACCTATGGAAGTGGCTGAAGTGGCTAGTATGTCTATGGAATTATTAAGTATGGATACTTGGAATGCCTTTTTTGACAATGAAGGTGATTTGAAAAGAGCTAAAATTGAACAGCTTGAAGGGGTTATTGCAACTTTGCCTTGGATCGCGACCATTGATGCTTTTCAACATTGGATTTATACACATCCACAACATACTATAGAAGAGAGAGTAGAAGCATGGAAAAAAATATCACACCGATTTGATACAGGCGTTACCGATTATTCTAAATACCAACTTTATCTTTCCAATAGTTGGCAAAAACAATTGCATTTATATGAAGTGCCATTTTATTATATCGAATATGGTTTTGCGCAATTAGGTGCCATTGCTATTTGGCGTAATTTCAAAAAGGATAAAGTAAATGGATTGATGGGATACAAGAATTTATTGTCAAAAGGTTACACCATCACAATTCCTGAGTTATTTGAAGCAGGCGGTGTTAAGTTTGACTTTTCAAGTGAATATGTTGGTGAGTTGTTTCAATTTGTTTGGGACGAATTAGAGCAATTAAAGAAGAGTTAATTTTTAAAATTGTATGAAGAAGATAATAATTGTTTTAGTGGTTTTGTTGCTAGTCATCGGAGGGTATTTTGCTTGGTTAAAGTGGAGTCCCAATAAATTTACTGATGTGTTTTATTTAATCCCTGATGACGCAGTAATGGTTGTTGAAACCCAAGACCCTATTATTAATTGGCAAACTTTCAGTTCCTCTGAAATGTGGAGTGGTTTAAAAACATTTCCTCCTTTTGCTGAAATTACCCGCAATGCAGATGTTTTAGATGAAGTAATTAAATCGAATCAACAAGTGTTCGGACTGCTTGGTCAAAGGCATTTGCTGATTTCAATTCACATGACTAAAGCCAAAGATTATGATTTTGTTTACTATGCAGACATGCAAGAGGCTTCTAAGTCATCGATGATTAAAGCTTCTTTGGTTAATGTGATAAAACAATTCGGATTTTCACAAACCGTGAAAAAAGTGGGCGATGTAGAAGTTAATGAGTTTCTTGACCCACAAACAAGAGAAGTGTTATCAATCTGCTTCGTAAATAACTATTTGGTTTGCTCATACAACAAAGGCCTTATAGAAAAGGTTGTTACAACGTCTCAATTGCCTGCCTCTCAGTTAGGAACCCAAGCAAGGTTTGATGAAATTGATAGATTAACCAGTCAGGAAGGCTTGTGTAGAATATTTGTTAACTATAAAACATTGCATCAATACATGGGGGTGTATATGGAAGATGTAAGTGATTTGAAATCATTGTTTACTTCGCTACATTATACAGGGTTTGACATTAACCTGAAAGATAACTTAGTTTTAGCAGATGGGTCAACAATGGTTAATGACAGTTTAAGTTCAACCCTTCAAGCATTGTCTGTTTCAGGCAAGTCAAACAGCGAGATTGAGTCGATATTTTCTGAAAAAACCTCGTTTTTGTTTTCGCTAGGCTTTACTGATTTTAAAACCTTTTATTCAAATTTTGAAAAAGTATTAAAGGCAGATGCAGAGGCCTATGCAAAACAAGATGAAGCGGTAAAAAAGTTGGAGAAATTCTTGAAAATTAGTTTACAAGAACAGCTCTTTGATTGGATGGGAAGTGAAATTGGAATTGCGCAGTATGAAACCGATGTTTTGATAGGTAACAAAGTAAAAAATGTAATGGCCATAAAAGCCAAAGATATTGCTCTAGCAACAGAACAATTGGCTTATATAGAAAAACAAATTAGAAAAAGAACTCCTTTAAAGTTTAAAGAGTTAAACTACAAAAACTATCCAATAAAGTATTTGGAAGTAAAAGGCTTATTCAAAACAATACTTGGAAATATGTTTGAGAAGATAGAAAAGCCATATTATACTTTTTTAGGAGATTTTGTGGTTTTGAGCGATGATCCCAAAACCTTATTAATGACCATAGATGATTTTATAGAACAAAAAACATTGTCAAATAAAGAGGATTTCAGAGCATTTAGAGGACAAATGCCCGAAAAAATAAGTGTACTTGCTTATGTAAGACCAGACAGGCATTTTGGTAATTTTAAAGGCTTATTGAATAAAGAAAGTTGGGAGAGTTCCAAAAAGAATCAAAATTACATAAGATCGTTTCAACAAATTGGTTTATCACTCTCCGGAGATGGTGATGTAATGAGAACTGTTTTTTGTGCGGATTACAGAAAATGGGAAAAGTTAGAAGAATTGCCAATTCAACCTATTGATACCGCTTCAATAGATTTATTTCAAGATACACTAAGTGCACTCGATTTGTTTATAGTTAGCAATTTTCAAGACAATATGAGTAATACTTATTATGAAAGTGGTCAAGTAAAAACCTCCGTTGAAATGGAAGGGAAACTGATGGATGGTGCCTACATTGAATATTATGAAAATGGCATAGTAAAAGTAAAAGGGCAATACAAAAAAGGCGTAAAAACAGGGACATGGAAATATTACAGTCCAAATGGAGTTCTAGAAAAGCGAGATAAGCCAAGCAATACAGAAGAAGACAACAGGAGTTTTTGGGACAAAATTTTAGGAAGAAATAAAGAATAAATCTTTTTTGTAAATTAAAAGAGAACTTCTTACTTTTGCAGTCCCGTTAACAAGTTGTAGATTTGTTAAAAATGTTGGGGCCCTTAGCTCTCACGCCTTACAGCGTGACGGTTAGAGCAACTGACTCTCCCGATAGCTATCGGGACAGTGGATACTTGGTTCGACAACCAATAAAAAATGTCAAAGTTCTTTGGATTCTTAGCTCTCACGCCTTACAGCGTGACGGTTAGAGCAACTGACTCTCCCGATAGCTATCGGGACAGTGGATACATGGTTCGACAACCAATAAAAAATGTCAAATGTTGGGGCCCTTAGCTCATTCGGTTAGAGCAACTGACTCATAATCAGTGGGTGGCTGGTTCGATTCCAGCAGGGCCCACCCTTTAAAAAAAACCTCCGATTAGGAGGTTTTTTTATTTGCTATTTTTATGAAAGAAATTTGTGCATACATATTGTATTCAGAAACGCTCAACAAATATTATGTAGGAGCATGTCAAGAGAGTTTAGACGGACGTATAATTAAATCATAATACTGGTTTTTATGGTTCAAAAACATTTACATCAAATGCGAATGATTGGATTTTATATTTAAAAATAGAAACCCAAGATTACGCTCATGCAATAAGAATTGAACGTAAAATTAAATCGATGAAGAGTAGGGTTTATATAGAGAATCTTAAAAAGTATTCTGAATTAGTAGAAAAGGTATTTAATAATACTTTGTGACAAGATGCAACTGACTCTCCCGATAAGTCCCGATATCTATCGGGAGAACAGTGGGTGGCTGTCCCGATAACTATCGGGACGATTCGAATTTATCCCGATTTTTATCGGGAGGCCCACCCCTTCAAAAACCTCATAATGGAGGTTTTTTTATTGTCTTTACAATTGCTGTTTTTGCTACATCTTTATAACAAATACTGAAGGTCTTATTTTATAACATTAATGTATATAATAATCAATATGATAACTATTAAGAAGACTATTTTTATATTATTATAGCAGTCTAAAAATCCGTCAATTTCAACCCCATTCTCCCTCGCATCTTGCGAGTTAAAAACCCCTTTACCTCCTGTATCTCTTTGATGTGTTTTCATATTTCTGTTGTTTTGTTATTACAAGATTAACAATCAAGTTACAAATTTATTCATTTTTAAATGATGAATAAGCATTTATTATAAACGCCAGAGGCGGTTTGCTCTCTCACTCTCAAGATGCGAGCATGAGCGGAGAGATACTTATTAATTAAATCTTTTCAATAATTCTACTGAAAAAATTAAATTTAAAAAAATAATTAGGATTGTTAACCAAACGATAGAAGATCCAATTAGATTCTTTTTTTTTGACCAATTTTCAAATTCTTTTATATAAAATTTATATTTACTTGAAAAGTTAAATATGTAAATTGTTGAACCAACTATCAGAATGAAAACTAAAAATCCCATTGGTGCAAAAGGGGAAAGATTAAATTTAATATCAAAACCAATTTGTATATAGTTGAATAAAGAGAAAGAAAAACAACCCTTGAGAAAAATTAAACAAATGTCTGCTTGAAAGTTCTTGGAAAATACGGGATTCTTTTCTTTACTCCATACTTTTAATATAACATAATACAAATAAAAATAGCCTTTTTTTAAAATTTCAACCCCATTCTCCCTCACATCTTGGGAGTTAAAAGCCTCTTTACCTCCTGTATTTCTTTGATGTGTTTCCATAATTCAGTTGTTTTATTATTTCAAGATTAACAATCAGATACAAATGTATTTATTTTTCAAGTTCATTTTACATTTATTAATAACACCAGAGGCAGAGTTACAAATCACTCGCAAGATGTGAGACGTTTCGTTTATTGGCTTTTTTCTTTTTATAATCTATGGATATTGCCAATATTAAATTTGAAATTAATAAACCCAATAAAGCACTATACCCTATTAAAATACTTTCATCATTATCATGAGAATTAAAATTTAGTTTTTTAGTCATGATGAAAACAATGAAAATTAAAATAATTTCATTTAACAGCAGATGGAATATGGAAAAAATAAAAATTAGTTTTCTTACGTTAAGGGCGATTTTTTTAATTACAATAAAAATACAAAATGCTGCAACAGATAAGATTAATATCAAGAATAAATTTTCTAATAATGGTTCTTCAAAACTGTAACTTTCAAATAGTTTTTTAAATTCTTTATAAAAAAACTGATTTGAATATCCTTTTTTTATAAGGATACCTCTAATAATATAAAAAATTAAGAAATATGGAATTAATAAAATTTTAAATAAATTACTTTTCATAATAACTCCTTACTCCCTCGCATCTTGCGAGTTAAAAACCTCTTTAACTCCTGCATCTCTTTGATGTGTTTTCATATTTCTGTTGTTTTGTTATTACAAGATTAACAATCAAGCCACAAATTTATTCATTTTTAAATGATGAATAAGCATTTATTATAAACGCCAGAGGCGGTAGATAGATCGCTCGCAAGATGCGAGCGAGAGCGGGGGCGAAAAGGCTATATGCTTTCGTTAAAAATAAATTTCAAATATAATATTTCATCTTTAGTTAATAATTTATTTAAATCACTTAGACTAAATCTTCTAATAATAAAAAATCTGATATTATTGCTACCAAATAGAGAAATTTCATGAATTTTAATTCTTATAGAACTCCCCAGATTTTTTTTATAAAAAAAATAAACTCCCTCAGGTTTTTGATAATAAGGATAAAATATACTATCAAATTGCAAGTTTTTTTTTAAATGCAATGAAATTTTATTTAAAATTGAATTTAAAATGTTATTTGTAAATATTTCATAGCTTTTACGGCTTAGATCATTGTTTTTTTCAAAAAATAACTTAATAAAATATTGCTTCTTCATTTGAGTATAAAAATCTTTTGAGTTTATATAACAAAAGACATCTGGAAATTCATCATCAAAAGATTTAAGCACTAAGAGTTTCACATAATTATTTTTAACTATATAATTTTCAATCAAAAAGACATTTATATATCCTGTAATTAAACTATCTTTTTTTACTATTCTTACTGAATCATGGTTAATTTTATGTAATAATAATGAATCTTTATAGGCAATAATTTCTCCATTAGTTATTTTATTAAATATCGCGGAAACAAAAAATTGATAATTATCTTGATTAAAAACTTCGATTTCATTCAAAGTAATTTGTTTTTCTTTTATTTGATATTGTGCTTTAGTTGAAAAACAGAGTAAAAGTAAAATAGTTATTAATGTGTATTTCATTTTATTATAATGTTGAAGTTATTAATCTATTTGTACCTTTCTTAACGCCTGAAACGCCTTTGTAATTTGGGTCAGTTGTTGCATTATCTTCTGCAATATTTCCGCTTTCGCTCGCATCTTGCGAGTAAACTCTTACTTTGCCTCTGGCATCTCCTGTATATATCTTCATATTTCTCGTGTTTTATTGATTTATCTATTCTTGCTCATTTACTTTTGCCATTTCTTTGTTTATCCAAAAACATTCAACCACAAATATATTCATTTTTAAAAAATGAATATGCATTTATTATATTCGCCAGAGGCGGTATAATAAATAACTCGCAAGATGCGAGCTAGAACGTTAAAATGTGAGCGAGAAAGATTTATCAATCATATACTCTAATTCCCAATTATTTATATACTATTTTTTTATTAATCGCTTTAAAATGATAGTTTTGCGTCTTTAAAACAAGATGAAACTAACCATAACAAGTATTGAGTTAAAAGGAATTCTAAAGTTTTTTATTTTGTCTAAGCAAGCTTTGTTAATACTAAAACAATTGCGAAGCTCTCAATGTAAAGGGTTTAAGAAAAAAGGAATTTGGACCACCCATTACACCATGACGCTATGGAATTCGGAGCAAGAAATGAAAGATTTTGCACACAGTGGGGCTCATTTGTCTGCAATGAAGTTAAGCCAAAGTATTGCCAAAGAAATTAAAATATTAACGATAGATGCCAATGAATTTCCCTCATGGAATCAGGCTATTGTATTACTCAATCGTCAGGGGAAATCTTTTAAATATTGATTTAACTTTGTTTGAAAATCAAATATAAAGAGTTCCTTTAATAGCATTATTTTTGCCAACATTGAAACCTACTATTCCTTTTAGAATACAAGATCATATTCTTTATGAGGACAATCATTTGATTGCCATTTTTAAACCTTCGGGCGTTTTGGTGCAAGGCGACCAAACAGGCGATGTGCCACTTTCAGATTTGGTAAAAGCATTTATAAAAGAACGTGACCAAAAGCCAGGGAATGTTTTTTGTGGGGTTATTCATCGAATTGACAGACCTGTAAGTGGTGTTGTTGTGCTTGCAAAAACAAGTAAAGCCTTGTCTAAAATGAATGAACTGTTTAGAGAAGATGCAATAAAAAAAACATACCGAGCTCTAGTAAATGGTCACCCCGTTGAAGAAAAGAAAGAATTAAAAGCCTTTTTAAGAAAAAACAATAAAACATTAAAAGCGGATGTGTTTATGAAAGAAGTAGACAATAGTAAAGAATCAATGTTGTCTTATCAGTTGTTAGAAAAAAAAGGAACGCAATCGCTTTTGGAAGTGTATCCCATTACAGGACGTTTTCATCAAATCAGAGCGATGTTAGCTTCAATAAAATGTCCAATTGTGGGCGATTTAAAATATGGAGCTCCACAAGCGCTAAAAAACAAGTCAATCTGTTTGCACGCTTACCAAATTGAATTTATTCATCCTATAAAACAAGAACTTGTGAAAATAACTTGCAAAGAACCTTTTTGATTGATAAATTCATTTTACATTTGCACTTACTTTAAAATCAAATGCCCAATTTGGATTTCAACAACACCGAAATTGCCTTTGCACACAAATCTAATGCTGAATTAAAAAAAGCACGATTACTGTTTCAAAGTTTTAGTTACCCTTTTATCATCAAACAAGGTCCTAAAATAGCCAACTTATTTATTGATATTTTACCACCTGTCAAAAGTTTAATTCGCCATACTTTGTTTGCCCAATTTTGTGGTGGAGAAAGTATTCAGGACTGCCAAAAAACAGTTCAAGTGTTAAGCAAATCGAATATTGGGACGATTTTGGATTATTCCGTTGAAGGGGAGGAGTCTGAAAAGGTGTTTGATGAAACGATGAACGAAGTTATCGATACCATTGCAATGGCAGCAAAATTTAGAAATGAAATCCCCTTTTCGGTTTTCAAAACGACAGGTATTGCCAGAATGGAATTGTTAACAAAAGTGAATGCGAATGAGCAACTAACTGATGTGGAAAAAGAGGAGTTTGATAGGGTTAAGTCAAGGTTTGAGCGAATTTGCGAAAAAGCATATCAAAACAAAGTACGTTTATTTGTAGATGCCGAGGATTCTTGGATTCAAGATGTAATAGATGATTTAACGTATCAAATGATGGCAAAATACAATAAAGAGTCGGCCATTATTTACAATACTATTCAATGTTACAGAACGGGTAGAGTTTCACAACTTCAGTCAATATTAAGTACAACGGATTATTTTTTAGGATTTAAGTTAGTTCGTGGTGCCTATATGGAAAAGGAACGTGAGCGTGCTTTAAAAATGGGATATGTTTCTCCCATTCATGCCAATAAAGAGAATACAGACAAGGAATACAACGAAGCCTTAAAATTTTGTGTTGAACACATTGATAGAATTAGTATTTGTGCAGGGACTCACAATGAGCAAAGTTCTTTGTATCTAGCTAATTTATTAACCGAAAAAGGACTTTCAAGTCAACATCCTAATGTTTTCTTTGCTCAATTACTAGGGATGAGCGATCATATCTCTTACAACTTAGCAAAAGGGGGTTACAGGGTTGCTAAATATGTGCCTTATGGTCCTGTAAAAGCAGTATTGCCATACTTAAGCAGAAGGGCACAAGAAAACAGTTCGGTAAAAGGGCAAGCCGGTCGCGAACTGAATTTAATCAATATTGAATTGAAAAGAAGAGGGTAAAAAAGTTGAATCTGACTTACTAAAAAAGAATTATATATTAATAAATTGAGTTTTTAATTTATAACTCATTTGAGTTATTTTGTCGGTTTAGAAAATATTGCATTTTCGTAACATGAAACTATCATTAATTAATGGTAAATCACCATTTATATTATTAATTCTATTTTCTTTTACCCTAAACTCTTGCAAAAAAGAAGAAGAATCTGAATCTCTATCCAACTCTTTTACCTATGGAGGTAAAACTAAAGAATTGTATGTAAGTACAGAATATACTAAACTAGTTGCTCAAGAGTGTTTATCAAATGGAACAACACCCTCTAAAGCGGCTGGGATGCAATTGTACTTTTACAATAATGATATCATACTATCACTAAACTTAATTGGCGAGAATAAAGGCAAGTATTCAAGCTTATCTACAAATTGTAGTGAATTTAAATTTAAATTTTCGTCTTCATGGAAATATCGGGATCCAGAGAAAACAGGACTAATTGGTCATGACAGTGAATTGGAAATTACAAATATGAGTAACAACCAAATCTCTGGAAATTTTAAAATTAGAGTTCAATTTGATAAAGACAATATAAATGATAGTTTTATTGTTGGTAAATTCGTAAATGTCCCTTTAAGAAATGAATTATAAGAGAGTGAAACTTATAAAACTAAAAATAGTTATTTGTGCCATTTTTTTATTACAATTTGGGTGTAAAAAAGATGATAAAGGAAAGGAGCAGACTGAAATTCCCAACCCTATGACTTCCAAAAATGGTTGGGAATTGGTTAAGCATACGCCAGAATTTCATACTTATACTAGTGGTATAAGGTCACTTGATTTGGTAAAAGAGCATTCAGAGGGAATTGATATTTTATATTCTACAATTTTTAATTTTCAAGATTTGCAATTTGTTAATGTTCGTTGGAGAGCTTATCATAATGATGAACATATTGTAAGAAAAGTTAAACTTACTGAATATTCTCTTGATTATTTAAATAGAGCAATTCCTAGCACTCTTTTGGATGTTTATTCTAAAGGGTTGGGTGAAAATGATTTGTTTGCTATGTATGAACAAAGATATGAACCTGGAGGTGGAAGGCTGTTTTATAAATTTAAATATTTTAATGTAAAAACGATTCAAAATAGTATCAGTGAATTTGCTCCGAATGAAAATGTTTCTTCGTTGTTTAGGATAGGGAAAGCAAACCCTAAACATCCATTTGTAAGTGGAGGTTACACTCAGCAGTTTAATGAAAGTATACCTATCTATAACTCTAGTTTTGCAGCAGCTCCAAAGGGTAAAGAATTGGTCATGTTAAGTGTAAATAATACAGATAATTTATTAACGATTTCTGAAAGTACCAATAAAAATGTGCTTCAAAAAATTAGTGCACAAGATGTTTTGGTTAGGCCTGTTGTAATTAAAAATATTTTTGATTTAAGTCAATTCACCAATAGTAACAGTCAAAATGAAGTAATTTTAAGCAAATTTTTTTCTGACAATAATTATCTTTATGTGTTTTTGGGTTTAAATAACAAAAAGCACCGTTTTTTTAAAATAAATTTAGAAAATTACACACTTACTAGTGATAATGAAAGTATGTATGAACAAATAGACTTAGTTGGGATTAAAAACATCATTTTATTGGAAGACAGGCCTGGGCAACTTCTTTCAATGGAAAAAGATGGTATTTATTTAATTGCCAATAATTCCAAAACCTTTGTCGCTTCTCCAAGTATAAAAGTGGGAAGTACCGGTACAACAGTTTATTACAGTAATGGTAAAATATGGCAAGTTTTGTTTGATGAAAATGGAGCTTATTTAATTAGTAAAGCAATATGAGAAAAATAGTATTTATAATTCTGGTTTTACTAGGGAAACAAGCTAATGCACAATCTTACCATTGGGATTATGCCATCAATACTGGAACTTGTTCCAATATACCACGTACATACCCTTTTACATACAATGATATTGGTTCAGGTGTTTTAAAACCATTAGCTATTGAGTTTGATAATTTTGGTAATACATATGTAATGGGGAATTTCCCTATTCAATATTTTGATGCTAAATATAAAATAGGTAACAATGATAGTGTAGAAGCTTATACACTATCTACTCATACATATCTTTATATATACAAAATTAATGCTCAAGATAAAATTGAGTGGTCTGTTAGTGTTGGAACCGATGGAATAGATTTGGGGTCATTAAATCACAAGGTCGATTTGGCAGTTAATCCATATTCAGGTAAATTTTATTTAACCATGAATTCATTGAGTTATTTTTATTTGAATAAAATAGATATTAATACACGGATAAATCCAACAGTTATACCTAAAATGATGCTTTGTTTTAATGAAGATGCAAGTTTTAGTAAATTATTGGGTGGGTATTATATGGAAAAACCTATTTTTAGTTCTTCAAGTTCGGGTATTTTTAAAGCTTCTGCAATTTCAGAATATAATCCAGGTAATTATGATATTTCTTTTTTTAATTTTGATGCACAAAATGATACAATAACCAATAGTAAACTAGCAAATTCAGTAAGAATATTGTACTTTGATTCAAAAAAACAAAGGTTTATTTCTGATTTATTGGCTGAGTTTGATGTAAATTTAAACAAAGTTGTGAACGAAGGCAATTTTTCTCAACTTGGTTCAATTTTTTCTCAATTTGAGATTTCTGATTACAAAAGGGATAAAAATGGAAACCACTATTATTTTTTCTATAATATAAATAGAAATCCTATCTATGAGGAGTTGTTTTATGTACTAAAATTAGATAAAAATTTAAATAGAAAATGGGTGCATTATTCTAGAGATAATGTAGCTTTTGATATTGATTCTAATGGTAATCCTTGGTTAAAAGTATTGCCTAAAACTTTATATATCATAGATAATAGTCTAGGGAAAATTTATCCTAATCAAACGGAAAATCCAAGCAATGTATATTTAATAAAATTAGATTCTGCAACAGGGAATATAACAAACACTAAAATAATTCCTACCAATTTAATAGAGCAAACCAACGATATTGGATTATTTAAAATTGATAATACAAATCGATTTTGGATTAGTGGTTTTTTATATAATGAAGCTGAGTTTGGGAATTTTAAATTAAAAATGGATTGTTATTATTTGCCAATACAACATTACGTAGCCCGCGCCAAAGAGGGATGGAAGCAAGATAGAAAAAATTTATCAACTAAAGATTATTTTAATTATAGTAATTTAAATTTTCACCCCAACCCAGTAAATAGTCAATTAAAAATTGCAGATTATAGGCTTAGTGATTTTGAAAGTGTTGAGGTTTATAATTCTTTAGGTGTAAAACAAACTTTATCAATCAACTATCATTTAAACGAAATAGATGTTTCTGGTTTAATCAATGGAATTTATATACTAAAAATTACAACTAATAATACTACACATCTTTATAAAATTATAAAACAATGAAAATTTCAAAAATAATAATAGGTTTAGGTTTTGTTTTCTCACTTTTGTCATGTAAAAAAGAAAGATTTGACGAGGCGCAAAACAAAGAAAGGCAGCAAGTGATTGATGACTGGTATAACATTAAAAGAACTAATGAAATATATTTTTATGAAGCAGAGGTTCCAAGTGGCGATTGTCAAAAAGGGTTTTTAGCTCCTGATGTATATACAAAACTAATTACACAATTTAATTATTACAGAAAACTTGCAGGTTGTGAGCCAGTTAGTTTAGATAGTCTTTTTAATGATCAAACCCAAGCTTTTTTATTAACGGCAATTTCCAATAAGGACTCAATCAGAATACATCCGGGATTAAAATGTTACAGTCAAGATGCCGCAAACGCATGGGGTAATGTAATTTCTTCAAGTAGTTATAATACCAATGTAAGTAGCCCTGTGCCGCACTTTATTAATAATAGTGTAGGTAGCATAAGTGATTTAGTTAATAGAATTTGGGTGCTTTACCCAAGACTCAATAAAATAGGATATGGTCAGTTAAGGACATATTTTGGCATAAAAGTTACAGGAGAAGGGACTGAAAATACGGCTATTTCTACACCTGAATATGTAGCATGGCCTCCTAAAGGCTTTGTTATAAATGAAATTATGAATCCAAGTGGTGTTTGGAGTTTTACTATGCTAAATGCTGATTTTGAAGATGCTTCAGTTAGTGTAAAAACACGTGATTTTTCAAAAGGCAAAACCAAAGATATTAAAAAATTACCTATGGTAGATTTAGAAGTTAAAATACGTAATAGGAATTTAACCACTCATACCACCGATAGAAGTATTTTTTGGAATATAATTGAAGATATTCAAGTGGATGATTATTATGAAAATGAAGATAGAGAATATGAAGTAACTATAAGCAATGTTAAAGTAGGTAATGAAATTAAAAGCTATAAATACACCACCTATATAATGGTAGATTATAGTTTTAATAAATAACTAAAAAATAAGCTTAATATTTTTTAGTTATTTTAATTTCTTACCAACCCAATATCCAAGCAAAAATCAATGGAGATACAATAGTTGCATCACTTTCCACAATGAATTTAGGCGTGTGGATGTCTAATTTACCCCAAGTGATTTTTTCGTTTGGTACTGCCCCTGAGTATGAGCCATAACTTGTTGTTGAATCAGAAATTTGACAGAAATAGCCCCAAAATGGAACGTCATGCCATTCTAAATCTTGGTACATCATTGGCACCACGCAAATAGGGAAGTCACCTGCGATACCTCCACCAATTTGAAAGAATCCTACACCTTTGCCTGAACTGTTGTTTCTATACCAATCGGCCAACCAAACCATGTATTCAATACCACTTTTCATTGTGGAAGCTTTCATTTCGTTTTTAATAACATAACTGGCAAAAATATTTCCCATGGTGCTGTCTTCCCAACCTGGAACGACAATCGGAATGTTTTTTTCTGCTGCTGCTAGCATCCAACTGTTTTTTGGATCTATTTCGTAATATTGTTCTAAAACGCCACTCAATAACATTTTATACATGTATTCATGCGGAAAATAGCGTTCCCCTTTGTCATCTGCGTCTTTCCAAAGTTGATGAATGTGTTTTTGTAATCTTCTGAATGCTTCTTCTTCAGGAATACAAGTGTCTGTTACTCTGTTATAATGGTTTTCCAATAAATCCCACTCGTCTTGCGGACTTAAGTCGCGGTAGTTCGGAACACGTTTGTAATGGCTGTGGGCTACCAAATTCATGATATCCTCTTCTAAATTTGCACCAGTACAACTGATGATAGCCACTTTGTCTTGTCTAATCATTTCGGCTAAGGATAGTCCAAGTTCAGCGGTACTCATGGCACCAGCTAGAGTAATCATCATTTTTCCGCCTTCATTTAAAAAGGTTTCATATCCTTTGGCGGCATCCATTAATGCTGCTGCGTTAAAATGTCTGTAATGGTGTTCAATAAAATGTGAAACTGGTCCTTTGCTCATGATTGTATTTTTTTGACGTATTTGTGGCTGCAAAAGTAACCATTTTTGTAAATTCATTCAAACAAATTATATTTGTGCCGTGTTAAAGGTTGATAGTCCCGATAGCTATCGGGAAATAGTTAAGGGTTAATGGTTAATAGTTTTTTGAAACAATTATGTAGAATAGCAATTAAAAAATCAACCACAAAACAATATAAAATCATTCCGATAGCTATCGGAACAAAAATTAAAAAAATCAACCGCGAAGCAGCATTAATACAAATAAAAAACAAAACAATCATTAATAAAATAATATATGCCATATCCAGAAATGTTAGTTGCTCCAATGAGAGCCGAGTTAACCAATAATGGTTTTACTGAATTAAAAACCCCCGAAGAGGTCGATGCTCATTTGAGCTCAGCAACTGGGGTGAGTTTAGTCGTTGTGAATTCAGTGTGCGGATGCGCTGCTGGTTCTGCCCGTCCAGGTATTGTTAGGTCCCTTAACAATGACAAAAAACCTGATAATCTATTTACTGTTTTTGCTGGTCAAGATACCGAAGCTGTTTCAAAAGCTAGAGAATATATGTTGCCATTTCCTCCATCTTCTCCTTCTGCCGCTATATTCAAAGACGGTAAATTGGTCCATTTTATCCAAAGGTTAGAAGTGGAAGGTCACACCGCTGACCAAGTCGCTGAAAATTTAAAGAATGCTTACAACAAGTATTGTTAATTAGATAAATTAATCACTTTCTAAAAGGTCTTAACGAAAGTTAAGGCCTTTTTTTTATAAAAGGAATAACTTTGTTGTTATTGACTTTCAAATAATTAAGTAGAGTTATATAAGTTTAACCAGATTAGGAGCTACTAATAGTTCGGGGTTTACTTCACTTTTTATAGTATTTATTTTTTTGAGTGAATACATGACATTTTCAAGCATTTTTTCACTCACATTCTGGTCGCTTGTCCATTCAGTACTATAAAACCAATCGTAACTATCTTCAAGTTTAAGGTTAAATCGATGATGTACTTCTTCAATGCTGTTAGGGGCTTTCATGAATTGTTTGGCCGAAAAATTGATGACTTGATTTAGTGCTTTAATTTCTGGCGAATGATTTTTGATTAAATCATTGCTAGCAATCATTTGAAAGCAGGACCAAGGCGTAATAAATTCACCAATTCTTTTTAGCTGACCATCGTCTACACAAGGTTTAGTGGTGTATTTCTCCCAAAAAAACACCTGAGAATCGTTTTGTTTTAAAGAGAGTAGCGCACCATCTAAATTTTCAACTAAGGCAAAGTCATTATCTTGAATAGATTTACCCCTGATTTCGGCATCAATAAGTGCCATTAAATGGCTTCCACTTCCTAATCTACTAATGGCATATTTCTTACCTTCACATTCGCCAATAGTTTTCAAATTGGAGTTACAGCCTGTATGGATGCCCCAAATTAGTGGAGAGCTAATGTATTGTTTTATGATTTTTGCTTCAAGTCCATTAATAATTGCTGCAACTACACCTTCAGTTAGTCCAACGGCAATATCAATCTCATTATTAGCGATTGCTTTAGTCATTGCGCCAGTTCCAGCAGGGAAATAGTGCCATTCGAGCTCAATATTTTTGTTTTTGAATAAGCCAAATTCATTAGCAAGAATTATAGGTAAATTAAAGTGTTCGGGCACACCGCCCATTCTTATTTTTAGCATGTTTAATTTAATAACAAAAATACACTCTTTTGGTTTGAATACAGGGTGAAACAAATACGGAAATAGGGTTAAATAGTACAATTTGCAGAGAGTTAAAGTAAGGTTTGGTTTTTAAGATTAATTGATTATCTTTGCAGCCCTTAAAAAAATAAATATACAAAAAAGTATGAGTTTAGTTAACTATGAATCTGCAATCATTTTAACACCCGTACTGTCTGAAGCGCAAATGCAAGAAGCGGTTAAAAGCTACAGACAGTTGGTTGCGGAGCACGGAGGCAAAATGGTACATGAAACCAATTGGGGTTTGACCAAATTAGCTTATCCGATTAAAAAGAAATCAACCGGCTTCTATCATTTCTTTGAATTTCAGGCAAATCCTGAATTCATCGCTAATCTTGAAACAGTTTATCGTAGAGATGAGCGAGTTTTAAGATTTTTAAACACCAAATTAGACAAACACGGTGTATTGTTTAATGAACGTAAACAAAAAGGAGAAATTGCACCAGCTCCAAAAATCGTAAAGGAGGACGCTAAAGTATGAGTAAGCAAGCATCACAAGAAACTTTCGGTTTCAACACACAACCAACCGTTATAAAAAAGAAATATTGTCGTTTCAAAAAACACAATATTAAGTATGTAGACTACAAAGACGCTAATTTCTTATTGAAATTTATGAACGAACAAGGTAAAATTCTTCCAGGAAGAATCACCGGAACTTCAGATAAATACCAAAGAAAAGTATCTACTGCAGTTAAACGTGCTCGTTTTATGGCTATTTTACCTTATGTAGCTGACGGTTTAAAATAATTTTAAAAAAGGAGGATTAAAAAATGTCAAACATGAAATTAATTTTAACCCAAGATGTTAGAAATCTTGGACATAAAGATGATGTTGTTAGTGTTCGTCCAGGATATGGAAGAAATTACTTAATTCCACAAGGAATGGCTAAATTAGCTACTTCGTCTGCACTTAAAATGTTAGCAGAAGATGTTAAACAACGTGCATTCAAACAAGAAAAAATCAAAAAAGATGCTGAAGCTCTTTCTGTAAAACTTGAAGGAATCAAAGTGATTCTTAAAGCTAAAACAGGAACAAGTGGAAAAATCTTCGGTTCTATCACAACTCTACAAGTTTCTAATGCTCTTAAAGACATGGGAATTGAAGTTGATAGAAGAAAAATTGTTTTTACTGAAGAGCCTAAAACAATTGGTGAATACAAAGCAAATATCAATCTTCACAAAGAGGTTACCAAATCTATCGATGTGGATGTTGTTGCTGAATAATTGATTTTCAATACAACTTTTTAAAAAAAGGGATGAAATTTTTTCATCCCTTTTTTCGTTTTCTTTATTTCTAAGCTTATCTTTGAACTTCTGTTATGTTAAAAAAACTCTTCATCTTTATCTCTCTATTGATTGTTTCTAACATGAGCTACGCTCAACTTAATAATCAAAAAGGCCTTTTATGGCAAATTACTGGCAATGGGCTTAAAAAGCCAAGTTATGTCTATGGCACTATGCACGTAAGTCAGAAAATTGCCTTTCACTTAGGCGATTCCTTTTACATTGCCCTTTCTAAGTCTGATGTTGTTGCTTTGGAACAAAATCTAGACAGTGTCATTCACAAATGGATTACCGATGATGAAGAGGCCTCTGAAGTTAATAAAGTTGAACAAAAAAGTACTTATGGTTTTCTTAATCTCTATACTTTTGGATTAAGTAGCTATAACAAAAAATTGATAGCAAAGAAATTGAGCGCCGAAGCCCGTGAAGTTAATTATTTACTTAAAAGAGGTGATCAAGATGATTTTGAAGAAGATGCTTGGCTCGATTTATACATATACCAATTGGCCAAAAAAATGGGTAAGGATTTTACAGGTGTTGAAGGGTTTGAAGAAAGCCGTGAATTAGTGAAAATAGCAGCCAAAGAACCTAAGGATGCAAAACCTAAAAAGAAATTCAAAAGAAGTACTTATCAACTGAGACAACAAATGGGAGATGCCTATCGTAAAGGGGATATTTACATGATTGATTCTATTGATAGAATGACCGAAAGTGAACACTATTTGGAATACATGCTTTACAAACGTAATGCAAATATGGTTCGTCGAATGGATTCTATAATGAAGCTAGGTAAAGTCTTGTTTACTGGTGTTGGTTGTGCCCACTTGCCGGGTGAAAAAGGAGTACTAAATATGCTGATAGCGCAAGGATATAAAGTTAGAGCTGTGCAAAGTATCGCAAAGGAAAAAAGCAAAATGGCTAAAAAGTTTGAAGAGAAAAACTACGTCCATAAATACAATACTTTTACTTCAGACGATGGCTTAATTTCTGCCTCTTTGCCTTCAAGATTGTCACAAATTAATGACAACAACTATTTTACAACATACCTTTCTCCCGATTTGGCCAATAGTCACTATTTTCAAATCGAAAAAATAAAATCGAATGCAATCTTCTCTGGAAAATCTCCTGAAGATATTTTAGAAGAAATCGATACGATGATTTTCGAAAATATTCCTGGTGAAATAACCAACAGAAGGGCCATTATGTCCAACGGTTTTAAAGGGATTGAAATAGTAACTAAACTGAAAACAGGTGATTTGAATCGTTTTCACATTCTTGCTTCACCATTCAATATCTACATAGTTAGATTGTCAGGGAAAAAGAATTTTGCGATTTCTAAGGATGCTAATAATTTCTTTAATTCATTGAAAATTAATGAAGGCCAAAATCTGAATTGGAACCCTACAAGTAGTCCTGATAGTGTTTTTAATATACAACTCCCTGTTTATAACAAAGCGACTAAGTTTGCTTCAATTAATAAAGCTGACCCATCCTATGAACATTTGGTTTATGAAAAAAACACAGGAAATACCTATCTTATTAAACAATTGGAAGTTGTTAATCAAAATTATTTGGAAGAAGATACGTTCGAATTACATGTAATGTCTTTAGGATTTGCTTCGACTGATAATTTTAAACCAATTAATAGACAGTTTATACAATTAGAGGGTTACCAAGGCATGGATGTAACTTATGAAAACAAACTAAAAAATAAAATACTGGCCCGTTTTGTTTTGGTAGGAACAAGATACTTAATGTTTGTGCTAAGGCCTTCACAAGAAGCCGATTTTAACCATATTTTCTTCAAGTCAATTTCTTTTAATCAAAGACCCAAATATCAGTATTTTGAATATTCTGATACTTTAATGCATTTTAAAGTAAAAACCCCAATCAATCCAAGTTTAGTAAAGGAAAGTTCTAATGATGACTACTATGGGTATGAACCTGTTGATGACGATGAAAAAAAACGCAAAGATTTTTATCAAGGTTCCTACAATGAAATGTATTTTATTCCTGAAAATACCCACGATTTTATAGCCGTAAAAAGATACCAATATGGGTACTATGAAAATCAAAGTAAATTGCCAACGGCGTACTACAATTCTTGGAAAAAAACAGCTTCTTTAAAAGTAACAGGAGAAAGTTATTTTGAAAAGAATGGGGTTAAATACAGCTTGTTTTCATACACTGATACCAACACCCATCGCATCATCAAAGTGCTTAATTCTTTGAGTGGGATTAATCGTTATTATGTTGAAGCTTACACTGACTCAATTAAAGGAAATAGTGATTTTGTAAATACATTTATCAATACTTTTGAAATTGTTGATACCGCTCGTAAAGGAGATATTTTTGAGAAAAAAGGCTACCGTTTTATCCAGGATTTTGTAAGTAAAGACAGTATCAAAAGAAAGTCAAGTATCAGCTATTTAGAAGATATTGAGTTTACTAAAAAAGATTTTAAAGATTTGTGTAACATCATTGATACCATTTCTATGAAAGGAGATGCTGCCCCAATAAGAACCTCACTGATTGAAAAGTTAAGTGCAATTGACAGCGCATCTGATATAACAATTCCTTATTTGCAAAAATTGTATAATCGCTTTTCAGACACTGCTTATTTACAAATCGTTATTTTAAAAGCAATAGCGTCTCAAAAAAACAGTATTGCTTATCAAACCATTAAACCCATTCTTGCCAATGATTTGCCAATCTCGGATGATGAAGATGAAATGGAATCTATGCTTTATGCCTTTTCGGATTCATTAAAATTGACCAAACAAATATTGCCTGAATTAATTGCCTTAACCAGTATTTATGAATACCGAAATACCGCTTATAGAATGTTGTCTATAATGAAGGATAGTGGAATTATCAATGAAAAAGATTATGCCAATATTCATGACAGATTAGTGTTTGAAACCACAATTGAATACAAGCGGATGATGGCAGCTTTGACTAAGGATGATAATGCCGAAAATGTCTATGAAACGAGGTCGTTTTATAATATGATGGGGTATAAAATTCCTGAAAAAAACAATAGAGAAAGCTATGATGATGGTGGTTTTTATTCTTACGATTTGTTGTCAGATATTCTTGATTTGTCTCTTCCTCTTTATAATAAAAGTAATCCTCTTAAAGTAGTTGTAAATAAAATTTTAACCATCACCAATAATACAAAGCGATTAAGCCTTATGCCTGTTTTGCTTAAATATGATTTATATTTCCACGATTCTGTTTATATGGCATTGGCAAAAAACAAAGACACACGCAATGAATTATATTCCATTTTGCATCATGCTAAAAAGTTAAATAAGTTTCCTAAGGAGTATCTTAACCAAAAAGATTTCGTATTAGCAGAGTTATATGCCATATCAAGTGAGTATAATAAAATTGATACGGTTGAGTTTTTATCAACCCAAACACTTATTTTAGGTAAAGACACAAGTTTGGTTTATATGTACAAATTTCAAGTTGATGAAGAACCAAATTGGTATTTGTATGTCTCTTCATCATTGCCAAACGATACGACACAATTAAATACAGATTTGAGTAAGGTGTTGTTTGAAAGAGAATTTAGAATGATCAGCCCTTCTGAAACCATAGAAGAAGTATACGCCTCAATAATGTTTGAAACATTAATGGCATACAAGCGCACAAGTAATGGAGGTTACTATAACCAATATGCAAATTCCAAAAGATACAGAAGTTCTTTTAGTAGATATTAAACAAACAGTTTTGATGCTATAGCATCGGCATATAACATTCCTTTAGGACTTAATTTTAAGGCTTTGTCATTTAAAAAGACAAAGTCTTTTTTTATTTCTTCGGTTAATTGTTTTTTTAGGTCATCTACTTGAATGTCTAATTCATTCAATTTCTCAATATTAATGCCATCACTCGTTCTTAAGCTAGTCATTAGGTATTCATTGATTCTATTTTCTTTGCTCAATCGTTCTTCTTCAAACGGTCGTTTATTTATGGTCAAGGATTCTATATACTGTTTAATGTCAGAAACATTCCAACTACGCGTAATCAGATTGTATGAATGGGCAGATGGTCCAATGCCAATATATGGTTCTCCAGCCCAATAGGAAGAGTTGTGCTTTGCTTTTTTGCCTCTTAATGCATAATTGCTGATTTCATAATGCTCATATAGGTTTTCTTGAAGAATACTATCTGCCATTTCAAATTGTTCGGCACTTAAATCATCATTGGAACTTGGATATTGTCCTCTTTTAATCAGTTTTTCCCAAGGTGTGTTTGGTTCAAGTGTTAATCCATAACATGAAATATGATGAACCCCTAATGCAATAGTTTTATTTAAATTGCTCAGCCATTGTTCATGAGTTGAATTGGGAATTCCAAAAATTAAATCAATACTAACTTCAAAGTTGAGTTTTAAGGCCTCTTTAATAGAAGATTCAGCCTCTTCGCTATTGTGAGCCCTGTTCATCCATTTGAGATGGGAATCGAAAAAGCTTTGAACGCCTATACTCAATCGGTTTATCCCCAATGATTTCCATTGATTAAGTCGTTCTAAATTAATATCATCTGGATTAGCCTCTAGTGTAACCTCAGCGATTTCAGTTAAATCATAGTTTGCTTTTACCGACTTTATTATTTGTTCCAGATAGTTAAATTCAAGATAGGAGGGAGTGCCTCCTCCAAAATAAAGTGTTTTGATAGGTTCTGTGATTTCATTGTTGCGTAATTCTATTTCTTTAACGAGGGCATCTACCAATAGTGATTGGTTTTTTTTGCCTTTTTCGAAGTAAAAATTACAATAAATGCACGCTTGTTTACAAAAGGGGATGTGAATATAAATGCCTGCCATTTTAAAAGGCAAAGTAAAGGCAATTAAATTACATTTCGACTGAAAATGAGCACTTAAATCTCAGTTTTTTGAAAATAAAATAAAGATTTATTTGGGTTTTAAGGAAAAAATATGCTTAATTTGTTAAAAATAAATAAAATAGTATGGCTACAATCAACAAAATTCTCGTGCCATTTGCCAATTCTCCATCCGCAATTGGTGCTCTTAAAACTGCAATCTCAATTTCAAAACTTTTGAATTCTAAATTGTACATTATTCATGTTGTAACGTCTTTGTCTGAGTCAAATATTATTGACCAAATCAGAGAAGTTTGCAACGCAGAAAATGCACAGTTTACATTTATTGAAAGAAGTGGGCAAATCCACAAAGAAATTATCAAAGCCGAAGTTGAATTAAGTATTGACTTAATTGTTATGGGTGCTTATGGTGTTTCTGGTTGGCAACAATTGTGGGTAGGTAGCAATGCTTTCAAAGTAGTAAGTACTTCGCATTGTCCTGTTTTAACTTTACAGGGTGATGTGTCCTCTTTTGTTGGATTCTCCAAAATTATGTTGCCTTTGGATGACAGTGACGAAACCAGACAAAAAATCAATCACGTTAAATTATTTGCAAAAGCATTTGATGCAGATGTGTTGATTTTTAATGTTTCTAAGGTGATGAAAGAAGAGTCTAGAGTTAAGTTAGCTAAATATGCTCATCAGGTAGAAGAATTGTTGAGCAAGGAAGGGATTAAAACCACCTTTGATGAAAGTTATGGTAACAATGTTGCCGAGGATTGTATCAAATTTGCCCAAATGCATAAATGTGACTTAATAACAATTATGACGGAAACAGAAAATACAAATAGTTTTTTTATGGGCACCTATGCACAACAATTGGTAAGCACATCTACAATACCTGTTTTAACGATTCACTCTCGTTCGGTTACTAAATTACAAAGTTTAGCATAGAACATGGTTAATTGTCCCGATAGCTATCGGGAAATAGTTAATGGTTGATAGTTAATGGTTGATAGTTGAAATTTAGAGACACCATTCTTGGCTTCTTTGAATGATAGGGAATGGATAATAGGTTACAGTCATTCTGGAAAATTTTGTCCTCAAAATTTATTCAGAATCTCTCTAGTTAATAGTTTCACATCTTTTAGCATGAGGTTGGATTGTTACCCGCGTGAAATGCAACCTTTGCGAGAAAACCCTCTGTAATTTTAAAGTAAATCTTTATGTTTTAAATACACAGGATGGTCGTTTCCAACTACTTATTAACTAAGGGCCATGGCATAAATAACATAAAAGTGTTTAAACTGAGCAACAAGTTAAATTATTTTTAAGGTAAATTGCCATATTAAATCCCAAGAAAGAAAAAATGAAAATAAGCTATTTAATTCTGTTAATTTTTAATCTTACTTTGATTTCATGTTCGTCTAAAGGAGATAAACTTGGAAATAATCCATCCATTCAATCTATCTTTAATGAAAAAGAAATTAATGACTTGGAAAAAATCTTGGATTTTTTTGAAAATCAAATTAGTGAAATAGAAAATAGACCAATTGAAAACTTGCAAAATTGTTATGAGAGTTTTTTTATCCGATTGGAAAAAGCTGAAAAAACAGGGTTTATTGAAACCAAAATACCATTTGGGAAACAATTGAATTTGTACAACGAAATTGATACATCAACTTTTAATCAAATTTGGTGTTTTCATAGAAGTTGGAAATGTGGTTCGTCAGATACATTGAAATCAATATCCATTAACTTAAATGGGAAATATGTCGTTTTTTTAGAATCTCTAGGAAAAGAATACAGTATAATAAAAAGATATGATGAAATGCTGAAAGGATGTGGTGATATTTCAGGTGGAATGGTCGCTAGTCTTTTAATGCTTCACAAAAAATACGATACAACCGACATAAGAATTCGTTTGTTTATAGCCATTCATTACTTAACTCTTAATGACCAATTTGAACGTAATGAAAAATATTAAAAAGACAATGATTTAATCAACTGTTTTTTTTAATGTAGTTGGCAATTTCTCTTGATGGTTTAAGTTTTCCTAAATGGGAAATTAATCCAATAGTATTAAGGATTTTTTTTAATTTTTTCGTAACATTGCACCTATCAATAATGGTTACAAAAGAGATTTTACTTAAGGCTTATCTACTAATGTCGAAAGCCAGATGCATGGCTGCGATATATGACGAGAACCGACCTATCACAAAATATGTTCACTCCACAAGCAAAGGACACGAAGCTATTCAAATAGCTGCAGGTTTTTTGTTGAAATTTATAGATTATGCAGCTCCTTATTACCGTGATGAAAGTATGCTTTTGGCTATCGGTATGCAGCCTTACGAGTTGATGTTGCAATTATTAGCGAAGGCTGATGATCCCTTCTCTGGTGGTAGAACCTATTATTCTCATCCTTCGTTAAAAAGAGAAGGAATGCCAACCATTCCACACCAAAGTAGTGCAACTGGTATGCAAGCAATTCCTGCAACAGGGATGGCGCATGGTTTAAAATACAAAGAAAGTCAGGGTTTGCTAGATACTATCGAACCGCCAATTGTATTGTGCAGTATTGGCGACGGAAGTATGACAGAAGGGGAAGTGAGTGAAGCGCTTCAAATGGCGGTTTTAAAGGAATTGCCTATTTTGTATTTAGTTCAAGACAATGATTGGGGAATTTCTGCAAGTGGTGATGAAATGAGAGCAATGGATGCCTATGAATTTGCAGCAGGATTTAAAGGACTCAAAAGAGCACGAACGGATGGAAGTGATTTTGTAACGTGTTATGAAGACCTTCAATCTGCTGTGTCATGGGTAAGAAAAAACCGCAAACCAATGTTGTTGCATGCCAAAGTGCCTTTATTAGGTCATCACACAAGTGGTGTAAGAAGTGAATGGTACAGAGATGATTTAGAGCAAGATATTGCAGACGACCCTTTTCCAAAATTAAAAAAGGTATTGTCTGATTTGGGAGTGTCTATCCAACAATTGGATGAGATTTATAAAGAAGCGGAATTAGAAATCAAAGAAAGTTTTGAAAGAGCCGTCAATGCGCCACAACCTTTACCTGAAACATTATACCTCCATGAATTTGCAGAGACTCCAATCAAAGAAGAGGCAGGAGAGCGCTGTCCTGTTGGAAAAGAACCTATTGTAATGGTTGATGCAGCACTGTTTGCGTGTGACGAAATACTTAAGAACCATCCTGAAGCACTATTATATGGACAAGATGTTGGAATAAGATTGGGAGGTGTATTCCGTGAAGCAGCAACTTTGGCCAAAAAATATGGAAAAGACAGGGTTTTTAATACCCCCATTCAAGAGGCTTATATCGTTGGTTCAACAGCAGGAATGAGCGCTGTTGGTTGTAAACCAATCGTTGAAATTCAGTTTGCAGATTATATTTGGCCAGGTATCAATCAGTTGGTCGAGGAGTTGTCAAAAAGTTGTTTCCTTTCTAACGGTCAATTTCCAATTCAATCATTGATAAGAATCCCTACAGGGGCTTATGGTGGTGGAGGTCCCTATCATTCTGGCACCGTAGAAAGTAGTATTCTACAGATTAAAGGTATAAAAGTAGTTTACCCAAGTAATGCCGCCGATATGAAAGGTTTGTTAAAAGCCGCTTTTTATGACCCTAATCCAGTGGTGATGTTTGAGCACAAAGGGCTCTATTGGAGTAAAGTCCCCGGAACTGAGTTGGCCAAAATGCCAGAACCATCTGAAGATTATGTGATTCCACTTGGTAAAGCTAATATTGTTCAAACCGCTAGTGAAGATGCTGTGAAATATGGAGAATCAATAGCCGTAATTACTTATGGAATGGGCGTTTATTGGGCTTTAAATGCTTCTAAATCTATGAGTGAAAATGTTGAGATTGTGGATTTAAGAACACTAAATCCTTGCGATGATGAAACCATTTTTAATGTTGTGAAAAAACATGGTAAAGCCATTGTTTTGACCGAAGAAACTTTAAGGAATTCATTTGCCGAAGCTATAGCAGGAAGAATTCAAAAAAATTGTTTTCAATATTTAGATGCACCAATAGAAATTGTGGGGTCAGCTAATTTACCAGCAATTCCTCTTAATATTGAACTCGAAAAAGAAATGCTTCCAAGTGCTGAAAAGCTAAAAATAATAATGGAACAACTGTTGGAAAACTAAATTGGATTTGTTTTTCTACTGTTTTTTGACTTAATTTGAATAATAGTAGAGAATAATGAGCCAATTTTACACTCCTTTTTTTCGTTTGTTTTTCATATTCGTTTCGGTCGTAATGGTCGTGTCTTGTTCTAAAAAAGAGGCTACTGTTGTTCCTAATAATAAACCTAAATCTTATGACGATGTATCAACTGTTAAGGTTGAAAATTATATCAACCGAATCTATATTGATTTATTGGGTAGAGAACCTTTAGATGCTGAATCAATAAGAGATTTAGAATTATTGAGAAAAGGGAATTTATCAATCAAAAGTAGGCAAGATGTTATTATGAGATTAATGACTGATTCCATTTTTGTGCCAGGAGATTCTTCCTACAGAAGAGCCTACTATCAAAGAATTTATGATTTAACTAAAGCAAGATTGCTTGAAGGAGCCTCAGAAGAAGAAATAAGTCAACCGATTGGAATTGCGCAGTTTTCATTATTAACCTCTAGGTTATTGGGCGATTCAATTGGCGTGTTTTCTGCCATGGCTACAATAGATAGATGTAAAAATGTTCTCAAATCTAGAAGAGCTTACCAACTTGGTCAAATACAAATAGGAGACATGTATGCTTATATGTTGGATAACCCAATTTATGATGTAATTAATATGAATTCTTTTAATTTTGTGAATGCATCTTTTGATGATTTGTTTTTTAGATTCCCAACTAGAGATGAGTTTAGTGTTGGTTTCGAAATTATTGAAAAAGGCAAAGGAGGTTCGCTGTTTGGAGGTTATGCTGATAATAAATATGCCTATTGCCAAATGTTAGTTAAGTCGAGGGAATTCAGCGAAGGGTTAATAAAATGGTGTTACCTAACTTTGGTGGGTAGGGAACCTACTACCCAAGAAACGGTAAACCTAATGGATGATTTTTACAAAACAAAGAATTTACAAAAAGTTCAACTTTTAATAATGAGTACAGATGAATATGCACAGTTTTAAACTAATCTTTATCTTATTTGGTCTCCTTTCTTTTATTGCTTGTCAAAAAAAGACAGAATATCAAGTCGTTAATACAGATTCTTATGGAGATAATTTAAATAAGAATAAGGCCAAATCAAATATTGAATATCACAGTATTTTAACGACTAATTTATTTCAAAAACCATCTTCGGTAAATGAATTGAGTCGCACTGATAGGGTCATTCAAAGTTGTGGTGATAAATCTTTAATCAACGAGGTTATTATTAGTAACTACATGAACTCTAGTCAAGTAAAGTTGCCTACTAGAAAATTTATGGTGGACAGTACGGAACGTTTTATCGAAGAAACCTACGTTAGGTTTTTTATCAGAAGACCAACAGAAGCAGAAAGGACATGGTTCAGAAATTATATAAACGCGAACAAAAGTAATCCTAATTTTTCTCCTGAATTAGTTTACACCGCTTTTGCAGCCTCTGATGAATATTTTTTCTATTAAATATTAAATCACAAAAAATGAAAAGAAGAGATTTTGTAAAACAAACAGCTAAAGTAGCAACAGCGGGATTGATATTACCTTATCTACTACCAAGTGGAAGGTTGTTTGCACGAACCAATGAACCCAAAGCGGAACATGTGGTTTATGTGTTGTTTGGTGGTGGATTAAGGCAACAAGATTCTATTTTGCAACGTTATTTGTCTGACAGTCAGGGGTTTAATGTTGAAGGAAATATCATGTACAATATGTTAGAAGGTGCAGCACCCTCTACCAAAATTGCCTATGGAACAACACCTTCAGGACAACCCAATGGCAGTCAACCAATTCCTAAGATTTTATCTCAATCTATCCAAAAACAAGGAACAATATTTGCCGAAATGAGAGCCATTTCTGGAGGACATTATGGTGGATTAAATTCTTTGGTTACAGGAAGTGGTGTTCAAGGACAAGGTTTGAAAGTGAGGCCGGTAAATCCTACTATTTTTGAGTATGCCCGTAAATTTGGCGGTTTTAAAGCAACGGATGCTTGGTTTATTGGAAATACGATCTCGAACTCTACTCCTTTGCTCAACTCAAGTCGTCACCCCGATTTTGGATTACAATATGGCGCTAACTTTTTTGCACCCGGAATAACATTTGGTGGTGACGGAAGAGCCACGCTTTCAAATGCAAAAATATATCATCCGCAAGAGGAACTTGAGCCTATGTATAAAATGAAGAACTTTTTAGACAATTCATTTAATATAAGACAAGGCGATATCCCCGGAATAAAAAATACGGATGAAGAAAAAACGCGCATTAAAACGTTTATTGAAGAGACCTTTAACAGACAAAGTGCTGGATTACTTCCTATGCCACCCGTTTCAGGTGGTGATGGTTCTACAATAGGTTATGCAGCCGAAGTGTTAAGGGTTTTTAAACCCAAATTGTTGGTCGTGAATATGAGCAATATCGATGGATGTCACAGTAACTTTACAGGATACCTTCAAGCTATGCACAAAGCAGACCATGCCCTTGGCTTTTTATGGAATTATATTCAAACACAAATTCCTGAAATGAGTGGTAAAACCATAATGACTTTTGTGCCCGAATGTGGTAGAAATTTAAACCATAATCCAATTTTGGATGAAAATGATTGGTATGGTTATGACCATGGTGATGCCAACTCTTTGAGGGTTTTCGGAGGTATGGTTGGAAAAAATGTTCCTTCTAATTTAATGATTGGTTCAGAAAATAACCCAATTGGAAAAGTAACCGATTTTACATTGACAATTGCAGATATTTTAGGGTTCAAAGACCAAGTAAAGTCTGCAGGAATTATTGACCCCGATGCACGAAGTTTGTTTGATAGAATTTAATTAAAAGCCTATGAATAAGAAAAATACAAAATTATTTATTTTTACTACTTTGATTATTCTGCTTTTGGGGGCTTGTTCCAAAAATAAAAATGATAATCCTTATGACAATTGGAAAGACGATGTTAAAGAATCTCCAATAAACAATGTTGACATTGATCCAAATTCAATTCAAGGGTTACATAAGAATATTTTTAAACCTACTTGCTCTAACAGCGGTTGTCACGATGGGAATTTTGAACCTGATTTTAGAACCATAGAAAGTACGTACAACTCATTAATTAACCGTTTGAGTACCAATACAGACCCTAATCAACCTCAGTTTTCAAAAAGGGTAGTGCCAGGGAATGCTTCTCAAAGTATGCTATTGCACAGAATATTAGAGTTTATTCCCGGAAGTCAAGGGAAAATGCCGTTGACGACTGACCCCGGTAGTGATTGGCCTGAAAAAAAAGAGACTTATATTGACAATATTAGAACATGGATTAATAATGGTGCTAAAGACCAATTTGGAAATAGTCCAAGTAATATTGATTTTACGCCTCAAATGGGTGGTTTACTGGTTTTTGTTAATGGTTCAACAACCCCTTTGCCTCATGTAGGTTACCAACCCGTTTTAGTACCTTCTAGCGCTAGTCAAGTTAAAATAATGATTTCTATTCTCGATGATAAAACGCCATTGTCGCAGTTAGGTCCAAACACAATTAATTTTTCACTGAATCCTTATGAGTTTAAAGGTGCTGAACAAAGTTTGTCAAAAGAAAGCTCTCCATTTTTGGGTTTAGGTGTTTCAGGAGAAACGGTTGAATATTGGTACAGTATAACGTTGCCGCTTTCATCAATAGGAGTTTCGGGTGATGTGATATGGTGCAGAGTAAATACAACAGATAATGTTAATCCAAGCCTGTTTATTCCTTCTAATGAAACTTCTTTTAACTTTAAAAAATACTTCGCAATAAAGATTAACTAATGAAACGAATTATTATCTATAGCTTTTTGTTTTTAGTTTTACAGAATTGTAAAAAAGACAACACAAATGCGGTCCCAAGTATAAAGTTTATTTCAATAAGTGCGACAGAAGTTGTTCAATACAAAGACAGTTTAGAAATTAAGTTTGAATATTCTGATGCTAATGGTGATTTAGGTGAGATAAATCCTGACCAAAATGCTATTTATGTCAAAGACAGGCGTTTGTCAAAACCTGATTATTATTTTATTCCACCACTTGCACCTCCTACAAGTTCTGTTTTTATCAAAGGTGAATTAATCGTGAAAATTAAAAATACATTTTTGCTTGGAACTGCGCTTCAGGAAACAACTAATTTTGAAGTTAAATTAAAAGACAGGGCAGGGCAGTGGAGTAATACCATCGTTACGCCTGAGATTACTATAAAAAAGTAAATGAGACATTTGTTTACATATTTTAAGGGTTTTAAAAGCTATAAACTGGTTTTATTAGGTTTTTTTATGTCTTTGTTGCAGGTAAAGGGGCAAACGGAATATAAAATGTCGAATGCAACTGTATACGCTTGTAAAGGCTCATTAAAAGACAGTGAAGCAAATCAGCAATCAACTACTAAATATGCCAATAATGAAGATTTGATTTTTACCATTGTTGTAAAAGGGGCAAACTCTATTTCTATCAAATTCAAAGGAAGTTTTTGCACAGAGACGGGCTCTGATTATTTAAAGGCCTATAGAGGAAAAGATACAACAGGTACTCTAATTCGCACTTATACGGGAACAATTAATAATCCAACCAACATTACATCAAACGATTCCGCCATTACTTTTTATTTCCATTCTGATAAAAATATCGTTTGTGACGGATGGGAACTGACTTGGGAAGGTAAAATTACACAAGTGCCTCAACCTAAATTTAGCCCAATCACAAATCCAACATGTAATTCAACTAAAATTAGAGTTACTTTAGACCAACCTTTCAATTGTGATTCTGTAAAAGCATCTAGTTTTAAATTGTCGGGAACACTGTCAACGGCCATAACTTCAGTTACGCCTATTTCATGTAATTCCAAAAATGAAACCAATACCTTTGATGTTTCTTTTGCAAGTGGACTGAACAGAAGTGGAAATTATTCCTTGCTGCTGACTTCCTCTTTTAAAGATGCATGTGACAGTGTTTGGGTGATAAAATCAACTCTGAATTTTAAAATAACAGATTGTCCTATACAAGTGGATTTAAGGAGCAATAGATTGGTCATTTGTAAAGGTACTTGTGCAAATCTAACAGCCATAGTTAGTGGAGGAAATTCAAGTAGCTATTCATATACTTGGCTAAGTGGAGGTTTATCCTCCGCACCGCCACAAACAGTTTGTCCAACGGCCACAACTACATACATTCTGAGGGTTTCTGATGGAGTTTCAGTGCCAGGGTTAGATACCGTAGTTATTACCGTTTTAGATCCTCCTGTTGCTCAAAATGATACAACAGTTTGTCAATCATCTCCTCTGTTTAATTTAATAGCAAATCCAAGTGGAGGAGTTTGGTCTGGAACCGGAATTACAAGTACTGCAAATGGTACCTTTAGTCCAAGTGTGGCAAGAGGAGGGACTTTTAAAATAGCCTATTCAATTGGTGGTTGCGCAGATACTGTAGTAGTAACCGTCCGCCCAATTAGTGCAGGAACTCCATTAGCGGCTTGTCCTTCTTCTTCGGCATTTATGGTGTCAGGATTTACGCCTCCAGGGGGAACTTGGAGTGGTCCCAATATTAGTGCTGCAGGACTTATTACACCGCCTTCAAGCAGTGGTTCTTTCACCGTTACCTATTCATGGAATGGATGTACTAGTGATAAAATTATAAATATCGACTTAATTAATATTGTCAAAAGAGATACCATTTGTAAATCAAAAGCAATTGATACTTTCAAAAACTTTACACCAATTGGGGGAACATGGACTGGCCCAGGTATAACAAATTCAAGGTTGGGGATTACAACACCTCCGACAGCTGCCGCAGGGAACAAAATTTACATTTATACCATTAATGGTTGCCGCGATACGCTCAGAAGATTTATTCAAGAAATTGATGCCCGATTTGATGAAATAGCATGTCCCGATGCTGGTCAAAGATTATTGCCTCAAGGTTTGCCCGTAGGTGGATATTGGACAGGTAAAGGTATTTTTGATGCTAATAATGGTTTGTTTGATGCCGATAGTTTTAGAGTGCCTAGTAAATCTACTTTTGTTCAAACTAACTTAACCTATCATGGATTAAATGGATGTAAGGATGTTAAAATAATGTATTTAAGATACACAAGGTTTTATAAAGACACGGTTAAAAATTGTGTTTCAGACACTGCTTATTTTATGAGAAATCCTTATTTGCAAAACGATCCTTGGAATATGATGTTTACAGGAAGTAATGCAATAGTAGGTTCGGGTGTTTACAATCAAAAGTTTAGCCCAACTTTGGCTGGTCGAGGTACCTTTCATACAATAATAGGTTCAGCAAATGGTTGTCAAGATACTATCGTTATTCAAGTTTTTGATAGAGCTAATATTCAGAAAGATACAGTGTTTTGTGTAGCAGACGATGCTTATCAGCTAGTAAATAAGGAAGGTGCCGGATTATTTTTCGGCCCAGGAATTACAAATGCCCAAAATGGAATTTTTAACCCTGCTATTGCCGGTGTTGGAACTCACTTAATCTTATTTAACTTGCCAGGAAAATGTACAGATACCGTTAAAATTACAGTGAATGGACTTCCGAATGTGTCTGTTTTAGGCTTGAAAGATTATTATTGTTATAAAGATTCGATGACTCAGTTGGTGCTTAATCCCGCAGGTGGTCTGTTACAAGGAAGTGGTTTGGTGGGGACAATATTTAATCCAAGTATTGCCAAACAAGGTCAACATACTATTAAATATACTTTTGGTTCAGGAAAATGTATCAGTACTTTTTCTAAAGATATTACAGTAGGGGAGCCTTTGGTTTTGACTTTATCAAAAAACAAAGACAGTATATGTGTTGGAGAAACGGTAGAATTGTCAACCATCAGTAAGGGTGGTAATGGTAATTCGACTTTGCTTTGGAGTAGTGGACAAATGAATGTGCCCAATATATACGAAGCACCTAAAAGAACCACTCAATACAGTGTAGTTTTAAAAGATGAATGTAGCGATTCTGTTCAAAGACAAACTTCAATTTATGTTCATCCACCTTTGTTTGGAAGGGTTCAAACTTCTGCTAAAATGTGTTTTGGAAATCAAGGTTTTGCCGAGTTGAAAATGAACGATACCGGCCGTTATTCATACACTTGGAATACCATTCCAATTCAAAAAACAAGTAGAATTGTGGCACCTGTGGCAACCACCTATAAAGTAAAGGTTAAAAATCTTGAGACCAATTGTTTTTATGACACAAGTGTTGCTATTCCGGGATATGATAAGATAAGAGCTTTTTTTACAACGGTCCCTTCTTCCCAATGTTTATACAGCAATAATGCGTTATTGAAAATAATAAATGCCAGTGAAGGTGGAACCAGTGGTATATGGGATTTTGGTGATGGAAATACCGAGACGTATGATGAGCAAACGAATCCTACACATTTGTACAAAGGAGATACAGACCGTTATGAAATTAAACTCTTTATTTCAAATGAAGGTGGTTGCAAAGACAGTTTTAAAGCTAGTATTTGTGTGATAGATACTCTAAGTTTATTCGTCCCTGATGCCTTTACTCCAAATGATGACGAAATCAACGATGTATTCAAAATTCATTCACTATCGATAGTGAAACTTGATTTGAAAATATTCAACAGATGGGGTGAATTGTTGTTTGAAACCAATGATCCTAAAAAAGGATGGAATGGATTCTATAAAGGACAATTGTGTCCAACGGATTACTATGTTTATCAGATTAAGTACAAAGGAAAAACAACGCCATGGAAATACAAGAATGGCGTGTTTTATCTGCTTAGATAAAGTATAATGAGATAGGGGAAGCTTAAAAAGCAGCCCCTATTCCCAAAGAAAAGTTCAAAGTATTTTGTCTTGAAAATGCAAATTTAGCAATATTGTTTTCTAAGTCACCTCTCAAAGTAGGCGTAGTTACATATTGATTAACATTAGGCGTATAAAAATTAAAGGGAAGATTAAATTGAATCATTTTATTGATAAAAATACTGTTGTCAATAAAGCGTTTTGACCCAAATCCAATGAAAAAAGTACTTAAAGAAGTGGATGTATGGTCTATTTTTGCTAATTTTACAGAAGGCATAGTATAGTTCTCAGAATATAACAAATTAACTTCTTTGATATTGATTATACTATGAGTAAATCCATATGCGAAATATTTGCCAAGTGGCGCAACAGCTCCATTGTTTCTGAAATATACTTGACTTGATAAGTGAAAAGAAGTTACATTAAAGTCTATTTTGCCTCCATTTTCATCAATAAAATATCTTTTATCTTTTTCCTTAATAGCTTCGCTGTCAAATATATCAAATAAGTATTCATTGTCAACTCTAAATCCACCATTACTTACAGACAACAAAATAGTTTTTTTTCTGTTTAAGACTCTTTCGTAAGTTAATTGTAGGTTAGGTTTTTTTGAAAAATAACCATCAGTGGTTGACAGATAATCTCTTTTAACAATGCCGCCGATATAATTGATGCTCAGGCAGTTTTTTTTACCTAAATAGCCGGGAATACTTTTTTGTCCAAGAACAAAACCTTGGATTGTAAATAATAAAATTAAGGGAATATATTTTAGTTGCATTATGATTTTACTTGGTGGAATAGTGAATAGATCATTGTTTTTAAATGGTCAGTACGTTTTTTTACTTTGTAGTTGTCTCTTTGTACATAAACAACTTTACCTGTTTTTAAGTCGAATATGATTGAGCTTAATTGTAAATTGTGCTCGGGAAGTACGGATAGAATATAGGGAATAAATAAAGGATAAATAAGAATTGAACCAATCAGATATTCAGGCTCAATTGTTTCTCTGTATATTTTTTGTGTTATACCAGAAAGCATTACATGGTTTGTGCCGTATTGTTCTTGAATCAAAGCAATGTTATTAGTGTTATACATTACAGATAGTCCTTCATTGTTGTTAATCCATTCAGTCACCCACTCCATCAGTTCTGAATATTGATTGATTAATTCGGTATTTAATTGTTTTTTGGCTGACATGTCAATAAAGTCAATATCGATGCCATTCATTTTAGCCATGTCTTTGTATAATTTAGCTAGAGCAATAGTGGTTTTTTCATTGTCCAATAAGTCTTCTTTTGTGTTACCGTCTTTAAATGTGTATTTATCGTAGTTTGGATTTAATAAAACCATTTTTTTAATTCCGGCAGTTTCTCCAAAACGCTTAATATACCAACTACTTGTAGGGTCTTTTCTTTTTGATAAATTGGAGTTGTTTTTTTCTACCTCATCCTTGTTATTGTAGATTGAAAATTGTTGACGTAATGATTTTACAAACATGCTATCACTTAATAGTTTTGAAAAACCTAAAATGTTGCTACTACTTAGTTTATTTGAACTTGAACTAGAAGTAGATTTGAACTCGGAAACAGGTGAATCTGACTTCTTATTCTTATCCTGATACGCTTTGATGATTTTCATCTTTTCAGTTTTACTTAAAGCCTCGAATTCAGGTTTTAATTTTAATTCTTCTAAAGTAATACTTTCATCAATTTCTAATTTCTTCTCAATATTTAATGTTGTAGAGTCTTTGATAATGTGAGAAGTAAAGGTAGAAGGAGTTGCTTGGGTTTGTTTGAACATTAAATACAATGACTGCTCAAACAAATGTTTGCTGAATGAATCGCTTTTGTTTGATTGAAAAGAGTTCCAAGCATTTCTAACATTGATTATAGATAAAGTATTTAAGTCAACATAAGTTAAAAATGCATTTACTTTTTGAGTAACTCCCTCTAAGTCTTTGATAATTTTCTCTTTAGAATAGGTGCTAGGTTCATCGGTTATACGTTTATTAGTTTGTCCATATAATGCCATTGCAGACATCTTGTGAGCAAACGCGGTGTCTTTGTATTTTTTCTTGTATAAGTATGATAAATAATAAACGCGTTGATAGTTACCATAGTTTAAATTAATAAAAAACAACTCTACACGCGCTTGTTGTTGTATGGTTTTGAAATAATCTTCACCAAATAAATACAATGCATTGTTATTGTTTTTTGATTTAGCATAAAAAATTTCTAATTCAGCTTTTCTCTTTTTGATATTCGGGTGACTCGATTCTTCATCATCTTCGTCTTCTTCAGCTGTAATTCTAGATTCAATTTTTGGTGCAGTGTAATCTAATTTGAAAAGACTGTCTTCAAAAATATTGGTCGACCAATCAATTTCATCGTAGGGTAAATAAGAAAATAATAACATGTCAAAGGATGAAATTGCTGTATTTTGTGCATATTTTGTTTTACTGAATAATTCAAAACCCTCCTTATCTGCTTCTAGTTCATCTTCTTTAGAATAATGGTAAGTCGCTTTTAATTTGCTCTCTAAATCTAGGTTTTTAAAATCACCCTTACCTTTTGAAATATCTTGTTGTCTTTTGTATTTTTGGATGCTGTGTTTGCTTTTGTAATGAGAAATTTCATGACATAATATATAGGCCAATTGCGCCTCATTTTCAACCTGACTCAATAAACCAACGGTAACAAAAACAACACCTTGGTCTGTGGCAAAAGCATTAACTGAACTTGATTTTAATACATAAAAACGAAGTTTACCTGTTAAGCTTGGGTCATTTGATATTATAGTATTGGCAACTTTGTTGACATAATCAGTTAAAACATCACCATATAATATTTTACCACTAAAAAGGATGTTGTCTATTGAAAAGTTAGCATTGAAAACAAACTCTTTTTCGGTTCTTTTAACTCTATTACTTTTATTGCTTTTGTTGATTTTTTGATAATCAGCTTCGATTTTTTTCGAAGTTAAAGATAAAAAGTCTTTAGGAATTAACCCCTGACATCTGAGAGGCTGATAGGAGATTTTCTGAGAGTAGGCACTTAATCCCCAAAAAAGGAGAATAAAGCCAATAGATTGATATTTCATGTAGATGTTGAATTGCAAAGAAAATGTAATTTATTTATTTGAACAATCATTTTTTTATTAAGATTTGGATTGAATTATAAATTAATCTAATTTTGAACTTCAATTTTAACATGAAAATTAAAACGAACCTTATCATATCTCTAGTTTTGGCTTCTGTAGCTACTTTTTTAATTGTAAAGTTTATGAATAAAAACACAACATCTGCACCTGAAAATCCTTTTTTTTCATCCAAATTAGTTGATTTAGAAGGAAATAATTTTGACCCAAATCAACTTAAAGAATCTGTTTTTGTAGTGTCTTATTTTCAAACTTGGTGTAGCGATTGTGTTAAAGAACAACCAGAATTATTAAAACTAGAAAGCCATTTTAAAGGTCAAAATTTTAAAGTTTTAATGGTCAGTGATGAACCTATTGAACTAATTACAAAGTTTATGGAAAAATTTCAGTCCCAACTTAGTTTTTATCAATTACAGGTCCCAATTAAATCTATTGGAATTTCTAGGTTCCCAACCACTTATTTAATTGATAAAAATGGAGTTGTTCAAGAAGTAAAAGTGGAGGGTATCAATTGGTACACTCCAGAAATTATTGAGAAAGTGACACATTTGCTTAAATAGAATAATTGGAAAATCGTAATTCGATTACTTACTTTTTCAAACCATTAATAAAATCGGCAGTTGACATTCTTTTTTTGCCTTCTAACTGTAAATCAATGATTTTTAGTTGAAAGTCGGAACAATGTGCTATGAATTCTTTATTTGAATTGATTTTCAACAGACCTATTTCGTCCGATTTGTTGTTTAGAATCTCAACTTTAAATAGCTTTAATTTTTTATCATTCCAAGTGGTATAAGCCCCAGGATAGGGAGACAATCCTCTTACTTGATTGAAAATTTGTGTTGCTGTTTTGTGCCAATCAATTTTACAGTGTTCATCAAATATTTTGGGTGCATGAGGGAATTCTCCAAATTCTTGTTGAGTTAATTGAAGATTTCCACTGCAAATCAAATCAAGACTTTTGCAAACTAATTCAGCCCCTAGATTCATCAATCGTTCATATAGTTCACCCACAGTTTCATGGGGTAATATTTCTGTTTTTTCTCTTAATATTAAATCACCGGTGTCTATTTCATGTTTAAGGAAAAAAGTAGTAACGCCAGTGCTTTTTTCTCCATTTATAATAGCCCAATTGATGGGAGCTGCTCCTCTGTAATTAGGCAAGTAACTTGCATGTAGATTAAATGTCCCCATAGGAGGCATACTCCAAACTATTTCAGGTAACATTCTAAATGCAATGACAATTTGGATGTCAGCATTAAGAGATTTTAATTCATTAATAAAATTTGTTGATTTTAAATTGGTAGGTTGTAAAATGGGAAGTTGAAGTTCAATAGCAGCTTTTTTTACAGCAGACATTTGCAATTGATAGCCTCTGCCAGCTGGTTTGTCTGGTGCAGTAACAACAGCAACAACATTGTAACCGTTTTCAATGATTTTTTTCAAAGCACAAACAGCAAAATCGGGTGTGCCAAAAAAAACAATCTTCAAATCATTTTTCGAAATTCCTTGTATCACACTGCAAAACTAATTGATTTTAATGGAAGGTTAATGATTCTTTAAACAAATTGAAATTCTTTACTATTATTTAAAAAAATAGATTATAATTGCATGATATATACATACATAATATGAAATTAACATTTACTATTTTATTTGCATTTTTGATTGGCGGTTTTTTAAAGGCTCAAACAGAATACACCTTAACGCATTCTACGGGAACTTATACTGAGTTAACAGAAGCAACCACAATTAATAAAGTGTGGGATTTTGAAGATGCTATGATTAAACTCCCTTTTAAGTTTAAATATTTCAAAAAAGATTTTGATACTATTTATGTGACTATGCAAAGTGCTTTTTTCTCTAGACCAGGAATGAATTATGATAATATTTTTTATGGTTCTTTTAATTACTTCCCAGAAAATGATGACCCTAATTTATCTCCTGTATCGTATGCTATTACAGGAACTTCTCCAAACAGAATTTTTAAAGTACAATTTAAAAATATTAAAGCCGAAGTCATAGATGTTGAAGAAGAATTTACTGCAAATTATCAAATGTGGTTTTACGAAACAAGTAGTAAATTTCAATTTCATTTTGGTCCGAATGTAAATACAGATTTAAACTTAAATGAGCACATAATGGGGTTTATAGACGTAGACAACAGCCCTTATTTAGCAATTTCAGGTACTGCAAGTGAGCCTACATTAGTAAGAGTAACTAGTGCTGCATCATTTAAGGGAATTTCAACCCATCCTGCAAATGGACAAATTTATACTTTCAATCCAGAAGCACCTTCAACTTCGATTCAAGAAATAAACAAACCATATACCTTAACTTACAATGAAAATGGGATGACTATTAGCTCAAAATCGAAAATTGAAATTGAGGTTTTTGACTTAAATGGAAAGCTTGTTGCAAATCAAATCAATGATAACTTAAATTCATTCACAGTAAACGCGAATTTATTGCAAAGCGGATTATACATTGTTCGTATAAAAGCAGAAGATGTGTCATTTAATGAAAAGCTAGTCGTTTATTAATTTATTTTATCTAAAATTAATTTACAATACTAACAAGTTAACATATTGAATTACAGTTTTAAATGTATTTTATTTAGAATTATTTTAAATTGAATTATTTGTTAATAAATACTTTTTACATTGAGCGAAAGGACAATATATTTGCGAACTAATTAGTAGTGTCATATTTCAGTCATAATTTATAACATGGTCAATCACCCATCAAAAAAAATCCTTAGAATTAAAACAATCATTATTTCGATTGTATTGCTTCTTAATCTATCAATTTTTGCTCAAGATGGAGCACTTTCACCTGCAGCTGCAGAAGGCGAAACTTTGTTCAAAGCAAATTGTGTGTCATGTCACGCAATGAACTCTAAGCAAGTTGGACCTGCATTACAAGGCGTTCATACCAGACGTTCTGAAGAATGGTTATTGAAATGGATTAAGAATAACGAAAAATTTAGAGCAAGTGGCGATAAAGACGCTATTGCTATCTACAATGAATATGGTGGAGCAGCCATGAACTCATTCGAAAATTTGAGCGATGATCAAATCAAAAGTATCATAACTTATTTTAAAGAATGGACACCACCTGCACCAAAAGTAGCAGCAGGAGGAGAGGGAGCGGCTGAAACAACTTCGTTTTACTCAAACAACACATTGTATATTTTGTTGTTCCTGATTGTAGTGTTAGTGATTCTTTTATATGTTTTAAACAAAACTAAAAAAACATTGAAAAAATCAGTTGATGAGGTTGTGGAATCTAATCAAGAAGCTTCATCTACGCCTTCTGAATTTCAACAAAAAATAGCTTACTACAAGAAAAGAATAAACCCAACCATTTTTAAAATGGCGGTAGGTACTGTTATCCTAGGAGGATTGGCAACATATGGATTCTACTTTGGTGTAACAGAAGTAGGTGTTCAACAAGGTTATGCCCCAGAACAACCAATTAAATATTCTCATAAATTGCACGCAGGTGAATTGGCTATCGATTGTAAATACTGTCACTCAACAGCCGAATACTCTAAACAAGCAAGTGTTCCAAGTGTAAATACTTGTATGAACTGTCACAAAGGGGTTCAATTGAGAGATAAGTACAATGGTGAAATTTCTCCAGAAATTAAAAAGATTTACACTGCAATGGATTACGATCCTGACAAACCAGCAGGTGAACAATACGGTCCTAACCCTAAACCAATTCGTTGGGTTAGAATCCACAACTTGCCAGACCACGCATTCTTTAATCACAGTATGCACGTAAGCACTGGTGTTTCTTGTCAAACCTGTCACGGTCCAATTCAAGAAATGGAAGTTGTTCAACAATACTCTACACTTCAAATGGGATGGTGTATTAACTGTCACAGAGAGAGAAATGTAGATGTAGAAAATAATCCTTATTATGAAAAATTACATGCCAAAATTAAAGCGGAGAAAAATGATAAATCTTCTAACTATGGCAAGTACTTTACAAAAGACGGAAAAATTAATATTAAACCAGCAGACAACGGTGCACTTGAATGTTCAAAATGTCACTATTAATCAAATTTAACAAAAAAGGCTAATCAATAAAATGGCAAAAAAACAATTATACTGGAAAGGTGAAGATGAGCTTTTAAAAACTAAAGAGTTTTTAGCATCTCAAAAAAATGAATTCAGCGAAGCTTTACCTCTTGATGAAGTTTTTAGTGAAAATAACATGGGGCTAACAGCCAACAGAAGAGATTTCCTTAAGTTCTTCGGTTTTAGTGTTGCAGCAGTTTCTTTAGCAGCTTGTAACCCAACCCCTGTTCGTAATATAGTTCCTTACTTAGTAAAACCAGAAGAGGTTACTCCGGGTGTTGCTAATTATTATAACTCTATCTGTGGTGCTTGTTCTACAGCTTGTGGTACAACAGTTAAAACACGTGAAGGTAGACCAATTAAAATGGATGGTAATGTTCTGTCTCCAATCTCTAAAGGGGGATTGTGTGCAACAGGTCAAGCTTCTATCCTAAGTTTATATGATACTGAACGTTTAGATGGTCCTACTCAAAAAGGTTCCCCAATCGAATGGGCTGATTTGGACAAAACAGTGGTTGAACAATTAACTCAAATGACTGCATCTGGGGCTAAAATTGCAATCGTTTCTGGAACAATTCACAGTCCTTCAGGTTTAGCTCTTATCGAAGAGTTTAAAGCTAAATTTACAACAACAACTCATGTTACCTATGATGCAATTAGTTACTCAGGAATCCTAACTGCTAATAAAAACTCATTTGGAAAACAAGTCATTCCTTCTTACCATTTCGATAAAGCTAACGTAGTAGTAAGTTTTGGTGCCGATTTCTTAGGAACTTGGATTTCACCTGTTGAATTTACAAAAGCTTGGTCTGCAAAAAGAAAAGTAGAAGGTGCTGATAAAATTGTAAAAACAATTCAGTTTGAAAGTAATTTATCATTAACTGGTTCAAATGCTGATTTTAGATTCCCAATGAAATCATCTAATGAAGCAGTATACGTTGTTGCATTGCACAATGAATTGGCTCAAAAAGCAGGTATTCCTCAAATAGCAATGGCACAATCAGGTGAATTAGCTGGTGGTTCTATTAAACAAGCAGCTGAGGCATTGTGGGCTGAAAAAGGAGCTTCAATGGTGATTTCAGGTTCAAACAATCCTGCTATTCAAACAGTTGTAAATGCCATCAATTTATTGTTAAATAACTATGGAACAACTATTGATTTAGACAATCACTCAAATCAATACAAAGGAATAGATTCAGATTTATACCAATTGGCAAATGACATGCAAAATGGAACTTATGCTGCGGTATTGTTTTGGAACGCTAATCCAGTTTATAACACGCCATTCTCATCACAATTTGTTGAAGGAATTAAAAAAGCTAAATTATCAGTTTCATTCTCAGGAACAGCTGATGAAACAGCTTCATTATGTCAATACATAGCACCTTCTAATCATTTCTTAGAATCTTGGAATGATGCTGAACCTAAAGCAGGTGTATTGCAACTAAGTCAACCTACGATTTCACCAGTTTTCAAAACCAGACAAGCTGAAGAATCATTAATGAGTTGGGCCGCAATTTCTTTTGACAGTTCAACAGACCCTTTTGCTAAAAAAGGAATCTACTCTGAAAAATTAAATGCTTCACCGTTTTACTTATATATCAAAAAAGTATGGGCTTCTAAAGGAGTTGCAACTGATGACGCATTCAATAAAGCACTTCATGATGGTGGTAAATTTGATACAGCTCCTCAAATGTCAACAATCCCTTCATTTGCAGTTGCATTAAATTCTATCGTTTCAAGTTTAGAAACAAGCATTGGTAAAAAAGACCAAATTGATTTGATTTTGTATCAAAACATTTCTGTAAAAGATGGTCAATTAAGTAACAATCCTTGGATTCAAGAAACGCCAGACCCTATTAGTAAAGTGACATGGGACAACTATGTATCTCTTCCAAAAGCATTGGCAGAAAATAAAGGAATTAAAAACGGTGACTTAGTAAATGTTACTGTAGGTAAAAATTCATTAAAAGCTATGCCAGTGTTTGTTCAACCGGGACAAAGCAATATGACCATCGGTCTTGCTGTTGGTTATGGTAGAAAAGGTAAAATTGGCGAAAAAGGTGCATTTGATTCAATCGGAAAAAATGCATATTTATTTGTAAATACCTCTGATTTTTCTAGAAACTACGTCGTTAACGGTGTAACTATCGAGAAAATAGATGGGGCATATGAACTTGCTCAAACACAAACACACCATTCAATTGAAGGTCGTGCTATTGTAAAAGAAACAACATTTGGGGAATACAAAAAAGACCCAACTGCTGGTAACAATCAACCTCAACCGCATTTATATACACTTTGGGAAACTAAAGACTATAAAAAAGATGGGGCACCAAATCACCACTGGGCGATGTCTATCGACTTAAATGCTTGTACAGGTTGTTCAGCTTGTGTAGTAAGTTGTAGTATAGAAAATAACGTTCCTGTTGTTGGACGTGCTGAGGTTAGAAGAAGAAGAGAAATGCACTGGATAAGAATCGATAGATACTTTGCATTTGAAGATAAAAAAGGTTTGGTAGATAAAAAAGACACTCAATTCGAAGGTGCGTTTATTACCAAAGAAAAAGGATTAGCAATTGCTGATGAAAAAGCGGTAGGTTCTCAGTTTGAACATTGGGAAAATGTAAAAGTGGTTCACCAACCAATGATGTGTCAACATTGTGGTCAGGCACCATGTGAAACAGTTTGTCCTGTTTTAGCAACTACACACTCAACAGAAGGCTTAAACCAAATGACTTACAACAGATGTATTGGAACAAAATATTGTGCAAACAACTGTCCATATAAAGTAAGACGTTTCAACTGGTTTAGATACAACGATAATGATAAATTTGATTTCCATTTCAACAATGATTTGGGTAAAATGGTTATCAATCCAGATGTTACAGTTAGAACAAGAGGGGTTATGGAAAAATGTAGTATGTGTGTTCAAAACATACAAGCTGGAAAAGTTAAAGCGAAAAGAGAAAAAAGAGCTTTAACGGATGGTGAAGTTAAAACAGCCTGTCAAAAAGCTTGTCCTGCAAACGCTATCGTTTTTGGTGACGTAAATGATCCAAACAGTGAAGTACACAAATTGTTCAAAAACGAACGTTCATACAGAGTATTAGAAGAGTTAAATACACAAACTGCAGTTAAATACTTAACTAAAGTAAGAGATATCCAAAATAATAACGCATAATTCATAATAATAAACAGAAATGATTCACGATTCAGCTATTAGAACCCAATTAGTAACAGGAGAAAAAACACTTCATGATGTTACTACTGAAATCTGTCGTCCTATAGAAAATAAACCATCAACTTCATGGAAAGTTGGTTTTGTATTGTCTGTAATTTTCTTAGGTATATTAGGATTAACGCTTGCTATCACTACTTTATTTGGTATTGGTACTTGGGGATTAAACAAAACAGTTCAATGGGGTTGGGATATTACCAATTTCGTATTTTGGGTTGGTATTGGTCACGCAGGTACTTTGATTTCTGCAATCCTATTGTTATTCCGTCAAAAATGGAGAATGTCTATTAACCGTTCAGCAGAGGCAATGACCATTTTCGCTGTTATGTGTGCTGCTGTTTTCCCTTTGTTTCACATGGGACGTATATGGGTAGGGATGTATTGGGTATTACCACTTCCAAATGCTTTTGGTTCTTTATGGGGTAATTTCCACTCACCATTATTGTGGGACGTTTTCGCGATTACTACTTATTTCTCGGTTTCATTGGTGTTTTGGTACTTAGGTTTAATTCCTGATATCGCTACAGTAAGAGACAGAGCAACTACAGCAGGTAGAAAGTTTTGGTATAATTTCTTCTCAATGGGTTGGACAGGTTCAGTTAGAACTTGGAATAGATACGAAGTTGTGTCTTTAATATTAGCAGGTATCTCTACTCCGTTAGTATTATCAGTTCACACAATTGTATCAATGGACTTTGCAACTTCAGTGGTTCCAGGCTGGCACACAACTATTTTCCCTCCATATTTCGTAGCAGGAGCTATATTCTCTGGATTTGGTATGGTATTGACCTTGTTAGTTATCGTTCGTAAAGTAATGAACTACCAAGATTATATTACTATTGGTCACTTAGAAGCGATGTGTAAAGTGGTAATGTTAACGGGTACTATGGTTGGTTTGGCTTATATTACTGAGTTTTTTGTTGCGGCTTATTCTGGTGTTGTTTATGAACAATATGCCTTTATTAATAGAGCAACTGGACCTTATTGGTGGGCATATTGGAGTATGATGACCTGTAACCTTATTGCACCTCAAGTGTTTTGGTTCAAATGGGCTCGTACTACACCATGGTTTATCTTTATGTTATCAATCGTTGTAAACGTTGGTATGTGGTTCGAAAGATTCGTAATTATCGTAACTTCATTACATAGAGAATATTTACCTTCAGGTTGGGTTATGTACTCACCAACGATTATTGAAATCGGAATATTTGTAGGTACTTTCGGTTTATTTTTCACTTGCTTCTTCTTGTTTTCAAAATTCTTACCAGTAATAAACATGTCTGAAGTAAAAAGTATATTGAAAAACAGAGAATAATCATTTTTAAAAGAACAAATTAATGATAGACAAAAATTTATATCTAGATAGAAACAAAACAGTTATTTTCGGAATTTTCGAAAATCCAGATAGTTTTTTAGAAACTGTTGGTAAAGTACACTCAAAAGGTGTTGACATTATCGACTGTTACACTCCATTCCCAATCCATGGTATCGAAAAAGCTATGGGTTTAAAACGTTCATTGTTACCAGTAGGTGCTTTTATCTCTGGATTACTAGGATTTATAGGTGCTGGTTCTTTACAATACTATACAATGACTTATGATTGGCCAATCGTTATTGGTAATAAACCATCTTTTGGGGTGAGTTTTGTGCCAGTTTGGTTCGAAGGAACAATTCTCTTTACTGCTTTTGGTATTGCATTGTTATTCTTCATAAGAAATAAAATGTTGCATGGTAAAATGCCTTCTGAACGTGTTGACATGAGACAAACGGATGACAGAATGGTTGTTGCAATAGCTTCTGATAATCCTGCCATTAATAGATCTGAATTAACAGAAATGTTATTTAACGGTGGTGCGGTTGAAGTTAAAGAACGTACAAATCACGGTTATGAAGATTTTAGTGAGGTAAATTTAACCCGTAATAATTAATTAGAAAGAACATGAACAAGTTATTTTATATCGTTTTATCAACTGCTTTAGTTTCATTATCCTCATGCTTTTTAAA